>Ga0315534_1000540_pt1 | contig 26286 bp, 21 predicted proteins | sample SalMarSW160240MG_FD_203094 | JGI IMG/M metagenome (GOLD analysis project Ga0315534, IMG submission 203094) | Salt marsh sediment microbial communities from the Plum Island Ecosystem LTER, Massachusetts, United States - Salt Marsh Sediment SW1602-40 ...
TGTACAGCTTTTAGAATCTATGTCGGAGGCAATCATTGATGGTTCTTTGTGTGCCTTGGGAGGCTCAGCACCAAATCCGGTTTTGAGTACCATCAAATCCTTCCGGGATGAATATGATGCCCATATCCGAGACAAGAAATGCCCTGCTGGCGTCTGTAAGGAACTCGCATAGCACCCCAGTCAATGAAAAACGTACTCGTTTATGAGAAGTGCCCTAAATAATACAATAATCGTCGAACAAATAAGAAGGTAGAGACTTATGATAAATCTGACAATAGATGGCAGGGAGATTCAAGCTGAGGAGGGCTCAACAATTCTGCAGGCAGCACGAAATAACGGAATAGAGATTCCCACCCTATGTTATCACGATGAGCTCACTGCATCTGGAGCATGTCGGCTGTGTTCAGTTGAGATAAAAAAGGGCAAAAGGACAAGGATAGTTACATCATGTATTTACCAGGTAGAAGAGGGCCTTACCGTTACTACTCATAGTGAACGAGTTATGAATGTCCGTCGTTTAGTCTTACAGCTCCTTATGGCGCGGTGCCCTGGCTCAGAGGTAATTCGAGAGCTTGCGGATACGATGGGCGTGGAACCACAAGAAAGGTTTCAGCTCGATGAAGACAAGGGTAAGTGTATTCTGTGTCGGCAGTGTGTAGAGGTTTGCGAACAAGTGGTGGGAGTGAGTGCCATTGGTTTTTTGAACAGAGGCGCTGATAAATCTGTAGGTACCCCATTTATGGAGCCTTCAGGTGTCTGCATAGGATGTGGTGCATGCGCTTATGTATGTCCAACAGGGCATATAACAATGGAGGAGAGTGATGGTGGCGAGGAGCGGGTTATCTGGGGTAAGACTTTCAAAATGGTTGCCTGCAAGGAGTGTGGGAGATATTTTGCTCCTCAAGAGCAGTTGGAATATATAGGCAAGAAGACAGGTGTGCCACTGGATACGCTTTATACCTGTGTGAATTGCAGATAAGCGCTCTGTGTTGGAAACCTGAAACTTGAAACTTGATAAAGACAACAATCAAATCCGGCATTCAATATCCAATATCAAGTTTCTAATTTCAGGTTTCAAAGAGGGAGATGACCATGGATTGCATTTTTTGTAAGATCGTGGCCGGCGAGATACCCGCGGTGAAGGTATTGGATGAGGAGCTGGTTGTTGCCTTTATGGATATTAATCCTTCAAGTAAAGGCCACATGCTGGTAGTCCCAAAAAATCACGCCGAGAACATATTTGAAATACCAGAAAGCGATTTAGCAGCTCTTATCAAGGCGGTAAAAAGATGTGCAAAGGCAGGTAAAGAGGCGCTCAAAGCAGAGGGCATAACCATTCTTCAACTTAATGGAACTGCATCCGATCAAATAGTTCCCCACCTTCATATTCACATCATACCCAGATGGCTAAATGATGGGCTCCCAATATCCAGTTGGGAAATGAAACCTGGTGATATGGAAGAGATAAACAATATTGCTCAAGAGATTAAGAAAAATATCACCCCATCTTCTTAAAGATCAAAACCAATAGAAGCCAGCCTTTTCACTTCTTTGAGATCCGTAAGATCAAATGTAATTGGAGTAATGGTTATCCAGTTTTCTTGTAAGGCCTTTAAATCAGTATTTGGAATACTCTCCTCAACAGGCGTTTCGCTGGCTAACCAGTAATAAGAATTCCCTCTCGGATCACTCCTTTTTTCGTATGTGTCTCTTTGTCTCACAAGATCCTGTGTTGTAAAAGATATACCTTTAATCTTATTTGCAGGTAGGGCTGGTATATTCACATTCAAGGCTGTTCCCTCTCTCAGGCTATTCTGTTTGACAAACCTGATCATCTGGCGTGAAAATTTTGCGGGAAAGCCAAAATCAGGATCATTTTTAGTGTTAAGGGAAATCGCAACCGATGGAATACCCAGAAAGGCTCCCTCTGTGGCAGCAGAAACAGTTCCCGAATATAAAAGGTTTATACCTACGTTAGAGCCCATGTTAATTCCTGAAATGATCATATCTGGTGTCTGTTGCAATATTTCTTGGATAGCTATTTTCACACAATCAGCAGGTGTTCCACTTACTCCGTAGCCAAAGAAAGTCCCGTTTCTCTTAAACCGCCTCACTCGTAATGGATTAGATAGGGTAATGGCGTGACCTACTGCACTCATCTCCGTTTCAGGGGCAACCACAGAAAGATCAAAATCACCCTTTAACTCTTCATAAAGGGATATGAGGCCCTCTGCTAATATGCCATCATCGTTTGTTAAAAGTATTCTCATCTTTCACCTCATGGCACTACCTATACAATATTATGAGGCACAATCAAAGGTTTAATATTATGACATTGCAACATTCTCAATCCATATAATTAACAAAAAATTTTCTCCTTGAAACCCTTTTCTTAGTAATTGATGGTTTATTAAGTCACTGTTTTATTATTTCATGGATCGATGGTAGATGTGCAGTTCCTCTATGTATGATGGGCTGAGCAATTTACTCAGAGCGATATTTGTAAATTTCTAAGATTCTGAGGTTTAATCCTTAGGTGTTGATCTCTACAGGACGGAGTGGTATTCTTTTTGAGATATAGCGTAAGGTGGCACAAAGTAATATCCCTCAACTGATTTCAGAATCGTCTTTTAAAAAATTTAGCTGTGAGATTAGCAGCAGAGATGTGAATAACCCTCATTGGTTTTGTAAGAACAAGAAGGATGAATGTTTATGCCAATGAATAGAGAGCAATATAACGGAAAAAATGTATAGTGTATGGAATTCATAACTCCAGTACTCCATTTTCGTAGTAAAATCTCTTAATTAACAGATAAAATCAATTCAGCTATGTCCGGTATTGCATTGACAAGAAGAGGGTTTTGCAAATTGATAGGCTTCTTTTGCCTGTGCGGATCTCTCTTAGTCCCTCAAAGAGTTTTACCTGACGTAAAAAAGCTTCCTTGTAAACAGAAAGGAGGTGGTGGCATGCAGCTACCTGATCCGATAACAGTTGGAGATGTGTCCCTTGAAATGACAATCCATAAAAGAAGAACTGTTAGATCCTTTCATAGCAAGATCCTTACCCTTAAGCAGCTTTCCCAGTTACTTTGGGCAGCCCAGGGGATTACAGGGCCTGAAGGATATAAAAGGGCTGCACCATCTGCCGGCGCACTGTATCCTATGGATATTTACGGAGCGGTTGGGGAAGATTGTATTGAAGGACTAAATCCTGGGGTTTATTCATATGATTCTGCTACCCATTCCGTTTCCCTCATTCAGAAAGGAGATAGTAGAAGGGATATTGCAATGGCATCATTAGGGCAGGTGTGGATGTCTTATGCCCCAATTACTTTTGTTATTACTGCAGAATACAATCGAATTATGGGTAAATATGGCCAAAGAGGAGTGAGGTATGCAATGATCGAAGCGGGACACATCGGGCAGAATATCTTTCTTCAATCTCAGGCTTTGGGACTGGAAGCAGGGATTGTGGGAGCCTTTAAAGACCAGAAGGTTATCCAGGTTATGGGGATTAAAGACACCCACGAACCCCTTCTTCTTATGCCAGTTGGATACAAGAGGTGAATAGTGTGGAGCTTGAAATCTCTTAGATGTCCACATTATTTACTCCTTTGTAATGGTTGGAAACTATGCCAACACAAAAAGTTTTTTAGGCTGACCTCATTCGTTTTCCTTTGCCTTGTGAGCGGTAACGGTGAGGTTTAAGCGAAAATGAAAGGAGGCAATAAGATGGCGATTACAATTACAAGCACTGCCTTTTCTGAAGGGAGCATGATTCCACAGAACTATACCTGCGATGGAGAAGATATTTCTCCCCCACTGGTATGGAGTGGTGTTCCTGATGGCACAAAAAGCCTTGCCCTTATCTGCGATGATCCTGATGCGCCAATGGGTACATGGGTACATTGGGTGCTCTTTAATATACCACCACACATCATGGAGTTGCCTGCTAACATACCACCCGAAAAGATAATTCAAAATGGCGCAAAACATGGAATAAATGATTTTCGGAAATTTGGTTATGGAGGCCCATGTCCTCCTGGTGGCACACATAGATATTATTTCAAGCTGTATGCACTGGATACAGAAATTAATGTAGAGGCCGGAATTAATAAGGCACAATTACTTCAGGCAATGGAAGGCCATATTTTGACTGAAGGACAATTAATGGGAAGGTATTCCAGGTAGGTTTACTATCATACATTCTGTCGTCTGATCCGGGATGTGATTGCCGTGTTCACAACAGCGGGAATGCTATTCCTGTGTGGCGCTGTGAACTCGTCCTTTGACTCACTACTTTATTATAGCCCAGGCTCATGTCTGGGCTATAGCGCGTTAAAGGAGGGATGCATGTTTTTTAAAGGAAGTCAGGTTTAAGTTGAAAATTATTCCTATCTTCTTATATATTGGAGGGCTGAATTATTTCTCATGTGTAATGGTGCGGAGACGGCATGCTAAAAGACTTTAAACCGCTTACAACCTATTTCATCGAAAACCGTATAGCCTTGATTATAGGACTCTCCAGCCTTTTGTTTGTAGATACTCTCCAGCTTTTTATCCCCAGAATCATAAAAAAATCAATAGATTCTTTAACTGGTGGCCAGGCAAGTTCTGGGCTACTCATCAAGTATGCCCTGATAATAGTGGGAATTGCAATTGCTATGGCAATTTTTCGATACATCTGGCGGTATTTCGTGTTTGGTCACTCTAGGAAGGTGGAAAAAGCACTAAGAGATAGAATTTACAAACATCTGCAGACACTTTCCATTTCCTTTTATTGGAGAACAAAGACAGGTGACTTAATGGCACGTGCGGTCAATGATATTGATGCTGTGAGGATGGCTGCTGGCATGGGATTAGTAGCCCTTACCGATGGAGTTGTGCTTGGCCTGGCCACGATTGGTTTTATGTTATATATCGACACAACATTAACCCTCATCTCTCTCATACCAACACCTTTTATCTTCTATTTTACCTTTATTCTTACACGCAGATTGGGGAGGGAATTTAAACAAGTACAACAGACATTCTCAGAATTAACGGAATCAGTAAGGGAGGTGTTAGCCGGAATCAGGGTCATTAAGGTCTATAATCGCCAAGCATGGGGACATAGCAGGGTGAAGGGTAAGGGAGAGACGTATATCTCCAATAATCTTAATCTTGCCACAACTCTCGCCATATTTTTCCCTATGATGACATTATTTACTAATCTTGGTCTCGCAGTAGTTATTTGGATTGGGGGGCGGCTGACTATTCTGGGGGATATTACCACTGGTGAATTTGTAGCCTTTATTAGTTATCTTAATCTTCTTACATGGCCTATGATGGCACTTGGTTGGGTTACGAACTTAATCCAGAGAGGTTCTGCATCCATGAGGAGGATAAATAATATATTAGAGGAGGTGCCGGAGATTGCCAATCAAACAGAAGATCCATTCCTGGGAGTTATTCAAGGCCAGGTGCACCTCAAGCATCTAACATTTAGCTACCCAAAGGAAGAGGTCACTGCCTTGAAAGATATCAGTCTCAGGATAGAGGCAGGAAAGACAGCAGCAATTGTAGGCGGAGTAGGGTCAGGCAAGAGCACCCTCCTTCAAATAATACCCAGGCTCATTGAGACAGAAAGAAATATGGTGCAGATTGATGGAATTTCTATCCATGATATAGACCTCAAACAATTAAGGGCGTCTACTGGTTTTGTTACTCAGGAGACCCATATTTTTTCTGATACCATCTTTAACAATATTATCTTTGGTCGAGAGGGAGTCAGCGAGGATCATATGAGAAGTATCCTTGAGATCTCTCAATTGGCAAATGATATCAATTCTTTTCCCGAGGGCATTCATTCCGTTTTAGGAGAAAGAGGAATAACGTTATCAGGGGGTCAGAGGCAGAGATTGACTATAGCAAGGGCACTTGTTGCTAACCCCCCAATTCTAATTCTGGATGATGCCCTTTCACAGGTAGATACAAGGACTGAAGCTGCTATATTACACAGTATCCTTGAAATGAGGCAGGGGAAAACGAATATTATTGTCTCTCATAGACTTTCAACAATTAGGAGAGCAGATGTTATATTTGTGCTCAAAGATGGTCAATTAATAGAAGAAGGTGGTCACACCGCCCTTCTTGAAGCCAGGAACGAATATGCAAGGCTATACAAAAGACAACAGTTAAGTGAAGAATTAAAAAGTTTCTGAAATTTTGACCTATGTGAGAGGGAATGGAATTTTTTTATTATATCGCCTATAGGCAGCAGCTCCAACTCCATGCAGACTGAATATTTATGAAAAGGGAAGAAAGCAGTGCAATTTGACTACGGATATATGGAAGAGGGCCAGCTTGGCAAGCCCTATAATATAGGTCTTTTAAAAAGGTTAATCCCTTATGCAAGGCCGTATAAAAAAATTCTTTTTCTCGCCTTAATCCTAACCCTTGCAATCACCCTGTTTGATCTTTCTATCCCTTATCTTCCCAAGATTGCCATAGACAAGTATATCTTGTCTTTCTGGTATCCAGTTAACCAGAAGATGCAGTCTGCTCACTTGGCAGAGGAGTTTAAGGAGAAATATGGCCACATTGTGACGAGGGCAAAAAAAGCTGGATTAGGGTTTCTCTCAAGCTCAAAGCTCAAACAGATTGATCCTGTGGACCTTAGGCACTACCAAAAGGAAGGGCTTATTTCCAAGGAACGATTTTATAGGATTTCTGTCAAGAAAAGTGATCGACACAAATTATTTACCAATAAAACAGCAATACACGGTGAGGGCTCTTTTCTTTATATCCCTGTGAAAGAATTCAAGAATGTCTCTTACGATACATTGATACAATTGCGGCATAGAGACTTTACCGGTGTACTGCTCATTGGGGTGTTTCTGTTTTTTTTAATCGGTGGATCTTTTCTCTTGAATTATTGGGAATATTATCTTTTAGAGAAATCGGGACAGCACATGATGCAGGATATTAGAATGGAGCTTTTTGATCGAATTCAAAGGCAATCCATTCGGTTTTTTGACCGAAATCCGGTAGGGAGACTGGTTACAAGAGCAACAAATGACATCGAAAATTTAAATGAAATGTTTAAATCGGTTCTTATTACTGTTTTTAAGGACATATTTCTCTTATCAGGCATTCTAATAGTCTTGGTGTATCTTAACTGGCGCTTAGCATTAATCTCTTTTATTCTTATGCCCTTTGTATTTGGCTTGACATTGTTTTTCAGCAGGCAGGCAAGAGAGGCATTCCGAGAAATACGAAAAAACATAGCTGCAATAAATGCATTTCTCCAGGAGAGAATCTCTGGAATTCGCATTATTCAACTTTTTGTTCAAGAAAAAATGCAGCTCCGACGCCTAAGAAATCTTAACGAAAAGAATTACCTTGCAAGCATGAGGCAGATCAAGATTTTTGCCGTATTTATGCCTTCTATGGAGGTTTTTTCCTCTATAGGTATAGGTCTTCTGCTCTGGTATGGTGGGGGAAAAGTTATATCAGAACAGCTTACTCTGGGTTCTCTTGTGGCCTTTATCGGGTATATCCAGGTATTTTTTAAACCAATACGGGATATTTCAGAAAAATACAATATCATGCAATCTGCTATGGCTTCTATGGAGCGAATATTTGCGCTGATGGATCAAAAGGAGATAATTAAAGAGACAGATATGCCTAAGAGACCAACAAGGGCTCAAGGTCATCTTCAGATAAAAAACGTCTCGTTTTCCTATGAGAAGGGCTTCCCGATCCTCACCAATATTTCCTTTGAGGTTAAACCAGGGCAAGTGGTTGCCCTCGTTGGCATGACAGGGTCAGGAAAGACAACTATAATTAATCTTATCGAGAGACTATATGAATTTAAAACAGGAGAGATCCTTTTGGATGGCCTTGATATTAGAGAGTGGAGGATAGAAGAACTGCGTTCACACATAGGCCTGGTTATGCAGGATGTGTTTATCTTTGGAGGCAGTATTGCTGAAAATATATCCTTGGGGGATAAAAAAATACCACAAGAGGTCCTGGAAGAGGTTTCAAGGCAGGCAAATGCTTCGGAGTTTATAACGCGTCTTTCAGAGGGTTTTGATCATGAAGTAAAAGAGGGGGGTGTGACCCTCTCCGGTGGTCAAAGACAGCTTTTGGCCTTGAGCAGGGCATTGGCCTATAATCCAACCCTTCTCATTTTGGATGAGGCTACCTCCAGTGTTGACCCTGAGACAGAGCGTTTGATTCAAGAGTCTATTTTTACCCTTTCACAAAGGCAAACTATCCTTATTGTTGCCCACAGACCATCAACCATTCAGCAAGCGGACAGAATTCTTGTTATGCATCATGGGCATATTGTTGAGCAGGGAACACATAAGGAACTGATGGCCTTGGAAAATATCTATTTTAGGCTTAACCAATTACGCGAAACAAATGTGAATTTTTAAAATCCACCTTGATAGGAAACTTCGCTGGTTCTGTCTGGTCGAGCACTGATATACTTGACAGGAACTATTCTTAACTGGGAGGTGATTTTGCAAGAAACGAACGTAACCTTTTCAGAAACTTGTCTTTTTCCACAAAGCCTATGGCCCTTAGACTCTCTTCTTCAATACCTTGCTGGTTTATAAACACTGCTGTTGGAATACCCCTTATTTGGTATTTTTTCATTACCTCATCATGAAATGGTTGCGATCTGGTTAGGTCTAAACGCATGGTAATCACATTTCGGCTAAGCTTTATCACCTCGGGATCCGAAAATACTTCTCTTTCCATTGCAACACAAGGTCCACACCAGTCAGCATAAAAATCTATAATCACCTGTTTTTTTTCTTCTGCTGCCTTTTCAAGAATTGACTGATCGTATGGAATCCATTCAATCTTTCCAACGTGCTGGCTTGTGAGTGCGAGGTAGATGATTCCACCCACAACTAAGATAATTCCCATGACCTTTTTGAAATAGGGAAAAATTTTGAGTTTTTTTCCTGTAGTATCAAGCCAACCGAGATGGATGCCTGCTGCTACAGATACTCCGGCCAGAAGCCACTGCTTTCCAAAAAGATGAGATACAATAGGACTTATCATAAAAGCTGCCATGCCAAGAAGAACCCAGCCCATGAGCTTTCGTATCCACAGCATCCAGTCCCCTGATTTGGGAAGCCTGGTTATGGCGCCTGAGAAGACGGCCAAAACTGAAAGGGGAAGGCCGAGGCCAATACTCAGCACAAAGAAATAAAGGAATCCAAGAAAGGGATCACCTGTTTGTCCTACATAAATCAGTAGCCCTAATATAAATGGGCCTATACAGGGTGCTGCCACAATCCCTAAGGTAAGACCCATAAAGAATGTTCCTAAGAATCCCGCGTAATTCCTGGATGCCAACCGTGTAAGCCAAAAAGGAGCTCTGAGTTCCCACAAACCAAAGAAACTCAAGGCCATAGCAACCATTACACCTGCGACAAAGATCAATACGAAAGGATTTTGAAGTGCGAAGCCAAGCATGCCCCCTGATAGGGCTGCTGAGAGTCCAAGCAGGGAATTGGTCATGGCCAGACCGAACATATACAAAATTCCGTGGACTATTATATGACCTCGTATCCTCTCACTCTTTCCCCCGAAGTAAGAGACAGTAATTGGGATAAGGGGATATACGCATGGCGTGAGATTGAGTGCGAGTCCTCCCAGAAACAATGCAAACAAAGTCAACCAGATGCTAACAGGTCCTGCTCCCTCTTGCGAACCAACCTTTTCATCTGAAGCCGCTTTTACTGTAACAATAACATTATGCCCAGGATCTAGCGTTTGGATATCCTCTTCACCAAGGGCGGGTTTGTACCAATTGTGAGAGGTATGTGGAGTGACTATGTTTGGAGAGGCTTCTTTAGCCTGAGAGAAGCCTTGAGAGTAAATGGTATCGGTTGTAACTGAAGAGAACCATATCATTATAAAAAAGAATAACAGAAATGCCCTTCTCAGCTTTCCCCATCGTCGGCTGAACATACCTATTCTCCATACATAGTGTTCAATCATAAACGGTGCTTGGAGAACTTAAGATTAAAAGCAACAGAAATCAAGTCTCAATTGTGATATTTGTTGAAATTTATCTCATTCAGCGGCGGCGAGGATAATACGTTTGCGGTGTTCAGGCGCCTGAGAGATGAAATCCGGAGTTGGGTTAAGGAAAGTTTTGGCAAGTTAGATCAGCAAGCTTTCACTTCGCACCTGTAAAGATCGCTTGGGCTATCAGCCCGGCAATGGGTGGAAAGAAGAAGGAGCTTGCCAGACGGATTAACGTGAATTTCCAGCCTAATATCCCAACCTCCATCGGCAATCTGGAGACCGCCCAGAGGGACCATCCTGTCAGAAAGGCAACCATGGTCCCAGCACTGGCCCCGGATCGTAAAAGTCCAGCAACGATTGGCAAACTCACATAGGGACCTCCAGGGGTAAAGCCTCCAGCAATTGTACCGATAAGGATTCCTCTCATGCCAGATTCTGCACCTACCCATTTTGATAATAGTTGATTAGGGAGAAGCACCTGAACCATGCCAGCGACGGTAAATGCCAAAATCAGCAATGGCAGGATTTCAATCGTCATAGTCAGCCCTGATTTAAGCCCACTAATATGTTCTCCTTGTCCTTTGTAGTATCCTATGGCTAGAAGAATACCTGCAAGTACGCCCATCACTATTGTTGGTATCAACATTCCTGAATTCCTCCTTTTTGTATCCATGGTTTCTCTCAGGTGTTATAAATATTAACGTAAAAAATGATTTTGACAGATTTATCAAAATGATACAAGATATTAGATAGATCTTTTATTCATTATAATGAGTTGATTTTTCAAACAAGCAAATTTAATTAACAAATGTAGTTAAAATAGATTTCCATGCCTTGTAAAATGGTGAATAAAAAACTCCTCTCTTTTATGCTTCTTATTCTATTGTTTTTGCTTCTCGACCTTGAGGCATTACATTGTAAGAATAATGAGAAAAAGCTTATAAAGGAAGGCAAAACACAAGGTATTACCAAAAAGGGGGATGAGAAGATGGATACAACAAAATGGCTGTCTGAGGATGAGGGAAAATATCTTTTAGGGGTGGCCAGAGAAACGATAAAAAATAGATTAGATAATATAGAGGAGTCCCCGATTAACTGGAAGGAAATACCAAAGAAATTTCAAGAAAGACTTGGCACCTTTGTCACTGTTACTATAGAGGATAGCTTAAGAGGTTGTATCGGGCATATTATACCTCGAGAGTCATTAATTGAGGGGATAAAAGAAAATGCTATTAATGCAGCATTTAAAGACCCAAGATTTCACCCCTTAACGAAAGAAGAATTTAACAAAATAGATATTGAGATAAGCATTCTTACATCCCCTCAAGAGCTTTCCTATGCAGACGCTGAAGATCTATTAAAAAAATTGAGGCCGGGGATAGATGGAGTAATTATAAAAAAGGGATTTTACGAAGCCACTTTTCTCCCTCAGGTTTGGGAACAGCTGGCTGAGAAGGAAGAGTTTTTATCACATCTTTGTTTGAAGGCAGGGCTTTCACCTGATAGCTGGAAAAGAGAGGAGCTCCACGTATCTATCTACCAGGTTCAGGCATTTGAAGAAAAAGAGGTGCAGTAAAACTCAAAAAAAGATATTTGTAAGTGTAAGACATGCCGAGAATGCCAAAGACCAAAGTTCAAAGCTCACATTCGCCCTGTTAAAATCACACAGTGTCTCGCTCTGAAGAGCGGTAATGGAGCTGGTGAAAGGTCGCAATTCAATGACCACACCAGGAAGAATGTAATGTGACATTTGAGTTTTGGTATTTGTCATTTCTATGAGCCTTTCCACTCTCATTATTATATCTGTTGTCGGAACAGGAATATCCTCTATAGCTGTTCAAATAATTACAGTACGAGAATTCCTTTCACAGTTCTCTGGCAATGAGATTACAATCTCGCTTGTACTTTTCTGCTGGCTGATGGTAAGTGGGATTGGTTCTCTCGCAGCAAAATTTTTTTCCAAAAAGTCGATTACCTTTTATTCTATTATTGCCTTAGCAACAGCGCTTTTTCCCTTGATTCAGATAATTGCAATAAGGCTTTTTAGGGACTTCATCTTTATTCATGGAGAATCTCCCGGGTTATATCCTATTTTCTTTTTCATTCTTACCTTTAGTGCACCTTATGCATTCTTGATAGGCTATATACTTCCCTACTCACTTAGTATTATTAAGACAATGGACACAGATTTTACAGCAGGGGAATTATACATTACTGACAATGTGGGCGATATTACAGGTGGTATTTTATTTAGTTTTGTGTTGGTCTATTTTTTGAGCCCCTTTAAGATAATAGCCATAACATCTTTCCTTTTGATTCTTGTTTCTCTTGCCCTTATTGTTTCTATAAAAAGATATTTCCTCTTTTTTGTGGCGTGTTTATCCATTGTTCTCTTTTTTTCATTCGCCTTTGAAAAAAGATTCGAACTCTCTACGCTTTATAATCAGTATGGCCAGAATATAGTAAGTTATCAGGAATCGCCTTATGGAAGGATAGTATTAACTAAAGAAAAAGAAGAGTACACATTTTGGGAATCTGGAGCACCCACATTTTCCGCATTCAACATAATGACTGCTGAAGAAAAGGTGCATTACCCACTTTGTCAGCTTGATACGGTAGCCGATGTTTTACTAGTGAGTGGGGGAATGGGTGAAACATTGGGTGAAATCTTAAAACACTCCCCTCGCCACATAGATTATGTGGAGTTAGATCCTGCATTGATCAATGTGGCAAGTCAATTTGGTCTTTTATCTCCTCACCCACACGTTACTGTTATACCTGCAGATGGAAGAAGATATATAACCGATTGCAAGAAACGGTATTCAACAATAATCCTTGATTTGCCAGAGCCTGATACCTTCCAGATAAACCGCTTTTATACGAGTGAGTTCTTTGCTCATATCAAAAGGATTTTAGAGAAAAATGGCATCTTCTCCTTTTCACTCATTGCAAATCCTAACTATTTATCAGCTGTTAGGGTTAAAAAATTATCCTCAATTTTTAACACCCTTAAAAAACATTTTCATACTGTTCTCCTTATACCAGGTGAGGAAATCTATTTCCTTGCAAGCGGTAACATCCTCTCCGCTGATATTCCCCTTAAGTTGCGGAAAAAATCCATTACCACATCCTATATTGACGGTTTTTATTACGGTAATGTCACAAAAGAAAGAATAACGCTTCTTAATGAATCCATTAATTCGAATGAGTTTATTAATACTGACTTTCAGCCCAGAGTAATAAACATAATGTTCAATGAGTGGTTCAAAAAATACAGAACATCGCCTTACTGGTTTCTTGTGAGCCTTTTTGGGCTTCTCGTAAGCTACATATTTTTCATCAGAAAAGAAGAATATGTTCTTTTTTCAACTGGCTTTGTTTCTATGGGCGTGGAAATGTTAGTTTTATTTTCCTTTCAGATACTATATGGATACATCTATTTAAAAGTAGGTGCTGTCATTACCTCTTTCTTGCTTGGTCTTTTACCAGGTGCTATACTTGGAAATAGATGGAAGAAAAGCGGCAAAGGCATGCTTATTAAAGCAGAAGTCGGAATGATCGTTTTACTTTTAATCTATTTGATTTGGGTAAATTTCTATCATTCTATGGTCCCTGAATTTGCCTTTCTGCTTTATGGATTTGTCTTCTCCCTGCTATGTGGACTTGAGTTTCCTGTTGCAGCAGAGATAATAGGAGAAGAGAAGAGTCCTGCAGCTGGGCTCTTTGCTGCAGATCTTGTTGGCGCTGGTGCTGGCACACTTGCAATTGGAACCTTGTTAATTCCTCTTTTTGGTATTCAAGCAGCTATTGTTGCAATGATATTGATAAAAGCTGTTAGCACCATCGTTATTTTGAAGGTTTAAAATTATTATAGTGTTATTGGCATGCTGTTCGTTGCCTGCTTTTAAAAATAGAAATCTAATATGGCAGGATTTCATTTGAAATCAGTTCAATAATCATATGATTTAAATCACCAGGCTATTATTATCCCTGAAGGGACATCAACAGAGATGAAGCGATATATAGGCAGAAAAGAGTTTTTAAAAGAGATGGGGATTTTGTCTGTTCTTATAGCAACAGATGCACACTGTTTCTGGCCGAAAAACAGTAAAGAGGGAAGTGCAGATATTAGAGGGCATATCTTTAAAGGAGATGCCCCTAAGAACCTTTGGAAATGGTCAATCGAGGGCTTCTACTATACAACAAACGGGAGGGATGTTCAGTGTATGGTATGTCCAAATCGATGTTATTTGACCCCTGGAGACAGGAGTGTGTGCAGGTCAAAGGTAAATATTGGAGGAAAACTTTACTCCCTTGCATATGGTAACCCATGTGCTGTTCATATCGATCCCATTGAGAAAAAGCCCCTCAATCATTTCTATCCTGCCACCGATGTATTTTCTATCGCAGCTGCTGGATGTAATTTCAGATGCCTTAACTGCCAGAACTGGGAGATTTCTCAAAGAAAACCTGAAGAGCTCAATCACCAAGAGCTCTTTCCAGCTGATGTTGTCAGGATTACAAAGGAGAAGGGCATCCCCTCTATTGCCTATACGTATTCAGAGCCTGTTTCCTATTACGAGTATATGTATGATACTGCAAGGCTTGCAAGAGAAGAAGGTATAAACAACGTGTGGGTTTCAAATGGTTATATAAATAAAAAGCCATTGGAGGATCTTGCTCGATATTTAGATGGTGCAAATGTAAACCTCAAGTCTTTCGAGGATGATACCTACAGAAGGCTTAATGGTGGAAGGCTTCAGCCAGTACTTAATACATTTAAACTGCTTCATGAAAAAGGAATCTGGTTTGAAATGACCACCCTTGTTGTTCCTGGATATGTAGATAACCCAGAGATGATAAAAAGGATGTGTGGCTGGATATTACAAGAATTGGGGCCAGATTATCCGCTACACTTTTCACGCTTTTTCCCCCGGTTTAAATTGAATAGGCTGCCGGCTACTCCAGTGAAAACACTGGAACTTTTAAGGGATATAGCCATTCATGAAGGAATACATTATGTCTATCTTGGGAATGTTCCCGGCCATGAGGGATATAATACCTATTGCCATAATTGCCATAAACTCTTAATTGATAGAAGGGGATATATAATAGCAGAATTCAATATATATGATGGCAGGTGTAAGTTCTGTGATACACCAATTCCAGGAAGATGGAGCTAATAAGGGGGGAGTTGACAGTAAGCAGTAAGGAGTAAGCAAACAGGTGAATAAGAGTAACTGCTTACTGTATACTGTCTACTGCTTACTAATAAAAAATGAAACTCATCATTTTAGGCTCAGGTACAAGTGTTCCGAATCCTCAAAGAGCTTCGCCCTCTATTGCTCTATTTATCGAGGATCGGTTTCTTCTGTTAGATATAGGTCCGGGAACACTCAGGCAATTGGCAATTGCTGGACTTTCATTCGAAGATATTGACTACATTTGTATTAGCCATTTTCACCCAGATCACACGGCTGATCTTATACATTTCTTTTTTGCCACCCGATATCCTCCAGTTCTTGGCGCGAGAAAATCCTTTTCTATTGTAGCCCCAAAAGGATTCAATCAGTTTGTAACGCTCTTGAAACAACCGTATGGCCATTGGCTTGATTTGCCTGATGGGCTTATGAAGATAGAGGAATTACACACGAGGAAGGAGGATAAAAAAGAATTTGATACTTTTTCAATTTTTTCTGCCCCTGTAGCCCATACCCCGCATAGCCTTGGTTTTAGAATTGAAGATAATTCAGGGAAAACTCTCGTCTACTCAGGAGATACCGGTTATTGTGAGGGAATGGTGGATTTGGCCAGGGATGCAGATCTTTTGATCCTCGAGTCATCTTTTCCTGATGAAAAGGAGATCACGGGTCATCTCACCCCATCCAGGGCAGGTGATATAGCTACACGATCAGGGGCAAAAAAACTTCTTTTGACCCATTTTTATCCGGAATGTCTCAAGGTTGATATAGAAGCACAGTGCCGGAAAGCTTACCGGGGTGAGCTTATCCTGGCACATGATCTTATGTCGTTATCAGTGGAATAGTGACTCACGTTACATCAGCATTTGTATCTAAATTATTCAAGGATGTTGCATCCTGAATCTCTGAAGAACATTATGAAAGGCTTCCATGTGAAGGGGATTCTTCTTGCTAAAGAATAGATGGGTTAAACATTTACAATCTGACGAGCCAAAGTTAGAAGGCCCACTTTTAAAAATTAAAGAAAGTGATCGAGCAATCTCGCATTCCTGCCTTTGGGAAGACCTGATCGGGATGGAAAGAAATCCATCAGTGACGTGAGTGAGATAATCGATGTGCCAGTACATTTTTTTCCTTTTATGTCTATGCCTTTTAATCCTTGCCCTGAGATTACTTATTGCAGATCCAACATAGACGTAATAGCCTTTTTGAAACATGAACTTTCCTAATCTACCAACCTCTATACGTTTTTGTCTTTCTAATTGTAAGACCAAAAGATAACTCCCTCTGTCCTTTACCTCATGTTGTAAATAATCCCAGGGAATCTCTAAAGTCTTAACGTTTTGAGAGATGCTGAGATCAGATTTCCATTCTATTGCTATGGGAAGAATCATAAGGTCATTTTTGACTTGTAGCATATGGAAGCTAAAATTATAATCTGTATGAAAATCTGGCATGAACCATTGTACATGGGGATAATGGACTATAAATACCATTATAGACCTGATTCCATTTCTTGCCATTTCGGCAAGCTCAAGGAGATGTCTTTTTCCTCTTTCTGTTACAGCATCAGGAAACATGGCCACACCATTTTCAAAAAGCGTGCATGATTTTACCTCTACATAAATATCCCTCCCATCCTTCCTTAAGAGAAAATCAAACCGGCTCCTTCCATGAGAAATTTCTTTTTTTATTACCTCTGTCCCTTCAAGGAATGGGATTAATTTCATTTCAATAAGATACCTGGCAACTTGATTGGTAATATTGGTATGGATACAAATTGGGATACCCTTCTTTTGAACAAAAAGCACTGTATAGTTAGTTTTCCTCTTTGAAGAATGAATGCTTTTTAATGGGGTATCTGGGCAGATATAAAGGATTGCCCCGGGCAAAAGGAGTTCCCAGAGCCTTCCCGGATTTGGAAGGTAGGCATTTATTACACCCAACCTGTTAGCAATGCACCTCACAAGAAACCTGTTTGGCCTTTCAAGAAAATCTGCTTTTATCACTTGATCAAATTTTATAGGAAAATGTTTCATATAATAGGGTTACAGGCCCATTCTGAGGTTCACTTGACACATGATTGACTTTATCCTATATTGCCTTCTCTGAAAAGCAAGTTTTACAGACTATTATGTAAATTAATCTTTGTTACAATTCTATTAAAAGGAGCAGAATTATGCAGATACAATTTATGCAAAAGGAGTATAATTAATGGCAATAGCTTTCGGGATACAGCGATTTTTTCATGATATTAGATATCATCGGGAACGCTACCGCCAATTCATTGGTATCTCCTTTGCCATCCTTGTCAGTGTTGTAGGCAAACCGAATGAACTGTTGTTTTTTGCTGGTGGAGTATTTGTTCTCCTGGGTATTGCTACACGGCTATGGGCGTCAGGACATATTAAAAAGAACAAAGCCCTTGCTACCGATGGGCCTTATACCTTTGTCAGGCATCCTCTCTATGTGGGAAATATCACGTTGGGATTTGGTTTCGCCCTTGCCTCCAGCTTATGGTGGAGCCTTCCCCTGTTGATACTTATCTTGTTTGTTTTTTATCCTCAAGCTATTCATCGAGAAGATGAAAACCTTCATCGTATGTTTAAAAAAGACTGGGAAGAATGGCGTAAAGAAACGCCGGCGCTTATTCCACGCATTAGTCGTTATCGGGAAGCACAAGGCGGAAGGTGGTCGTTCATGCAAAGCCTGCGACAAAACGGCGAGCCCATTATTGCCTTGTTTCTTTTATTTTGGCTTTTCTTCCTTTCCCTTGGTTTACCTTGAACCCTCTAACGAAACCAATGTTCAGAGATATCGATAACATATCAGAAAGCGAGCTCCTTGAGTGGATCAAGGGGAGTATTAAAACCAGATCGAACATTTTCAGCTGCGGTTACCAGGGACATGTTTACCTGTATAAGGAAAGAGGGCGACGTCTTATTATTAAGGCTCCTATTGGATGGGGATTAGGAAGGCTCATCCGCCGGGCGATGTTGCGAAATGAGTATAGGGTGTATTCTAGGCTATCCGGAATCCCTGGTGTACCGCGCTGTTATGGACTTCTCGATGGGCGTTACTTAGTGCTCGAATTCATTGATGCGATTCCGAGATATAGGGCTCGGATTACAGACCGTGACATGTTCTTCGAATTTCTCTTAAACTTGATAAAAGAGCTACACAAGGCAGATGTGGCACATACTGACCTAAAGAAAAAGGACAATCTCCTCGTCGTAGAAGGACATACCCCTTGTGTTATCGACTTTGGTGTGGCTATTATCAGGAAATCGGGTTTTGCACCTCTCAATCATTATCTCTATAATCTCGCAAAGAAGTTTGATTTAAATGCCTGGGTAAAACTGAAATATGATGGCAGGTATGAAAAAATGATTGAGGAGGATAAAAAATATTTCAACAGAACAGTTATCGAAAACGTGTCGCACTGGGGCAAGAATACGTATTTGGATATTAAAAAAGCCATTAAAGGAAAGAGATAACAACGCCAATCATTGAAGAATGGGGATACCTATTAAGTACTACAGGAATTAGTTCCTAAACTGGATATCAAAGAGGTTCTTATATCTGCCGTTTGCTGCAATAAGCTTTTCATGAGTGCCTGACTCAACAATTCTGCCTCGCTCCAGAACATAGATCATATCAGCTCTTCTGATAGTATTCAGGCGATGGGAAACAATAAAAACAGTCCTTCTTCCAAGAAGATTTTCTATGGCATCTTGGATAAGATGTTCACTTTCAGGGTCAAGCGCTGAGGCAGGCTCATCAAGTATTATAATAGCCGGATCTTTAAGTATAGCCCTGGCTATGGCGATTCTCTGTCTCTGTCCCCCAGAAAGGAGTGTGCCTCTATCGCCAACAACTGTTTCATACTTCTCTGGAAGAGACATTATAAAATCATGAGCCTGGGCTGTTTTGGCTGCATTTTGTATTTGTTCTGTATTATAATGATCTCCATTAAAATTGATATTATTGCCAATAGTTTCATGAAAAAGGAGGCTCTCTTGGCTTACTGTAGCAATTTGACCTCGCAAAGATTCCAATGTTGCATCCTTAATGTCCATGCCATCGATGGTTATAGACCCAGAGTGAACATCATAGAAACGGGGAATAAGATCTAAGAGGGTGCTTTTCCCTGCCCCGGTTGAGCCAACTAAGGCTACCATCTCCCCTGCATTAATGGTAAAAGAGATATCATGTAAGATTAATTTCCCTGGGTCATAACTAAAATCAACATGAGAGAACTCTATTTTGTCCTTTAATCTCGGCAGTAGTCTTGCATCCGGCTTATCCTTTATGCTTGGCACAGTATGTAATATTTCAAAGACTCTTTTGGTTGCACCTTGAAGTGTCTTCAAGTTGATATTTAACCTGGCTAGATTTTTAATAGGAGCGTATGTTGCTGAGAAGGCATAAAGCATTGAGATGAGTTCTCCTAAGGTATGATGAAAGTAGATTTTTCCTATCAGCAAGATACCTGGAACAATCAAGAAGACACTTGCATCCATCATAGGCCCAATACCGAGCTGCCACCTATTCCAGTGCATAATCCTTTTATAGAGGGTATCAGCAAGCTTTCTAAACATAGCTGATTCATATTTACCCCTGCAGAATCCCTTTATAACTTTGAGGAGCAAGATAATTTCCTGATAGCTAGATGTTACCTCGGCCGTTGCATCCTGCACTCTAATGGAATGTTTTTTTACCTTACGACCAAAAAGCCTGACCAGGCCAACAATTACAGGGCCAGAAATAATAACCAACAGCGTAAGTTTATAATTCATCAAAATAAGATAGGCGATAAAGATTATTACTGTTAAAGGGTGTTGTACCAAACCAATTATAATATTGCTTATATAGCCCTGCATTACTGTCAGGTCAGCTGTGGCCCGTGCAATAAGCTCACCACTCTTGCGTTTATGATAGAATGTTAAGGGAAGTGTGATGAACTTTTCAGCAAGGTCAATCCTTAAGGATTTTATTGCTCTGTTTGAAAAGGCCGCTCCTGCAAGTTCACTTAAATAACGAGTAATAGATTTAAAGATTACTGAGATGAAGGCAATGCCAGCAAGGATGATAAGTAAGTGGTTTGGAGAGATTCCTCCGACTAAGGTTAGTTCCGTTTTCTTAAACGATAATGGAAAGTGGAATGCCAACCAGGGAATTGTCCAGTTAACAGGATCGCTCGTGCTTTTCATGCCTTCGTCAACAAGGGGTTTAAGGAGGTAGGCAGGGATTACAATAAATAATGATGACATGGCACTCAGGATAATTGCCGACAGTATCAACCCTCGATGGGTCTTTACATAGGTAGCAATATCCTTGCCGAGAATTTTATCTAACATTTATCAAAGGTGGGAAATTGGAGTGTTGGAGTAATGGAGTATTGTTCATGTCCTCAACAGTATTTCATTTTTTCCATCTCTCCATTCCTCCATCTCTCCATTCCTCCATCTCTCCATTGTCCTGCTTTGCTCAACAAAAAAGAGCTCTTAAACTGCATCGATATATCGAGAAATCACGATCCTCTGAACTTCACTTGTTCCTTCGCCAATTTCTAACAGTTTCTGATCGCGATAGAATCTCTCAACATCATATTCTTTCATCAGTCCATACCCACCATGCAGTTGGACAGCTTGATCAGCACACCTACTCATAACCTCAGAGCAGTATAATTTAGCCATGGCAGCAATTTTTGCAAATGGCTGCTCATTGTCCCTTAGCCAACAGGCCTTATAGAGGAGTAGCCTTGCACATTCTATCTCTGTAGCCATGTCTGCCAATTTAAAGGCATTAACCTGAAATGTCGATATTGGCTTGCCGAACTGAACCCTCTCTTTAGAATATTTTAGGGCCAAATCAAAGGCACCTTGTGCCCCCCCTAAGCCCATTGCGGCAATGGAAAGCCTTCCTCCATCCAGAGTTCCAAGCATTTGATGAAAGCCGTCACCTATGGGACCTAGAAGGTTTTCTTTTGATACTCTGCAGTCCTCAAAATATAATTCAGCCGTATTGGATGACCGCCACATTAGCTTACCGTGCATTGTTCTTGCCTCAAAGCCCGGGGTACCTGCCTCAACGATGATTGAAGTAAGTTCTCGCTTTCCATCTTCTCTTATACCCGTCCTTGTTAATGGTATAACGCCAGCAGTAATGTCAGATGAACCATTGGTAATAAATATCTTACTTCCATTGATCACCCATTCGTCCCCATCTAGAACGGCAGTCGTCTGTGAATTTCCAGCATCCGATCCGGCATTAGGCTCAGTCAGCCCAAAGGCCCAGAGAGTTTCACCGCTACATGCCTTTGGGAGATACTTTTTTTTCTGTTCCTCATTTCCGTAATAATAAAGTGGCCCTATACCCAGGGAATTGCCGGCAGCCACAGTAGCAGCATGAGAGCCATCAACCCTGGCTATTTCTTCAGTAGCAATAATATATGAGACATAATCCATTCCTTGGCCTCCATATTCTTCACTCACAAACATGCCAAAAAGACCAAGCTCAGCCATGGCTTTCATGGTATCATAAGAAAACTCCTCTTTCTCGTCCAGTTCCCTAGCTACAGGGCGTATTTCATTTTCAGCAAAATCCCTCACAGATTTCCGTAAGATCTCATGTTCCATTGATAATGAAAAGTCCATATATGCTCCTTTGTTTTATGATTATCTACAAACAGTGTCTTCAATTATTCTTGGAGAAGAATACTTAAGCCACGTATATCAGTCAAGCCAAAAATTTTTAGACTTTTGATAATTCATCCCTAATTTTTGTATAGATAATATGAAGTGGCGTATCATGCGTAATAATACTAACATTTGGCCCCAATGGAGCCCACTGAAGGGGATCACTATTTTTAAAAAGGCATATTGTGCGTGTTCCAAGCATTGCTGCGAGGTGTGTGATGCCGCTATCGTGTCCAATGTAGAGAGAGGCCTTTTTGAGCAATGAGAGAAGTGTATCTTTATGAGGTGAATGAATAATCTCTATTTCTCTTTCTAATGGCTTTTTTAAAATAATTTGATCCCATTTTTCTTCTGCAGGACCTAAAAGCACGAGCCATGTATGATTTACTCTAAAGTCTTTATTTTTTAGTATATTAAGCCAAAATCCAGGTGAATAGTTTTTCTTTTTGCTCCCAGAACCTGGATGTAGAACAATTGTGCCCTCTGATCTTGAAGGTTTATCTTTTGTCAACAAAGGTCTCTTCTGTGCCTCATCTATCGTATCCTCGGGATTAACAGGTAATCCAGCTTTTTGAAGACATGATGCTAAATATGCTGCAACGTGAATTTTTTCACCCCTTTGGGGAAAGGGCGGAAATAAAAAGACAGGGGTATGTTTGAGGCACTTTTGTAATCCTTGGTTTAGCATCCCTGAAGGATCGCCAAGAAAGCAGATTGCCCTGTCTACATCCGGAAGAGAAAGGTCCTTGCAATGTGGTTTTTTAAAAAAAAGGGTGTGCCATCCGCCCTTTTCGTAGTCAAGGCTGCTGAGCAGGAATGGTTGTAAAAAATCAATCCCTGGTTTTCTTCCCAATAATGTTACAGATACCTTATCAGCTATTTGATAAAGACCTGGAGCGAGCATTAGGGTGTCACCAAGGGCACTTGGTCGAATAATTAAGGCTTTCAATAAGTTAAATTATTCCTTCTAGAAAATTTAATCCAAACTTATCGATATTACTTGAATAAGGATAGATATCATTGTATATAGAGTGCCATAATTTTTCAACGCCAATAAAAAGGAGGTATTGTATGAAAGGACCAATACGATTGGTTAGATCTGACAAGATTGCAGAATATAAAAACCTTGGTCCCATTTATGAATGGTCTGAGGGTAAGGCATATCTTATGATTGACCGGGTGGCATTTAAAGAAAAAGTTGGTGCTATCCTGTGTTATTATAATCCACCTGTACATCAGGTTGGAAACCCAGGCCTCGATGCCTATTTAGAGGGTTTAGAGAGGATTTTTGAGAAGAGGAATGAGTATGAATTTCTTATCCTCTACGGAGCCAATGATCCCGTGCATGCTGGTGGGGATCTCAAGGAAAGCCTGACCAGGTTGGACAAAACCTTAGAGATGAAAAAAGAAAAGGAGGCGAGTGGTGCTTCTGAAGAGGAGGTAGACCGGCTCTTTGAATGGGCGGATAACAGGTTAAAGAAGGGGATTGGCCTCCATGGAAGTATTAGAAAAATTGCCCAGTATGTAAGGGTCATTTCTGTTTGTGGAGGAGGAACACGGTTTGGTGGATCAGCAGAAATTCCCTTGATGGCCGATTTTTTAATTGGTGATTCCAGGAGCGGAATGTGCTTTAGTGAGGCCACAATTGGTCTTATTCCTGGGTGGTCAGGAATAGCGAGAACATTGGTTAAGGCCGGTGCAATCAATGCTGAATATATGGCCAAGACAGCTAAGGAGGTAAAGGCAAATCAGCTAAAAGAAATCGGAACCTATAATGTAGTAGTAGATATTCCCTTTCCGTTTCCTAAGAAACAGAGGACTGATGACCCTGAGGCTGATAAGGCAAAATATCAGGAGGATTTAGAAACCCATAATGATGAGACAGGAAAGCTTTTACTCCCAAAGGGATTAGAACTTGGCACCTGCCCGGCAGAAGATCTCCCAATAGCAGATGATCAAAAGAGAGAAAACCTTTCCACAAAGGAAGATATTTCTGACGAGATAGCGAGAAGAAAAAATCCGAACAATTACTCTGATCTTTGGGGTAAATCTTTGCGAGAGGTAGCCGAAGAGGTAGCCACAATGGGGAGACCTTTGGCACCCCAATCCATAGAGGCTTTAAATAGCCTCATTGAGGGTTATGATCCATCAACATTTGATGAAAATTCATTTGTTGAAAAAGAGATGAAGGCGGATGCGCGACTTTACAGGGATCCACGATTTCGGGCAGGCCTGATAGCAACACTTGAACAAAAAGTAGGTGATTATAGATTAGAGGAGGAATAAGGATATGAGACAATATTTTCAAAAAATGAGTCCAATCGGAAGAGAATTAAGAGAAAAGGAGAGAGAACAGGGGAAGGACAATGCCGTTGAAATATCGAAGGTTGAAAAGGATATAGCTGATGCCATCGAGAAGAGAAAGATGGCTGGTCTTCCGGTTGAAAAACTTCACAAAAGAGGAGAAAAGACAGCCTGGGAAAGAATCGAGCTCTTAGTTGATCCCAGTACATTTGTGCCATTAAATAGTCTTTATGACCCAGAATTCAATCAAGAAGGATCAACCGGCGTGGTAACTGGCTTGGGCAAGATATCAGGCAGATACGGTGTAATCATTGCCTCAGACAATAAGGTCCTTGCTGGGGCATGGATTCCGGGTCAGCGGGAGCATGTTTTTCGAGCCCAGGATATTGCCGAACGTTTGAACATTCCCCTTGTCTGGGTGCTTAACTGCAGCGGTGTAAAGTTAACTGAGCAGGAAAAGGTATACGCTGGCAGGAGATCTGGTGGAAGAACATTTTTCAGGCATGCTGAACTGGAACAAAAGGGCATACATGTTATCTGTGGTATGTATGGTACAAATCCTGCTGGCGGCGGATATCATGCAATAAGCCCGTCTATTATCTTAGCCCATGAAAAAGCCAACATGGCTGTAGGCGGTGGAGGTATTGTCAGTGGAATGTCTCCCAAGGGAGGATTTGATCTTGAGGGAGCAGAGACCTTAATTGAGGCGACACGAAAGTTCAAACAGGTCCCTCCTGGTGGAACTGGCATTCACCATGATGTGACTGGCTTTATGAGAGAAGTATTTGATACCGAGGAAGGTGTTCTGGAGGCTGTAAGAAAATATATGGGGAGTATGCCCATGTATGAACCATCGGTGTTCAGGGTAGCAGAACCAGCTGATCCGATTTATTCAGGAACCGATCTTAATCTTATTGTTCCCTTTGAGCAAAAGAGGACCTATAGTATTGAACAGGTACTGGCCCGCGTTTTTGATGGAAGCGAACACATGGAATACAGACCAGATTATGCTCCCGAAGTGTACTGTGGGCTTGCCAAGATAGACGGTTTTCTGGTTGGAGTGATTGCCAATAGGCAGGGTTTTCTGGGTAAGGGGTATCCCCGATATGCAGAGGATCAATATATGGGCATAGGTGGCAAGTTTTACAGAGAAGGTCTTATAAAGATGAATGAGCTGGTCATGTTCTGTGGTAGGGACAGGATACCTATAATCTGGGTTCAAGATACAAGTGGCATTGATGTTGGCGACATTGCCGAGAAGGCGGAACTTCTCGGGCTTGGACAGTCACTTATTTACTCTATTGAGAGTTCTGAACTTCCCATGATGTGCGTTGTCTTGAGAAAAGGAACAGCTGCTGCCCATTACATAATGGGAGGGCCACAGGCAACCAGAAACAATGCCTTTACTATTGGTGTTCCCACTACCGAAATATATGTAATGCATGGAGAAACTGCTGCTGCTGCTGCTTTTTCAAGAAGGTTGGTAAAGGAGAAGGATGCAGACAATTCCCTTGAACCGGTTATTGATAAAATGAATGCCCTTGCTCAACAGTACTATGATCAGTCAAGGCCCACATACTGTGCAAAGGCTGGTCTGGTGGATGAGGTTGTTCCTATGACACAGATGAGAGATTATTTTATTGCGTTTGCGAGGAGCTGTTACCAAAATCCAAAGAGTATCTGTCCGCATCATCTGATGTTGACACCGCGATCCATCAAGGGATAGGAAGGAGACCCACAATGAGCAAATATGATATATTTACTGTTCACCCACGGATGCCAAAAAAGGTGAAACTGGCAGAGATAAGCATCAGAGATGGCATCCAGCATGAAGAGGTATGGATCCCCACTGCAGCAAAGATCTACTACCTCCAAGAGCTCGCCTTTGCAGGCGTGAGAAGACTTGAGGTTACCAATTTAGGAAATCCTCGCGGCATGCCCCAGTTTAAGGATGCAGAAGAGGTACTTCAAGGAATCAGGGCTGAGATCTTTGAGGCACGCCTTAAAAAACGAAATATCAATAAAGATGACATTGAATGGAC
>Ga0315534_1000543_pt1 | contig 26199 bp, 21 predicted proteins | sample SalMarSW160240MG_FD_203094 | JGI IMG/M metagenome (GOLD analysis project Ga0315534, IMG submission 203094) | Salt marsh sediment microbial communities from the Plum Island Ecosystem LTER, Massachusetts, United States - Salt Marsh Sediment SW1602-40 ...
ATTAGGGTAAAGTTTGAAAAACCGTACCTGAAATGCTAACAAGTTCAGGTATGAAAAGGTTTTGCACAAAATGTAAAAGTTACAAAATTTGGTCACTTAAAGATGGCCGTTTCCGATGTGCAAAATGCAGACATATTTTTAGTGATCCAAGACATCGAATTAGTATAACAAAAGCAAAAGTACGTAAGGTCATTCAAGAATTTTTACTTGAACATTCAACCAACATTATTCTTAGCAGAGTCACTATATCGAAGTATATGGTGCTTAAAATATTAACGCTGCTAAGAGTTGCCATGACCCAGGATATCCCTGAGGTCTTTGATGGCACCGTTGAGGTAGACGAAACCTACCTCGGTGGTCAATGGAAAAACAAACGGCTCTCTGTTAAACGTAATCTACCCAAAGCAAAACGCGGTAGGGGAACCCCCAAACAGGCTGTGTTTGGCATCCTTTGCCGCAATGGCAGTGTCTGGGCCGATTTGATCGATAACGTTGAAGCAAAACAGCTACAGCCAAGAATCATAAAGCAGGTCAAAAAAGGCTCGACTATATTCTCAGATACCTGGCGTGGATATACCGGAATCGCTGCCAAGGGGTATGTTCATCGCCTGGTTAAACATAGTAAAGACAACTTTGTGACTAACGGTAACCATATTAATGGCCTTGAAGGTTTCTGGGGTTACCTCAAACGAAAGCTTGCCGCCAAAGGTGGCATTAGGCAGTCACGCTTGCATTTATATCTTGGTGAATATGTCTGGCGATATAACCACCGCGATCTAAATTTAAAAGAACAAGAAAATTACTTAACTAAGTTATTAAATAAGTATATTAGGTACGGATAATCAAACTTTACCCTTGATATTAAAACTATAATCTTGAATGAGTAAGTTCATTAAAAAAGAAAATCCCACCTCTCTATGTGAGAAATAGGATCTTTGATTCGCCCATAGCATCCTCGATTAAGGATTATTTCTTGGCTTTTTTTATATAAAAACAAACTGTTTATAAGACACGCACATTTTCTTAAAAAAATCAAGGGGGATTTTAGGGGGTATGAAATGGGTAGTGGGGATACCCACTTTTTAAAGACAATAAATATGATGTAAGTAATTGTATTTTCAGTCAATAACTTACAAAGCTTAAAGCTCATAAGGGAAAAAATCCCTTTAATATGAGAAGTTATTGCTCTTCAAACAATAAAGCCCCATTTCTCAATAAATGAAATGAGGTTTAAGTATTCAAGCTTATTTAAAATAGACCTCTATCAAAGACGGAATAAAATTCATATTTTTACTTTTTCATATCTGATTGTGAGGGGCAAAAGAGGGGCACAGTATAAATCAACATAAAAAAGGGCTCAAGCAAAATGCTTAAACCCTTACTGGATATGGTGCCCCCGGCGTGACTCGAACACACGGCACAGGGATTAGGAATCCCTTGCTCTATCCACCTGAGCTACGGGGGCGTGATTACCTTTTAATGATTTTTTATTTTTTCTTCAAGCTTTAAATTAGGACGCAGATTTTCGCCGATATTCTCAGATAATTATTATATCAGCTCTTTGAACTTAGCCCCGACATGTCGGGGAGCTTTTTTCGACAGGATTCACAGGATTAACCGGATTAAATAACTATTGAACATTCACCACCCGTTCATTTCCTTCACTTGAGTCGCAGAGCACTCTGAGAAGAGCATTGAATCAGATATATAAGGATCGCTTAAAAAGCATATGGGAAGTCTTAATGGAAAAAATAAGCCAACTTACTTTTCCCATTATAGGAATTCCCATTAGTCCCAATGTAGTTCCCATTGGGACCCCGCTATGCGGGATTTTAAGCGATTCTCTCCAAATAATATTTCTCAGCGTTCTTAGCGTCTCTAACGATCCCGATAAATCGGGAGAGTGGGCGGTGAGTAAATAAAGTCCTGAACATCCCGTCTATCCTGTCTAAAAAATGGGATTTATACTATATATTTATGCGCCTTAGGCGCATAAAAAATCTTTACAACCTGCCCGCCATCCGGCAGGCGGGTCTGCGGTCATCTGCGTCCAGAAAGGAAATTCCTGCTATCAAGATAAAAATATTTGCTCAATTAACCCTATTTGGGGGTGGCTCTCCTTTAAAAAATGCTATTATATTATCAGCAACAATCGTTGCCATCCTTTCCCTGACCTCGCTGGCTGCACTCCCTATGTGGGGGAGAAGGACAACATTATCTAATTTGATGAGGTCTGGGTGTACTTCTGGTTCAAATTCATAAACATCTAAACCGGCTCCGGCTATCCATCCTTGCTTAAGTGCGTGAATAAGATCTCCCTCTTTGACTAATGGTCCGCGGGCTGCATTGATAAGAAAGGCCTCCTTTTTCATCTTTTTGAATTCTGTTTTACTAAACTTATGGTAGGTCTCTTTTGCAAGTGGTGCATGGATAGAAATAAAGTCAGATTCTTTCAGTAGTTCATCAAAAGAGACATATTGGGTAGGAAAGTTAAGAGATCCCTTCACCATGCGTATTGGGTCATGGTAAATTATCTTCAAACCACAGGACGCCGCCCTTTTAGCTACAGCCTTTCCAATGCGGCCCATGCCATAAATTCCGAGCACCTTATTTTGTAGCTCAACGCCCAAAAAGAAGGTTGGATAGAACCCTTTAAATTCTCCTTTTCTGACTAATCTATCACCTTCCACAATACGCCTGGCCACACAAAGAATAAGGGACATGGCAATATCGGCTGTTGCTTCTGTTAAAACATCAGGAGTATTGGTGACGACAATACCTTTTTCCCTGGCATACTCAATATCGATATTATTAAAGCCTACTGCATAATTCGCTATTATTTTAATTGTCGTGAGGTGATCAATGATGTCTTTGCTCAGATTATTTGTAACCATAGAAACCAGCCCCTGAGCATCAGTTGCCATCTTTATTATTTCATCCTGGGTGACATCTCGATCAAAAGGGGAGACTGCCACATCGAAAATCTCGTTAAGCTTTTCTACGCCTGCAATAGGTATTTTTCTCGTAATAAAAATTTTCTTTCTATCCATAGTTTATCTTCACCTAACAGGTTCTCATTCTCATACTATTACGTTAGCACACCTTAGACACTTTACGTCACTTCAAACGTATTTTCACACACGGCACCATATTTTTTACGGGGAAATAACAGATTGTAAATTTTGATAATAACTGTGAACGGATAAAGCTAAAAAGTAATAACCGCCTTAATCAGTCTCATCAAACACTTTTCCTGGGTCTGAGCGCAGCCTATCCAATTTTGTTTCAAAGCCAGATCCTAAATCAACACCCATTTGCTGTGCCCTTTTTTTGGCCTGAAGCCCAATGTTTCTGGTGTCTTTAAAAAATGCATCATCTTTTGGAGAGTTCGGTTCAAATGCGGATAGCCGATCTTGCTCTGAGACATGATAGGCAACCCTTGATACCAATTTTTTTACATCTCCCCCCTTACATACTGGACATCTTGCATTAGCCTCATCGTCTTTCTTTAACACCAAATACTGAAATTCTCTGCCGCATGCCTGGCATTGGTATTCATAGAGTGGCAACCCTTAACTCCTGTAAAAAAACTCGTTTGCGATAGTTTCTGAGTAACTATTTTATATCAGGACTTTTCAATAAAATATTTTCTGCTATAGTATATAGCAATAGAAAATTATTATCATCTTAAAAATTTGAGGTAAATGGATATGCAGCTAAATGATGAATTATATGCCTTCCCATGGAGTTCCTTTACAGAAAATAACTGTAACAGTTTTCTCATTGATGGCCCCTTCAAAATCCTCATTGATCCCGGTCATCAACATCTCTTCCCTGGATTACGTAACTCATTAGATGCTATCGATATCAGCATCAAAGACATTGATCTCATAATTGCTACACATATGCATCCTGATCATATAGAGGCAGCGCAATCTTTTTCATCCTTATCAACTATGGTAACGATACATGAAACGGAATACCGTTATTTTAGGGAAAGAGCTGCGTCCTTTCATGATTTTACTATTGAGCCAGATTTTTTTCTTACGGAAGGAATCTTAAAAGCAGGGGGTGTGGAACTTGAGGTTATTCACAGCCCAGGTCACTCACCTGGCTCGATCTGTCTGTATTGGCCTTCTCATAAAGCCCTGTTTGCAGGTGATGTTATTTTTGAACAGGGAGTGGGGCGCACAGATTTGCCTGGCGGGAATGGTGAACAGCTCAAAAAGAGTATCAGTCGTTTATCCTCTCTCGATCTTGAGCTTTTACTTCCAGGACACGGTGACATCATCAGAGGACGAGAAAATATAGAAAGAAATTTTTCGCTCGTTGAAAATATTTATTTTGGAATGTTATGAAGGATTGTTGTAACTACTAAGGTTGCCGGGTTCACCGTTCAAGGTTCATAGTTGGAATCTATTCAACACGGCGTTAATTTTGGCAAAAATCGGGTGAACTTCTCATTTACCTTCAAATCGAAACCGAATATTTTAGATTGATGATTCGACAGTATTTTATCTCTCTAACCTTGAACCGTGAACCTGGAACTTTGAACCTGAGAAGTTAAGGATTGTTAATTATTTTCTATCGTATGGAGGCGTTCCTGGTATCTTTTGCGCAAGGTTTTAAGGAATTCATTCCATTCTGGATTAGTATCCAAATTAACTCCAACAGCAGAACCGGATACACCACGCTCTCTCAAGGCCAAAAGGGACTTTTCTGCAAGAGCCTTTTTGGTGACCTCCTTCTCTGAGTTGTATTTTTCTTGAAGGTTTTTCAATGAGGTTATATCAAATCTGGCGATTTCACTGAGTGCAGATACGATTAATGAGTTGTTACTGTCCAGGTCAAAACGAGAGAGGAGATATTCTTTAAAAAAAATATATGCTCGCTTGCGATCATTGCTGGCAATTTTTTCCATCTCATCCTTGAGACGACTCACAGGAAAGGAGTTATCCAGATATCTGTTACAGAGACCCTGCACTTTTTTATCAAGTTTCTCGCGAGCAAGGCTCAGTTTTTCCTCATCACTCAGGGTAAGATTTCTTGTTTTTTCAAAAACAAGATCGAGGGTGCTTTTTATCTCTCCCAAAATACTACCTCGTACCTATTTTTTGTATCTCGGGGCGCTTTCAATGTATATAAATAATTTCAAGAACACTTATTTTGTGGAGCCCCACGGGCAAGCCCTTGGTACCACTTAGTATCGTCGATTCGCTTTGCGAACGGTTGGACTTAGTGGCACGACATCCCGACCCGTCGGCGTATTCATCCACGGCTAAAGCCGTGGATTTACGAGGTCGGGGTAAAGGCATCTCAGTGGTTATTCTCTGAGAAGTTCTTGATCATCATTTCTCCCAGTTCCTTTGATCGTTTTGTGGCTGCTTCAACAGCATTGATAAGAGTTGTTCGAAGACCACCCTCCTCTAAGGTATGAAGGCCGGCTATGGCTGTTCCACCGGGTGAGGTAACCTTATCCTTTAATTTTCCGGGGTGTTCGTGTGTCTCCATCAATAATTTTGCAGCGCCTAATACCGTTTGGCTTGAAAGAAAAAGTGCATCTTCTCTTGAAAGCCCCATTTTCACTCCGGCATCGGCTAAGGCGTCCACAATAAGAAAGATGTATGCAGGCCCACTCCCGCTCAACCCTGTAATGGCATCCATAAGATTCCCTTCGATGATAACGCTTTGCCCCACAGAATCAAAGATGGCCTTAGATATCTTGAGATCACTTTTAAGGGCATGTTTTCCAGGCGCAATGGCAGCGGCACCTTCCTTCACAGATGCAGCGATATTGGGCATGACTCGAATAAGACGCAGGTCTTTATTGAGGCACGACTCTATGGCGGCTAACGGAACTCCGGCAGCAATAGAGATAATGATTTTGGACATATCCAGACAATCAGCTGTTTCCTTTAATATTGATGCCATGATCTGCGGTTTAATCGCGTAAATAACAATTTCCGATGCCTTAACCACATCGAGATTGTTTTTTGCTGTGACTACGCCATATATTTCCTTGATAGATTTAAGTTTATCCTTACGAATATCTGAGCAAATGATGTTTTCAGGAATAGACGAGCGGGAGTGAACAAGTCCACTGATAAGTGCTTCCCCCATATTTCCTGTTCCGATTATCCCGATTTTTTTGTCTTTTAACATGGTTTCTTCTCTCTATTATAGTATGATTAATTGTATGCTGTGGATGAGAAGATCCACATCCACAATCCATGCCTTAGTAATACATTAAACCCTCTCTGAATTACGCCCGCATTATTGTAACGATTTATTTTTTAGTCAAGAGAAAATATGTTGTACGCATAACACTATATTTTCAGGTTACTCGTCTATGAGAAGGTTTTTATGTAATGGGTTTATTTTGCCTGCTGGTATCTCGATATCAACTCCACAACAGCAGGGAAGTCTATTCCCAGTTTTTTCACCTTTTCAGACGTTGGTATTCCATTCGGGCTCCAACCACGACGCTTATAGGTAGCATCTTTGAGCTTTTCATAGCGATCCTCCCTGTATTTCCTCAGGGCTGCAAGCTTTTCCTCAGTACTTTTACCTTCGGGATCCAGGATACTAAATTCCTTGAGCTGCGAGTCATACCTATCAGTGCGCGATTCATACTCCTCTTTGGTTACCGGTCCCATTGCCCGATATGGTATGCTGTCATGCTCACGTGTTCCAAAACCCTGTCTTAGATTGAATAGTCTCTGAAAATTGTAGACCCTCTCACTCATCTCTATCAAATCATCAGGGCTTACATCCTTACCGGTAACAGCAGAAAAATATTCAGCATACCACTGAACGTGCTTCATAACCTTTGCTGGATTTGGTGTCCCCTTATTATCCTCAGGAACAATATCGTTCCAGGGAAGCTTGCACAGGCCATTAAGGCCAAACCAGGTCCGCCACATAGGAAACCACCAAAGGGCCTCGGCCTTTTGCTCAAAGGAAGGAAGAAAATTATTTACCATATCCAGAATTATGAGCCATGCCTCATCGTGCTGGGGTCCTTTAAGGGTAAGGCCGTATCCACCCTGTTGTGCAAGTGATTCCTTGGTCACATATTCGGAAAACTCGAGGCCCTTGGACTCCATTCCTATATCTTTCATAATAGAGGGGTCTGCGACATATTCCCTTGCAAAAATTTCTTTCATCTTCCTCACACCCAGGCCTATTGTGGCACCGAAACCCTCTCCTTTCGCCATCTGGTGGATTATCTCCAACGAAGCATCTTTGTTGCCAAAACGAAGGTCTAAACCCCCGGTGACAGTTTTATTTATGAGTCCCATCTCATAACATTCCATGGTAAATGCTGTTGCAGTTGCGACAGAGATGGTGTCTAAGCCGTAGGTGTCGCAATAAAAGTTCGCTTCTATGACAAAATCCGGATCAAATATTCCCCAGTTTGCGCCAAGTCCTGCTATTGTTTCATATTCCGGGCCGTCTACCCACACGGATTGCCCTTTGTATGGGCCAGTTTTTAGGGTGAAATCCTTGACTCCATGTGAACAGGCTACAGAACACCCAAGCCAGCACCCATCGAATCCGGGATGGAACTTTTTCCGGTATACCTCTTTGCCAAGGTTTAGTGCATCTGGATGGCTTCCAAATCGAAAGTTGGTGGTGGGAAGAAGGTCGTAGTCGTTCATAATGTTGATCAGGTGGGTCGTTCCTACCTTCGCCATCTCGTTTTGTTTGGGATCAAGGGTCCTAATCTCTTTGGTATATGTCCGCCCCCCTTGTTTTAACTTTTCGAAGTCAGCAGGATGGTTTATATCTGATCCCATTTTGGAAAACTTGGTCACTATGGCCCTAATATTTTTGTCCCGAAAAACAGTGCCAGTACCACCTCGGCCTGCCTGTTTATAACGATAGGTTTTACGAATGTTGTCATACCAGGAAAAGTTGAGGCAACCCATCAGGGTGTGTTCTGCCCCAGAGCCTGCAGACACTGTTGATATGGCCCTCAGGTTTCCCTCACTGTATCTATCAGCAAGGGCATTACCGAGCAGGTGTGAATCTTCTGGAAATCCTTCTGCATCCACTATACTGACAACGCCCCTATCACCGTCTATCAATATAATGATGTCTTCATAAGCCTTACCTTGGATCTCCATGGCATCCCAGCCTGAAAATTTTAGATATGGACCAAAATATCCACCTACATTGGAATCCATAACAGACTGTGTGAGCGGTGATATCGTAACGACAATACTTTTGCCACTACCTGGATAAAGGGTCGTTCCACCCAACGGACCACAGGCAATACATATCTCATTTGCCGGATCGTTCCATTTTGTTTTTTCTTTAATAGCGTTCCATAGCAACCATAAACCAAATCCTCGGCCACCGGTAAATATCCTTTTCATTTCATCGGTGACTGGTTTGCTCACAATTTTATTATCAGAGGCATTGATGTAGAGTGTTCTATTGTTATAACCCCCTTCAACAGGACTAATTGGGTACTCGAATCTTGTTAATTCTTTAGTAGCATTCTTCTCATAAGAGCCCATTGTATAACCTCCTCAGGTAAAAACCTTCTTTGATTCTCAGATCTATCAACTTAGAAACGGTTCTATTATCCATATATGATAAATTCAATACTACATTCCTTAAACTGTTTTCAAACTATGTGCACCTTAGATCATCTCCTCTTCAAACACAAGATTGCCTGTTTCAAAGCGATCAAAAGAAAAGCGCGATAGATCAATGGTTTGATATTTTCCAAACTGGATTAATTCTGACATACACTTTCCTATTGCTGGAGCCTGCTGCAGACCATGACCACTAAAGCCCACCGCACCATAAAACCCTTGAACATAACCAAGCTGACCAATAATTGCATTCCCATCAGCTTTATTCATGGCATAGAGCCCAGCCCAGCCCCTGATTAGTTTAACGGTATCAAACGTGGGAATCCTTTTCGCCACTTGCGGCCAGACAACGTCCATGTAGTAATCTCTGTCCCATTCAAAATTAAAGCCAGGTTTCTCATTGGGAATTGATCTGCCAGTTAAAATTGTTTTACCGGTTTCATGTCGAAAATACAGTATTCCATCTGTGTCAACGACAAGTGGCAAATCATAATCAAATTTGATTTGAGGATCAAATACAAACGCCATCTTTCGTACTGGTTCCACTGGCAAATCTATGCCTGCCATTTTTCCGACAACAGCTGCATATGGACCGGCAGCATTTACAATAATCTTACATTTTATGTGGTTACCCTTGTTTGTGATGACACCTTCAACTCTCTCACCTTTCAAATCTATTTCTGTTACCTCTTCGGAGAGATAGTCTATTCCAAGGTTTTTTACCTTCTTTATATAGCCCTGTAAAATTCCGTAAGGGTCAAGGTATCCGTCTCGAGCACCAAAGCAACCACTCACCAGGTCATCGGTATTTATATGTGGAATCAATTTTTTGATTTCATCAATAGAAAGTAACGATACATGAGCTCCCAGATCCTTTTGTGTAGTATAACTCTTTTTGATTGGTGCCAGATTTGTTTCATCTGCAAGAAAAAGATACCCTCGCTGTTTGAATTCTGCATGAGCCGGCTCTCCGTTAACTTCCATTGCTTCATCAAAATTTTCGAATGTATCTATACTATATTGAGATATTTTAATATTTTCAGGAAGGCTGAATTGTTCTCTCACACCACCAGCACTCAGGGTACTGGATGCAAATTCATATGTAGGATCTTTCTCGATGACCAATATATCGCCATCGAATCCATCATTGACTAAATTATAGGAGATGCTTGAGCCAATTATTCCTCCACCGATTACCACGATATCATAAACCTTTTTCACGGGACCTCCTTCAATATACTATCTCCTTTCATTTTCTATTAAAAGATCAGGCTATTTTGCAACTTCATATGTGTTAGTTGTTATTGGAGTGATGCTGATGAAAATTGAATATGAAACGCATGAAATTAGAGCTCAAGCCATGTTCCGATATTATTTTCAACTGCCTTGTTGTATATTTTAATAGCTGTTGCCATGTCATCCATAGCGAGACCAAGATTTGCACAGATGATTTTTTCTTGCTTTTTCTCCCTGCCTGGCTTTAAACCTGCGGCTATTTCGCCAAGATCTGCGTAAATTTCAGGTATATGCTGAAAATATCCAAGGGATTTATAATAGAGATACTGATCCTTATCATCCGTAACAAATTTATCACAGTTCTCAAAGGCAGACTTTTTCCAATAGGAATCAAAGTCCACTGGAGAGGCAAAAACACCTGATTTGACCCAGGCATCTTCAATGACAGGGTGAGGTTCTTTAAGAATGGGACCTGCAGTCACAATGATGTCGGAATCGTAGACCGCCTCTTTGGGAGTTGCTACAATATGTACATTCAGCCCTGTGTCTTTTTTCATTTCTTCTGCATATAAGTTGACTGCATCACTTGAAATATCATAGGCTTTAACCTCTCTAAGTGTAGGTATCGTAATTGTAAGGGCCTTTAAGTTCGTTCTTCCCTGAACTCCGCATCCAAGGATTCCTACTGTATGAGAGTCCATATTTGCCATATATTTTGCCGCTACAGCAGTTGCAGCGCCAGTTCGCATGGCTGTAATCCAGATGCAGTCCATCACAGATAAAGGAACACCTGTTTTAGGGTCATTGAGAATAAGCAATCCATTAATATAGGGCAAGTCTTGCTTATAATTTTCAGGATATCCACTCACCCATTTGATACCTGCTGAACCAAGAGAGGGAATGTAGGCAGGCATCGCATGAATGAAGGCATCGGGCTGGGTGTGGATCCCAGGTTTGGGCGGCATCTCAATCTTACCATGACCTTTTTCCTTAAAGGCCTCATCCAGCGCCTCTATAATCTCCTCCATGGATAAATCTACTTGGTCAACATCCCTTTTGGATAAATAAAGCAATTTCTGTGTTTTCATTGTATATCCCTTCCTTGACAATGCACAGTTTCTGACCTTAACACTATAAAATATCTAATTTTTTTAAAAAATATACAGAAGTATGCTAGTATGTCAAATTAAATTACCAGGGCTAGAGAGTATTCTATTTCTAACCTTTACAGTCATTATCCATTTTGATGGATCAAGACATGGCTCTTTTTTACATTTCTTGTTTTTTTTCTGTCAATACCGAGAACATCGCTTGACAGGAATTAGTTATAATAACTAATTTGACGCTACCAGGTATCTTGGTAGGTTAACATGCCCTTTCTTTACATAAGAGTTCAATGGAGACAGTACTAAAAGAGTACCTTTCAAAGGTCGTTGATATGAACATGATCACCTTTAACAAAAATATGGAACTCATAGGCTGTTAAATGAAACATACAGGATTCATCAGCAAGAAAGAACACTGATGGTTTTCAATGAAATAGAGGTGACTATTTTTAGAAGGAAAAGGATATGATCAAGGTTAATGAATATTTTGAAGGCAAGATCAAGAGCTTAGGATTTGAGCTTAAAGGTATCCCATACACTACCGGCGTTATTTTACCTGGAGAATACGCCATTGATACAGAAAAAGAAGAGCACATCACCGTGACTTTAGGTAGATTCGAGATCCGTCCTCCAGGCTTAGATTGGAAGACGGTCAAGAGTGGTGATACAGTTGTGATTCCGGCAAAGGCCACTTTTGATGTAAAGATTCGCGAGACAGCATCTTACATTTGCATGTACAGATGAATCCAGGCCTAAAATTTCTTTTTATTGGTAGGTACATGAGGAGGTCATAAAATGAGCAAGGTCAAGGTATCTATTGTTAAAACAAATCGGAAGCCTGAATATCCTGAAATTCATGAGGCTGTACAAAAGGCACTCAACCTGATTGGGAATATTCGGGATATTATTAAGCCTGGGCATTTGGTTCTCATTAACCCGAGCTGGGTGGCGCCACCAGTCGAGAGGGAGGCTGGTTGTATTACCATACCAGAGATCCCCCGCGCCCTTGCCGATATCGTAAAAGGATTGGGAGCCCGTCCGGTGATAGCAGAATCCTCTGCCGTGGGGGTTGATACGGAGAAAGTTATCCAGGCCTCAGGATATAGAGACCTTCGAGACATGGGGTATGAGGTGGTAAATCTAAAGAAGACACCCCATGTTGATATTCCTGTCCCCAATGGCAAGGTGTTTAAGGTCTTGCCATTTTGGGAACTGGTCCAGCAGGCAGATGTGATTATCAGTGTGCCCAAGCTTAAAACCCATGATCAGACGGAGATGACCTGTGCCATCAAGAACCTCAAGGGGCTTTTGACAGACAGCGGAAAGAAGGCCAACCACCAAGAGGGACTCTTTGAGGCAGTTATTGATCTGATGTCTGCTGTGAAACCACAGCTGGCCGTGGTGGATGCCATTATCTGCCAAGAGGGAGTGGGTCCTGTCTTTGGCAGACCTGTGGAGATGAATCTCATTGTGGCGGGCAAAGACCTTGTAGCTGTGGATTCCACATGCGCCCAACTCATTGGTTATAAGCCTAGTGAGACATTGTTGACCGTAAATGCGGCTGCCCGAGGATTAGGTGTGATGGATCCAGATCAGATAGAGGTCATAGGAGAACCCTTGGAGAGTGTGAAGCGTCGTTTTCTTCGTTCCGTTGAGGATAATCCCGTAGAGGGGGTGGAAGGTTTTCAACTGATACAAGGAGAAGCTACCTGTACAGGCTGTCGCAATACGGTCATGAGCGCTCTTATCGATATGCGAAACGCAGCCCAGTTGATGTACCTGCCAGGTGTTGCAGTGGTAACCGGTGGGGCTCCCCTGCCTGAAGGTGTTCCGCGGGAAAGCATCGTGACTATAGGCAAGTGTACGCCCAAAGAGAGTCAGACTGAACGGCATGTGAAGGGTTGTCCGCCCAATAATGCGCTTGTTGTGGATGCAATAATCGGTGGAAGGGCTGCAGTAAAACGGATGTATGCCGAGGAGGGTCTGGAAAAGACCGAAAAATAAAAACACTAGCTTTGAAAGGAGACTGCCATGGAGTCTATTTTAAAGTATATGGAAAAATATGATTACGAGAACCTATTGCTTTGTCAGGACAAGGCTCTTGATTTCAAGGCCATTATTGCTATCCACGATACCACGCTCGGGCCTGCCACTGGCGGTTGTCGAATGTGGCAGTATGGCAGTGAGATGGATGCTATTGAGGACGCTTTGAGATTGGCCCGGGGTATGACTTACAAATACGCTGCCGCAGGTGTCAACCTTGGTGGTGGCAAGGCTGTGATCATCAGTGATCCAAAGCGAAAGGACAGGGAGCCTGTTTTCAGGGCATTGGGTAAATTCATCAATCGACTGGGTGGCAAATACATTACAGGTGAGGATGTGGGCACAACCTTAAAGGACATGGAATACATTCGCATGGAGACCGAACACGTGGTTACCCTTCCCACCTACTTGGGAGGTGCCGGAGACATTGCTCCCATGACGGCTTTGGGTACGATTCGCTCCATGCAGGCCTGTTGTAATCGCGTATACAGCTCTGATAGCTTGGTTGGCAAAAGAATAGTCGTCCAAGGTCTGGGGGCTGTGGGGCACAACATAGTAGCGCAGCTTCACGAGCTTGGAGCAAAAATGATTGTGGCCGATATCGACCCATATAAAGTCGATGTGATGGTTGAGAAGTATGGTGTGGATAAGGTGGATCCCGAGTCCATTTACGACGTGGTATGCGATATATTTTGCCCGTGTGCCTTGGGCGCCATCATCAACGATGGCACTCTGGATCGATTGAGATGCAAGATTATTTGCGGCAGCGCGAACAATCAACTTAAGGAGGAACGCCACGGCGATCTGTTGGAGAAAAAGGGATTGATTTATGCGCCTGATTATATTACCAATGCCGGAGGAACCATCTACGACACGGACAGGTTGGGTGTAGGTGGCGTGAGTCATGAACGAGGTAAGGAAAAGGTGACTCGTGTCTATGACAACATGATGCGGGTTTTCGAAATTGCCGACCGAGATAAGATCCCGACGTATTTAGCAGCTGACCGAATGGCTGAGGAAAGAATCGAGCAAATCGCTGAAGTCAAAAAGTATGTAGACGACTTAAAACCATAATTCTTTGAGCTTCCTACAAAATGGTGAACATCCTTTAAAAGGTACTAAATAGAGAAAACCTTTATGACTTTTACTCAGATTGTGATCAATAGTATTGTCAGGGCCTCGGAGCTTACCCTTTTAAGCCTGGGACTGACCATGGTTTATGACATATTAAAATTTGCAAATTTTGCCCATACAGAATTTGCCGTTGTTGGGGTTTATTTGGCCCTTTTCTTGAATGTCGCCTTGGGATTACCTATTATACCAGCTGCGATTATGGCCTCCGTTGCAACCGGAGCATTTTCGATTATAATTGATAGAGTAATATTTAAGAAGATGAGAAACGCGAGCGGTATCATTATCATGGTCACTTCGCTGGGTTTAGCTATTGCTTTAAGAAATACGATAAGGGCTATTTGGGGAGCTGATGCCCAAAATTATTTAGTAGCCTTGCAAAAACCGATCATTACTGAATACTTTCGAACTACCCCCCTCCAGATCTGGATTATCCTTGTTGGATTGGCCGCCATGTTTGCCCTTCATTTATTGCTTCATTATACCAAATTAGGGAAGGCCATGCGTGCCTCCTCTGACAATCCTGAATTAGCTCAGGCAAGTGGTATTGCCACTGAGAAAATCATCACCTGGGTTTGGTTTATAGCCGTCACCTTTGCCTCTTTAGGTGGTATCTTGATAGGCATTGAAACCTACATCCTTCCTTACATGGGTTTTGCTATCATTGTTCCAGTATTTTGCGCCACGATAATGGGGGGCATAGGGAATCCCTATGGGGCAATGATTGGTGCTCTGGTACTTGGTTTTGCTGAAAACTTTGGCCTGTATATCAATTTTGGGAAGATAATAAACTTAGGGGGAATCCTGAACTTCTCAAAAGATATACTTATTCCGACCGGGTATAAGCCAGCTATCAGCTTTATCATACTTATTTTGGTTTTGCTCATAAGACCTAGCGGGATTTTAGGAAAGAAGAAGGAGGGCTGATGGGTCTTGTCAACTTTTTAGTTTATTTAGCCATCATGATGGGAATCTATGGCATCTTGAGCCTGAGCCTAAATCTGCAGTATGGCTTTACTGGATTGGCTAATTTTGGACAGGTCGCCTTTTTTTGTCTGGGGGCATACATATCGACCATAGTTGTATTAGTATTTAAGCTGCCATTTATTTTCGGTCTTTTGGGGGCAATGGTTGTTGCTGGTGTTTTCGGGTATATCATATCCATACCCACAGCTAACCTCAGAGAAGATTACTGGGCTATTGCCACACTTGCGGCTGCAGAGGTCGTTCGAATCTTTTTTTTGAATGAAGATTGGGTCGTGGGTGGAGGGCCTTACCAAGGAGGATCTTTTGGTATTGGAGGTATCCCACAACCCCTTCGATCACTCTTTTCAGCCTCTACATACCCCTTCTTTTATTTAGCCATTGTTTTGGTTTGCCTGTTTGCGACCTATATCGTTATCAATGCCATTACCCGAGCGCCCTTTGGAAGGGTCATAAAGAGCATAAGAACGGAGGATAATCTTCCGCAGGTATTGGGCAAGAATGTAAAAAGATTTCGCATGAAGGTGATGGCTATAGGAGGTAGTTTTGGTGGAATGGCCGGTTGCCTATGGGCTCATTACCATGGTTTTATAAGCCCGAATCAATTCTTACCTTTGGAGACATTTATTATTTGGGCCATGGTTATTGTAGGGGGAAAGGCCAATAATAAAGGGGCAATTTTAGGGGCAGTTATAATATTGCTATTCTACAATTCAACCCGATTCCTTAAGGATTACCTTCCTATTGAAGAGGTCACCTTAGCCAGCCTCAGAATGGTGGCAATAGGGATACTGATTGTAGTTGCTATGCTTTTTATGAAGGAAGGATTGATTAAGGAGAAAAAGACGATTTATTAATGTATTTGAAATTCTACAAGATATTGAAATAATAGGATTTTACTGGTATTATTATTTGTTGCTTCAAAGATGGAATAATGGAATATTAAGGGTAAAAGCACAAAGTATCATGGTAACTATTTTTCTTCTTCTAGAGCCATTGTTCTATCATTCCAGCATGCTCCCCGCTGTTTCAGCGGGGATGAGCGGAGCGAAATAATTTTAATCATGCTCAAGATAAAGAATATATATAAAAGCTTTGGGGGCATCCTAGCCCTTAATGGCGTAAGCTTTAGTGTGGAATCCAACACTATCACAGGACTTATTGGTCCAAATGGATCGGGTAAAAGTACCCTCTTTAATGTGATATCTGGTTTTTATACAAAAGATAGAGGCGAGATCTATTTTAAGGGGAAAAGCATTGAGGGTACTGAACCGTATAGGATAGCTATGCTGGGAGTTGGTAGGACCTTCCAGATTAGCGAAGTGCCTGAAAAGATGACAGTATTGGAGAACCTTCTTCTGGCTCCCAAAGGGCAAACTGGAGAAGGGATATTCAATGTTTTTCTGCATCCCTTGAAAATAAAGGGAGAGAATGAGAAATATCTTAGGAAGGCCAATGAGATACTTGAACTTATTCAACTCTATAACTTAAGAAACGAATATGCGGGAAATCTTTCTGGTGGCCAAAGAAAACTTTTATCCTTGGGGAGGATATTGATGTCAGAGCCCACACTTCTCTTGCTGGACGAGCCGACAGCCGGTGTTAACCCCACCCTCATTAAAGACCTCATTATTGCCATAAGAAATCTAAGGGATGAAAAGGGCGAAACCATCTTATTGGTAGAGCATAACATGAAGGTTATCAGCGAGATTTGCGATAGGGTCATTGTATTGGATTTTGGTAAAAAGATTGCAGAAGGAACGCCGGAAGAGATCCAAAAGAACGAGAAGGTATTAGAAGCATACCTTTCTGGAAGTTCGAAACGAGGATTTTTACATGAACATTCTTGAGGTCTCCAATATAATGGCAGGATATGGAAAATCAGAGATCTTACACGGAGTCTCTATCAATATACAAGAAAATGAGATAGTGACTATTATCGGCCCAAACGGGGCCGGAAAATCTACATTGCTCAAGGCAATTATGGGCTATATAGCTATTTTTAGTGGAGATATTTTCTGGAAGGGGAATAACATTACTGATCTTAAGCCCCATGAGAAGGTCAATAAAGGTTTTGCCTATGTTCCTCAACTTGGGAATGTATTTCCCTCACTGAGCGTTATGGAAAACTTAGAGATGGGTGGATTTACCCTTGACAAAAGATTGATCAAAGAGAGAATGGATAAGGCCTTTCACCTCTTTCCTATTCTAGCCCAAAGGTTAAGACAAAAGGCCGGCACCCTAAGTGGTGGCCAGAGGCAAATGCTCGGCATGGCCAGGGCATTAATGACCGATCCGAGACTTCTTATGTTGGATGAGCCTTCAGCAGGGCTCTCTCCAAAGGTATCAGAGGAGGTATTTTCAACCATTTCGGATATACATAGCAAAACGGATATTACCATTATTATAATAGAACAGGATGCATATCAATCATTGAGTATCTCTGATAGGGGTTATGTTCTGGTGATGGGGCAGAATGAGTTTGAGGATAGAGCGGAAAAGATACTATCGAATGAGAAGATTCGAGAGGCCTATCTGGGAGGATAATAAACCACGTTGGAAGGAGGTGAGGAAAGGGAAATTGTTAAATGAGTTAAGAAGTCATACGTGTTTACAATAACAGTTTAATGTAAAAGGGGGTAAACAATGAAAAGATTAGTTTTGTCTATAGCGGGAGTATTTTTCTTGGCAGCACTATTAATTGCTGGAATGTCTGGTTCAGCTGAGGCCGCTGAACCGTTTGTTATAGGTTCAATCAGCCCACTTACCGGAACAAATGCTGTACAAGGGCTCGACATGAAGAGGGGGGAACAGTTGGCCTTAGAGGAGATCAATGCCGCCGGGGGGATTTGTGGTCGCCCATTAAAGATAATCTGGGAGGATACTGAATCCAGTGCCAAGGGTGGAATGGATGCCGTGCATAAACTTGTAGAAATAAATAAAGTGCCATTGATCATCGGGGCCTATTCAAGCGGGATAAGTTTGCCCACTGGACAATGGACCAATTCAAAAAAGGTGATCCAGATCGCTGAGGCCTCTACCTCGCCAAAGCTTCGAGAGATTGGCCCTTACTTTTTTAACATTATAGGTCTCGATGAGGTGATGGGTACCATGTTGGCTGAATTTGCCCTTGAGAGTGGAGCCCGAACATTTGCATCTATCACTGTGAACAATCCCTTTGGTATAGGGATTGAGATATGGACCAAGAAAACCGTAGATAAGGCCGGTAAAAAATGGCTGGAGGCAGTCAGGTACGATGAAAAGAAGGCTGATTACCGGGCTGAGATCGAGCGTCTGTTTGCGAAAAAACCGGAGGTAGTCTTTTTTACCTCCTATGGAACAGAGAGCAAACTCATCCTAAAGCAGGCCTATGAGATGGGGTTAAAGCCCTCTAAGGGCTGGTATGCAGATTACCCGACTATGTGGAGCAACGAGGTCATCCCGGTAAGCGCTGAAGGGATATTAGGTCTTAAAATTGGCAAGGCGGGCGGGACCCGTTTAGAGGAATACCAGGCAGCGTACCAGAAAAGATATGGCAAAGCGGCTAAGCAAACTGCATTCGGTGCCTATGCCTATGATGCCACCTGGGTTGCCGCACTGGCACTTAGTATGGCAGGAAGTACTGATACTGATAAGATCGCTAAGACCCTGCACATCGTAAGCAAGGTGTACGGTGGAGTTACTGGTGACAAGAGCTTTGATCAAGATGGAATGCAGGTAACCGACTATTACCAGAGAATGGTTTATAAAGGCGGAAAGTTGGTACCTTATTAACAAAGTGCCATGCCTAAATTAAATCGGGGCCAATACTGGCCCCGATTACCACATTAAGAGTCTTTCATAGCCATTGAAATACTGCTGGTTTACACCTTAGACCCTCAGCTATGCTGATGGTTTAAGATTGGGAAGACTTCTCATACCATTTCCTTTCCTAATTTAATGTAATGAGCAGATGCTGATTCCTAATAGAAAAGGGGAACTAAGTCAGATAAAACCGTATCTTTTCATCATGTGTGCGGCTATTTTATGGGCATCTGGCGGAACTGCTTCAAAATACCTATTCAACGCAGGTATGAGCCCTTATGTTTTAGTCCAGTATCGGGTAAGCTTTTCCGTACTTGTTATATTTGGTTATCTTTTTTTCTTTGAGAGGTATTTACTAAAAATTAATAAAAAGGATTTATTAAGCCTTGCCATACTGGGCGCATTCGGTATGGGCGGGGTGCAGGTGACCTATCTTTTTGCCATCTCTAAAATCAAGGTTGCGATGGCTATCTTGCTACAGTATTTGGCTCCATTTTTCGTGGCCATCTATAGTTGCCTTTTTTTTAATGAGAGAATGGATCGCTGGAAAGTGCTTTCAATCTTTTTGGCCTTTATTGGTTGTTTTTTTGTGGTGGAGGCTTACAGTGTGTCATTTTTCTCTTTAGACAAATGGGGAGTCATTGCCGGTCTGCTCTCGGCCGGATTTTTCTCATTTTATAGTCTACTTGGGGAAAGATTGATGCGAAAGTACAACCCCTGGACCGTTCTCTTGTATGCATTTGTCTTTGCTACCATACTTTTTAATAGTATTCTACCAGCAAAAAATCTCCTTTTATGGAAAACAGAGTATCGTACTTTTATCACCGTTGTCTATATTATATCATTTGGAACGGCAATCCCCTTTGGTTTTTATTTTATGGGGATAGAACACCTGAGAGCTACACGAGCCACCATTGTCGCAACGTTAGAACCGATTTCAGCAGGGATTCTTTCCTTTATTATGTTAGGGGAAGTGTTAACTCCATGGCAGATATTCGGAGGGTTTCTGGTTATTGCTGCAATTATTATCATCCAGTCGAGAAGAGAGATCGATCCTGAGGCACCAGTCTTTATGAAGAAAAATCGCTTTTTTGAGAGCTAGAAAGTTGTGTGAGTTTATTGGGCATGTTGCGTGACACTTTATAAAAAAACATAAAAATGCCCACGATCATAACCCGTGGGCATTTAGGAATTCTTAAAACTCAACATGCTCAATGAACTCAACAAACACACTACGACTACTTGATTTTTTTACCACCCAAGCGTGAGATAGGTATGAATAGAATTAGCTGCCATTCTGCCAGCGCCCATTGCCAAGATAACTGTTGCCTGTCCAGTTACAATATCGCCGCCGGCCCACACACCCTTTTTGGTTGTCTTGCCAGTTTCAGGTTCGCCAATTATATTACCCCATTTGTTTAATTTGATATCAGGAGTTACTTTGGTTAAAAGAGGATTCGCACCAGCACCGATAGAGACAACAGCTGTATCACACTCTGTCTCAAACTCGCTACCCTTAATTGGTACTGGCCGGCGCCTCCCGGATTCATCAGGCTCACCCAACTCCATCCTCTGACATCTTAATCCCACCAAGCGTCCGTCATCATCTCCTATAAAGTTCAGAGGGGCTGCGAGGAGAACAAATTCCACTCCCTCTTGCTCAGCATGATGGGTCTCTTCAATCCTGGCTGGCATCTCCTCTCGTGACCTGCGATAAATAATCCTTACCCTATCAGCGCCAAGCCGAAGCGCAGTTCTTGCAGAATCCATTGAAACATTCCCTGCTCCGAAGACAACAACGTCTTTGCCCCGTATTATTGGTGTATCATACTCGGGGAACAGATATGCCTTCATTAGGTTACTTCTGGTCAAATATTCATTTGCAGAATACACACCAATCAAATTTTCACCTGGTATTCCCAAGAATACAGGAAGTCCAGCTCCTACACCTATATAGACTGCGTCAAAGCCTTCTTCAAAGAGTTCATCAATTGAAACAATAGCACCAACAACCATATCACCCTGGAATTTAACACCCAGCTTTTTCATGTAGTCTACCTCAGCGGCTACAATCGCCTTTGGCAGTCTAAATTCAGGGATTCCGTATACCAATACCCCTCCAGGAATTTGAAAGGCCTCAAATACCGTAACATCATGGCCTTTTAGTATAAGATCTCCAGCCACAGTCAGGCCTGATGGCCCTGAGCCAACCACGGCGACCCTCTTTCCTGTAGGCGCTTCCTTTTCAGGGATTGAAACCTCGCCTTGAGCCCTCTCCCAGTCAGCACAAAACCTTTCTAAACGACCAATGGCTACAGGTTCTCCCTTCTTGCCAAGGATACAGTTATTTTCACATTGTACCTCCTGGGGACAGACCCTGCCACAGACCGCAGGGAGTGCGTTTTTCTCCTTAATCTTTGCTATAGCACCTTGAAAGTCACCCTCCTTGACCCTATTAATAAAGGCAGGGATATCTATCTCTACTGGACAACCAGTCATACACCCAGGATTTTTACACTGAATGCATCTGCTTGCCTCTCGCATAGCTATCTCAGGTGAATAGCCAAAGGGAACCTCTTCGAAGTTTTTTGCTCTCACTTTAGGTTCCTGCTCAGGCATTGGTTGCCGGGGAATCTTTTCCTTTTTTTCCTTTTGTTCTTTCTCCTCCATTACCATATTCCTCCATCCTTAAAAAAATGCCTAAATCCCGCGCTGCCCGCCCTGGCGGCGGGTTAAACCCTTGCCCAGACCTGGCATTCAAGGGCTGAGTTTAGTAGCTCCTGCTTAGAGTTATTAAAAAGGCATCAGCTTGTTACATTCACATCGCGCCAGGGCGGGCTTTAGGCACTTATCTGGTTCTACGCCAGTTTCGACTCTCCCATTCCTGTAAGGAGTGGATTTCCAAATCCTGATAGCCCCTTTGCCGAGAGAGGAGTATATCCCAATCTACTTGATGACCGTCAAATTCAGGGCCATCTACACAGGCAAACTTAGTTTCACCGCCAACTGATACCCTACAGCAACCACACATACCAGTACCATCTACCATTATGGAGTTAAGATGGACGATTGTCTTGACTCCAAAAGGTTTTGTTGTCTCAGAGGCAAGCTTCATCATATAGGTGCAACCAATGGCAAAAATAAGATCTACCTTCTCTTTCTCTATTATCTTTGTAAGCTGATCAGGGATCCACCCCTGAGGGGCATAAGAGCCATCACCAGTGGTTACTATCAACTGGTCGCTCGCTTTTTTTAATTCATCTTCCCAAAACAGGAGATACTTGCTTCGTGCCTCGATGATTGAGATAACCTTGTTTCCGGCCTCTTTCATAGCACGAGCGATTGGCATCATAGCAGCTATACCATAACAACCACCGACGCAAACCACGGTTCCAACTTTTTCAATATGTGCGGGGATGCCAAGAGGCCCAACAAGACTCGCGATGGAATCTCCTGCATTAAGCGATGCAAAACGCTGGGTTGTAGTACCCACTTCCATGAATACAATACTGATGGAGCCTTCCGTTTTATCCCAGTCAGCGATCGTGAGTGGAATCCGTTCCCCTTTTTCATCAACCGTAATAATAACAAACTGACCTGGCTGAGCCTTTTTGGCGATAGCCGGTGCCAAAAATTTGACCAAATGTATATTTGGTACTAACTCTTTCTTTGCTAATATTTTATGCAATTTGCACCTCCAAAGAAATTTTTAAATCTTTTCTACCTTAACTGCACATACCTTAAATTCGGGTATTTTGGCTACAGGATCAAGAGCTGGATTGGTTATTTGATTGGTAGGGCTTTCGGCAAAGTGGAAGTTCATTGTTACCACCTTCACCGGTGATACCTCTGTCACTTTTGCCTTGGCAGTAATATCCCCCCTTCTGGATATAACCTTTACCATCTCACCATCACCGATACCCAATGCCGAGGCATCCTTTGGGTTTATTTCCACCATGCCCTCGCTCACCAACGCGTCAAGTCCACTCACCTTTCGTGTCATCGTGCCAGTATGAAAATGGTACCTGCTCCTCTCTGTAGTAAGGAGCAGTGGATAGTCATCATCAGGTAGCTCTGCTGGTGGTCTGTATTCTAATGGTATAAATTTACCCTTTCCTCTGGTAAATTTTTCAGTATGTAATATGGGTGTGCCTGGATGTTTGTTGTCTGGACATGGCCACTGGATTCCGCCATTCTCTAATCTCTTAAAGCTAATACCTCCATAGCTTGGGGTGAGTGTGGCCATTTCATCCATAATCTGAGATGGATCCTGAAAATCAAAACCCTTTGCTCCCATCTTTTGAGCAATCTCACAGATAATCTGCCAATCTGGTTTAGACTTGCCGATTGGCTCAACAGCCTTTCTCACTCTCTGTACCCGCCTGTCCGTGTTGGTAAATGTTCCATCACTTTCAGCAAATGACGCACTTGGCAAAACCACATCTGCCAGCTGGGCGGTTTCAGACATGAAAATGTCCTGAACAACAAAAAAATCAAGTGTTTCTAAAGACTCCTTGACGTGTCGTGCATCAGGATCGCTCAATATTGGGTTTTCACCAATAAGGTAAATGGACTTTATCTCCTTTTTGTAAGCTGACTCGAACATTTCAGTCAAGGTAAGCCCTATTTCACGAGGTAAATAAGTGCCCCATGCATCCTCGAATTTTTTCCGTATATCTTCATTAACTACTGTTTGATAGCCAGTAAATACATTAGGAAGCGCCCCGAGATCACATGCACCTTGAACATTATTCTGACCTCGTAAAGGATTGACTCCAGTGGATGGTTTCCCAACATTTCCAGTGAGCATTGCCAGATTTGCTGTAGCAATTACATTATCGGTACCATGAGTATGTTGGGTAATTCCCATTGAATAAAGAATTGATGAAGGTTTATCGGTCGCATATGTTCTTGCCGCCTCAACTATTTTGTCCTTTGGTACCCCGGTGATTTCTTCCACCCTTTCAAGATCAAATTTTTTCAAGGAATCCCTGAAGGCATCAAAATTCTCACATCTGGCCTCAATAAAGTCCTTGTCATGGAGATTTTCATCCACAATTACTTTCATCATCCCCATAAGAAGGGCAACATCACTACCAGGGTTCTGCTGAAGCCATAGATCAGCATACTTTACAAGCTCTATTTCCCTTGGATTTGCCACAATGAGCTTCGTGCCATTTTTGGTAGAATTCTTTACATCCATACCAATTACAGGGTGTGCATCTGTCGTATTGGTGCCTATTGCCAGGATACATTTGGCGTGCTTGATTTCATCTATGCTATTTGTCATTGCCCCAGCACCAAAGCTTTGTGCCAACCCAGCTACAGTGGATGCGTGACAGAGCCGTGCACAATGATCAACATTGTTAGTGCCGAGAACAGCGCGTGCGAACTTCTGAGCCACATAGTTCTCCTCATTCGTACACTTTGCTGAAGAAATGACAGCTACCTCATTCGCATTGTAACTGCCCATCCTCTCAGCAATCAAATCAAGCGCCTCATCCCAGGTTGCCTCCACAAAGTTTCCATTTTTTCGGATAAGAGGAAATGTAAGTCGTTCTCGGTGATGCACATACTCAACAATCCCAAACTTGCCTTTTACACATGCCTGCCCTTTATTTACGGTGCCATTTCCTTTTGGACTCACTCCAATAATCCGGTCTTTCTTAACAAGGAGTTCTAATTGACACCCGACCCCGCAGTAAGGGCATGTGGATAGAACCCGTCTTTCTGCATCACCTTCCCATTTATTAATCCATTCAGTTAATGCTCCTGTTGGGCACACATCAACACATGCCCCGCAAAATTGACATCCAGATACTTCCAAAGTAGGTGACGTGCTTCCAACCACTACTTTTCCGTTTTGAAAAACAAGGCCGATAGCACTATTGCCTCTCACTTCCTGACACGCCCTTACACACCTCGTGCAAGCAATACAGAGATTGTAGTTTCTTTCAAAGAACGGGTCGCTCTTGACTACTGGCAGACCCTTATATTCATAAGGAGGAGTTGACTCATCTACTCCTATGTATGCGGCAACTTCCTGTAACTCACACCGATTGTTATTGGGGCAAAATTCACACCCAGTTATTATAGCAGCCTTTCGTATACTGCCTCGAAAGGGATCACATTCCTCTTTTCGATCACAGGCAAGGCATACATTGGGATGTTCACTTAAAATAAATTTCAGGTTTTCTCTGCGTTTTTGTTGAATTTCTTCTGTATTGGTTTGAACAACCATGCCATCAGAAACCTCAGTTGTGCAGGAGGTAGCAAGATCATTCACTCCTTCTATTTTGACTAAACAGAGCTGACAGCCTTCATACTCAGTTAAAGAATTGTCATTTTTTAGCTCATCTTCACCCCTGTAGACAACAGAATATGGTGTTACTTGCCTTGATGACGGCAAATTAGGGTGAGAACACAATGCTGGGATATAAATGCCAGCACTCCGCGCTGCTTCTAAAACCGTCGTTCCCTTCTCAACTGTAATTGCGCTACCATCAATAGTTACATTTACCTTTTCCATTACCCTCACCTAAAATTATGTTCGAGAATTTGTAGCTAAAAAGAGTGCAAAATTAAATGGAGTGTCTATAATATTCGGCTTATGAATTGTCAAGAAAAAACCATCCGAAAAAAAACCTCTGGAATGTTATTGCTTTTCCTCATGCCACCAGCCAATGATAGAGCCGTATCTCTTGAAGCGCACTCCTCCTCTTAGCTCCACCTCTCTGATCCAATCCCCCAATCCTGAGGCATGATGGATAATGAGAGGGATGCTATGTTCAGGAAGGATATCAGGGGGAAGACTATGAAGGCTGAAAATCCTTTGGGTATTAGCAGAGCTTGCTTCTGTATCCCAAGGGGTAGGGTGGATAAAGCCATGGATGGCACCTTCAGACCTGGCGTATCTCCATACTATCGGAAACTCCTCCTTTAGCTGCCGCATAAGCTGTATCGCCCGAAGGTTTGTCTCAACGTTCAGCCCTTTGTTAAGGTTATGCAGTATCCTATCGTCAAAGGACTCAAATCCCACTGAAGAAAGCAGTATTCGCACCCCTAAATTTTGTGCAAGCATCAGGGCGCTTCGTAAGTGTTTCTCACCCCTTAAAAACCAGTCTGCCCTCATGATGAGATTGATCTGTGAGAGCCTTATATCATTTTCCTTGGCGTGCTGTAATAAACGTGAGAGTCCGGCAGTGGGATTCTCATTGATGAGTTCAAAAGGGATCTTTCTTCCCTCAGCTGTCTCTGGAAGACAACTGATTTGTTTAACAACCGTTGCA
>Ga0315534_1000544_pt1 | contig 26188 bp, 19 predicted proteins | sample SalMarSW160240MG_FD_203094 | JGI IMG/M metagenome (GOLD analysis project Ga0315534, IMG submission 203094) | Salt marsh sediment microbial communities from the Plum Island Ecosystem LTER, Massachusetts, United States - Salt Marsh Sediment SW1602-40 ...
AATCCCATTGGACTCGAAAATCATCGTAACTTCTATTAAAATAAGAGATAAATATCAGCTAACATATTTTGATTCATTGCATGCAGCAAGTTCAATGCATCTTGATTCAATCATTCTAAGTTCTGATAAAGATTATCAAAAATTGCCACAAATAAAAACTATCGAACCTAAAGATTATCAATTATTGATATGATATTATTAGCCTTAAGTCTAAGTAAAAAATGAGATAACTCTAAATATTTGAAATCGAGATTTTATGAGGATTATATTGCTTTACCCGATAGTTTCTTATAATGGTTAAGTACAGCTTGCCTAGCAGCGTAGACAAAAGCTCTTTTCACATTAACTCCCGTAATAGCTATAGTTTCGTAAATTAAGCAGTGGTTAAGTTTTGCAGTATCCAGTACTTGCCTTAACTTAGAAATCTCCACGATATCTTCTAAATCTCTTTTGTTTGCTAATACAACTATTGGTACTTCAGGTGGATCAAAAAGCGCTGGTGGAATTAATCTATCTCCATAGAACTTGAGTAATTCTTTAAGAGACCAAATATTCTCACCCCACTGATCTATTAGACTATCCCATGTAAATATCACAGCATCTGTACCCTTCAAAACTGTTTGACGTTGAAATTTATGTCTGCGTTGCCCTGCTACGGTGTAAACCTGAAAAACTACATTAGAAACTCTTGCTACTACACGATCAAAAAACAAGGTTCGTCCAGTAGGGTCCTGAATTTGTTGCATATCCCCACTTGCAAGACCCTCTCGATTGTAAACCCATTCTAATGCCGTGGTTTTTCCCCCGAGAGAAGGGCCGTAAAAACAAATTTTGAAAACAAGAGTTCCGTCTCCTCGTCTACTTGGCAATGGTTATGACCTCATTTAATAATTAAAGGCAAGTTTAATTTTATAAACTAATAATAATAATTATTTATTAAACTTTGTAAATCAAAAAGTTTTTTCTTCTCAGTTAGGTTTAATAAAAAGGATTATGATAGCGACCCTCATCTTGCTTATCTTGGGAATCCAAAAATCTCTCTTTCAATTCTTTATCAATTAATCCCTCGATATGACAAAGATATTCGTATTCATCTTTAACACATAGTGTTATAGCAACTCCGAGTTTATTCATACGGGATGTTCTTCCTATTCGGTGTACATAATTTTCTGGATATTTAGGAATATCGTAATTAAATACATGGGATATATTATCGATATCTAAACCCCGTGCTGCCACATCAGTGGCGATTAGTAGATTAATTTTGTGGTCTTTAAATAAATTTAAAATCTTTTCTCTTTGAAATTGCGATAAATCTCCCGAAATGAGATCTGCTCTATAAGCGAAATTATCGAGCGATTTCAACCTATTTCTTAACCAAGAAGCTGTTTTCTTGGTGTTTACGAAGACCAAAAGGTGCTTAGGTTTTTCTCTTCGTAGAATTTTCAAGAATGTTTTGAGTTTATCGCTATAATTATCTATCATGTAATAATATTGTCTCGTATTTCCAACAGTCAAGTTATCTCTACTCAAATTGAGAAATTTGAATTGATTCTTTGAGTATTTCTTTACTAATTCTCTGATTCCGTTATCAAAAGTAGCAGAGAAAAGCATGAATTGATAATCCGTATGGATTTGATCTAAAATATATTTCACATCAGGAGTAAAACCCATATCAAACATTCTGTCGGCCTCGTCGACGACCGCGAATTGTATATCGTTCAACCTTAACTTTTTTCTTTTGTATAAATCGATTATTCTCCCAGGAGTTCCAACGATGATGTTTATTCCCTTTTCCAATTTCGTTATTTGGTCATTGATAGACACCCCCCCATATATTGGAAGTGCCTTTACCTTTGAATTTCCGAGTTCTCTGATAACTTCGTAAACTTGAGTCGCCAACTCTCGCGTTGGGACTAAAATTAAAGCCTCATTGCGCTTATATTCCATACTTTCTAAAATTGGAAGAACAAAAGCTAAAGTTTTGCCACTACCCGTCCTCGCTTGAGCCATAATATTTTGGCCCTTTAAAATTAAAGGTATAGACTTTTGTTGGACAGGTGTGGGATTTAAAATATTTATTTTTTTTAACGCATTAACGTTATATTCGTTAATTCCTAATTCTGTAAAATTCACTTTATAAATTCAACTAAAAAATTCTTACTTTTTAACTCTTAATCAAATAAATAAAATATTTAAGAAAGATAAACTTTTGTATAATTCACTTCTTCGATATAAATAGTTCATCGGTTCGATTTAAACTTAAATTATATCTGAAAAACGACTTGTTTCGTTAATATATCCAATTTTTTTAACTTTATGTTAATAAAAGTTCTAACTTTTTCAGATGTTATGTTTTTATTATTAAATACTAAATCTTGTACGATGGAGTGGTATTTTTGAGATTTTTTAGCTAATTTTCTGTGAATCTCATTGTCGTTATCATATAAAGGTATTGGGAAAGAGAATGGTCTTTTGTGAATGTGCCTACTTGATTTAATCACCTTAATATTCTTTGATATAACTGGAGAATTGAAAATAGCTGATAAATAATGTGCCTCGTTTATTGAATTAGTAGAAAAATAATAATTTTCCGAACAAATAATAATGTTATGTTCTTCGTTATCAATAACAGCTGATTTTAGATGTGAGCCACTTGCGTTGTAAATAACAATATATTGTTCATTATTCGCTTGTTTAGTTAATTTGTTCCAATAATTTAAGTTTAAAAAGAGTGAATCAATATTGCTGGTTCCTTTTTTATTTTTTTTGTAGAAATTATTATTTTCAGTGTAAAAGCTTAGAGCTTTAGGATTATTATTTAAAAGTTTTTCATCCCACTGTAAGGAACGAGTTATGGGTAAAAAGACATTTTTAAATTCTTTGATGCAAAAAGGAATCAAATCTTTGTTTAAAAAAGACTTAAATCCAAATTTAGTTTCAATTTCTTTTTTTTGAAAGCTATACTTCCAGACCTTCTTAGACCGTATATTTATATTAGGATCGGAAGATATTTCTAAGAAACTATCATATATTTTATCAATTTTAAAGAAAACGAGTGATCTAGGGACTAAAGTTGCTCCTTGAAAGAAGAGAGTTTTATAGGGGCTTATTGAATGCATATCCAAGAATTTCAATTCTTTTTCGGGCAAAATGATTTTGGCTCCTCTTTCGTTATATTCAAAACTAGAATACATTGTTTCTTCTTGAAGTTCGAGATTACTATTAAATATTTTCGCTTTAATCGGATATTTTTCTGTAATCTTCAACTCCGATCTTGTACCTACATATTCAGCTTTCAAACAGATATGGTCAACATTAAAGAGATAGTTATTTGGGAAATCCCAAATTTCAATCTTGTAAAATATGGAGAAACTTCGGAACTTAAAGCAATGATCTCCATTTAACACGCTCTTGGGCATGACAAAGAATAAAATTCCCTTAATTTTTAGAAATTTTAGGGGTATTGTGAAGAAAAAAATTGATGCCAATTCAATGTGAGTAATATATTGGCTGGAAGGCTTAATCTCTAATAACTCTGATAATGTACGGATTTTTAATTGATACGATTTATTAGTAATGTCTTTATATGTTAGCCATGGGGGATTGCCAATAATTAAATCAAATGATTTGTAAAGCATTGATATCTCCCTTTCTATGTTTGGTTTGGATTGCTCAGGAAAGAGAGAATCGATTAAAAAGATATTAATTTTCGGCATTTTTCCAATTTCTCCATTAAAATAATCTAAAAATAACAATAAAAAATTCACCTTTGCTGTGAAGGTTGCTAAAGGATTGATATCAAACCCATATATGTTATCAATTGCTTCGGTTATTACCGATTCCTTATTATCAGAATTAAAAATTCGAACTATGAGTTTTATTAAAAAACTACCAGAACCACAAGAAGGATCTAATGTTTTTAAACCAATTTTATATGATTCATTTATCATTTTTTCAACAAGGTTTGACGGCGTATAAAATTCACCGATTTTATGTCGTGTCACGACATGAAACACATGTTGATATAATTCATGAAAATTATCTTGTCTAGCTAGCCTTGCTCCCCCGAAAAATTTTCTTATCTCAGAAATAAGTGCTTCATCCAATTTAGGACAGAAGAATAATTTAAGTTCATTTAAATTATAATGGTCGTAGATTGTTTTATTTTCGGATGTATTAGCATTTAATAATATTAATATTTTCAAAATCGAAACATAATATGAATGTTTGAGAAAAAGAGATTGTTCGATTTCCTTGCCGTAAATTTTTTTAAACACCGATTCCCATAAACGAAACTTTTTTTGAAAACCACTTTTATTCAATTCCGCTTGTCTTTTTAAAAAATTAGAGGTTTCTTTATAAAAATTTGTTCCCAATCCAAAGAATTCCACAAATTGTTTTGAACTTATTACTTTTTTGTTTTCGACCATTCTCTATCAAGTATAAAATCCCAATCAAATTTATTTTCAGAAATCGAGTAAGAGATATTGTCATCTGCTATAAAATTAGTCTCTTCTTTTTCTTCTGTATCCTCTGACTTCTCATATTTAGATTGATCTGTCATTTTTATTTTAACATTCCTCTTTTCTCCATTCATAGTTTTTATGACGAGTGTAAAATTAATATTCTTATTTTTAGAAGCAAAATCATAAAAGTATTAATTATTATCTCCTCATAAAGGATGGGAGCATTAAACTAAATATTTCAGCGATTTTTCTGAGTTTGGCGCTTTCCTTGATTTGTGTAACAATAAGAACAGATTTTTCTAGTTCTTCTTTATCTAATGAGCCACCCGAATAAATAGCTTCCTCAGTATTGAAAACTAACAGATACCTAACATTTGGGTTATTAATGATGCTTACTCCTGAAGTTTGTTTTAGATCGTCATAGATTTCTTGATATATTTTTGGAATATTTCCTCTATCGTTAGTAATGATAAGTATTGGAATTCCTTTCTCAGTTAGCTTTTTAAGTTCTATGCTGTAAAATTTATCAATTTTAGGTGAAACTATATTAAGTTGAATGGATGTTGAAGTAATCAGAGTAATTAAATGCTCATTGAGAACATTCTTGCGTTCAGGACCTCCCGAAGATTCTAAATTAATCATTCCTACTAATGATAATACCTTATTTTCTAAATTTTGTACCTCACTCTTGAGTCTGGTATTTTCAACACGGAGTTCAATAATCCTATCTGACATATTAGACCAATATATGTTTCTAAATTTAATTTTCTAATATGAATACTTTTAATTAAGTTTAAGCAAAACGAAGGTATTACACTATAACTATAGATTCATTTTTCTAACTTAATTTTTTCCACGGCTTTCCAAAAAGAATAAAGCTAGATATCGCTAGAGATCCTTCTAAATCAATGTTCTTTACTCCTTCCTCTGCGGATAAATCATCAAATTTCTTTTCTACAAGTTTAGTCATTTTATTTGCCATACATGCTTGCCGTGCTTTCATAAGGGAAACCCCCTGACTAAGATCATTGAATAAGTTGAGATAAAAGTTAGCGATTATTTCCTTTGTCTCGTTATTAAAAATCGGATAATTTCTGGACATTATCCCCGTAATTCTCTCATAATCGAAATATTCTACAATTTCTCCAAAAGTACGTAAAACATTCTTTAACTTTTTGCCTTCAATATCATAAATTTGAGAATTAAAAAATAAAAACGGTTTTTCTGCGTTAGGGTTCGCTTGTATTGACTTATTAATATCATTAAATGTTATTATTTTATCATCGTTGGTGAGGAAAAAGCTGTCCCGTGGATTCCACTTTGAATAAAAAATATTTCCAACAAAATGGATGATATGATTCGATCCAGTTTCTATATGAGTTAGAATATTATATCGAGAAGAATTCGCCCCCATTAATATATTTATTTGATTTACTTCTTCGCGACCGTTGAAAAATTCAGTTATATAGTTAAATTCATTATTTCCCGATTCAAAAGGAAATATTAACTCTTTTGATTTAATTTCTTCGTTCCACCTTATAGGTCCTGAAGCATTTATAGAATCGATGATTAAGACATTGATTTTACCGTCTTTCGTTAGATTTCCTTCTTTTTCAGTTGAATCGTGCCCAAAAGTCACCCCTCCAAGAGGTGGTTCCCCAATGATATACCCAATGGAATATTTTAATAAGAAAAAATTATTGTCATATACTAGTTCGAAAGGAATCGTCATTTTATCTAAAATAAAATAAATTTCAGGTGTAATATTTAAAGACTTAATCTCAAACTGCTCTAAAAAGGTGCGGATTTTAATAGGAAGAAATAAGTATAGCAATCTGCCGAATTCATTTACGCTAAAGTCATATTTTTTTTCAAGATTATCTGAGAAAATGTCATTATAAATATCTATTATATGTGCATCGTTCCAATATTCGTTGAAAATTGTTCCTTCCACTACATCATCATCAACAGATATCATTCGAATAGAAATTAAACCATCGGAGTTGATCCTAAAAATCATCTGTTTTATTACAAAACCTTCTTCAAATCCTGTAAAAAGTAAGTTTTCCTCTCCAAAAGAGTATATATCTCTTCTAAGTGCTTCAGTCTCGTTATATAAAAAAAGCGGATCGTCAATTGCATTCAATAGATTTTTCTCTAAATATGGTAATATTTTTTGAGCGAGTTTAAAATCTTTTTGCTCATATAACACACGATAAAACATCATATGCCAAAAATCCTTTTGCTCTAAGGAGAAAAATAGAGACTTAAATTTCCATAAGAAATTACAAGTGTAAAAGAAGTGATACAATTGGGCATTAGTTTGAGGTATTTTCAAGTGTGTATTTAACTTTTCAATAGATTGTAAGAGATATTTCTTTTCCTTCATTTCTACGAATTTTTTGCATGCTTCAACCCAAAGTTCAATTAGAATATTATCATATCCAAGATCCGTCTGATATAAGAATAGGTCCTCGAGAAAATCGTAAATTTCAAATGCAATCTCAAATCTATTTCTCGTAATTGCAAAATCTATAAATTTCCTAATATACGTAACAGCGTCTCCATAAGAATGGTACACATGAATTTTAGAGAATAGATTTTTTATAACGGTTATTATCCATGTATGTTCTCCAATGTTGTTTAAGTAGTAAATTAATTCTTCTAAATCCCCCAAAATTATATTAAAATTTCGTTCATTAATTGAAATCTTACCTAAATTACTAAATTCGTTCTTTAAATAACCAGGGATTCTATTCACTAAGATTTTAATCATTAACTTTACGAATTCTTCAGAATTCTCCATAAGTTGGAAGTTCACATTCACATTCTCAATAAAAACATAAAGAAATAAAGCCCGTTTCCCTGGTTCGAGTTTAAAAATTGTTCTACCTAAAACCTCCATACTTAGATGAAAAAATTCCTGAGGAAGAACAGTTTTCCTTAAAAACATCAAAACTAATTGCAATTCGATTAGCTTGATGTAATCATCCCTTTCAATTACTTTAACACAGAAAGAATTTATAAATTTTGTTATACCCGTTTGAGATAACGAATCCATTTTAGTAAATGATTTAAGCAAGTTAGTTGCAAAGTTGTTGAGTAGGTAAAAATCATCTAATTTAGACAAAAACGAGAAAAAGCGTTTGTATGCATCAATATATCTAATAAAATCTATATTAATACTTTCTTCGGTCCTACGAATCAAAGAATTGATATACATCCACCAAGAATTTGATATAATCATTATTAATTGGTGCTTCTTTTGGATATCGAGCCACTCAGTTTTTTCGATATCAAAATATAAGTCGGTTAATAATCTATCTGCCCAAAGATGATTCGAAGAGTATAATAATTTTCTGCCTTGAATAATTTTCTGTTGGAATTCCTTTAAGAATTCTGATTGTGTGTTTAAATTAATAACCATCCTTTCCACTACTTCTTATAATTTTAAAATTTTTTAAAATTGTTTAATCAATTTCTTGTTGCTCTAACTCCTGATGAGATGGATTTCTAATCCATCCTTTCTTTAGTTGATCTTTTGAAAATAGAACTGAAGCTCCAATCCAACCCATGTTTTCTCTTCCGGAGGCTGCTACTACTTTTATTATTGGTCTTAACTTTTCTGAAAAAAACCTCTGTAATTCTACTTCTAATCTTTCACTTAAACCTACAATCAAGCTACTTCCTCCTGAAAGTATAACATTTGAAAGGAGTTCCTCCCAATTTTCTCTGTCCCACGACATTACTACTTTTGAAATAGCTTCAGCTAATCCCATATAATCGACATGAATGATCTTAGGATCAAATAGAGGTTCTGACAAGAGGAACCGCTCAGAGTTCAATTTTAATTTGCTACCATCGGGTAAATCAAGAATTCGATCGTATTTTGTTAAACCTCCTTTAACCTTTTTCTTTTCTTCAGTAGGATCGAGGATACAAAGGGATATCTTCTCTTTAATCTCCTTAGCAATCATTTTATCGAGATAAGTGTTTTTTGAGGAGCTAATCTTGCTTAAAATTAGATTTAGGAGATAATTAGTAATATTTTTTCCTGTTATAGGAAACATATCTCTCGCCATTATGTTAGTAAACCCATGAAAGATTGAAGAAATTGATGTATAAGATTCTCCTATATTCACGATAATTCCGTTGGATTTTTGTAATGTCGACAGAATAGCTTGACTTTCGGGTAAAAACAAGATATAGGGGAAGTTAAAAGAATTAAAAAATACTTCTTGGAGTTTTGTCTTTTCTAATTCCGATTTATAGAAGGGAGTTATGATTATTAACGGTTGTTTAAAATGTGTATCCACTGGAATGTTTAATTGTTGGTAGTAATGGAAAAAAAACTTGGAAAGAATCTTATAGTTTTTCTCTTTACTAAACTCCCGAATTTTCAAAATATTTTTATATTTAAGCGCATCAAAACCAACTAAATGAGTTTGATTATCCGTATCAAGAAATATTTCCTCTAATCCACTAATAGTTTCTGATCCACTGATATCAGAAGTAAAGAGATAATCAGTAATATCAACATAAACACTAGGCACAATAATATCCGGAAAATCTCCTCCTGCCCATCCTAGTCTAAAATTATCGCTTCCAATATCGAGAACTAATGGAATTAGATAATTGTTTTCAGTATTTGCCATGATTTTACTTATTAGATTTGTTAGTGTCAGGATTTTAAAAAAGAATAAATAATATCAGAATGATTGTTGCTGATGAACATACTCATCTGATAACTTTTTTAATTGATATTCTTTCACTTGTAATTCTAATAATCCTAAAACTTTCTTAAATTCACTTGACATCGATTCAACATCTACATCGGTAATCTTTTCAACTTCATCTCTTTTTAATTTGAATTGATCAAGATTATAATGGATTTTTTCATAAATACCACTTATTGAGGTGACTAGCTCCTCTGTATTTTTCTTTGTTATCTTTCTCATTTTTCTAAGAATTGAGAGAATAGAGGATATAGAATTTTCCCACTGGTTATATCTATCTACATAACCATCAAATACATCCTCAAAAAAAATAGTTAATTTTTCGTATATGTTCTCTTCCTTTGAGAATGAGGGTGTTTTAGTAGTACTTGATGTTTGAGCATCAGCATTTTCTGAACTTTTTTCTTCTTCAGGAATATCTGAAATGGGGATTCTTTCCTTAAGGGGTGCTCTTTCTGAAAGAGGAACTTGTTCCATTACGTAATCTTCAGCAATTTGCTTTTTTGTTTCATATGAAAGTTGGGGGGCTATTTTTTCTTCTTCCTCATTTGGAGAGATAAAACTTTTTTCTTCGGTGACTACTTTAAGTAATCCATGTAAAGTAGATTCGGTTTTCTTTGACGATTTTAATACATTATACATCTTTGGAGTAGAAGATTCTCCATTACTCTTTTCTTTATCTTTCTTTTTTTTCTTTGCCATTTGATTTGCTCAACACTTCCTCTTTTGTTAATAATCACTTATTCTAAAGAAAGGAACTCAACTTTGAGAGCTTCTCCTTTTTCTTTTAATATCTTTTCTAGCTCTTCTATGGGAAAACTTGGACTCTCCGAGATTACCGTCCATACCGCAGTTTTATTTTTTTCGACAATTACAGCTTCACTATACATCATACTAAGCTTTAAATCTCCGAAAGCTGTTGCTAATTTAGCCAATGCTCCAGGAGTATCTCCCATAGATATTCTCAGTTTAATGAGATCGCTTTCACTTCGCAAACCCACTGGAGTAATCTTAATTTCTTTGGTTTCTGAGTCACTAATCATCATAAGTTGTGAATTTGTCGTAATTCCTAAAGATTTTCTTACAATTTGTGGAATTACAATCCTCCCTCGTTCGTCTATTGTAAGAATCTTGACTTCTTTCATTTTTCTGAACACATTTTGTACATTTTTAATTATAATTATTATTAAATTATAAGTATAAAAATTTTATACAATATTCTCGTATCAAATAAAGATTTAAAAAAAAATATATTTAGTTCTTATTCAAGACGCTTTGCCTTCCCTATAATAGAAACATCCTTCATAACTAATCCGTCTTTGTCAAAATTATATCCTGGTTGGCATCCACCGATCGATATAGTAACAATTCCTGGTTCTAGAAATCTTTCTCCATCTAAATTTACTACTGAAAAATCTTTAGGCATTAGTTTAAATGAAACTTTTTCCTTTTGACCTTTTTTTAAGAAAACTCGCGTAAAACCTTTCAACTCTCTAATAGGTACTCTGAAATGAGTATTTTTTCTCGATACATAAAGTTGGATTACTTCCTCTCCTTTATATTCGCCTTTGTTTTCAATTTCAGCTTCCACCTCTAACGCCTCATTAACATTTATCTCTTCATTAGAAAAATTAAGATTAGAATAGCTAAATTTAGTATAACTGAGACCAAATCCAAAGGAATACAACGGAGTATCTTTAAAATAACGATATGTTCTCCCTTCCATACTATAATTCCTAAACTCTGGTAATTGTTCAATAGATTTATAGAATGTAACCGGTAATCTTCCAGCAGGATTATAGTCGCCGAAAATTACGTCAGCTACAGCATTTCCCCCTTCTTCTCCAGGATACCATACAAACAATATTGCAGGTATGTGTTCTTTTGCAAAATTCACAGATATAGCGCTACCTCCTGTAAGTATTAGAATAATTGGCTTACCGATGGCATATACTTCCTTAAGAAGGTCTTCTTGAACTCCCGGTAAATCTATCTCTAACCTATCTCCGTGGAGATCAGACTGTGGTGCCTCACCTTCTTCACCCTCAAGTTGCGGTGAGATACCTAATATCAAAAATACAATATCGGAATTCTGAGCAATGGTTATCGCTTCTTCAAAACCTTCTTTTGATTTATCTTTCAAAGGACAACCCTTTACAAATAAGATTTCAGTATCTGAGGAAGTTTTGTTCCTAATCCCTTCTAGTATTGTTGTGTATTCTGAAGGTTTTCCGTTATAATTTCCTAATAGAACTTCCAGACTATCTGCATTTGGCCCTATTACTGCTATTTTTTTTACATCTTTTCTCAAAGGTAGGATTCCGTCTTGATTCTTAAGAAGCACAATTGATTCTCTAGCAGCTTTTAAAGCAAGCCGGCGATGTTCTTTACAATCATTTTTTTCGTAGGGTATTTCCGTGTATTTTACCAGTTCTGGGGGATCAAACATACCAAGTAAAAACCTTGCTCGAAATAGATTTCTTAACGACTCGTTGAGTGTAGTCTCCTTGAGCAACCCTTTTACAATAGCATCCTTTAGCCATTTCCACCGTTCTCTTCGCGTTTTCCTTGTTATCCCCACTTTACAAATTAAATCTAAACCACTATTAAATGCTAGAGCTGCGGCCTCTTCAGGAGTTTCGACCACTTTATGATTTTTAAATATGTCATATACTGCTCCACAGTCCGAAACAACATGACCTTCAAATCCCCATTTATCTCTCAGTACTTCTTTTAGCAAAAACTTACTAGCACAACAAGGTTCGCTATTTACTCGGTTATAAGCCCCCATAATTGCCTCTGCTTGTCCTTCAACTATACATGCTTCAAACGCAGGCATATATGTTTCCCATAAATCTTTTTTGCTAACTTTAGCGTTAAAAAAGTGTCTTTCAGATTCTAAACCACTATAGGCAACATAATGTTTGGGTGTAGCAACTAGCTTTAAATACCGAGGATCATCACCTTGTAAGTTTTGAATAAATGTTATTCCCATTTTCGAAGTTAAAAAAGGATCTTCTCCGTAAGTTTCTTGACCTCTTCCCCACCGAGGATCTCGAAAAATATTCACATTTGGAGACCAAAATGTTAATCCTTGAAAGATTTTTCTGCTATTGTTTCTCACAGCTTCGTGATGTTTAGCTCTTCCTTCGGTTGATATAGCATCAGCAACTTCTGCCATTAAATTTACATTAAAACTTGCTGCCAATCCAATTGCTTGTGGAAAAACAGTCGCTATACCGGCAAATCCTACTCCATGAAGAGCTTCACTCCACCAATTATATCTTGGAATATTTAATCGTTCGATTCCTTCAGCATCGTTAATGACTTGTGAAATTTTTTCATCTAAGTTCATTCGAGATATTAAATCATCTATTCTAGCTTCAATAGGTTGAGAATGATCTAAATACATCACATTCTGAGTTTTATTAACCATTTTTCTTCGCTAATTATGAAATCTTTTCTGTAATATAGTTAAAACTCTTTATTAGAATTTTATTGATATTTTATCATTGCAATATTTTAAGAAAATTAGGTAAAACAAAAAAGAAAATAGGTTTTTATTCTTTATGAGCCTTCATTTTTACAGTTAAATCTCGAGCGCGTTTAGAATACCAAATTAGTAATTCTCCTGCATCATCTGGTTTGAAATACTCTCCACCACACAATGCAGCAGCTCTTGTCATCATTCCATCATCTGGATTTCCAAGACCGACTATATATATTACAACATTAGGATTTTCTGCGAAAATTTTAATTGTTTTGAGAAATTCATCTCCATCTGTTGGAATTCCATCTGTTAGGAGAATAATCATAGTAGGTTGGGGATTTCCAAGGCTAAGCTTATCAAATTCACTCAATACTTGATGTGCCTTGATCATTGCTTGTCCCATATTGGTCGATTGTCCATATGCATTTCCTATGCGATCTACTATCAAGCGTGCTGCTTCTTCTAATACTCCCTTCTTGCCACTAGCAGAATCCATATAATAGCTGTTTCCAAAAGGTAATATCTGAGCTTCGTCTGCAAATCTAATCACAGAAACTTTTTCTCCAAATCCACGTCCAACCTTTTCACTTAAGAATAGAACAGCTGCAAAAGCAGCAGATATTCTCCTTGGAATGTTGATACCTGCTTTAAAATGTTTTAAGAATTCTTGAATTTCCTTAGATTCCATTGCTGCTTTGATACCTTCAATAGCAGGCGCTATATTTTGAACGAGGACATCCCTAGCCATCATCGAACGGCTAATATCTATTATCAAAATAGCGTTAAAAGGGACTAACCCTGTTGGGCTTAGATTGATTGCTGTATTTTCTGTAACTTGAGCTAAAATATCTCCTGTTAAATCTGGAGTAGTCGTTATAATTGAACATGCGATATTTACTGCGTTCCATCTAAGTTTAATTCCTTTAAAAATTACATAGTTTGCTAGCCAACCTTTCAAAGAATCTACATTTTGTCGAGCGGTGCTAATAATTTCCCACATATTTTCACCTGAGATTGGCGAAATGCCTAACGATATATTCTGCAAGGGAATGATTGGTCGTGGATTGTTATACACTTTTACTTCGAAGCTACCAATCCCTGATGCCTCTAAAATCTCGCTATCTATAATAATGGTGTTATCGGGAACAGATTCTAAAATCTCTACTTTGCCTGCTCCAATAGCTCCAGTAAGTTCGTCTTCAAACGCAAGTACGCTATCGTGGACAATTGTGAGCGTATGCTGCGTTCGAGGGCTTACAAGAGCATAACCCATTAAATTAGGCTGTGATTGCACTTCTAACATAAGTTCAGAGGCTTTTTGGATAGGAGGTTCAGTAGAGTAAACAACAATTTGTTGACCATAAATGTTAGTATCTTCTTTCGTATCCCTACTCATTCGAATTTCAGTAGGTGTTATCATTACTTGATCAATTCTAGCAGAACCTACAGCTCGCGTGAGAGGGTCTTCCCAACCAATAAGCATACCTTGTCCTAAACCTAACTGCTGAATTACCGCGCTACCTACTTGGACTCGTCCACCTTCAACAGAATCATCTATAATGGGAGTTAAAACTATACCGTTCTTTTGACTACTTAACATATTGACATCAATTCTATTAGGATAAGGATCCACAGGAGTTGTTTGAACCTCAACTTCTTGTCCAGTACTGTGAAGAGGAACATGACCCGGGGTAGGTAGGATCGTCTGAGGAGGAGGAGCTTGTGGTAAGGGTGTTGGTGAAGGCGGTATGGGGGTAGGGCTTAATTGAGGAGTAGGTGTTTGTATAGATTGTGGTGTAGGAGCGGATATAGGAATTGGTGTAGGAGGAGGACTTGGAGTAGGGGTTATCTGTGGTGGAGGAATTGGTTCGGGCATTCTAGTGGGAATTGGAATGTGTCCACTAACAGGTTGTTGTATAGGTTCTGGTTGTCGAGTAGGAAGAGGTTGCGGGATTGGTTTTGGGGCTTGCATTTGAGTAGGTCTTGTTGGTAACGGTGTTAATGTAGGTTGCGTGGGTGTTGGAGGAGGGGGCGCAACTGGTTTGATACTAGGGACTTTTGGGATTTGTATCTTGGGCGTAAGTAACCCCGTACTACTCATTGGTCGAAGTAATAATTCCACACCCTTAAATTCAAGAAAGTCGACTATATTTTTTGATACTTGACCAGCAAAATCTAATACCATATTCGAAATTTCAACTACAGCAGTCGTCGTTTTATTATTATCTAAATTTAACACTTCTATAGAATCGCCGTTTTTTATTCCTAGTTTATTGGCATTTTCTTGACAAATAACTATTTTATTTTGCAAACCTTCTATAATATCCACAAAAATTTTAATTTCAGACATAAATAATCATTTTCATTATGTTTTTTTCATATTAAATATAAATTTTGAAAATTTTGCTCAGTACCACTATTGAATTGGATACCTCCTTCCGATTTCGCCAGCGTAATATCTGAAAACTGTCACGATCTTTCCCAAGTCCTCAATCTTTCTGCTAGCACCCATTAAAAAGAATCTTCCAGCTCCACTTAAGATAATAAAGGCATTAATTCCCCTTAAAACTACTTCTAATAAATTATTATATCCTAAAGAGTCGATCGCATCATGTCCACTTTGCATTACTACAGCGCTTAAGCTTGAAAATAAATCGGGGTCAACATCGTAATCCGGTATACATGAAAAAGCAAGTCGTAGACCATCATTAGTAACTAATGCAAGTGCTTCTAATTCGGTGTGTTCTGTAATATTTCCAAGAAATTTAGAAAGACTACTGGCTTGGTCTTGAGTTAAATCGCTCATTTGAATAATCTCTGACTTTTAATTGATGTGATAATTCTTCAATTATTAATATAAAATATAATTTTTGAACTTAAATATTTATATTTATAATATATTAGGGTAAATCGATTTAAAGTTTAGCTATGTTTAAGATACCATATTTTTAGGATGATCGTTTTATCTAAAACAATCGATTAACTCAAAAATATTATTCTTAATAGATAATTTTGTCGAAGGACTATAACAAAATTAGGATTTGAATGAATTAGGTAAAAATCTGTAGATTATTTATTTTCCAACTGAGTTTTAATCTGGTCTTTTAGAATTTCCTTCTTAGATTTGAACTCTACCTTTGCATCCATTGGACCACTTATCCGTTTAAGAAATTCCACAGCTAAAATTTTTCCATTTTCACTTAGCACTCGAGGAGAGTATTCTTCAGCAAAAAAGACTCCTTCCGGAATAGCTCCAACCTTGGAAATTTCTTTGGAGACTTGTTTTTTACCCAAAAAAGTTTGAACTTTTTCAACGACGGAATAGGCATGGTCTCCAATTATAATTAATTCTCTTTCGAAACCGTCTGGAATTTTAATTTCTTCTAATTTTTGCATAATTTCGTCAAAGTTAATGTGAGAATCTTCTTGAGTATATGCATCAAACGATTCCTTGCCGGTATACAAGGGACCCGTATTTTGAGAAATTCTATCTCTGGAACCCGCAATGTTCATACCTTGAGCGGGTTCTGGCACTCCGAATGGATCTTTATCTCTCAAAGGATGTATAGCTGGGGTGGTTACTTTTGCGGCTTTGGCTTCCATCTGAATCTCTTTAGCGATTCCACCTTCGGTTTTTCCACCGATAAGTTTTAAGAAATCTGGATCCTCTTCGCCTTCGTCAAGGGGTACTACTCCAAAATGCATACCAACTTGCCCGCGTATGTCTTGACTCCTTTTAGCTCCAATAAATTTGGATCTTACATTACTATTTACCCCTTTCCATAAAAACACTTTACGGTACTCGTCAGAGACTACTACATAACATTCCTCAGAGCTAAGTATATCTTTAATAGGACCTTCTGATGCAATATTTGTTGTAGTACCATCGGGATTGATTTGAAATAATTGTGTGTGAATTTTTTGAACACCTTAACCTTTACACTAAGAATAAAAATTTATACTATTATAATAGAGTAAATGTTAATAAACTTTTATTAAAAAAAAAATAGCTCTAAAACGGGATAACTTATAACTAGATGAGAGTAATATAATGTTTTTAATTAATTATTCATAAAATAAGAGATGGGAAAAAGTTCAATTTTCTAATGTGTATTTCATTTTTTCGACAGGATTCCAGAGCTCTTCTGCCTTTATAACCCAATCATCAAACAAATCTATGTTTTCAGGAAAATCTTCGTAATGCTTACGGATTGCATCCGATATTTTCATGTATTTAAGCATCGTTGACAAAGCCTTCCTAGAAAATTGCCGAGAGATTATTCCCCATAAGAACAAACCAACGATTTTTATCATTCTTCCAAAGTTCATATCCATCTCAAGATTTTGCCACATTGAAGTGAAATCTCTGCCGCTAAAAATAAAGCTTTTTTTAAATAAATAAGTAACATCTTTTTTCGTTGTGTTAGCAGCTCCTGGAATTTGGGCAAGTAAAGCAGCAAGTTTTGCTCCTTGATCACGAAAATAAAAAATGTTAATATCCCACATATTTTTCATAGTTAATGGAAGTTTTTCTTTCAAAAGTCTCTGTATTACATCAACTGCAATCAAACTTGCTGACCACGAGGACTCTATTGCTTCGCCACTGAACGATTTTGACATACAAGCACTATCACCTATGCATAAAAATCCGTTCCCTACTAAAGAAAAAGGTGATCTTCGGTACGCTGTAGTTGCCCTGTGCTCCTCAAGAATAGTATAGGGAGGAAAAGGTACATCTTTTAGGAAAATTTCAGCAGCTTTTTCAGCATTCTTATATCCTCCTGGCTGGCCTCCTCCAAATATATTAGCGTTAGGTGTAAAATGTGGGGCAACCCAAGTTTTATAATAAAGCCACGAAATTGATTCTTCATATTTATCGGTACCAGGGTGAGGTTCTTCGGGATTATTCCACTGAATCACCCTTTGAATAACATACATTTTTTCGTCATCTTCAATTTTAAACTTCTCAACACCAATATCATCGGGGAGAGAACATCGGACGATGGCGGAAGTACCAGTAGAATCAACAATTAATTTTCCATAAAATTCTTTAATTTCACCATTTTTTTCAACTCGAACTCCTGTTAACATTCTATCCTTAATTATAACTTCACTAAACGAAGAAGAGAATTGAAATTCTACCCCTTCTGTTTCAGCCAATTTTGCTAGCCTTTGGATAAAAAATTGAAAACGCATAGCTGTAACTGGATAATTCATAAGCTGTTGGTGTTTACCATAAGGACCATAGTAAGAAGTCCATTCGAAATTTGTAATGAATTCGTCAGTTCCTTCAACAGGAGCAGGTATTCCATATTTATCGAACACCATAGACTCTAAGTGGAATTGATCCATTTTCGATCCAAGATTCTTTTTAGAATCTCGTTCGACGATTAAAACAGAATGGTTCTTTTTTGCGAGTAACATTCCAAAATAAATTCCAACTGGTCCAGCACCAACGATAACAACATCATATTGATTCATCATATTTTAGAAAAAAAAAGAGAGAATAAAAATGTTTTCAAGTTTGGAAAACTAACTTGGAATGAATTTCCCTATGTTTACCCCAATTGAAGATGGAAGAATTATGATATTGCTCCTTTTGATAAATCAGAATTGTTTTTTTTCTATTAAGCTTTCAATTCCATCGTTTATACTAGTTATAATATCCATTGTCGTAAATCGAGGACCGATTGTTTTTTTGCAATATTCTCCTAAGTATCCGTTAAGGAAAGCGGCAGAAAATGCAGCTTGATACGGATTGCTTCCAGTTGTTAAAAAACTGGCACATAACCCAGCAAGTACGTCGCCTGTGCCTCCGATAGACATTTCTGGGCATCCAGTTTTGTTTATTTTAAGCATATTCCCGTTGCTTATATAGTCGAACGGTCCCTTAGCTAATAAAGTAATATCCAGTTTTTTTGCTATTTTGAAAACTTCTAATCCTCTTTTTTCTATTTTATCATAGGGAGCTAAAGTGGTATCTGTCATCATTTTAAGTTCTCCCTCGTGAGGTGTAAGTACAATATTTTTTCCTTTAATCAAGTTGAGGTGAGGTTTAACTAGTTTCAAGGCATCAGCATCGATAACTAAAGATTTGTCAGCAAAATTCCTGTTTTCTAACAATTTAACTAAAAGTTCTTCTGTTTTTGGATCTGTCCCTAAGCCAGGGCCTATAACAATCGCATTTGCCCAATCTATTAACCATAAAATTTCTTCCAAAGCTTTTATTGTTAAGCATTTTCCTGGACTTGTCTGTACAATCATATTTGGTGAATAACTGCGGATCACATCTCCTACAACTTCTGGAACATAGCTAATAACTAAATCACACCCGAAATGAATGCATGCTAAGGACGCATACGCTGGAGCTCCGGAATAATTCTTTGAGCCACCAATAACTAAAACTTTACCGAATTCTCCTTTATGAGTATTTTTTTTTCTGGATTTTAGGTTCGGTAATAAATCTCCTCTTCCAACAAAAAAATTTGCTTCTTGTGGAATTCCAATAGATTTTTCAATTATCTGATATGTTTTGGTTTTTTTTAAACCTTTCTTGAATTTATGAAATGTAATGACTAAATCTGCATTAATAGCTTTGTCAAAAATTTCTCCCGTATCAGGATCTAATCCAGAAGGTACATCAATTGATACAATTTTAAGACGGTCTCTTAACCTTTCTGTTAAATTGTTCATTGTGTCTATTGTAGAAGATATAGGTTCTCTTAATTTTCCACTTATTCCGGTTCCTAGTAAAGCATCCACGATCAATGAGATATGCTGATCTTTTTCAATTAGTTTTTCAATTTTAATTGCATCCGTTGAGTCCTTAATGAAATCAACCTTGATCGAGTATGTAAGGTTGTTATAAACAATATTCCAATTAATTTTAGCCTCTTCGGTTTTTATTTTATCGGGTGTGCCTACTAAAATAACCAAAACTTTCACACCATAAGAAGAAAGATGCCGAGCTACAACAAAACCATCGCCACCGTTATTACCCGTCCCACAGTATATAGCTACTTTAGATTTTTCATTTACTAATCCTTGCGCTATTATTTCCGTAGCAAAGGAATATCCTGCGCATTCCATTAAGTGACTCTTAGGGATTCCCAACCATTCTGAATTATTGTCTAAAATAGCCAATTCTTCAGAAGAAATTTTATCTGAAATAAATCTCTCCATGACAATTAATTTTAAGATAAGCTAAATTAAAAACAATTTTAATACAGTAAAATAAATAATATCCTATGAAACTGCATGATAAAAAAGTTCTTTTGGTTACTGGGAGCACTCATGGAATAGGAAAAGCAATCATTTTAGAACTCGCAAATTTAAACTTTTCTGTAGTGATTAATGGCGCAGCAACGAAAAGCTTAGCAGAGAATTATTACGCTGAACTAAGGAAAATTTATCAAGATGAAATTGAGAATAATTTCTTATATGTACAGGCAGATATTAGTAAGAAAGAAGATCGAGAGATATTATTAAATAGAATTAAAAAAAAGTTTAATAGAATCGATGTTCTAGTAAATAATGCAGGAGTTGCACCTAAAATAAGACGAGATATTTTAGAAACATCTGAAGAATCTTATGATCGTGTAATGTCAATTAATCTCAAGGGACCTTATTTTCTAACTCAAGCTATTTCTAAATGGATGATCCAATTGCGAGAAGAGTTAAAAGATACTTATCAACCCTATATCATTAATATATCTTCTATAAATCACTATACAGCATCTGTAAACAGAGGAGAATACTGTCTCTCAAAATCAGCGATGAACATGATGACAAAATTATTTGGAGAAAGGCTTGCTGAGTATGGAATACCTGTGTTTGAAATATCCCCCGGAATAATTGATACACCAATGACAGAGGATGTCCATCATAAATATGATGTCTTAATCAAGGAGGGTCTCACGCCGATAAGGAGATGGGGGCAACCTATTGATATTGCAAAACCCGTTATTGCTATAGTCTCTGGACTCTTACCATTTTCAACGGGTTCGGTAATCGATATCGATGGGGGATTCCACTTACATAGAATCTGAGTGAGGAAAATGGAAAACATTAATTTAGGTATATTAGATGGTGAAGTATTAGAATACAACACAGTTATTATAGGATCTGGAGCAGCAGGATTAAATTGTGCCATCCATTTAGTAGAAGAAGGGATAGCTCCTTGGCAAGTAGCACTTGTAACGGAAAAATTAGGAAGCGGAACATCCTTTAACGCTGGTTCTGATAAACAAACTTATTATAAAATGTCGATCATCGGAGATCAAGCCGATTCTCCTCTCGAAATGGCAAAAGATTTATTTTCCGGTGGAGCTATGCACGGTGATATCGCTTTGGTTGAATCTACAAATTCTATTCGAGAATTTTTCCATTTAATTCATCTTGGTGTACCATTTCCTCACGATAAATATGGTGGATTCGTAGGATATAAGACTGATAACGATCCCAAGCAACGAGCTACATCCATAGGCCCATACACATCACAGGAAATGTGTAAAAGATTATTAGAAGTTGTAGATGAACTAGGAATTCATGTAATTGACAATTCTTATGCTGTTAAATTGTTAGTAGACGAAAAATCAGAAACTGAAGTAATTGGTTTGATTTGTATAGATATCAAATCATCTTCCAATAAGGAAGATTTAAAAGATTATATTAAATCGATTAAAATCTTCAAAACTAGAAATATTGTTATGGCTACTGGAGGACCTTCCTTGTTATATAGAAATTCGGTGTATCCCACTTCACAGAAGGGAAGCACCTCTTTAGCAATAGAGGCGGGTTGTATATTACAAAATTTAACTGAATCTCAATTCGGACTCGCTTCTACTCAGTTTCGGTGGAATGTTTCTGGATCATATCAACAAGTAATCCCACGTTACATATCTATTGGAAAAAATGGTGATTCTCGCGAATTCCTCAACGATTATTTTCCTTCTTTTAGAGAATTATCGAGAGCTACTTTTCTGAAAGGGTATCAGTGGCCTTTTAACTCAGATCGAGTTCAGACTTTAGGTTCTTCTCTAATCGATCTTGCTGTCTATTTTGAAACTGAAATAACGGAACGGAATGTATTTTTAGATTTTACAAGGAATCCTCACGGATATGAATTTTCGAACATGGATCCAATTGCAAAACAATACCTCGAAAATTCTAAATCTGAAGAGGAATTACCATATAAAAGATTAAAATCTCTCAACAAAAGCGCTTTTTTGCATTATAAAAACCGTGGTATTGACTTGTCTAAAGATCCATTACAGATTGCTGTGTGCAACCAGCATTTAAATGGCGGCGTATCGTGTGATATATGGTGGGAATCGAATGTAAAACATCTATTTGTTATAGGAGAAATAAACGGAAGTCACGGAATTCATAGACCTGGTGGTGCTGCGTTAAATTCAGGTCAAGTGGGAGGTCTAAGAGCCGCTCAGAAGATTGCTAAATCCTACAATAATACACTTTCACTAAGTAACGAAGAATTTTATTTAATAATAGAGGAACAGTTAAGCGTTTTCTTAGAAATTATAGCTATTTGTTTTGAGAAGTTAAAGAGTGATGATGGATTCTCTCCTGATGCAATTATTAAGATAATTCAAGATCGCATGGAAAAATATGCAGGAATAATTAGACCTGATGAGGGTTTAGAAGGAGAACTCAACAACATAATACTGCAAATGAAAAACCTGAATAATATAATTGCCCTTAAAAACAGTAAAGAAATAATTAATTATTTTCAAATAAGAGACTCTCTATTAACGCAACTATTATTCTTCTCTTCATTACTCGATTATCACCAGCGGTCTGGACAAAGTCGAGGTTCATTTTTAATCAATAGAAAAAGTCTTAACATTGAAACTCAAGAAAAACTCCTTTCTCTTCCAGCAAAATTATCTTCTCTTAATTATATTAGAAGTAGTTTGGATTTGGCAGATCAAATCCAAACAATCTGCTTAAAAAATGGTAAAATAGAAGTAGAATGGGTGAAGGTTCGAAAAATCCCTGATTTTAATAATTGGTTTGAAAAGGTTTGGAAAGATTATAACCAGGGTAAAATAATTTCTTAGGAATTTAAACTATTTTCTATTTTTGTATTCAAAATCTCTTACTGCGCAACCTGTAGATTTTCCCTCTCTCATAAATTGCGAGCATTTCGAACATGTAATACATGTTTTATTCTTTTCTATTCCATTTTTTAGAAATATTTGCTTCGCAAAACCTGGATTAGCAAAGGACATCCTGCCAAATCCACATATATCAGCCATATTATTTTGTATGACCCCTGATGCGAGATTACCTGCAAATTGGCGGAAATAGGAATAACCCGATCCTACAATTATCATATCTCTAGGAACTAAGCTATTAATCACTGAAGTTAGATAAATCAACCTGTATACGCTAAATAAGGGATGCTCTTTGGGAAATTTTCCTCCTTTTACTGGCACATCATATGGGCGTGTGATGTATGGCTTATAATGGGGATTACCTGCTGTGATGTTAAGAAGCTTTACATTGAGCTCGTATAAACTGTTAATTAAATCAATTGGTTCTCCAAGATCAACAGAAGCGGGATATTTCTCGTTTTCAATACTTTTTACTCCAAAACCTGTAGGATAAGGATTCCCATCGTAAACTCCTAAGCGTGAAGTAATCATGAAATCATAATCTTTTCTAAAATTATTCTGTAGTTTAGTAATTATATCAAGTAATAATCTAGACCTATTCTTAAAACTCGTTCCTCCATACAAAGAATCCTTACGATTATGAGCAGATAATAATTCACCAATCAAATAGCCATGACATGCTTTAATATCTACGCCATCAAATCCTGCTTCTTTTGCTAAAATAGCTTTCTTAACCCAAACTTCCTCAATCTCTTTAAGTTCTTCATCTGAAATAATAACACCATCCTCTTTTTTTACGGAAATCGCATTATCTAATTCATCACTATCATAAGCTCTAATAGGATGTTTTTTTCCATTTCTCTTTGTATATCTTCCAGAGTGATTTAATTGAAGTATTAGACAACAACGATCTCTAAAGCCTAACGATTCCAAAGTACGATTAGACTGTGTTCTGATAAAAGATGTGAGCTCTTTAAAGTTTTTTACATTTTTTTCAGAGAGAATTAATTGATGATCGTTTGAACGACAGTCTTCTGAAATGGCAGTTGCTTCAAACCATATTAAACCAACGCCTCCTTTGGAATAACGCTTGTATCGCCGGAAAGTCATTTCACTCGGAGTACCATTAATTTTTGCGTCAAACCCTTCCATTGGTTGTATCGAAAGTCTGTTAGGAATCAAAAAATGTTTAGATTGAATTATATCCTTCAAATTTTCGGTACTAGAGCTTATAGGGAGAGGGATCATCAATCTATTTAACTCTGCTTTTAAATCCTTTAGAGTTTTATACTTAAAAGGCTCGAAAATATGAGAAGAAGGATGAACAAACATATTATTAAGTAAAACTCTCAGTAAAAAGAACTTTTCATTTTTTATCTGTATTTTATCCTAAAATAAAAAAAAGAATAATAATTATATTAATGAACTTTAAATGAAACGGCTATTCAGATGGCATCTCCAAACCTACTAGTGGGAAAGATTCTACACCAGATAAGTAAGGTTGTACGTCAAATTTCATTCCTTCTATATCTGAATAAAACATCATTACTTCGTGACTCCGCTGAAATGCTTCTTGGAACTTTCCTTCTTTAACCTCTGATATAGTTATAGAAACTACTTCGTCTCCAACAATTCTTGCGGCCATACGCAAAATTTGCTTATCGATTGTTCTATCAGGAGGAAATTTTTTTGATGCTTCAATAAACCTTTTACCCACTTCTTTACCTTTACTTACGGGAAATTTTGTGATTGAGACCATATACATTCCTTTCACCTCTATTTAAAATATTTTTGATGAATTTAAAGGTGAGAAATAAGAAGTTGAATTAACTTAAAAGGTTTTTACTATCTTGTCAAAAATCATATCTCTTTTCAAAAGGATAAAAAGGTAAATTCAGAGTCTGATTTCAATGAAAATTCCTTTGAAATTTTTGTAGAGGATCTGATAAGTTAAAAAACCGTTTCGGGATTTTTTAGTATATATAGAAACGCACTTCCCTTGCATACCACGCATGTTTTTAATTCATCATAAACAGAGATATTCTATTAAAATGTCAATATTTATATTTTCCAAACGATTAACATTTAATTACAACCTAAGTTAAATCCAAAAACAGAATAAGAAGGTGTATTTTAATAGAACGAGAAGAAAATCACTTAGTTGATAAGGAGGTTGCATTTGAGCATGCTATTACAAGTCTATTAATACATATGCATACAGATCTTAAGATATGGGAAGGTTCAGAAGTTGTATGGGATGATTCAAATCCTTTAACGATTTATGATATTAACGATCAACCCCTATTTTATGAATTTGTTATAAAGAAAAAAGGCAAAGTAATTGGGAAGATAAAAACTGCTGCTAGTAAAGTGTTAGGATCATCTGTTTTAACTATAGAAATTTTTCCTTCAGTTTCAGATAGGGAACATTTACTTGAGACTGTGATGCCTTTAAAAATTCCCGGGGATATTACTCAAAAAATTAAATCTATCATCGAGAAGGAGTATCCTGGAACTGAGATCAAATTAATGAACCGCCAGATTTGTTATGATTATCCGAATATAGGTTTGCTCATTATTCTTATTGACCCAAAAACCAAGGTGATAAAAGACAAAATATTAATCGATAGCTCAACATTAGAAAAAATACCAATAGATAAGCACAATACTTGGTCTATGTATGACATGATAAAAAAAAGTGATAGAAAAGATAATATTGCTATATGGGAGCTTGATAATAAATTAGTTCAGTTATTAAAAAAAACATGTAAAATTAATGGGTTAGAATTTAAGAACAAAGGGACTCCCGATGGAAAATTTATGCAGATAGTCGAGGAAAGATTCAATATTAAAAACTATTTTAGAACTCAATCTCTTAAGGTTGATTATGATTGGGCAGTTCCTCCTAGTAAGAGGGAAGATGATGTTTCTATTGGTTTAGGAGGTATTAGTGATTATTCTATACCTACTTCCTTATATATGATTTTTAGATCTCATGGGATCATGCCACCAAACCCAAATAGTATTCATAGTTTATGTGGTGCTAATACTCAGTATAATGTTAATGAAATTGAGGAAAATTGGCCTCTTATTAGGGGACAAATTGACAGAACCCCCACATTTGAGGAGATAGTATTAGAAATTGATAAAGACAGACCTGTATTGAAAGTATTAGGTATTTCAGATAAAAATTATATAACTCAACCTGGTAGCGTGGTTTGTGGCTATACGGAATATGACTATACGGGAATAATTGATGAGATTGATATAAAACCAATAAGAGCTTCAAGAAATTTAAGGATTCTTGATCCTAAATTAAGGAGAAGGCAGGGCTGGATACAACCTTATGAGAGGTGG
>Ga0315534_1000545_pt1 | contig 26176 bp, 29 predicted proteins | sample SalMarSW160240MG_FD_203094 | JGI IMG/M metagenome (GOLD analysis project Ga0315534, IMG submission 203094) | Salt marsh sediment microbial communities from the Plum Island Ecosystem LTER, Massachusetts, United States - Salt Marsh Sediment SW1602-40 ...
TTGTAAGCAGGTTTGTGAATTCATTGGGAGTACCCAAATCCAGGATCGGATACTTACCCGGCAGTACCTCCTCAATGAAATTAAGTGTCGTGTGATACCTGTTCCCGATAGATGGATATAACTTCACAATTTGGTATTATCTAACTCCTGGTAAAGTGACAATAGTTTCTTTGCCTCCAGATCCCAGTTATATTTTTCCCTTACCGCATTATTTGAGTCCGAATACTTTTTCATCTCGGAGGGATCGGTAATAAAAGACCTCATAATTAGTGCAAGACTCCGGAAATCGCCGCTTGGAAAAGTAATTCCCGAGCCTGATTCTTCAAGTATTCTCTCAATTGGATTACAATCAGATGAGATAACAGGGAATCCGTAATACATGTAGAAGAAAAGTTTATGAGGGATGGTATTATCTGTATGATCAGTCTTAATGTGTGGAATTAATGCAACATCTCCATCCGAAAGGTTTTCAAAAGCTTCATACTCAGAAAGCCACCCTGTAAAAAGGATGTTCCTTAATCCATACCTTTCAACCATCTGTTTTAAATTCGCCACATACCTTCCATCTCCAATGATTTTAACAGAAAACCTATCCGACAGATCATGTAACAAATTTGCTGCTTCCATGACGTATTGCAAACCCCTGTGAAATGTAATCCCGCCAAGATAGACAAATATTATTTTCCCGTCCTGATGTGATTTTCTGGTGAATTGAGTATAATTTTCAAATTTAAGGTAGTTGCTAACAATCTTTATTTTGTCAGGGACAACCCCGAACTTGGTAAGCCTTGTTTTCGCCTCCTCAATGACAACAATTATATGATCGACCATGTTTACATAGGTTCTTTCGTAGGCTTTCCATTTCCTTATAGAACAGAGAAGCCTGCCGGGAATGGTCTTTGTATGCTCAGAAATCTCCATCAAAGCCGGATAATTCTCATGAAGATCAAGAACCAACTTCAGTCTTTTTCTCTTTGTTATGCCATAACAGACTCTGATAAGCGGGAGATCATGAAGATGAATTGCTTCATAGTATTCTGATGCCAGTATCTTTTGAATCTGTTTCTTCCAGAAATTAAAATAAACTGGAAAAGTCAATGCAGCCACACTGCTTTTCCTTATGAATTTTGAAATTCCTGTCCGGTATAACTTTATGTTTTTATAATTCTCAACAACCGATTTGCCTGTTGTGCTGTAACAAATGATATCTACTTCATGACCTTCTGAAATCAGGCTTAAAGCTTCATTCTCTACTCTGGTATCCCCGGTAAAGATCGACTCAAGGACCATCAGGATCTTCATGGCCCAAAGATAATAAAATCAATAATATGAAGACATTTACTGACAGGTACTGAAGTATCCCGGGCCCCATTCTGACTGTATGAATGATAAAATATTGATATGATTTGCTATCTTCGTGGGTGACTGTAAATTATTACAGGGATTCAATGTTTAATGGGCAAAATGTCTTGAAGGAAATGAAAAGATTCCTGAAAATAGTATATGGTTTAATGCCACATTCAGCTATTATATAGTTTGCAGATATCCGTACCTGTTCTGAACTCGAACCCTTCCTTTTCAAGATAATCAATAAGTTCAATGTACAACTCCCGGTATCCCTTATGTTTGTATGGAGAATAATAATTGTTGTACAAAAGGAACATGAAAACACCGATCATATTATCAGGTAATTGCAAAGCTCCCTGGCTATTTTACTCCTGTCCCATTCCTTTATCCCTGATTTCATATCGGTGTTTTCAGGTACGTTTTTGATAAAATATGATATACCATAAATATCATTATATCCAAAAATCTGTCCTTGTCCTGACTTATTCAGGATCTTTGCCGCATCTCCGTTTGAAGGTCCGAGACAAAGAACAGGATTTCCTGACCTGATATATTCAAACAGTTTCCCTGTAATAATTAATTCGTTCTTTGGATGGTCGGGTATTACAAGCAGCAGGAAATCTGATTCAAGCATGTACCTTAATGATGAGCTATGATCAGTATATGGAATAAATGACCTGTTTTTTTCTTCAAGATACTTTAGGATAAGTGTTTCCTGGCGTTCGCTGATCTGACCGACGATTCTGAACAGGATATCCCTGCCGTTTATTTTTATAAGGTCAGAAATAATCCTGAGAAATCCTTCAATAGGATAGCTGTCGGAGATTGTGCCGACATAGGTGATAATGAAATTATTGTCCTTTCTGTCGGATACCAGTTTTGTAAAATCAGGTTCGTCATACCCGTTAGTCAGAACCTTGAATTTGTCGGCAGGAAACCTGATTTTTGATTTCAGGAGCCTGGAAAGTGATTCCCCCACAGAAATGACAAGATCGGCATTCTCAATTACTTTTCTTTCATAGTGTTTGTTAAGCATTCTTACCGGAAGTGTCTGGCAGAACATTTTGTAATAATATATATCGGTCCAGGGATCCCTGAAATCTGCTATCCATGTGATTCCGGGAAATTTCTTCTTTAGCTTTAAACCAATGAGCTGAGTTGAATGAGGAGGACTGGTTGAAATAATATGAGTGATACCTTCATCTTTAATCAGACTGCAGGCTTTTCGGTATGCAAACCTGTTCCATCCTCTTCTTGGATCGGGAATAAAAAAGTTACCCCTTATAAAACGTGATAACTTACCCCTGAACGTGTCGTCTTTATTTTTTGCAAATCCGGCAGATGGAACCTTTGTTTTGTCGTTTCCATATAATTTGTACCAGTCTGTAGCTTTTGTTCTGTAGATTTTTAGACTCTCAGGTATCTCTTTTTCAAGAGAATCATCAATGGCCGGATAAGCAGCATATTCAGGATCAACTGTAAGAATAACGGGTTCCCAGTTGTATTGTGGAAGGTATTTTGAAAATTTCAGCCATCGTTGAACGCCGGCACCACCGCTTGGTGGCCAGTAATATGTTATGATCAATACCTTTTTCATCCTAATGCTTCCTTAGGAGAGTCGTTATATTGACCTTCTCAGCTATAATATTTTTCAGGGACTTTAAAGCTATTCTTTCCTGCAGCATTGAGTCACGATACCTTATTGTGACCGTTTCGTCCTGAAGTGTCTGATGATCAATAGTAATGCAATATGGTGTGCCAATAGCATCCTGCCGTCTGTATCTTCTGCCTATGGAATCCTTGTCGTCGTACTGGCAGTTAAAATCAAATTTCAGGTCATCAATGATCTTTTCAGCAATATCCGGTAGTCCGTCTTTTCTTACGAGAGGCATTACTGCAAGCTTGATGGGAGCAAGGAAAGCCGGGAGTCTCAGCACTACCCGCATATCTGTTGTTCCGTCATCTTTTTTAAGTTCCTCCTCGAGGTATGCACCTGCAATGACATGCAGGAAGGTCCTGTCAACACCTATGGATGTCTCAATTACATAGGGTATATAAGATTCTCCTTTTTCCGGATCAAAATACTGTATCTTTTTACCGCTATATTTCTGATGTTGCTTCAGGTCGAAGTCAGTACGTGAATGGATACCCTCCACCTCCTTGAAGCCAAAAGGGAATTTAAATTCTATATCAGTAGCCGCATTTGCATAATGGGCAAGCTTTGTATGATCGTGAAAGCGGTAATTCTCATCCCCGAAACCAAGAGCAGTGAACCATCTCATCCTTACATCTTTCCAGTATTTGAACCATTCAAGCTCTGTGCCGGGCTTTACGAAGAACTGCATCTCCATCTGTTCAAACTCTCTCATCCTGAAGATAAACTGACGGGCAACGATCTCATTACGGAAGGCCTTGCCAATCTGTGCGATGCCAAAGGGGATCTTCATCCTTCCGGTTTTCTGTACATTAAGGAAATTGACAAAAATACCCTGGGCTGTTTCGGGACGCAGGTAGACCTTGCTTGCCCCTTCGAGTGTTGAACCCATTTCTGTGGCAAACATCAGGTTAAACTGCCTGACATTTGTCCAGTTACGCGTGCCTGATATGGGACATACAATCTCAAAGTCAATAATGATCTGTCTTAGTCCGGCCAGGTCATTATCATTCATCGCCCCGGTATAGCGATCGTCTATTTCATCGATCTTTGCCTGGTTTGCCAGTACCCGCGGATTCGTTTCCCTGAATTTTTTCTCATCAAAGGTATCTCCAAATTTCTGCCTGGCTTTTCCTATTTCTTTGTTTATCTTTTCTTCGATCTTTGCCATATGCTCTTCGATCAACATATCAGCACGGTACCTTTTTTTGGAGTCTTTATTATCTATCAGTGGATCGTTGAATGCATCAACATGTCCCGAAGCTTTCCAGATAGTGGGATGCATGAAGATCGCAGAATCAATACCGACAATATTTTCATTTAGCAGGACCATACTGTCCCACCAGTATTTCTTAATGTTATTCTTCAGCTCAACACCGTATTGCCCATAGTCATATACCGCACTTAAACCGTCATATATCTCGCTTGAGGGGAACACATACCCGTATTCCTTACAATGTGCGATCAATTTCTTAAATACATCTTCCTGGGCCATAATTACTTTTGTTATAAAGATAAGGAAGGTAAAAGTAAATTAAAAAGTTTGGTTTTACAATTGGTGTAACCCCGGAATTCCATTCCCGGGTATATTATTCAAAACACAAATTCTATTTGTATCTTTACCCCTTTCACATGGAGTAGCACGATGAAGAAAAGAACCGATTTTCTTGTTCTTGGTTCAGGGATAGCAGGGCTGACATTTGCCCTTAAGGCTTCCAGGTTTGGGAAGGTATCAGTTGTGACAAAGGCAAATCTTGATGATACAAATACACGTTATGCCCAGGGTGGAATTGCAGCTGTTTTCAGCGACCCTGACAACTTTAAAAAACATATACACGATACAATCATCGCCGGCGACGGATGCTGCGATGAAGAGGTGGTGAAGATGGTGGTAACAGAGGCTCCGGACAGGATAAATGAACTGATTGATCTTGGTGTACCCTTCGATAAGAAATCTGACGGCACATACGATCTTGCAAGAGAGGGCGGCCATTCAGAACACAGGATACTGCATTATAAGGATAAAACAGGCGAGGTCATCCAGAAAACACTTATGGACAGGATAAAAGAGGATCCGAACATCGATATTTATGAACAGCATTTTGCCATTGAACTTCTTACCCAGCATCACCTCGGGGAAGTTGTAAAGCGCAATTATCCTGAAATTAAATGTTTTGGAGCGTATGTTGCTGACCTTGTGAACCAGAAGGTCATAGCCTTTCTTTCAAAAATTACAGTTGTAGCAACAGGCGGAATAGGCAATGTCTATCTTACAACAACAAACCCGGAAATTGCCACAGGAGATGGTATCGCAATGGTATACAGGGCAAAAGGAACAATTGAGAACATGGAGTTTGTACAATTTCATCCGACTTCTCTGTATGATCCCAATACCAGGCCCTCTTTCCTGATAACGGAAGCTCTGAGAGGATTCGGTGCTGTTCTGAAAAACATGCAGGGCGAAAGGTTCATGAACAGATACGACAGCAGGGGGTCTCTTGCGCCCAGGGACATAGTTGCCCGGGCTATTGATAATGAAATGAAAATATGGGGTGATGATCATGTATGGCTCGATTGTACGCATCTTAACCCGGATGATCTCAAGGATCATTTTCCGAATGTCTATGAACACTGCCTTGCGAGAGGGATCGACATTACCAGAGATATGATTCCCGTGGTACCTGTCCAGCACTATTCATGCGGAGGCATTAAAGTGGATATGGACGGAAGGTGCAATATTGACAGGCTTTATTCTATTGGTGAAGCCTCTTCAACCGGACTGCATGGCGCAAACAGACTTGCCTCAAATTCGCTTATGGAAGCTGTCGTTTATGCGCACAGGGCTGCGATGCACTCCTCAACAAAGCTAAAAGAGCTGACTTTCGAGGAAAAAATACCTGCATGGGACTATAAGGGCACAACACATCTCGAGGAGATGGTTCTTATCACACAAAGTATTAAGGAGGTTCAGATGATAATGAGTAATTATGTCGGGATTGTAAGGTCAGACCTGCGTCTTGAAAGAGCCATGATACGTCTTGATATTTTGTACCAGGAAACAGAAAGCCTATATAAACGCTCACTTATCTCAAAAAAGATCTGTGAACTGAGAAATCTGATCAATGTAGGATATATTATTATCAAATTTGCACAAAACAGGAAGGAGAGCATAGGCCTCCATTATTCAATTGATTATCCTAAAAAAGCAGCTGCTGAACAATAAAAAACATACCGTGTACCTGTTTTATTATGAATCATCTTGAATCTTCATTTACCGGGAAAAATGCTTTTTGGAGATATCTGATAATGCTGGCAGCCCTTCTCACTGCTACAAATACTATCGGTGGAATTCCGTTGCTGATAGCAATAGGAGTAAAGGCGGCAGATAATCCTGATATAATAGTACAACTGGCGGAAAATCCAAACAACCTCACAATTCTGGGTCTCGACTCAAACCTTTACCTCTTCACGATGCTTTTCCCTTTCTTCATTGGGTTAATAACATTTATACTGCTCATTAAGCCACTGAACCACAGGAATCTTACCTGCACAATTAACGGAACAAACGGATTCAGATGGAACAGGTTTTTAATCTCGGCATTAGTATGGCTTTTAATCTCAGCAATCTATCTCTATGTTTACATCAAGCTTGAGCCGCTTAATTTTAAAGTAAATAACAGGTCAATGGTAACCCTGATCCCTCTTATACTGATGTCTGTCTTATTCATTCCCTTCCAGGCAGCATTTGAAGAAGTCATTTTCAGGGGCTACCTGATGCAGGGATTTGCAGTGCTGGCAAGGAACAGGTGGATCCCTCTGATTATGACATCCATAATATTCGGACTGATGCATATTATGAATCCTGAAGTTTCGGAATTCGGCTTCGGTACCATGATGCCGCAATATATCCTTTTTGGATTGATATTTGGTTTAATAACCATCCTTGATGACGGTATTGAGGCCGCAATGGGAGCACATACAGCAAATAATGTCTTCCTGTGCATCATGGTCACGAATGAATCATCAGCGCTGCAAACTCCTGCATTATATCAGCAGATTGAAATCAATCCATGGGCCGATCTTATTTCAATGTTCTTTATGGGAATGCTGGTAATTTTTATCCTTGGAATAATCTTCAAATGGAAAGGATTTTATGTTCTGCTGAAAAAGCCTGAATAGTCAGAGAAGATCATTTATTTACCATACACAGATGTTGTATCACTGGTTCTGAGATCACCCCATTTCTTCCTTATATCTTCAAGGATACTTTTTATTTCATTAACATCAAGGCTGGTCAATAGTCTCAGCCTTGTTTCTTTAAAGTGAGGCAATCCTTTGAAATAGTTTGAAAGATGACGGCGCATTTCATAGATGGCCCGGGGTTCCTCTTTGAACTCAAGTGATTTTTCGAGGTGGAAGAGGGCGAGATCTGTTTTCTCATCCACAGTGGGTTCGGGAAGCAGCTCATCCGTATTAAGGTAATGCCTTATATGTCTGAAAATCCATGGCCGGCCCACCGATGCACGACCTATCATTATCCCGTCGACACCGTAACGATCGAACATTTCTTTGGCCCTCACCGGACCGTCAACATCGCCATTGCCGATAATGGGAATCTTCATTCTCGGATTATTCTTCACGGCACCAATAAGCGTCCAGTCGGCAACTCCTTTATATAGCTGAGTCCTTGTTCTCCCATGAATCGTAATGGCCTGAATACCTGCATCCTGCAACCTTTCCGCCACATCCACAATATTTCTGTTCTCATCATCCCATCCCAGCCGTGTCTTAATTGTGACAGGGAGCTTAACAGCCCTGACAATGGCAGAGGTCATTTCTACCATCATGGGGATATCTCTGAGCATTCCTGCCCCGGCACCACGGGTTGCTATTTTTTTCACGGGACAACCAAAGTTTATATCAATAAGCTCTGGCTTTGCCTCTTCGGCAATAAGTGCAGCTTCTACCATGGCAGCTGTCAGGTGACCATACAGCTGTATCCCTATTGGTCTTTCAAAATCATGGATATTAAGTTTCCTGACACTCTTTTCTCCATCTCTTATGAGTCCGTCGGAAGAGATGAACTCGGTGTACATAAAATCAGCTCCATGCATCTTGCATACCATCCTGAAGGAGGGATCTGTGATATCCTCCATTGGGGCGAGAAACAGAGGATGATCAGCCAACGATATGCTGCCTATAGTCAAATTTGATGAATGATTGGTCTATTATATGAGATAAAAATACAGTCAGTGCTGAATGGATTAAGGAATTTCATTTTTCCTGTAAAAATAAACCAGTCCGTATTCTTCACACTCTTTCTTTCTTAATTCTTCAGGAAGAGAGCTGCAGCCTGCTTCAACCTCATTCCAGATATTAAGTATTATTTTATCCGCCTCTCTCCTCATATCACCTAACCTCTCAGAGTAATCAAGGGTTTTCTTGGCAAGTATCTTATTATAATTATTCGCTTCAATGAAATTTTCAAATCTCACTTTCACAACGGCAATAGTAGGATTGGTAATCGGGCTGCCACCCTTACGCAGCCTGAATTCTTCTCCTTCAATAATTCTCCGCCCCCAGCTTATGAGCTCATTCTCAGAGTTCAGCGATGGGACTGTCGATTCATTGGTAGCCAGACCATAATATGCTCTTGTTTCTGCAGGAAGATCACCACGGAAAATTGCCATGTTCATAACCCTTACGAAATGAGTCAGATAGATCCTTGCCTTTTTTGCAACATCATTATAATCCTTTGATTTTTTATTCTGAGAGGCAATAGCCTGCCGCTGAAGCTGAATGCTGTGCTCAAACAGGGGAAGGAATTTCTGTAATCTCACTAATAATTTTGCTGAATAGGCCATTTTGTTCGGAGGAAGTTCTTTCCCTCTGTCAAGAGCGGTCTTCATAGATCGGATCCTTGCAGCATCGGTGTTAGGCAATCTCCGGTATGGCATTGTGATAAAGCTGTTAATAAGTTGTTGGCAACTCCTGCGAATATAACATATTTTTGTTAATAACAATCAGTATTCGCATTTAAATTGCGTTGATTATTAAAAAGTTCAAAAATATCTAATTCGGGCAGGTGTTGTTAATAACACTTCCACATATAATATTATACGTAAAAACAACTTACAATGTTGCGGGAAATAAAACAAATCAACCTGTCACGCTGTTTATTGTCTACTTTAAATAATGATATTAATTTAGCTGTTCGAACAAGTTCAATAAACAGATAAATATGGGTCGTCTCTTTGCGATAAGCGATATACATGGATGTTTCAAACCCTTCTATGAGCTGGTAGTAAAAGAAATTGACCTGAAAAAAGAAGACAGGCTGATTCTCCTTGGCGATTATATTGACCGTGGGGAGCAAAGCAAGGAGGTGATAGATTTTATAATCGACCTTAAAAAATCAGGATTCAATATAACAGTTCTTACCGGAAACCATGAACAGATGCTTCTTGATGCCTATCATGACGAGATGAATGAATATCTCTGGTTCATGAACAGCGGAATGGCTACACTGATCAGCTTTGGAATAGAAGATTTACATGAACTAGAAAATAAATATTTAAGTTTTTTTTCGGAGCTGGATTATTTTCTGGAATCGGGGAAATACATATTTGTTCATGCCGGCTTCAATGATAATGAACCGGATCCATTCGCTGACAGGCATACCATGGTGTGGGAATGCAGTTCTGTTTATAAAAATCCTCTTCTGCAGGGAAGGACAATAATACATGGTCATCGTCCGAAAACAATCGATTTTGTTCAGAAGCTTATAAGTGAAAATTCAAGTGTTATTCCTATAGATACCGGATGTGTATATGAAAAAGAGATGGGATATGGAAACCTCTCTGCACTGGAAATAAATACAATGTCTCTTATTTCAATACCCAATAGTTAATAAGCTTTAAAGTACTCCCTGTTCATCCTGGCAATGTTGGTAAGCTTGATCTGTTTCGGGCATTCTGCCTCGCAGGCACCTGTATTTGAGCAGTTGCCGAATCCGAGTTCATCCATTTTATCAACCATGGCTTGCACTCTCTCCTTTGCCTCAACACGTCCCTGGGGTAGCAGTGCAAACTGAGAGATCTTTGCTGATACAAAGAGCATAGCTGAGGCATTTTTACAGGCAGCAACACATGCTCCGCAGCCGATACAGATTCCTGATTCAAATGCTCTTTCTGCATTCTCTTTTTTCACAGGAGTGGCATTTGCTTCAGGAGCAGCACCGGTATTGACGGAAATATATCCGCCTGCCTGTATAAGTTGATCAAATGAACTTCTGTCAACCACTAAATCTTTAATTACAGGGAAAGCTCTTGACCTCCATGGTTCCACAGTTATTGTATCTCCGTCTTTGAAAAAACTCATGCTTAACTGACAGGTAGTTACGCCCTTTTGGGGGCCGTGCGGCCTGCCGTTAATATACAATCCGCACATTCCGCAAATACCTTCACGGCAGTCACTGTCGAAAGCAACCGGATCCTGATCCTCCCTACATAGTTTTTCATTAAGATAGTCTAACATTTCAAGAAAGGTCATTTCAGTAGAGACACCATCAAGCTTATATGTAACAAATTTACCTTTATCATCCTTGTTCTTCTGACGCCAGATTTTAAGTGTTATATCCATTTTAATACAAATTTGAGTATTAACTATTTTCTTTATTTGTAACTTCTCTGTGAAGGTGTCACAAATTCAAATTTAAGTTCTTCCTTATGTAGTAAAGGGTCTGATGTATCCCCGGTATATTCCCAGGCAGCAACATAAGAACAGTTTTCATCATCCCTTATGGGTTCTCCTTCTTCTGTTTGATATTCTTCACGGAAATGTGCACCGCACGATTCCTTTCGGTTGAGTGCATCGATAACGATCAGTCTGGCAAGATCAAAGAAATCAGCTATTCTGCCAGCTTTCTCAAGCTCATGATTCAATTCATTTAAGCCGCCAGCAACTTTAACATCTTTCCAGAATTCTTCTCTGAGTTCTGTAATTTCTGTCAGGGCTTTTTTTAATCCTTCTTCGTTCCTTTTCATGCCGGAATAGGTCCATAATATATGTCCCAGTCTTTTATGAAATGATGTGGGAGTTTGTTTCCCGTTTATCGATATTAACTTATTTAGTTTTTCTTTAACAGCTTTTTCTGTTTCATCAAATTCGGGAGTGTCAGCAGGTATCCGTGGCGTTTTAATTTGATCGGCAAGGTAATCTCCTATAGTAACAGGAAGGATGAAATAACCATCTCCTGAACATTGCATAAGAGAACTTGCACCCAGACGATTGGCACCATGATCAGAAAAATTAGCTTCTCCGATAGCGTATAAGCCGGGAATTGTGGTCATCAGATTATAATCAACCCATAATCCTCCCATTGTATAATGAGAAGCCGGATAAATCCGCATGGGTTCTTCGTATGGATTTATTCCGGTGACTTTATTATATAAGTCAAAAAGAGTTCCATACTTGGCCTCTATAACACTCTTCCCTTGATCATTAAGGGCATCTCTGAAATCAAGATATACAGATAATCCTGTATCTCCGACGCCATAACCTTCGTCGCATCTTTCTTTAGCGGCCCTGGACGCCACATCCCTGGGAACCAGATTGCCGAAAGCAGGATATTTTCGTTCAAGATAATAATCTCTTTCTTCTTCTTTTATTTGGTTTGCAGGCCGTTTATCACCTTTTTCCTTTGGTACCCAGACTCTTCCGTCGTTCCTGAGTGATTCTGACATCAGTGTCAGCTTCGACTGATAATCATTAAGAACAGGAACACAGGTGGGATGTATCTGTGCCATACTTGGATTGGCCATAAAAGCTCCTTTCCTGAAGGCGGCCATAGCAGCACTGCAATTAGAATTAATTGCGAGTGTTGACAGGTAATATATTGTACCGAAACCCCCTGTGGCCAAAACAACAGCATGAGCTGAATACCTTTCAATCTCGCCTGTTATTAGATTTCTGGTTATAATTCCTCTGGCTCTGCCATCAATCACTACCAGATCAAGCATATTGCGGCGGGCAAATAGTTTTGCATTACCGTCTTTTATTTGTCTCATCAATGACTGATAAGCTGCTAATGTACATTGCTGACCTGTTTGTCCCTGGGCATAAAAAGTCCTGGAAACCTGCACCCCGCCAAATGAACGGTTCGAAAGATAACCGCTATATTCTCTGGCAAAAGGGACTCCCTGTGCCACATATTGATCTATTATTTTATTGCTTACTTCAGCAGCACGGTAAACATTTGCTTCTCTAGCCCGAAAATCACCTCCTTTGATCATGTCATAGAACAGACGATAATCGCTGTCAGCATCATTTTTATAATTTTTTGTTGCATTGATACCTCCCTGTGAAGCTATTGAATGTGCTCTGCGCGATGAATCCTGAAACACAAAGACCTTAACATTATATCCCAGTTCTGCAAGTGATGCTGCCGCAGATGCTCCGGCTGCGCCAGCGCCCACAACAATAATATCCAGCTTCTTCTTATTTGCAGGACTGACAAGCTTGACTGATGCCTGATGTCTAGTCCATTTTTCTGCTAATGGTCCTTCTGGTATTTTTGAGTCCAATTTTGCCATTTTTATATATTTTCTGTTTGTTCCTTATTATTTAAATAGCCAGATAATTAATGAGATAGATGCAAATCCGGCAGGTATTAGAATTGCGTAAATGAAAGCCAAAAACTTAATGACCGGTGTCCATATCCTGTGATTCAGTCCAAGGGTTTGAAAGGCTGAAGAAAAAGCGTGAAAGAGATGAAGCCCCAGTAAGGCAAAACAGATAAGATAGATGTAGTTATATACTGGTATCTTGAAAAGCTCATGAGCCACTGAATAAAAATCTTCAGGGTTTCCGGAAACCCACCCAAACCTCATGAAAAAGAAGTTAAAGAAATGAATTATGAGAAAAGTCAATATCGAAGCTCCGGTCCAGATCATAAACCTGGAGAAAAATGAAGTCTCGGTTTTTGAACGGACAGAATACCCTGCAGGACGCGAAAGCCAGTTTTTGATCTGAACATATATGCCCCAGGAAAAATGTATTACCAGTGCCGCAAGAAGGACAATCTCAATAATTTTTATTACGGGGAATGTTGCCATAAAATGTGCAGCTTTGTTAAAAGGATCAGGGTCACTTTTAAGAAGCATCAGGTTGATCACAAGGTGAACGGGCAGGAACATCAGAAGAAAAAGCCCGGCAAGAGCCATAATAAACTTTTTGGAAATTGATGAAAATAAGACCTTATTCATTGGTTATAAAACATTTACTAAATAATTTTATATTCCGGGATAGTTGTTTATAAAAATATAATTAATAAATCAGATTAACAATATACAATTATCAGTTAATTAAAATAATTTTACCGGAAGCAGATTTTTATGACAGATTATCTTCAATACAGGAGCGGGAAAATACATTATACTGATCAGGGCAGGGGGCAGGTAATAGTACTTCTGCATGGTTACCTGGAAACATCAGAAGTATGGAATAGTTTTTCGCGGAAGCTTGCAGCAAAATACAGAGTTATTTCACCCGACCTTCCGGGACATGGGCAGTCTGACATTTTTGAGGAGACTCATACCATGGAGAACATGGCAGAGATGATAAAGGAGCTCCTTGAGAGTCTTGAAATTAGAAAAGCATTTCTTACCGGTCATTCTTTAGGAGGGTATATTGCCCTTGCCTTTGCGGAGCACTTCCCGGATAAACTGTCGGGTTACTGCCTGTTCCATTCACATCCGCTTGCCGACTCTCCTGAGGCAATGGAAAAGAGGGAGAGAGAAATTAACCTGGTAATGGCAGGGAAAAAGGATTTGATGTACCCGGATAATGTTGCCAAAATGTTTGCTGCACAGAATCTTAAAAAATTCAACGCATCACTTGAAAGATCAAAACAGATAGCCTGTTCAATACAGGGTGAAGGAATAATTGCTGTCCTGAAGGGTATGATGGCAAGACCATCCAGGCTGGCAGTTATGGAAAAGGGTAAAGTTCCGTGTCTCTGGATATTGGGAACAATGGATAATTATATTGATTGTAAACAGGCGCAGACAAAAGTAAAGCTGCCGCAAAATGCCGAATTGGAAATTTTGAAGAATTCGGGTCACCTGGGATTTATAGAGGAAGAGGAGAAGTCTCTGGAAATATTGGCAGAATTTGTTGGCAAATGTAAATGAAGTTATTCCTCCAGGTATTCAATCGCATACTTCAGCGTAGTATCAATCTCCTCCCAGATAGGATAAAATCCTTTGTTATCCAGGATATTACGTGCGATATAAGCCTTGATTTGTGTATAAATTATTTTTTCTGAGATCTTCAATCCTTCGGGTTCAGGTTTAATTCCTTTTTTTGAAACAAAATCGGTGAACTGATCCATCAGGTTCTGCATGTCGAGGTGCTTTTCAAGCTCTCCGGATTCAGTGAATTTCTTAAGGTTTTCACGATGATTTTCGGTGTATTTTAGTGCGAACTCATATATAAATGGTCTAACCTTAAGAAAATAGATTGATATACCTGAAGTATCAACAGGGACAAACAAGTCGGGCATAATGCCTCCTCCCCCAAAAACAGTTTTGCCTCCGGGTGTTGTATATTTTAGCGAATCAGTAAATTGAATGCTGTCCGAAACTTCAGGCTCACCTATTCTGTGCCTTATATTCAAATCTGCAAAATATTCATCAAATCCGTTATTATATGGTCTCTGTATCGATCTGCCGGTGGGAGTGTAATACCTTGCTATGGTGAGTCTCATCCCTGATCCATCGGGGAAGACCACAGGTTCCTGTACCAGTCCCTTGCCGAAGGAACGCCTTCCAATAATTGTACCGCGATCATTATCCTGTATTGCTCCTGCAAGTATTTCACTGGCCGAAGCACTCCATTCATCGATGAGAATCACAAGGTTACCGGTGTCAAATTCTCCTTTTCCTGTTGCTCTTGCTTCATTACGTGGCTGTTTTCTGCCTTTTGTATAAACAATCAATTGGTCCTCACTCAGGAACTCGTTTGCAATCTGGATGGCAGCTTCCATGATACCGCCGGAGTTGTTTCGCAAATCGACAATGAGCTTTTCCATACCCTTTTGCCTGAGTTCATGCAAGCCTTTCATGAACTCGTCATAAGTTGTTAACGCAAAATTGTTTATCCGGATGTAACCTGTAATATCATTAACCATGTAGGCGACATCGACACTGTAAATCGGTATCTTGTCACGTGTGATGTTAAAGGCAAGTAAATCCTTGTGTCCTTTGCGAAGGATCTTTACAGTAACCTCTGTGCCTCTGGGGCCCTTAAGCATACCCATCACCTTTTCATCGCTTATTCCCAGCCCGGCTACTAATGAATCATTAACATACAGGATCTTATCTCCTGCCTGAAGCCCGATTTTTTCTGAAGGGCCGCCCGGAATGGTGCTGATAACAAGAATGGTATCAGTAAGCATATTGAATGAAATGCCAATTCCTTCAAAGTTGCCCTGAAGCGGTTCATTGGCCCTTGCAAGATCTTTGGCGGGAATATAAACCGAATGAGGATCAAGTTTTTTCAGGATTGCCGGTATGGCTGCTTCTACCATCTCCTCACGGTTCACCGAATCGACATAACTGGATTCAATGATATCGATAATGCTTTGTATCTTATTATTCCTGAGCCTTATATTTACATTAGGCGGGCCCTCATTTTTATGGGGAAGATAAATGCCGATTAAGATACCAGCGATAAGAGTTAATGCCAGGATCAGAGGAAGAAAAATATTCCTTTTTGAATTACTGTTGCTCATAGATATCTTTTTCCAGATCGATATATACCAGGTCAATTTCTGCACGCCTGAGAAGATCTAATCCGTCAGCTAAGCGGTACTTATCACAGTACACAACTCTTTTTATTCCTGACTGGATAATAAGCTTTGCACACTCCATGCATGGTGAAGATGTAACATATAACGTGGCATCCTCACTTGAATTGTTTGATTTGGCAACTTTAGTAATTGCATTTGCCTCAGCATGAAGAACATATGGCTTCGTAACATCATTTTCATCTTCGCATACATTTTCGAAACCAGCCGGAGTCCCGTTATACCCGTCAGAGATTATCATTTTCCCTTTTACGATCAGGGCTCCGACCTGGCGTCTTTTGCAGTATGAATTATTTGCCCAGATAAGTGCCATTTCTAGGTATCTCTTATCAAAAGCCATCTGCTTTTTGCCATAAGGTTTTATTAAATCATTGCCCGGCATAGTGATGAATTCCTGTTTTTTAAAGCGCCCAAAGTTAAACATTTATAATATGTATCCATGGAAAGACTTGTTAAAAATTAAAAAACAGGGTTAATAACATTTTTGTTTTTCAAACGTTATTATTATTAATATAGCTTAATTTTGCTGATTGTTTTACGCGGTATAAAATACTGGTGGAATAATATAATATTGTGGTATTTAAATAAAATGATAATGAAAAGAACGATATTGATCCTGATAATTGCAGTAACATATCTTAACCTGGCGGCACAGGATAAATTCACTGACCCACGTGATGGTAATTCATACCGGACAATTACGATAAATGGCGTTACATGGATGGCTGAAAACCTGAAGTTCATCGTTCCGGGGGAAGATGCTTATTTCTTCGATAACAATCCTGATAATGTTCCTACATGCGGGGTATTATATGATTGGAAGACCGCTATGGAAGCCTGTCCCGACGGATGGCGTCTGCCGTCAGGGTCGGAATTTCATGCTCTGGTGAATAGTTTTGAACCGGAAGAATTACGGGAAAATGCGGGATCGGGCCCGGTCTCCTTTGATATACATCTTGGCGGAATGCAGAATTATGAGGGTACATTCACGGAGATGGACGAAAGCGCATATTTCTGGACCTCAACTGAATATAATGAAAATGAGGCAGAATATTTCAGCTACCTTGTTTTAAATAACCAGGCTGTGACAGACATCTCAAGACAGGCAGACATACAGGATATTCATGGCTCTGAAAAGGTTAGTAAATATTCAGTGCGTTGCGTGAAAGAATAATCCTGAATTTCGGGAACTAATTGCTGCACATTGATAAATGAGTACTTTTGCGGAAAAGATAATTACCTTCTGCAGCGATCTTGATTTTACGGGAATTCTGCCTGAAGGGATCTTCGTAATGAATCCTTTCAAAGAAAATCCATCAATACTTCCGGTGGTCTCGCAATTTTACAGGAAGTTCTATAATGATAACAGGAGGAGGCACCTGATACTTGGTATCAATCCCGGCCGTTTTGGTGCAGGTGTCACCGGAATTCCCTTTACAGATACGGTTAGACTAAATGAAAAATGCGGGATATCAATACCCGGGCTGAAGACTTATGAGACATCCTCTGTCTTTATTTATGAGATGATTAATCAATACAGCGGGACTGAAAAATTCTATAGTGATTATTTTATAAGCTCTGTGAGCCCGCTTGGATTTACATCTAAAAGCAGAACAGGGAAACAAACGAATTATAATTACTACGACAGCAAAAAACTCACTGAAGCAGTTAAAGAATTTATTACAGAGTCAATAAAGAAGCAGCTTGAATTCGGTATTGAGCTTGATGTCTGTTTCTGTCTGGGGACCGGAAAAAATTTCACATTTCTTTCAAAGCTGAATAATGAATATCATTTTTTTAATAGGATAGAGCCCCTGGAACATCCAAGATTCATAATGCAGTACAGGTCAAAGCAGAAGCAGATTTTTATTGACCGTTATATCAGGAAACTGAATAATCCTTAGTTGAAAAATCATTGTATGGATGGTATATAAAGAAACAAAAATGGATAAATATTTTAAAAATAGATCGTATATTTACGAAATACGAGGTTAAGTTTAAAAATGGGCTTGACAAGCTTTAATTGAGTGATCATGGCTTCTCCGAAAAAAGAACAATTCGCAAAGGAAGACATAAGGCTCGCAAAATTTGCGAGGGCTCTTGCTCATCCGGCAAGAATAGCAATACTTCGTCACCTGGCATCACTGGATACATGCTGTTTTACTGATATCTCAAAAGAGATACCACTTGCAGATTCAACGGTTTCACAACACCTGAGTGAACTAAAAGAAGCAGGGCTGATACAGGGAAGCTTTGACCCGCCAAGAATAAAATATTGTATAAATTCTGAAAACTGGAAACTGGCTCGTAAATATTTCAAGGAATTTACAAAAATCAGATCAGTAAAAGACGAGAAAAACAAATAAACACTGCCGGGATGAAAACGGATTTTTCCAATAAGAGTTTCTTTTCTCACGGTGTAATGAATTTGACCCAAAAAGAAGGGGAGATGGGGAGAAACAGAATAGTTATTGGAGAATAATTAAAATATTGAACCATATATCAGACCTGTGATTGTAGCCATTATAACCACAAGACATACATAGACCGCAGTTTTTTGAGTACCTATAACATCTCTTATAACCAACATATTAGGCAATGATAAGGAAGGTCCGGCAAGCAGCAAAGCAAGAGCAGGTCCTTTACCCATACCGGAGGCAATCAATCCCTGCAGTATAGGTACCTCAGTGAGGGTTGCGAAATACATGAAAGCACCCACAACAGATGCAAAAAAATTGGAAAATATAGAATTATCTCCGAAAAGCGCTGATATCCATTTGTTTGGAATTACTCCTGCAATTGCTTTGCCGTCGTGTGATGAACCTAAAAGGAATCCGGCAGTGATCACTCCGATTGCCAGTAAAGGAAGAATCTGTTTTGCAAAGTCCCACGTTGCCAGCGTCCATCCCCGGTTCTCTTCATCATTCCTATCCAGAAGAGTGATGACACTTAATGCAATAATTCCAACGAACACGGGAACAAGCGGTCTGAGTTTGTCATTCTCGATAAATCCATTTGCCAGGAAAATAGAAATAATAGTGATGGTGGCAGCGCCAAGCACCCATTGCCACTTGATCTTCAGGATCTTAATCAGTGAATATCCCAGTACCAGGCTGAAAAATCCTGTTAAATACCACTTATAATTCCACAGATAAAACCATGTACTTGAGGTATCTCCCTCAGCAGGTTTCCCCCAGTTTGCAAAAATAAGAATCAGTACAAGCGTAAAGAAATGCAGGGATGTCTGCCACATTGGCCTCTTCTCCGGCGGTGGAACAATATTCATTTGTTCTTCTCTCTTTGACTTTTCTTCCTTGCGATATATAAATGACATTACCAGGCCTATTATTATGCTGAAAGAAACAGCACCGATAATTCTTGCAGCTCCCATCTCGAATCCTAAAATACGTGCTGTCAGTATGATTGCAAGGATGTTGATTGCCGGTCCTGAATAAAGAAATGCAATTGCCGGGCCAAGTCCTGCACCACGTTTGTGAATACTTGAAAATAATGGAAGTATCGTACAGGAACATACTGCCAGAATTGTACCTGAAACTGAAGCAACAGAATACGCCACCCATTTTTTTGCCTGTGCACCGAAATATTTAAGCACTGATGCCTGGCTTACAAACACTGAGATTACACCTGCGATAAAAAATGCAGGTAATAGACATAAAACAACATGTTCACGAGCATACCATTTTACAAGGTCGAGAGCTGCGGCAATTGCCGTATTGAAGCGGGTGCTTTCAATCGGCAGAAAGAATACAAAAGTAAAAACTGCAACTATCCAGGCAAGTATTTTGAATTCTTTTTTGAGTTCCATTTAATTAGTTTGATAATTTGGGGATAAGTATTTCTTAAGATTATGAAATATTTTAACAAAAAATTACAGATAAACCCTGAATATGTAGTAAATACCAACTGCTATGAATAAGACTGCAATCACTCGTCTGAACCATAGCTCGAAGGTTTTCAGCTTATTATACACTCCTGCGATACCCGAGATTGTATAGGCAATAAGCCACGCAAAAACAATAACCGGAATCCCTGTAGCAATTGCAAAGACAACAGGAAGGTACAGTCCTGATGCACTCGTAATGGTCAGAGGAACAAGCATCCCGAAATAGAGTACGCCGCTGTATGGACAAAATGCAAGTGCAAATACAAGTCCAAGTAAAACAGCATCAAGATACCCCCATTTCTTTTTATCCTGCATCCGGGAAGTGAGCATGTTAAATCCGGGAAATTTAATTTTGATAATATCGAGCATGAATAAACCAATAATTATCAGGAGCGGCCCGACAATCTTTTCTCCGTACCGCTGAAAAAAACCTGAGAATTTCAATTGATCAGCACCCAGGAAGATTATTAATGCAATGAAAGTATAGGTGATTGCTCTGCCCAGGGTGTAAAGCAAACCATTAATAAACACACGATTACGATTTTCTATATCCCGGCTTATAAATCCTACAGCAGTAATATTTGTTGCCAACGGGCAAGGACTTATGGCAGTCATGAAACCAAGCAGTAATGCCGTAAGCCACGGTATTGTGCTGTTCTCGAGAAGATTGGTCAGAAATTCCATGCAGTTATCTGGTCAGCAAACCATCAACCTTTTCATTGATAATTTCTTTGAATTTTTCAGGTTTTACAACTGCATACATGAAACTTTCGTTTGTGATATTGATTTTCTCATCCCCCTTTACTAACAGGAGGGACTGTCCTGATACGCCAAGTTTTTCTGCTATTGGCTTGCTTGACTCTTCATCGAGGTTGACAGACTGAAATGTTATTAGTCCCTGCTTAAAATGGTCAGGATAAAGAACCTCAAGATTCTCCTTTGCCTTGGCCTCAATAGTTCTGCAAGTCATACAACGGGCAGTGAAGTGAAAATAATAAGCTTCAATTTTATCGGAAGAATTATCAGATTCTTTAACCTCTTTCTTTTCAGGTTGGGCATTACATGAGATAAAGGGAATGACTAAAACAATTGTAAAGAATAATCTTAAAGCTTTCATAATAAAGTAATTTATTGATTATTAGTAAGTATTTCTTTAATTTCTTTTGAAGTTGGTACACGACCGCTTAATACAACCTTACCGTCAATAACAAGTCCGGGTGTATGCATGATACCGTATTTCATAATTCTGACTATATCTTCTTCTTTAGTGATATCTGCATCTATCCCCATTTCATTCACAACTTCACGAGTGATTTTTTCCAGTGTTTTACACTTTGGACATCCCGGACCCAAGATCTTAATTTCCATTGTTTGTGTTTTATTAATCTAAAATTTATGTTGACTGACAAGAAATTATGAATGAATAAAAGATCCTGTCTTTTCACAGGAAATATTTACTGCCTTATTATCGTTCAGGAAACCATCCAGCAACTTCTTTGCCTTTTCCCAATTTTTCCTGTTGATACAGTATTTTATATAAGGAGGATTAATCTCACCCTGGATCAATCCCGCATATTTCAGCTCTTTTAAATGCTGCGAGAGCGTCGAGCGCCCTACCGGAAGCTCTTCTACCAGGTTTCCGCTGTAGCAGCATGAATCCATTTTGGAAAGTTTCTGCAGAATATATACTCTTACAGGATGACTTAAAGCCTTTGCTATTTCGGCAATCTGCAGAACCTCCGGCGAAAATTTTATTCTGTCTGACATATTTTCTGATGATTTTATTTCTATATTTCGCAAAATTACGAAATGTTTTTGTAAATTCACAAAGAAATAGAGAAATAAAATGACTTATAGTGTATGTAAAAAGTTCCGGACTAAAATCCATAAGTGTCTCATTATCACTAACCCGGGATAATTTCGACATACTCTAGAGAAATTTGTTAATTTTGACAGGAGAACTCTTAAATCCTGTCTTATGAAAAACTTATTCCTGAATTTGTCAAAGCTGATTGTCTTAATCAGTATTATTATTCTTTCTGTATCATGCAAAAAGAAAGAAAAACCGGAGAAATTCTCCTTTGCTTTTATAACAGACATTCATCTTCAGCCTGAAATTCATGCTGTTGAGGGTTTCCTTGAAGCTATTGATACCATTAACGATCTGAAGCCTGATTTTGTTATAACCGGCGGAGATTTGATAATGGACGCTCTGGCACAGAGGTATAGCAGGGCCGACTCGCTTTATACTCTTTATAGCGAAACTGTAAAAGCATTGAATATGCCGGTTTATAATGCAATGGGGAACCATGAAATATATGGTATTTACAGCCGGAGCGGAGCAGATCCTGAAAATCCTGATTATGGCGAGAAAATGTTTGAGAACCGTATCGGAAAATCATATTATAGTTTTGAACACAAGGGTTGGAAATTTATGATATTGAATTCCATAGAGGATACAGGAAAAGACAGTTATATCGGTTTGATCGATAATGACCAGATAGAATGGATAAAAAAAGAACTTCAAAAAACTGATTCCACAATACCCCTGGCAATTATAACACATATCCCCTTCATTACGGCAAACACCCAGAAATATCAGGGTACCACTTTACCCAACGATTCATCACTGGTGATTAGCAACGGCAAGGAAGTACTTGATCTTTTCGAAGAGCATAACCTTAAACTGGTTTTGCAGGGACATCTGCATTTAATTGAGGATATTTTTATTGACGACATCCACTTCATAACCGGGGGAGCAATATGTGCAGCATGGTGGAGAGGCCCCTATCGCGGTGATGAGGAAGGATTTGTGCTTGTTAAAGTGAAAGGCAGTGAATTTACCTGGGAATTTGTGGATTATAAATGGGAGGTAAAGCAATAAGATATAAGCCAGGATAAGTATAGAATAAATAGAAAGAATGACCGCGGAAAATACACCAGTTTATTTGAAATCTGTTCTTAATTTCAGGGATATCGGCGGTGTCCCGACAGTTGACGGTAAACATATCAAAGAAAAAGTAATATTTAGATCAGCAAGTCCCGATAAGATCACCGGCAGGGAAGTCAGAAAGCTGAATGAGCTGAATATCAGAACCATAATTGACCTTCGGGCTCCTGATGAAACCGGCAGAAAGAATAAAAAGTATGACGGTATTCAGACAGTATCACTTCCTCTCGATTTTGAACGGACAACAAGAGAGAGACTTATACCGCTGATAAAACAAAAGAATGCTTATAACTTAATAGACGATTTAATAGGTTCTCTTTACCTTGAAATTCTTGATGGTTCTGTCAGCGTCTTCAGGGATATTGTTGATCTGCTTTTAGAACCTTCCCGCTGTCCGATACTGATTCATTGTCATGCCGGCAAGGACAGAACAGGGATTATTTCTGCTTTGATACAGATGGCTCTTGGTGCTGATCAGCAATCAATAATTGAAGGCTATATGGCTTCCAATGAAGCCCTGCTTCCATCTTATAAAAGAAAGCTGATGATCAGTAAAATTATGTATCTCGGATTTTTTCCGGCAAATAATATCATATACGCAATTACTGTAAGGAGAAACAATATTGAATCGGTCATCAACAGGGTGATCACCCACTATGGAGGTATTGAAGGGTATTTAAAATCTCCGGGTCCGGGCATTTCAAATTTTAAAGAGTTAAGAGAACGGTTTGTCATATAACCTTATTTACCGGGTAAAAAATAACTGCATACCGGTTGTATCCTTTTGAGATCTCAGAATAAAAATTTATACAATGAAAGCTTCAGATAAAGATAAAATGAATCAGTTCACACACAAAGGATTAGCAGGAAGCTTCAGAAATGCTTTCTCCGGGATAAAAGTCCTGGTCATGTCAGAAAATAATGCAAGGATCCATTTTGTTATTCTGCTTCTGGTGGTAATTGCGGGTATTGTATTAAAGCTCTCACCGGCTCACTGGATTGCCATTGTTCTGGCTTCAGGACTGGTCATTGCAAGCGAATGCTTTAATACTGCAGTTGAATACTTAGCTGATGCAATAACGCCTGAATATAATTCAGTCATAAAAAAAGCCAAGGACCTGGCTGCGGCAGGAGTGTTGATTTCAGCTGTTGTATCGGTAATAACAGGCCTGATAATTTTCATTCCTGCAATTTTCAGATTTTTCGGCGCATAAGATTCCCGGAGATATTTCCGAAACAACAGAATTCTTAACTTTGGATTGTATCAATCCCGGAAAATATGCTGTTAAAGATGTTACTTCTCGCTCTCTTTGGAATAGCCATGGCTCATTTCGAAGGAGTAGTTGTTGTATATTTAAGAAAAGCACTGGGGATGCTTGATTCGGAGGGGAATTTAGAATCTGTTGAAAAGATACCAAAACGCTTTCTCTACATCGAGATGACCAGGGAAGCAGCAACAATTATTATGCTGGTGGTGATAGCATACCTGGCCGGAACAACATGGGTAGAGCGAGGAGTATTCTTCCTGTGGACATTCGCATTCTGGGATCTTTTTTATTATTTATCACTCTATATTGTTATCAAATGGCCACCATCGCTCAAAGCAATTGATGTACTCTTCCTGATCCCGGTTCCCTGGATAGCCCCTGTCTGGTTCCCCATAGGTGTGTCATCACTGACAATAGTTGTGATTTTCCTTTTATATCTGTTTGGTGTTATTTAACAAGTCTTGAAAAAGACAATATAAATTTTTCACCACGGATAACACAGCCTGCCCCGACATGTCGGGGGATTTACACGGATCTTATCTGTGATCTTTCCGTTTTTATCCGTGAATCCCGTGGTAAGTAAAGATTGAATTAAATTAACCAGACACTGCAACCTTTACTTTGGTTTTTTGTGTCTTAGTCTTTTATGACCCTTTTTTATAAGACAATAATAAAACCCAACAATTTTAATATGAAGACATTAAGATTCTTTTTGATTGTATTATTGGCGGCAGCAATTTACGGATGTGAAAAAGAGAATGAAGGAAAAAATAATAACATCAGTTTTGAGGACATGATCATTGATCATAACTGTACCGACCTTAGCCTTATCCCGGCTGAATGGATCGACTCTGCAAAGGTAAAACTGCATATTGCATACGGACACACCTCGCACGGCAGCCAGCTTACAACCGGAATGACCGGCCTTATTGGATTTAAAGGAAGCGAATATGCCTGGAATAACGGGGGTACAAACGGTGCTCTTGACCTCCACGATTATGCAATGTCGGGTGATTTGGGAAATCCCGACAGAACTTCATGGGCCGACAGAACAAGAACCTACCTTGATGCAAATGCCGATGTTAACATGATCATTTGGTCATGGTGCGGACAGGTCTCTGCGGCTACTGAGACAGATATTAACACATATCTTGATTTGATGACCGACCTTGAATCAGATTACCCGGGTGTGATGTTTGTCTATATGACCGGACACCTCGATGGAACAGGACTGGAAGGGAATCTTCATCTCAGGAATGAGCAGATAAGGAATTACTGTGATGATAATGATAAAATATTATACGATTTTGCTGATATAGAATGTTATGATCCTGACGGGACTTATTTTGGAGATAAAATCCCGAATGATGCCTGTGCATACGACACCAATAATGACGGCAGTCGCGATGGGAACTGGGCAATAGAATGGCAGGGTTCTCATACCGTGGATACAGACTGGTATGAATGCTCTTCCGCTCATAGTGAATCACTTAATGCAAATCAGAAAGCCTATGCTGCATGGTGGCTGTGGGCACGGCTTTCAGGTTGGGATAATAACTGATTAATGGTTTTTTATAGTATTTTTGGGGCGAAAAACAAATTTTATTTTTTGTCCCGATGATTCATTTTAATAAAAAGCATCACTTGCTTTCAGTTTGGTTTTTAGTATCAATAAAAATCTTTTCTTCAGGAGCATCAGCTCAAATAAATAATTTTCAGGATACAATAACACAGCCTCAAACAACCAGGAAACAGCCTGTGTATACAACTTCGCGTCTCGTTACTGACAAACCTGTTATCGATGGTAAACTTGATGATAACTGCTGGAAACAGGGAACCTGGGCAGGTGAATATCACCAGTGGATACCGGATGAGGGAGCGAAACCGACCTGGCCGACAGAATTCAATATCCAGTATGACGACAAAAACCTGTATGTTGCTTTTCGTGCTTTTGACGGGGAGCCCGGCAAAATATCACGGTTATCAGGAGTCCGTGATGAACAGGTAGGGGATATGATGGGTGTAACCTTTGACAGTTACCGTGATTACAGAACAGGTTTTGAATTTACGCTGACAGCCTGGGGACAGAAATCGGATCTTATTTTGTTCAATCCTATGGACTGGGATTTCAACTGGGATCCTGTCTGGAAAGGGAAGACCGGGCTTGAAGATTCAGCCTGGGTGG
>Ga0315534_1000547_pt1 | contig 26151 bp, 22 predicted proteins | sample SalMarSW160240MG_FD_203094 | JGI IMG/M metagenome (GOLD analysis project Ga0315534, IMG submission 203094) | Salt marsh sediment microbial communities from the Plum Island Ecosystem LTER, Massachusetts, United States - Salt Marsh Sediment SW1602-40 ...
AGTGAAGGACATCCATATCGCCGAGCGCGACACGCAAAGAGCAAAGTCTCCCAAGCCAATGGATGTGTTCGTCAACACTTGGTCGATCGAAGGTTTCTTGTCAGAAGCCCTGCAGCCAGCCGAGGCCGGATGGGGCACACACGAAAAATGGTTTCCTCCCCAGGCCAGAAGGCATAAGTCGGGCTGCAAGGCCGCAATCTATTTTTTGCGGCCAGGTGCCAACACGCGAGTGCGGTCGTGGACACCAACGCCAGGTCCGCAGCACGGTTTCCTCGTCACACACAATGAGTCAATCTCGATTGCTGACTACTTCACCGTCAAAGCGAACGGGAAGGCCGCTTACCGGCCGACCTGCCATTATGCCTATCACCCTTGCAACGATGCAGTGCTTTCTATGCACGAGATGATGGGACGTGTCGGCACGCCCGTCGAAAAATATCACCTTCTTGACGAAAATGAGCTCGTCGACGGAATCGATGAGCTTGGCGTGCTTCTATATGGCCATGCCAAGAATGCCTATTGGTATGGTTCTCAGCTTTCGATCACAGAAACGAGGGAGCTTGCGCCTTATCAGAATGCGACAGGCCTTCAGGTCACTTCCGCCGTGCTTGCCGGAATGGTTTGGGCGCTCGAGAACCCAAATGCCGGAATTGTGGAAGCAGATGAGATGGACTACAGCCGCTGTCTAGAAGTGCAGCGCCCGTACCTTGGTCCGGTCATCGGAACATATACCGATTGGACTCCACTCGATGGGCGGTCTGCTTTGTTCGCCGAAGACATCGATGAGCACGATGCTTGGCAATTTAAGAACATTTTGGTCAGGTGATGTAGCGCATTGTTCTTTTGAAGTTTGTTAACTCGCGCACGATGCTGGCGCGTAAGGCTTACTAGGCGCACAGGCACCCTGCCGTCACAACGCAAACTAAGATCGGGATCTATCAGGCGAATGAGGAGAGCTCCGTGACATCGAGAAACCTGCGCTCGCGTTGAGGTCGATCAGGAATTCAGGATGGACAGGACCTAATCTTAGACGGAGTAACGACAGCAAATGCCGCACCGCCCGGATCCTTTAGAATCGCAAGGCGATCCCCATTCGGCAAATCGAATGGCGACTGCAGCACCTTGCCGCCGGCGGCCCATGTTTTTTCAACGGCTCTGTCGACATTCTCCACTTGGATATAGACGAGCCAGCCTGCTGGAACGCCCTTCAATGCCCAACTGCCCTCGCTGGCCACACCGGCGGCCTCCGTTTTTTGGTTCTTGAAAAGAGTGTACGTTGAGTCCTCCGGTTTCCGCTCCCAACCGAGAACCTTGGTGTAAAAGTTTCCAGACGCGTCAATGTCCTGGGTAATAAGCTCTGCCCACCAGACCTCGCCGATGCCAGCGGTGCATGCGTCGCAGCTGCTTCCAGCGGTTGCAGCTTTGGTCCCGGTCGGCGTGGCCATCGCACTGGCAAACGGCGTCGCCGCCATTACAACGCCGGTCAATCCGAAGGCTACATGGCGTCTGTTCAGTTCGATGCTGTGCTTTGATTCGTCCGACATTGTCTTCGCCTTTGCTATTCAAATTGTTGTCTTAATGCCTTTGTCACGATGCCGCGTTGATCGCACAATCGCGCACAAGCAATGGCTGAAAAGAGCACGCGCGTTCAAACCATTTTCCTGGTCTCACATCTGATGTCTGAGACTCAAGTTCGCTATGGAATTAGATTCGCCGAAACTCGATTCAGTTTTCGAAATTAGGATCGAGTTCAGTGGAAAATTTGCCAAGCAAGGGCCTGGGTGCGACTGGTGACGAAATTTTTTCAGCAAGTAAGCTGTTATTAAGTCTTGCAAATCGTGGATTAGCAAGTGGCATTATACAACATAGTAAAAACTGCGCCGTTCACGAAAAGTGGTCTTCAGTTGTTGTGCGCCGGCAGTTGAGAATGGAACGTTTCACATTCGGTTGGCGCTTTACGCGGTTACAATGCGATAGCCACCTTTCGTTCAAAGCCATCCTTCAAAGCGTGGATCCAATATAGTCTATGGTCCGACCCTGTTTACGGGCCTTGGCCGCACCACACGCATGTCGTGTGTATTTAAATATTGGCGGATTGGGCTGATCGGCGAGTGTCAAGCCCAGCGGCCTGCGGCTGCACGATCGACAAACCAGATGACTTCGCCGGCCGGACGGATGTGGGACGCCGGGAACGACGTGTCGCCGGAAAGGATCTTGTCGAGGACCTCGCGCTTGCCTTCACCGGCAACGAGGAACGCGACGACGCGGCTGCTGTCGAGTACGGGATACGTCAAACTGATACGTGGTTCGGGCCGGCCGTGTGGAACAGGTGCTACCCAACGCTCTTTCTCCTGCAGCACGGGCTGGCCTGGGATGAGCGAGGCTGTGTGCCCATCGTCGCCCAGTCCAAGTAGAGTGAGATCGAGCAGTTGTTTGTCTGCGCGCAGCTCGCCGGCCCCATAGAGCCCCTTGAGCATCGCCTCGTATCGTTCCGCAGCCTGGTCGAGCGTGATGTCATCGGTCTCGACCGGATGTACGTTCTCTTCGGGCACGGGAACTTTGGCGAGGAATGCGTCGCGGGCCATGCCGAAATTGCTGGCAGGGTCGGAGGGCGGAACAAACCGCTCATCACCTAAGACCCAATGAACGCGATCCCATGGCAATTTGCTGCGGATAGGTTCCTGGGCGAGAAGCTCATAAAGAGGCTTGGGGGTCGAACCACCGGATAGGGCGATGATCGTGCGTTCCGCGGACCGCGCCGCGAGATCGCAGAGATAGTCGGCCCCGGCACGTGCCAGAGCCGGCGCGTCGTCGCTCACGCGAAGTGTTCCGAATGCTGGCTTCATATCTCTGCCTCCCTTGGCTTCGGTAACAAAGCGTTCCCATGTTGCCGCGTCAACACTTGCTCGAGCACCATCGTTTGGAAAGCGCGATGTAAACGATCTTTGCGTTTTCTTTCATCGGCGGCGAAGTGCCATGAGGAGGTGGCACACAATTCGTTATCGAATGCTCAAGGCATGGCTTGCGTCGTTGCGCGATCACGGGGCATAAAGAGCCAACATACGCCGCGTCGCGTGTAACGAACTTGTGGTGCGCCACTGGACGGCCGTAGCCCCGAGCAACCAAAACGAACGAGGCCGACGAAACGGCCCAAGTTAGTGCGGAGTCGTGGAGCTTGGGATGACGAGCACCGGAGACGAGATTAAGGGGCAGGGCCCGCTCACGCTCGCCTTTGACATCGGTGGCAGCCACCTGAAGGCCGGCGTGCTTTCTCCCAGCGGCGAAATGGTAAAGGGCCCGGTTCGCGTTGTGACGCCGAGGCCGGCAAAGCCCGATGAGGTCGTGGAGGGCCTGTTGGGTCTCGCGAAGCAACTCGATGATTGCGACCGCATAACGATTGGTTTTCCTGGCGTCGTGCGCGGCGATACCGTCTTTACCGCCCCCAATCTTGGAAACGATTTGTGGCACGGCTTCAAGCTGGCCGCAGTCATCGGCCAGCGCCTGGGCAAACCCGTGCGCATGCTCAACGATGCCAGCGTTCAGGGATTGGGTGCCATTTCCGGCAAGGGCATTGAGCTGGTTCTGACGATGGGGACCGGCATGGGTTTCGCCTTGTTCCAAGATGGGCATTTGGCTCCGCATCTGGAGATGAGCCAGCTTCCTGTAAAGACAGATAAGACCTACGACGAGTACGTAGGCCACGCAGCGCTGGAAGACATTGGTAAGAAGCATTGGAATAAGCGCATGCGGAAAGTCATCGAGATTTTCGCGACCGTCGTTAACTATGACATGCTTTACATCGGTGGTGGGAATGCCCGGCTTCTTGAAACGCCATTGCCGGACAATGTGAAAACGGTTTCGAATGAAGCAGGGATAACCGGCGGTGTGCGGGTGTGGGACAAGCGGTTGGACCAAGATTTCATGGAACCGTCGTCTGCTTCTGCCACCGTAGCATAGCGCGTGTTCCGGGCTGATTAGCCAGCTCCATCGGAGCAACCGCGTCGATCGAGTCCGCCGCAGGCTGGCCTCGCAAACTGTTAGACGATTTGCAGCGACCAATAGGCAGCCGTAATGCAAACTCAGGACGAACTGGATCAGCTCGCGGTCAACACGATTCGCACGCTGTCGATCGACGCCATCCAGAAGGCCCTCTCAGGCCATCCCGGCACTGCTATGGACGCTGCGCCGACGGCGTACGTTCTGTGGCAGCAATTCTTGCGATATGATCCAAAGGATCCTCATTGGATCAATCGTGACCGCTTCGTGTTGTCGAGCGGTCATGCCTCGATGCTGCTTTACAGTCTTATCTATCTCGCAGGCATCAAGGCCGACGACTCGTCATATGCCCAGAAGGGTGGGGACGCGATAACGCTGGCTGATATCGAGTCCTTCCGTGAGGAGGGAAGCCGCTGCCCAGGACACCCCGAATACGGTTGGACGACAGCCGTCGAATCAACGACGGGCCCGCTTGGCCAGGGTATTGCCACCAGTGTAGGCATGGCCATGGCAGGCAAGTGGCTTGCGGCTACTTACAACAAGCCAGACTTCGATCTCTTCGATTTCAACGTCTACGCATTGTGCGGCGAGGGCTGCCTGATGGAGGGCGTAGGCAGTGAGGCCGCGTCACTAGCCGGGCATCTCAAGCTGTCGAACTTGTGTTGGATCTTCGACAAGAACCACGTGACCATTGATGGCCACACCGAGATTACTTTCACCGAGGACGAAGCTGCGCGCTTCCGCGCCTATGGCTGGCACGTCACGGAGGTCACCGACGCCAACGATCTCGCGCAACTGGCGCGCGCCTACAACGAATTCCTCGCGACCGATGACCGGCCCACGCTCATCGTCGTGCACAGCCACATCGGCTACGGGTCACCGGGCAAGCACGATACTCCGAAAGCGCATGGCGAACCGCTTGGCCCGGATGAAGTTCGCCGAACCAAAGAGTTTTTGGGTTTTGATCCCGACAAAGACTTTGTCGTACCGGCCGGCGTGCGCGAACACTTTGCCAGTCAAATGGGAAAACGAGGCGCTACGCAGCGTCATGATTGGGAAAAATTGTTCGCGGCCTATGCCAAGACGTTTCCTGAACTCGCCGCGCAGGTCGACGCCATTCGCTCAAGAGGACTGCCTGAGGGATGGGATAGTGAGATCCCAACATTTGATGCCGATCCCAAAGGCATCGCAACCCGTGCAGCATCCGGCAAGGTGCTCAACGCGATTGCAGAAAAAGTTCCCTGGATCATGGGTGGCGCTGGCGACGTTGCCGGGAGCACGAAAGTGGTGCTCGACTTTGATGATGCAGGAGAGTTCCAGTCCTATAGCCGGCTTGGCGATTATGGTGGCCGCAACATCCACTATGGCATTCGTGAACATGCCATGTGCGCGATTGTGAACGGTATGGTGCTATCGGGCGTACGCGCCTATGCGTCGACCTACCTGATTTTCACCGACTATGCGCGTGGGGCCATCCGGTTGTCGTCACTGATGAACTTGCCGGTGCTTCACATCTGGACGCATGATTCGATTAGTTTGGGACAAGATGGCCCCACACACCAACCGATCGAGCAGATGCTATCGCTGCGCGCCATCCCGGGCATGATGGTGATCCGCCCGGCTGACGCCAACGAGACGGCGGAGGCTTATCGCCTCGTCATACCCCACAAAGACCGTCCGGCAGCTCTTATTTTGTCACGGCAGGCGCTTCCTATTTTCGACCGGAAGCAATTCGCACCCGCTAGTGGACTCGCCAAGGGCGGTTATGTCCTCGCCGACGCGGCTGGCGCCAAACCCGATGTCATTTTGATCGGCACCGGAAGTGAGGTTTCGCTTTGTGTTGCGGCCCGCGATCTCCTCGCCGGAGAAGGCATTGCAGCGCGCGTCGTCAGCATGCCGTGTCGCGAGCTATTCGATGCGCAGGATCAGGCTTATCGCGACTCGGTCTTGCCGCCTGGCATTGAGGCGCGCGTGACGGTTGAGGAGGCTTCGCCGATCGGCTGGGACCGTTATGCAGGACCAAAAGGCAAGGTGCTTGGCATGCACACGTTCGGCATGTCCGCGCCGCAGAAGGTTGTCGCCGAACATTTTGGATTTACGCCTGAGCGCGTAGCCGCCGCGGCCAAGGAGGTCTTGGGCCGCAGTTCATGACGTCCCGGTTTCGGGGCTGTTCATGACCAAAACGAAGCGTGGAGAAGAAATATGCAACTTGGCATGATCGGCCTCGGCCGGATGGGCGCCAACATGGTCGTGCGGCTGATGAAGGCCGGTCACGAACTCCATGTCTACGATACGCATTCCGACGTGGTGAAAGACCTCGGCGGCAAGGGTGCGAAAGGCAGCACGGATCTCGCGGGGCTCGTAAAGTCGCTGTCAAAGCCGCGGGCCGTTTGGATGATGGTGCCAGCTGGGGCGGTCGACGCCGTTCTTGCGCAACTAACACCGCTGTTGGAGCCCGGTGATATCATCATTGATGGTGGCAACTCCTACTATCACGACGACTTGCGTCGCGCCGGGGAGCTGAGAGAAAAGCAGCTTCACTATGTGGATGTTGGCGTGAGTGGTGGCGTGTGGGGGCTGGACCGTGGCTACTGTATGATGATCGGCGGTGAAGATGAGGTCGTGCAGCGCCTTGATCCCATTTTCAAGACGCTGGCTCCTGGCGTCGATGAGGCGCCTCGCACACCCGGTGCTAAGGGCGAGCCAACGCCTGCGGAAAACGGCTATTTGCACTGCGGACCCAATGGCGCAGGCCATTTCGTCAAGATGGTGCACAACGGCATTGAATACGGGATCATGGCCGCTTACGCCGAGGGCCTGAACATTCTCCAGAATGCGAACGCCGGCAAGGTGAAACGCACGACAGATGCGGAGACGACGCCGCTCAGAAATCCTGAACTCTACCAATACGATCTGAACTTGCCCGATGTCGCTGAAGTCTGGCGGCGGGGCAGTGTCATCGGCTCCTGGTTGCTCGATTTGACGGCCAGCGCGTTGCGGCACAGTCCCGACTTGTCGAACTTTGAAGGCCGCGTATCGGACTCCGGCGAAGGCCGGTGGACGCTACAGGCCGCCATTGACGAAGGCGTGCCTGCGCCTGTGATCAGCTCCGCGCTGTTCTCGCGCTTTTCTTCGCGCGGCGATGCAGAGTTTGCCGACAAGCTGATGTCGGCGATGCGGTTTGAATTCGGCGGCCACCTTGAGAAGAAGGCACCATGACACGCAACAGCGAAGGATCGTCAGACGCGCTCGTCTTCTTCGGTGCGACCGGAGATCTTGCCTACAAGCAGATCTTCCCGGCCCTTTATGGGCTGGTCCGCGATGAGGGTCTGTCCACGCCGATTATTGGCGTCGCCAAACAGGGTTGGGACCTTGACCAGCTCAAAGGACGAGCGGCCGACAGCGTCAAGGCGCACGGCGGCGACATCAAATCCGATGCTTTCAAGAAGCTGCTGTCCCAGCTGCGCTATGTCGACGGCGACTACAACGACCCGGCCGTGTTCACGGAGCTGCGAAAGCAACTGGGCGATGCGCAAAGGCCGCTGCACTATCTGGCCATTCCGCCGGTTTTGTTCTCGGTCGTTGGGTCTCAGCTTGCCAAGTCCGGGTGCTCGAAGAACGCGCGTCTCGTCGTCGAGAAGCCCTTCGGCCGTGATCGCAAATCGGCCGATGAGCTAAGCCGGATCCTCGATCAGTACTTCTCCGAGGACGACATTTTTCGCATCGATCACTATCTGGGCAAGGAGCCAGTTCAAAACATTCTCTACACGCGCTTTGCCAATTCGATGTTCGAGCCTATCTGGAACCGAAACTATGTCCGGAGCATTCAGATCACGATGGCCGAAAACTTCGGCGTACAGGATCGCGGCAAATTTTATGACGAGACGGGTGCCATTCGCGATGTTTTGCAGAACCACATGCTGCAGATACTGGCCTCGCTCACCATGGATCCGCCCACGGGGCAGGAACATGAAGCGTTGCGCGATAGAAAAGCGAGTCTCCTAAAATCAGTGCGCGCGCTGGATGCGGACCATGTCGTGCGCGGTCAATACGAAGGTTATGAGAAGGTTCCGGGTGTGAAACCGGGCTCGACGGTTGAGACCTTTGCGGCCGCTAAGCTGGAGATCGACAATTGGCGCTGGGCCGGTGTTCCGATCTTCATTCGCACGGGTAAGGTTTTGCCGGTGTCGATCGCCGAGGCGGTCGTCGAGTTCCGTAAACCACCGCGCGAAACGTTTGGCGAGATCGACGCCATTGGCTCGGGTCACATGCGCTTCAGGATCCAACCCGACGTCACGATTGCCTTGGGGACACGCGTCAAGGTTCCGGGTGATCGCATGATTGGTGACGACGTCGAGTTGGTTCTGAGCCGGCAACCGGGCGCCGATAAGCCGCCATATCAGCGGCTGCTCGGCGATGCGATGCATGGCATCAGCGACTTGTTTACAAGAGAGGATATCGTCGATGCCGAGTGGCGCATCGTCAATGATGTCCTCGGTGACGTAACTCCCGTCTACAGATATGCGCCGGGAACGTGGGGGCCGGACGAGGCCAATGAACTTGTCGGCAGGGACGGCCCGTGGGAGGACCCAAAGCCCATGGAGACGACGTGATGACGGCCGCGAGCGAGGTTGTCTTTCTGTTCGATGTTGATGGCACGTTGCTCGACAACGATGGCATCAAGGCCGAGCTGGGGCAGCAAGTGCTCGACAACTTCGGGCCGGAGGCGTCCGACCGGTTCTGGGCCATCTACGAAGAGCAGCGCAAAAAGCACGGTTATGCCGACTTCCTCGGCACGCTTGAGCGCTTTCGGCTGGAGAACCTGCACAATCCTCTCGCGTTGCGGCTATCCAATTGGCTGATGGACTATCCGTTTCCCGAGAAGATTTTTCCCGATGCTCTCGACGTTGTTCTACACGTTCGCCAATGGGGATTACCGGTGATACTAACCGATGGCGACGGAGTTTTCCAACCTCACAAGCTCGAGCGTGCCGGGCTCTGGCGGGCCTTTGACGGACGGGTGCTCAATTACATCCATAAAGAGCACGAACTTGAGAGTGTGCAACGCTCTTATCCCGCAAAGCACTATGTTCTAATCGACGATAAGTTGAAGCTTCTGACAAGCGTTAAGCACGCCTGGGGCGAGCAAGTTACAACTGTCTTCCCAAAGCAAGGCCACTATGCAAACGATCCGCAAGTGCTCGCCAGTGAGCCCCCCGCCGATATCACTGTAGATCGGATAGCGGCGCTTATGATGCATGATTTTTCGACGCTTGTGCCAGCGTGACGAGGAGAGAAGCTGTGAAAGCCACGCAACAACTTCATGATCTGGGCCAGAGCCTTTGGATCGACGACATCACCCGCAGCATGCTGAACAGCGGGACTTTGAAGCGATACATCGACGAACTGTCCGTAACTGGGCTTACGTCGAACCCTACGATCTTCGATCACGCTATTTCGAAGAGTGACAGCTACGATGATGAAATTGTCCGCCTCATGAAGGCGGGGCTGTCAGGCGAACCGCTGTTCTTCGAACTAGCGCTCCAAGATTTGTCACTCGCCGCCGATATGTTCTTACCGATCCATGAGAAGACGGCGACTGTCGATGGCTGGGTCTCGCTCGAGGTTTCACCCTTGCTCGCCTACGACACCGCCGCGACCATCGCGGAAGCCAAGCGGCTTTACGCCAAGGCCAACAAGCCGAACCTGTTCATCAAGATTCCGGGAACCAAGGAAGGCCTTCCGGCAATCGAGGAAGCAATCTTCTCTGGTGTGACGGTCAACGTCACGCTGCTGTTCTCCGCTGCCGACTGTGCCGCAGCGGCTGATGCCTATATGAAAGGTCTGGAGCGGCGCATCGAGGCGGGATTGAGTCCGGATGTGCGCTCTGTAGCCTCGATCTTCATTAGCCGGTGGGACAAGGCCGTGGTTGACACGGTGCCCGATGAGCTGCGCGACAAGCTTGGCATCGCGGTGGGTGCGCAGGCTTACAAGGGATACCGCGAGATGCTTGAGTCGGATCGGTTCCAGCGTCTCGCCTCGCTTGGTGCACGCGCGCAACGCCTGCTGTTTGCGAGCACGAGCACCAAAGACCCGAAGGCCCCAGACACCCTCTACGTCGAGGCATTGGCCGCACCAAACACCGTCAACACCATGCCAGACAACACGCTGCTGGCCTTTGGCGATCACGGCAAGCTGAGTGGTGCGTTGGCGCCCGACGGAGGCGACTGCGAGGAGGTTTTGGCCGCGTTCAACAAGGCTGGCATCGACACCGACGCACTCGGCCGGCAGTTACAGAAGGAGGGCGCGGAGTCCTTCGTGGCCTCTTGGAAGGATCTCTTGGGGTCCATCGAAACCAAGGCCAAGGCTCTGGCATAGAGGGAGGCCCAGTATGGGGTCCACGCAGCTCGTCGATAGCGAGACTTGGAAGGCGCTTGTTGCGCATCAGGCCAAGATTGAAAGTGTGCATCTGCGTCAGATGTTTGCCGATGATCCCGGCCGTGCACAGCGTTTTTCCGTTGAAGGCGCAGGGCTCTTTCTCGACTACTCGAAGAACCGCATCACCGACGAGACGATGGGCCTTTTGTTGAAGCTGGCCAAAGAGCGCGGCGTGGCCGAACGGCGCGACGCGATGTTTCGCGGTGAGAAGATCAACACCTCAGAAGGGCGTGCCGTCCTGCATGTGGCGCTGCGCGCACCGCGCGAAGAGGTGATCAAGGTCGATGGGCACAACGTCGTCCCCGACGTGCATGCTGTTCTTGACCGGATGGCGGAATTTTCCGACAAAATTCGCGACGGCTCCTGGACTGGGCACACCGGCAAGCGGATCCGCAACGTCATCAACATCGGCATCGGCGGCTCATACCTGGGCCCAGAGATGGCCTACCTGGCGCTGCGACCGTCGTCCGATCGCGCAATGACGTTCCGTTTCATCTCGAACGTGGACGGCACCGCCTTCACGGAAGCCACCCGCGATCTGGATGCCGAAGAGACGCTTTTTATTGTCTCATCGAAGACGTTTACGACACTTGAAACGATGACGAACGCCGCCACGGCGCGCGCTTGGATCGTCGACAAGCTCGGCTCAGATGACGCCGTTGCAAAGCACTTTGTCGCTGACTCCACCAACACGGCAGGCGTAAAGAAGTTCGGTATCGATACCTCCCACATGTTCGAGTTTTGGGACTGGGTCGGCGGGCGCTACTCAATGGATTCGGCGATCGGTCTGTCGACCATGATTGCCATAGGGCCTGAGAACTTCCGGGCAATGCTCGCTGGCTTTCACGCCATGGACCAGCATTTCTGCACGGCGCCGCCGGAGAAGAATTTGCCCATGCTGATGGGACTCTTGACCGTCTGGTATAACAATTTCTTCGGCGCGCAGACGCTCGGCATCATGCCCTATTCGGAGCACATGGCGCGCTTTCCTGCCTACCTGCAGCAGCTGCAGATGGAGAGCAACGGCAAGCACGTCGACCTGTCGGCCAATCACGTCAATTACCAGACCGGACCAATTATTTGGGGTGAGCCCGGCACCGATGGACAGCACTCCTTCTATCAATTGATCCACCAGGGAACGAAGATCATTCCCTGCGACCTGATTGGCTTCTTGTCGCCGCTTAGCCCGCTTTCTAATCACCACGATCTGCTGATGGCAAACCTGATTGCCCAGGCTGAAGCGCTGGCGTTCGGCAAGACCGCGCAAGAGTTTGCGGCCGAAGGCTCGCCGGCCGCGCAAACTCCGTTCCGGGTTACGGAGGGCAACCGGCCGACCAACATGATCCTCGCCGAGCGGCTCGATCCCAAGACGCTTGGGGCCCTCGTGGCACTCTATGAGCACAGCGTCTTTACGCAGGGTGCGATCTGGAACATCGACTCCTTCGATCAATGGGGCGTTGAGCTCGGCAAGGTGCTGGCTGTGCGCATCATCCCGGAACTCCAGAGTGCGCAGGAGCCTGAACTGAAACACGACAGTTCGACGAACGCGCTCATTCAGCGCTACCGCAAGCACCGGAAGGGCTGACGAGCGCGAAGCGCGTGCTTGGGATCAGCGGCGGTAGATGAACTTTGCCGTGTCGATCTTTGGCTGCCATCCGCTGCGGTCGAGTTCAGGATCGAGATGCTCTTCTTGCGGCCAACCGAGGCAAAGGTAGGCGACAAGCGCCCAACTCTCGGGAACATCCAGCGACTTGCAGACGAACTCCGGCTCCAGGATCGAGATCCACCCCGCGCCGAGTCCGTGAGCGCGCGCGCCGAGCATGAGGGTGTGGATCGCAGTGACCACGGAATAGCGAAGCGTCTCGGGCATACTCTGGCGGCCCAGGCCCGACCCGACGTCGGTGGCCTCATCGGCGAAGACCGCCAGCTGCACCGGCGCAGCATCTAGGCCATCAAGCTTGAGCTGAGCGTAGAGCCGGCGCTTTTCGCCGGAGTAACCGTTGAGCGCATCGGCGTTGGCGCGCGCGAATGATGTCTTGATCGCCTCGCGGCATTGTTGGCTTTCGACGAGGACGAAGCGCCAGGGCTGGCTGTGGCCGACGGATGGTGCGCGTCCGGCGAGATCAATCAGCGATAGAACGAGTTCGGCATCGACCGGGTCGCGCTTGAAACGGCGGACGTCACGGCGCCACAAGACAAGATCGCGCAGATTGGCGCGGAACGTTTCATCGAATTGGGGCGGTGGTGGACCACTGTGGGTCGTCATGGCACCGCCTCATCGATCACATGGAAGAATGTGCCGGTGACGGACCCGCGCCGCGAGCCGCGCTCTGGCACAATGTTGCCACTCGCATTTCGGACCTCGGCAAGCGGCGCGTCAGGGTTTGCAATGACTGTTGCGTAGTGAAACTCGTGACCGAAGAGTTCGGAGTTCCGTGCCAATTGAGAGGCATCGGTCAGGAGCCTGGCGCGCCGATAACCGAGATGCAGCTTTCGTTTGGCGAATGACGTTTCAAGCCCGAGCAAACCGACCATCTCATGCCGATGGCCTTCACCATCAACGAGGCCGGCACCGAGCACCATGTAGCCGCCGCACTCGCCATGAATGGCAACGCCGCGTTCACTCGCATTGCGCATCTCTGCCTTGAAGCGGCTTGCATTTGCGAGTGTGGGACCATGCAGCTCGGGATAGCCGCCCGGCAACCAAACCGCATCGGCGGACGCATCCGGCGTCTCGTCGTCGAGCGGCGAGAATGGAATGATCTGGGCGCCTGCGGCCCGCCAGCCGTCGATCAGATGCGGATAGGTGAATGAGAACGCTTGGTCCCTGGCCAATGCGATCCTTTGGCCAGGCGGACGTAGCGTGGAGTTGTCATGATGTTGGGGCCGCGCTGCGATGTGCAGAGGCCCTGCGGCAGGCAGGATTCTTTCCTTTGGAATGGCTGCAGAAACGACGTCGGCCAAACGATCGAGGTGCCTATCGAGGTCGCCCGTTTCGATAGCTTGAACGAGGCCGAGGTGGCGCTCGGGAAGCGTTAGGCCGACGGTGCGATGAAGCGCTCCCAGAACCGGCAATCCAATCCGTGCGATGGCGTCGCTGACCAGGCGCTCATGGCGTGGACTGCCAATGCAATTCAGTATGACACCGGCGATGTGAACGTCACTGCGATACGTCTGACATCCAAGTGCGACGGCTGCGGCTGTTTCCGCTTGGGCAGTGACATCGAGCACAAGCACGACAGGCCAGCCCGTCAGCGCTGCAAGGTCGGCCGTCGCGCCTTTGCTCGTCTGACCGGCTTCCTCGACGCCGTCGAACAGCCCCATAACGCCCTCTACAACACACAGCTCAGCGTTCGCCGAAGCCGTCGCTATGAGGTGCGCGATCAACTGTGGTCGCATCGCCCAGGTGTCGAGATTGATGCTGGGCCTGCCGGTGGCCGCGGAATGGAACTGCGGATCAATGTAGTCGGGCCCACACTTGAATGGCTGTATGGCGATGCCGGAGCGATGCAGCGTGCGCAATAGGCCAAGCGTGATCGTCGTCTTGCCGGCGCCTGAGCGTGGCGCAGCAATAATGAGACCACGCGGGGCAAGGTTTGGGCTCATGGTCGGTGTGCTCCAGAGCCAAGCAAGGCGCCTCTCAGGGCCGCGATTGCACCGACGATGACGATGGCCGGCGGTTCGATGGCGTTCGCTGTGGCATCGGCCGCAGCTGTCGCGAGTTGGGTTTCAAGAATGCGCTCATTTTCGGTCGATGCGGAGACGATGATGGTGACGGGCGTCTCTGTCGGCATGCCGCCGCGCATGAATGCGGCGGTGATATCTGCAAGATGCGTGATTGCCATATAGAGGATGACCGGCTGCCCGGTGCGCGCCATTGCCTCCCATTCGCGCGTCGCGCGTTCATCAACGGCGCGGTGTCCGGTCGCAAGAATGACGGCGTGATTGGTTTCTCGCGTCGTTGCGGGAATGCCAGCAAGTGCGGCAGCGGTCAGTCCCGACGTCAAGCCCGGCACGATGCGGTAGGGAATGCCCGCGCGTGCGAGCGCTTTGGCCTCCTCCCCGCCTCGGCCGAATACAAAAGGATCGCCACCCTTGAGGCGGAGAACCTTCTTACCTTCATTTGCAAGCGCGATAATTAGTCCGTTTATGTCGGTCTGGTGCGGTGACGCCTTGCCGCCGCGCTTGCCCGCGAAATGGACTTCGGCACCGTTCGCCGCCATATCGAGAAGGCGCGTATCGATCAGCGCGTCGTGTACGATGGCATCGGCGGATCGTAGGGCATGAACGGCCATAAGTGTTAGCAGTCGCGGATCACCCGGCCCGGCGCCCACCAGCCAAACGTGTCCGGCGCGGAATTCCGGGAATTCTGGGAAGCTGTCTGGTATGCAGTCCATTACGGTGGCGTAACTCGAACTAGGCTAAAGAGGGTGCGAGGCGGAGCGGAGCGTGAAGGGCGGCGAGGAAGCAAAAGATACGCAGGACGAACTCGCCAGTCTGAGGCGTGGCTGGACGACCGGTACGTGCGCCGCCGCTGCTGCGCGGGCGGCCTACGAAGCGCTTCTTACCGGAGAATGTCCATCCTCGGTCGCAGTGACGATGCCGGGCGGAACGCGGCCGTCGTTCTCCGTGGCAAGCTGCGAGCGCGTTGGCAACACCGCGACAGCAGGCATCATTAAGGACGCAGGTGACGATCCCGATGTGACGCACGGCGCACTGATCAAAGCGACGGTCAGCTGGGCGCCGGCCGGTTCCGGCGTGACGTTTCGGGCCGGAGATGGTGTTGGCACCGTGACGAGACCCGGACTGCCCATCCCGCCGGGCGAACCCGCAATAAATCCCGTGCCCCGTAAAATGATTGCGCAGGCGATCGCCGAGGCGGCGCAAAGACACAGCGGCACGACGGACGTCGTGGTCGAGGTCTCGGTTCCGGGCGGTGAGGAGATGGCAAAGAAGACGCTGAATGGGCGGCTTGGCATTGTGGGCGGTTTGTCGATCCTCGGTACGACAGGCGTCGTCATCCCCTTCTCGTGCGCGGCGTGGATCGACACGATCCATCGCGGAATCGATGTGGCGCGCGCCATGGGTCTGAAGCACATCGCAGGAAGCACGGGTACGACGTCGGAAACCGCCGTGCAGACGCTCTATCAATTGCCGGACGCCGCCCTCATCGAAATGGGCGACTTCGTCGGCGGCATGTTGAAGTATCTCAAGCGCCATCCCGTAGACCGTGTCACGATCGCTGGAGGCTTCGCCAAGATGACGAAGCTTGGCCAGGGCATGCTCGATCTCCACTCCAAGCGGGGCGAGGTAGACTTTGTCTGGCTTGCAGACCTCATGGATAGAGTCGGCGCGCCCAGCGATGTGCGTGAGCAAGTGCTGAACGCGAACACAGCCCAACTCGTCTTGCAAGAAGCCGTCTCGCGCGGCCTGCCGCTCGGTGATTTGGTGGCGAAGGCTGCTTGGGCGGTTGCGGCCAATTCCCTTGGCGGTGCCGACATCATACTCGATGTCGTGATCTTCGACCGTCAGGGCAAGCTTGCCGGTCGAACGGAAATGCGACCGGTTCATGCAGGCCTCCCACGATAGCGCCGCTGATAGTTCGCATCGTAGAGCGCGCTCTCGCGGAAATCCTCAGCGCCGAGCGCCGGGCCGACCATGATGAGGGCTGTGCGCTCGACACCGCCTTTCTCCGCCACACGCTGTGAAATGTTTGAAAGTGTTGCGCGAACGATCGTCTGTTCGGGCCAGCTCGCACGATAGATGACTGCGGCCGGGCAGTCGGCGCCATAAAAGGGTAGTAGCTCTTCAACGACACGATCAAGCGCGTGAACCGACAAATGCACAACAAGCGTTGCGCCTGTGGCCGCAAACGCCGCCAGGGTCTCCTTCTCCGGCATGGACGAGGCCCGGCCCGGCGTGCGCGTCAAAACGACGGACTGAGCGACTTCGGGAACCGTCAATTCGCGGCCGAGGGCGGCGGCGGCGGCCGCGAACGCCGGCACACCGGGGGTGATCGTGTAGGGAATGCTCAGAGCATCTAGTCGGCGGAGCTGCTCGGCAAGCGCGCTCCAAATCGACAGATCGCCCGAGTGCAGACGCGCAATGTCGTCTCCGGCAGCCGTTGCGCGCACACACTCTTGGATGATTTCGTCGAGCGACATCGGCGCGGTGTCGATGATACGCGCGCCGGGCGGGCAATGATCAAGCATAGCCTTGGGCACGAGCGATCCTGCGTAGAGGCAGACAGGGCACTTCGCGATCAGGTCGCGTCCTCTAAGCGTCAAGAGATCTGGCGCGCCTGGACCAGCCCCGATGAAATGTACGGTCATGGCCCCTCTCCCACGGCGATGGCGCACGTGACCGTTTCGGTCGTAAGGCGAGGACCGAGCAGCCGGGCCGAGCGGCCGGCCGCCGCGAGGGCAGCGGTTTCTGCGACTGACGGCACGCCCTTCAACGCCACGACGCGCGGCGAAATCGTCAGCGCACCATTCTGGACACGTTGCATCTCATCGAGCGTGACGAAAACAAGCGGTATGCCGAAATATCGTGCTGCGGTGGATATGCCATGCTCGTCGTATTTGCTGGCGTCGGTCGCGATCGCGTTGAGCTCGGCACGCACGAGGTCATAGCGCTGCAATGCCGAGGTGACCGCCTCCAATATCGAGGCGACCGTCGCGTCGCTGCGGCATCCGATTCCCGCGACGATCATGGCTTTGTGACTCGCCAGTGCGTGATGGGCATCGTCGTGCGCCAACCGTGCAAAGTGCCGACGTCGCCGGCGCGCGCGATATCGAGGCGTATCAGGTCCCCGCCGAGCTCTTGGAAGGCCTTGAGCAGGATCGCCTCGCTTTCGAGTGTGACCGCATTCGCAACGAGTCTTCCACCGGATTTGAGGATGGCCCACGTGGCCTCAAGAACGCCGTCGGTCAGTCCGCCGCCGATAAAGACGGCGTCGGGAGGTACGAGTCCGTGCAGGGCTTCGGGCGCATGTCCGGTCACGATCTGTAGGTCTGGGGCTCCGAGTGCTGCGGCATTGCGGGCGGCGCGCTGAGCTCGCTCGGAATTCTCCTCGATGCCAATCGCCCTTTGCGTGGGATGGCAGAGAAGCCATTCGATGGCGATGGAGCCGGCGCCGAGTCCGATATCCCACAACAGCTCACCTTGGCGTGGCGCGAGAGACGAAAGCACAATGGCACGCACTTCACGTTTGGTGAGCTGGCCGTCGTTCTCATAGAGCGAGTCATCGAGGCCGGCGACGAGATGAATGGTGGGGCAACCCGGTTCGGCGATAACCTCGATCGCGACCGTGTTGAGCGCGTTGATTTCGGAAAGGTAGAAATCTTTCGCCAACGCCGCGCGAATGCGCTCGCGCGGGCCACCCATCGACTCCAGAACAACCAAGCGTGAGGCCCCGAGGCCGCGTTGGGTCAACAGCGTTGCAAGCTTCCTTGGCGTCTCGCCATCCCAGGAGAGCGCAAGGATGCGTGCGCCGGGCTGCAGATAACGGATGACACCTTCGAGAGCGCGGCCATGCAAAGTCGTGGTCGCCACGTCCTGCACGGCCCATCCCATGCGGGAGGCCGCCAATGAAAAGGCGGACGCGCTCGGGATTGCGAGGAACTCTTCTGTTGAGACAAGCTCGGCGAGTTGCTTACCGATGCCGAAATGGAAGGGATCCCCGCTGGCGAGCACCGCAACGGGATGGCCGCGGCGCGCCATGATCTGAGGGAAGGCCTCGTGGATGGGGCTAGGCCAAGCGAGGCGTTCGCCACGAATTAAGGCGTCCGCGAGCGCCAAATGCCGCGTTCCGCCGACGACGAGCTCGGCCGTCTCGATCAAGCGTTGGGCAACGGGCGACAAGCCGGCAATACCATCCTCGCCGATCCCAACGATGGACAGCCACCGCTCGCCTGTGGTGTTAGTCGCTTGATCTGCCATCTCAGAGACGGTCATGCGCATACTCATTCTCGGCGGCACGACAGAGGCGTCCGAACTCGCGCAGCTTCTTGCGCGCGATGGTCGCTTCATGCCGACCGTATCTCTTGCGGGCCGCACCACTTCGCCGGCTGCTCCACCCGTCCCCTACCGCGTTGGCGGGTTCGGAGGCGTGGAAGGGCTCGTTCAATGGTTGGTTGGAGAGAAAGTGGAAGCGATTGTCGATGCGACGCATCCTTTTGCGATCCAAATATCGGCCAACGCTTCGGCCGCGTCGCACAAGCTCGGACTGCCCTTGCTGTCGGTTGTTCGGCCGCCATGGGAATCTCAAAGCGATGATCGATGGACTGAGGTGGAAAACATCGATGCAGCGGTTTCGGCGCTCGGAGCGCAGCCGCAGCGGATCTTTCTTACCGTCGGACGTCTGGAGTTGGCAGCGTTCAAGGCGGCTCCACACCACACCTACGTGATCCGTACGATTGATGCGCCGGCACCGGCGGTGTTGCCGCCGCAGTCGGAACTCATCCTTGAGCGCGGTCCTTTCAAAGAGGACGACGAAAGGCGTCTGTTGGAAGATCGCGCGATTGACGTCGTCGTAACGAAGAACTCCGGCGGTCAAGCCACGTACGGCAAAATCACCGCTGCGCGCGCGCTCGGTTTGCCGGTGATCATCGTCGCGCGACCGGACGTACTGGCGGGTGAGCACGTCGCCGATGCGTCCTCGGCGTACGAATGGCTCGTGTCTCTCGAGACCACTCATGCGCGCGCTTCCTCGGATCGGGGCGTGTAAACCCAGGGTGGGGCACCGTCACGCGGGATGATGCGTGTCGCGCTGGAGCCAACGACGACGAGAGTGCGCATGTCGGCATCGGGCTGGTCCGTTGCTCCAAGAGTCGTCACGGAGAGTTTCATCTCGCTCGTGCCCGCAGCACGAACATAGACGACGACGGTCTCGGGCGCTTTCCTCTGCCGCAAGAGTTCGAGCGCGCGGCCCAATTGCTCCGGGCGTGCGCGGGAGGCGGGATTGTACAGCGCGATAACAAAATCGCCGCGCGCCGCCGCTTCCAACCGCTGCTCTATCGTGGCCCAGGCCTTGAGGTTGTCGGAAAGCGATATGGCGCAGAAGTCCCCGCCCAGAGGCGCGCCGGCGTGTGCGGCGGCCGCCAGCATGGCCGTTACCCCTGGCTGAACGCGCACATCCAGCGCGCGCCAAGCGGCATCCCCCTTTTCGATGGCTTCGAAGACTGCGGCCGCCATGGCAAAGACGCCGGGATCGCCGCTGGAGATCAGAGCGACGCTGCGGCCCTCAGCGGCAAGCTGCAGAGCCTGGCGTGCGCGCTCGGTTTCCACGCGGTTACCAGACGAATGCCGGCGCTGGCCGGTTTCCGTTTCGGGTACGCGCGCAAGATAGGTGTCATAACCGACAAGGTCGGTGGCCTCGCGCAGCGCCATCGATACGGCCGGAGTCGTCAGTTCGGGCGCGCCCGGTCCAAGTCCGACGACGGTAAGGGAACCGGTCATATGCGCCTCCCTTGGCCCGGAATGAGAACCATTGCGAAGTAAGGTCCCGTCTCTGCACAGCAATCACCCAATGGCGTGATCCGCTCCTGCAGCATGGTGCCCCGCTCGACATAGATGGCGCGCGAAAGGAGCCCCGCGGCTTCCACTGCGCGACGCACTTTGGCGAGGTTGCGCCCGACCTTCATGATGACGGCGGCATCCGAGCCAATGAGACGTTCGATCAATACGGTTTCATCGATCGTGCCGGGAAGGACCGTCAACACGTCATCGCCCCACGTGATTGGCGAGTTGGCACGCGTCCAGCAGCCCGACATTCCCGTGACGCCCGGGACGACCTCGACGGGGAAGCGCTCAGCGAGGCGGCGCCACATGTGCATGAAGGAACCGTAGAAGAAGGGATCACCTTCCGCCAGAAGTCCCACGGAGCGATTGTTCGCGAGTTCAACGGCAAGTTTGTCAGCGGCGTCGCGGTAAAATTCGGCGATCAGTTTTTGATACTCGGGTTGGGTGACGGGAATTTCATCGGTTACCGGATACTCAAGCTTGAGTTCGCGTTGTCCCGAACTGAGGATCGGCGCTACGATGCGGCGTGCATTGCCCTGGCGTCCTTGTTTGGCGAAATAGGCGAGCACGTCGACGGCGCGGACGATGCCGGCTGCGCGCAGCGTGATGTAGCGCACGTCGCCTGGACCGACGCCGACGCCATAGAGCGTACCTTGGGTCGCGGTGCCGGCGATGTCCTCTAGCACCGTCATTCGACCTCACTCGCGAGTGCATTGACCGCTGCCACGGCCATGGCGCTGCCGCCCTTGCGCCCCTTGACAATCAGAAATGGCACTCGACCGTCGTTAGACAGGGCCTCTTTAGACTCTGCTGCGCCGACGAATCCGACCGGCACCCCGATGACGGCCGCAGGTTTGGGTGCGCCTTCATCCAGCATTTCTATGAGCCGGAAAAGAGATGTTGGCGCATTGCCGATCGCCACGACCGCACCCGCGAGTTGCGGTTTCCAAAGCTCCATTGCCGCCGCAGACCGTGTCGTTCCCATGCGTTCGGCGAGCTTGGGCACGTTTGGTTCTCCAAGCGTGCAGATGACCTCATTGTTGGCTGGAAGCCGGCCGCGCGTGATGCCGTGCGCGACCATCTTCGCATCGCAAAGGATCGGTGCCCCGGCGAGGAGCGCGGCACGGGCCTTCTCGGCGAAGTCCGCCGACATGACAATGTCATCTGCGATTTCAACCATGCCTGAAGCATGGATGATGCGAACTGCAACTTTTTCCGCATGTCCCTCAAAGCGCGAAAGGTCGGCTTCGGAGCGGATGATCGCGAAAGAGTTGCGATAGATTTCGACGCCATCGCGAAGGTAGGAGCGCGGTTCGGTCATGGACCCGGTCTCCTAGCTCTTCTCTAGAATGTTGGGGAGCTGCGCAATTTCTTCTGAGCCCACAAATAGGCCGGGCTCATCCCGCGTGGTGCCGTTGCGAACAATACCGAAACGATCGCCGGCTCCAACAAGAACGAGGTCCGCCGGTTTAGAGCGGGCGCAGCCTTTCGAGCACCCTGACACGTGGAGGCTGCGGCAGCCCAATTCGCCGAGCAGTGGCGCTAAGCATCGCGCAGCGGTACGTGTATCGAGCGTGGATGATAGGCAGGCGGGTGCTCCGGGGCAGGCATCGATTGCGCGCAGTGGATCGGACGAGTCGATGATGAAGTCATGCGCTTGAGCGGTCCCAACGAGCTGCTCTGCGGTTGTCTGGTCGAACACGACGGCGTAGAGAGCGCGCCACGGCGATAGGCGAAAGTCGGTGACGCCGAGTGCTGCCGCTGAGCGCGTAAAGGCGCTCAAAGAGCCGGCTTCGATTCGCCCGAATGGCACAGCAAGGCCGGTCGCGTAGACGGCTCCTTCATGATCAAGAATACCGAGCGGGGCCTGTCGCTGTTCGTGCGCGGGGACTGCGCTGAGCGCATCGTGCGGGTCTGCCACAAGCGCGTGCAATTGGGCGCGCAAACTTGCAGGGAACTCGCGTATGCGTGCGCGGTCGCCGTTGCCGCGCAGCTCAAGATACCCACGCGCAATGCGGAGAGCAGAGTCTGCGGCAACCTCTGGCAAAACTGCTGCAATCCAATCGATCCCAATGTCGGTGTCGATGCCGATGGCGGCCATCGGCTCACCATCGTGGAGGACGCCCTTGATGCGGATGTCGGCGCGCTCGTGATCGAGCGAAAGCGAACCGCCACCGTCGACGATGAATCCGAATTTGCCGGGAAGCTGCCAAAGGGCTGGGTCGTTTTCGAGGTGATGCTCGAGCTCCCACGCGATGGGACGAAGGTCACACGGTTCGGTTGGATCGATCCCGGCGAGTGGGCTGACCATCACATTGCGCACAGCTTCCGATTGCGGGGTGGCATCGAGTAGGCCGAGCGCTGATAGATCGACATGAAGGTCGCCGATGGTTTCTGAATTGACACCGCGAATTTGGATATTCGCGCGCCGAGTCAAATCGATCAGGCCGTTGCCATATCGCTGCGCGATCCCTGCGATTTCTTGCAGATCGGCGCAGGAGAGTGCGCCAGAGCGCGTGTGAATGCGCACGATCAGCCCGTCGCCGCTTTCCATCGGCCTAAGTGCACCCGGGCACCAACCACGCACAACACTGACATTGGTCTCTGTCATTGGGCAGCCGTTGCAATGGGGTTCAACGTGACGCGGGCAAGCTCGCCATGCACTGCGTTTCGCCGAGGGGCCCACAGTCTGCGCGCAATCGCATCCTCCAGCCTTGCCGCGATTGCGCGTGCCGCCTGCGGATTGGACTGCATCATGGCATCGAAGACAGCCTCATCGGCGATCAACGCCTCATGCACGGCATCGAAAAGGTGTGTGGGCACGGCGTCGGCTGTCGCCGCTAGAGCATAGAGGGCGTCGACACCCTGTGCCATCTCACCAGCTCCGCGATGGCCGTGGCTCAGCATCCCTGCGATCCAGCGCGGATTGGTGAGGCGCCCACGCACGATGCGCGTGACTTCCTCTGCGACAGTGCGAGCGATTGGAGCATCGGGGCGGCTTGTGTCCAAGTGATAGAGGGCTGGCGTATTGCCGAGCTTGGCGGCTGCTGCGGCAAACCCTCCGGCAAAATCGGCAACGCCGTCGCCGTCGAGGATGTCGCGCTCGCGATCGTCCTGGGGGTGCACGAGTGCGTCTGCATGTGCCACGCGGGTCGCAAACTCATGGGGCGCTGCCGTGCCCTGGTCGTCGCGGCCATAGGCATGCGTTGCGGCGTCAAGGTAGGCGGCGCCAAGGTCGTCGCGCGTGGTCCAGTCCGTGTCGAGCACAACCTCGGCCGTTCCCGCGCCATAGGTGCCCGGCGCCCCGCCGAAGGTCCGCGCAAGACTGTCGCCTCGCCGCCGTGCCGCTGCTAGCGGATTCCATTCATCGTCTTCGTCGCGTTCCGCAACCCGTCTGACAGCCATGTCGAACAATGCGATCTGCGCCGGGAAGATATCGCGGAACAGGCCCGAGATCCGAAGCGTCACGTCAATGCGCGGACGGTCGAGCTTTGCAAGTGGCAACACTTCAATGCCGGTGACGCGGTTGGAGCCCATATCCCAAACCGGGCGTACGCCGAGATAGGCAAAAGCTTGTGCCAGATCGTCTCCGCCTGTTCGCAAAGACGCCGACGCCCAAAGATCGAGGACAAGCGCGCGGGGTGGCTCGCCGTGGTCTTGGAGGTGACGGCGCACGACTTCTTCGGCCGCGCGCGCACCGATCGTTGCGGCCGTGCGCGTGGGAATTGCGCGCGGATCGATCGTCGTCAGGTTGCGGCCGGTGGGCAAAACGTCGAGCCTGCCGCGTGTCGGGGCGCCAGCAGGTCCCGGCGCAACGCGGCGACCATCAAGTGCCGCCAGCAATGCGGAGCTTTCGTTTTCGGCGCACGCTTTGAGGAGTGCTGTCACGCGCCTTTCTGCATCCGGGAGAGGCGCGCCGCTTAATCCGCGCAGTGTTGCTTCGGTCAATGCCGACTGGCTTTCAGGCTCCGGCGCGCGCCCGAAAACGTGGAGGCGATCGCGAATGGCGAGATCCTTGATATCGCAGAGCTGCGCGTCGAGTTTTGCGATGGCCTCGCGCGGTGAGTCGTCTTTCGTGACCTTGCAGTCTTGCGCCAGCCCGCTACGCCAGGCGCGTTCAATGATCTCGGCCTCAAGGAGGGGGATGCGGCGGCGGTCAACGCCGTCCGCCTCTGCGTATTCCTCAATCAACCCTTCAAGTTCAGCCATTGGGCCGTGCAAGCCGGCGTCGCACAACGGCGGGGTCAAGTGCCCGACCGTGACGGCCGATATGCGTCGCTTGGCTTGGACGGCCTCGCCGGGGTTGTTGACGATAAAGGGGTAGATCGTCGGTATGGGCCCGAGGATGGCTTCCGGGAAACACGCCTGCGAAAGCGCGAGTGCCTTCCCGGGCAGCCATTCCAACGTGCCGTGGGTGCCGACGTGGACGAGCGCGTCGATGTTTTCGGCTTCGCGCAGGGACGCGTAGAGTGCGGCGTAGGCGTGCCGCGGCGGGCAAGCCGTATCGTGATAGCCTTGCTTGCGATCGCCGCGTGAACCGCGGTCGGGCTGCAAGAGAATGGTGACGTTGCCCGCTCGCAGGCATGGAAAACGGAAACGTCCGTTGACGATTGCTGGGTCGCTTTCTGGAGCGCCCCAAGCGTCTTCGATCTCTCGGCGGGTGCTTTCCGGAAGTGCGGCGAGCCACGCGCAATATTCGGCAAGCGGAACGTGGAGCGCTTCGCTAGATGTCAAATCAGTGAGGCGCGCGATGATCTCGCTTGCAGGCCAGGAGCCCTCACCCGTGTCGTAGCCGGCTTTGCGCAGCAGCTTTACGATTTCGCAAACGCTCTCTGGCGTATCGAGGCCGCAGGCATAGCCTGTGCGTCCGCCGCGCGCAGGATAGTCCGAGATCATGAGCGCGACGTGCCGCTCCTTCCGCGGTTTGCGGCCAAGGTTCGCCCAAGCGGCGGCAAGCTTTGCGACGAATGCGATGCGATCGGGGGCTGGCTCGTGGAAGACGGCTGAATACTGCAGGTCGGGATCGGGGGGCGTTTCGGCCTTGAAGGAGATCGCGCGCGTGAAAACGCGGCCATCGAGTTCAGGCAGCACCACGTTCATGGCAAGGTCGCTGGGCGAAAGGCCGCGCGGCGAGTCGCGCCAGGCTTCGTGCGGTGCGCCGGCGAGCGCCACCTGGAGCACAGGGCAATCGGCGACGTCCAGCACGGTCGTGTTGTCATCGCGCAGTGCAGAAAAGGCCGTTGCATTGAGAATGACAGCAGGGCGGCGCTGTTCGATCAAGGACGCGATATTGGATGCCGCCTGCGGATCTTTGAGGCTGGTGACCGCTACGGCGCGCGCGTCTAGTCCCTTCTGTTCAAGGGCTTGCATAAATGCCGAAATCGGGCGCGTGTCGGCGGCAAGGAGGTTTGCGCGATAAAAGACGACCAGCGCCATTGGTCGGTCGGAGCCACCGACAGAGAGTTCTTCGACAGTATGCGTCGAACCATCTTGGCCGTAGCCAATCGCGCTACCGAGTCGGATCGGATCAGCGATCTCATGTGCGCCGCCCAGCAACTTTGCTGCGAGGTTCAGCGCGTTTGCAATGTTCTCCAGGCCGCCCTCGCGGAAGTAATGATCGAAGCTGGTGACCGCAGACGTCGGGGCCGTCGACAGCTCCTCTAGCCTTGGGTCGGGGCGGTCATCGCCCGGCAGAGCGACCAGTAGAATACCCTTCTGTTTGCAGGTCTCAGACAGGTGCTCAAAACCGTAGTGCCAATAGTCAAGTCCGCCGAGGCTGCGCACGATGACGAGGCGCGCCTGCGCGATAACGTTCTCAACGTATAGATCTACGGACATGGGGTGGCGGAGCCGCTTCAGGCTCGCCAGGCGCAAGCTCGGCAGCGCTTCGCGGTTCTTCATCCAAGATGAGGCGAGCGCCGATAGATCGCTATCACTGAAGGAGAGTACGACGACGTCGGCAGGGCTCTGCTCGAGATCGACGGCGGTTTCGATCTCGTCCAGCGTTCCGACCTCGGTCGCCAGCAAATGCATCCGTTACTCTACTCACCTGCAATGGAGCGCAAGATCGCCTCGCGATCGAGGCCTTTCTGTCCGATAACGACAAGTCGGCCGGCGCGCGGCTCGTCCGGTCGCCAGGAGCGATCATATTGATGCTGTAGCCGCGCACCGACGCCCTGAATCAGAAGGCGCATG
>Ga0315534_1000548_pt1 | contig 26138 bp, 24 predicted proteins | sample SalMarSW160240MG_FD_203094 | JGI IMG/M metagenome (GOLD analysis project Ga0315534, IMG submission 203094) | Salt marsh sediment microbial communities from the Plum Island Ecosystem LTER, Massachusetts, United States - Salt Marsh Sediment SW1602-40 ...
GGCCGTGCGGTTATCGAGTGGTTGTGTATAACATACTGCTCGGAGCGTAAAAATTATGAGATGTGATAGCAGGATAGGCGAATTCAGAAAGGCTTTACAGTCGCCAGGATGACGATGGCTATCAGAAACAGGACCGGGATTTCATTCAGCCAACGATAGAATCTATGGGAATGCCGATTGCGATCATGTTTGAAATCTAACAACAATTTTCCGCAATAGGCATGGTAGACGATCAGCAATACAACCAGTGTAAGTTTAATGTGCAGCCAACCCATGCCGGCATATAGCTCCCAGGCATAATCTATCAACATCCATATGCCAATAATCACGGTGAGGACCGCCCCGGGTGTCATGATGCCAAAAAACAGTTTGCGTTCCATAACCTTGAACCGTTCGATTCCGGGTGCATCTTCACACATTGCATGATAGACGAACAGGCGGGGCAGGTAGAACAGACCCGCAAACCAGGTCACCATAAAGATGATATGAAATGCCTTGAGCCAATACACTGTATTAAGGGTTATCCTGACCTGAGGATTTGATCGATAACAACGGATTGCATTAATGCAATGTATTATATCAAACTCGGGGATCTGATGGGCTATCTGGAAGCGGGGGTGCGTCCGATTTTATATTGATAGTGTGCCTCGATATCCTGCCGGGTGAGTATTCCGTCGATTTTCAGCTTGCCGTACAAGGTGTGGGTGATACAGACAGCCTCGGCTTGGGTTTTAAATACCATGTCGATGGCTTCCTGCAAGGTTGCCTGAAGCGGGATGACAGCCAGCTCCATGCGTTGGGCGGGGATGTCGAGAAGGTCGATCTCAGGGGATAATTCACCCGTTGCTGTAGAGTTCTGCTCCTGCTGATACAAGGCAAGATCTGAAGCGGGCATTAATGAATTGGGTTTCTGTTCTTCCGTGATGACAATCCATTGCGGTTGTTTAACCAGTATGGCCTGTGCCTTGTCCGCCGTCACATACCTATCTGTAACATTGATGTCAGTGTTCATGATCGTTGCCACTCCAACCCTGCGCAATGATTGGGCAACCGGATCGTTGCGATAATCCAGGCCACGCGCACGCATCAGCATGAGGAACACAGACTCTTTACCGAACAGTTCGCTACTCATCAGCCCCGAGGCTATGACCGCAAGCATACCGGGCAGTATGATATTGGGATTGGCCGTCATTTCTACCATTGCAGTCAAGGCGGCCAATGGTGCCTGGAGTGTACCCCCCATCATGGCACCCATGCCGATGATCGCATAAAATGCATGTGACGATACCTCGCCTGGAAAGGCAAGTTGGGCGATAAGCCCCATCGCACCGCCGGCGGCGGCTCCTATAACGATCGTCGGCCCGATCAACCCGCCGGGCAGGCCGAGACCGACACCTGCAGAGGTGGCTACCAGTTTCAGGATCACAATCGATGACAATACCGCAATACCGAGTTTCCCTGCCAAAGCAGCATTCACGGTATCATAACCAATACTCATGATTTCAGGGAGCACCCAGGCACACAGGCCGACAAGCAGGCCTGCGACCGTAGTGCGTTGCCACAATGGCCTCAAACCGCCCAGTTTGGAGAAATACTGCAGGAAGTGAATAAACGTCGCCGCCAGTATCCCGATCACAAGCCCCATCATCAGTACATACGGCAGCTCACCCAGTGATTCCAATCCGAGCGGTGGAACAGTAAATACGGGGTCCGAACCCAGGATCATACGCATAACCGCTGTTGCACATACGGCTGACAATATGACCGGTGTAAATCCGGCGATAGTGTATTCCATCATGATGACTTCCATGGAGAAAACGACACCTGCCAACGGGGTGTTGAATGATGCAGCGATAGCTGCTGCGACGCCGCAGGCCACCATGACCTGGATACTGTTGTTAGGTAATTTCAGCAGCTGCCCCATCAAGCTGCCGCTGGCCGCTCCAAGGTGAACACTCGGACCTTCGCGTCCGACGGAATGACCGCTGATGATCGATATGGCCGCGCCTATCAACTGCCACAGCGCGTTTCGAAGTGGCATACGGCCTTGATGATATGCCAATCGCTCCATCACATGAGTGACACCCACATGCCGGGCGTCTCTTGCGACATACTGGAACAACAATCCGACTAACAGGCCCCCGCCTGTAGAAAGTAATAGCCGGGTGACCGGCTTCAATGCTTCATAGTTATCTGCCAGACCGCTAGGCAGGAATGAGGCCTGCGTATATTCCAGCAGCAGACGAAATCCAACGATTAGCAATCCGGCGGTAATGCCACAGATAATGCCCAGTAGTGCCAGGTGTGGCAGTCGAACCGTCATCGCAAGACGGAGCTGCAGTGTTTCCAATAACTTTGCCGGATAGGGCCTCAACCTGTCATCCTTGAACCAATGAGGTTACGATTTTAACAGTATGTGATCATCATTGGATCAATGTGCAATGGATTAATTTCATATGATGCAGACAGCGGTATTCAGGATCGTCTGCCTCGTCTACAGTTGAATGTCTGCTGACAGACCGGGATATTAGGGATTATGACTGAGATGACGCAATATCAGTCACCATTTGGTCACTGGACACATATTCAAGCCCGTCCTGTAATACACTTGCTTTCAGTCCGTATTGGGTGAGGACGAATGCTGCGGCGGAACTCCTGCGCCCTGTCTGGCAGTAACAAATATAGGATTGCGAATGGTCCAGGTCCCTGGCGCATTTATGCAGATCCTGCATAGGAATATTAATGGCATCCGGCAGATGTGAATGTTGATATTCTGTTGCCAGCCTGACGTCGATCCACATCGCTCCATTGTGAATCATGCTGTTTGCCATATCATAATCTATCCATTGCAGAGTCGGTTGTGTGAGGAGTTTGTTAAAATCTTCTTTTGACAGGCGCAATAACACCCCGTCCGTCATCATCGAAACCGTGGCATTACGCGGTTTGTCCGAGATAAGTGCTGCCTCACCGAAACTGCTGCCTTCATTAAGTTCGGTGATCTCGATTGAATCCTCATTATTGTCAGGATTGCGTGTAACGAGGACGATACCTTCATTCGTCATGTAAAAAAAGTCGCCCGGATCACCCTGACGGATGATGATATCACCGGCGTGTACCTTGATCGGCTCGAGCCTGTTAAGCAGTTCCTCGATATTGGCCGGGGGTAATTTCCTGAACGTTGCAGATTTGAGCATCAATTTCAGCCAATTGCCCTTATCGATGGTTAGGATGCCGTCTGTACTCATCACCACCTCTGTTTCAGGGGCGGAGATCTGTCCCCAGGTCATCAGGGTATCAAGCAATTCCTTGTTTACGCGGACTATGGTCGATGGGGAAGTAGTAATCGCAGATTTCACGCTCTGCTGTTCCCTGGTGATCGGATGGCGTGTTTCATCGGTCCCGCCCCTGATTAGACGTTTTTCATCGTTATTGAGTGTCAGCTCGAGATCGCCGCTTAACAGATACACAGCCTGCTGGCTTGAGTCATCACCGTTAATAAATAGTGATACACCTGAATCAAGATGTTCCTTGGTTGACTGGCTGGCCAGTTCCTGAATGTATTCAGGGGTCAGCGATGAGATGGGCTCGAGGTGTTGCAGTATATCGATGTTCAGATTATCTGCCGATTCGGTTGTGGCTGTCATGGGGGGCTCAAATTTTCTCTTTGTATTTCAATACGGTATATATTGCAATTATCACGCCATATTCCCTGCAGGTGACGGTTTTATGCTGACACACGGTTTCGGTTGATCTCAAAGTATTTATGTACGCATACCATATCCGTGGATATCATCGGCAAACTAGAAAAAATCTTCAAAAATCAGGTTCAAATGTGCATATTTTAGAATTTTAAGGCGATGATTTTGTTGCTCGACATCGCATATCCGCTGCTTCACAAGGCACGTCGGTATAAAGCGGTTGATGGGTGATCTTCCGCACATGAACAGTGTTGCCGGGATTCAGCTTATTTACGGAACAGCCAGAACAGCAATGTCACGATCAGACTGACGATAATGGATGTCGTGATGGGAAAATAAAAGCGGAAATTATCACGTTCAATAAAGATATCACCTGGTAGCCGCCCGATTCCGGATTTTTGAACCCAGGGCCAGATCAGACCGAGTATGACAATGATAATGCCAATGGTAATAAGTGTTCTGGACATGATGTCACTTAATGTCGATCAGGTCAGCGTGCGCACCCCTTGTGCCGTTCCAAGCAGTAGCACATCAGCCGGACGCCTGGCAAAAAGTCCATTAGTAACGATACCCACGATGTTATTAAACTCCTCTTCCAGTTTCGCGGGTTCGAGTATCTGCAGGTTGTGAATATCCAGGATCACGTTGCCGTTATCAGTGACAAATCCTTCCCGCAATACGGGCTTGGCGCCACGTTTTACGATCTCACGTGCAATATAACTACGTGCCATCGGGATAACCTCAAGAGGCAGGGGGAAGGTACCCAGTATATCCACGAGTTTTGAATCGTCACAGATACAGATGAATTTGTCACTGACGGCAGCCACAATTTTTTCCCTCGTGAGTGCGCCGCCACCTCCCTTGATGAGTTGAAGATATTGATTGGTTTCATCGGCGCCATCGACGTAGAGACGTATTTCATCAACCGTATTGAGATCAAGGACCTCAATTCCATGCGATCTCAGACGCGACGCTGTGATCTCGGAACTGGCGACCGTGCCGTCTATCTTGTGTTTGATTCTGGCCAGTGCATCGATAAAGTGATTGGCAGTGGATCCCGTGCCTACGCCAACGATGGTGCCCGCCTCCACATACTCCAGCGCTGCTTCCGCGACCTTTTTTTTAAGTTCGTCCTGAGTCATTTTGATATTCTCCAGTACTTGGTTCACCCGCGAACCACGGGTCAAGACAAGGATGCCATGTTGAAAGAAATCATATCATGGCAGTGAAGGAAATTCCGACCGAAAACAAGGGTCCCCTGGTTTTTTCATGCAGACAAATCCCAGGCTAGGCAGGAACGGATATTGCTGCTAATTTATAGTCATGCCGGATAGCTATATCACCAGAATCCTCAAGGCGCGCGTCTACGATGTTGCGCAGGAAACGCCCCTTGATGAAATGCCAACTCTCTCCCGCAGGATATCAAATCAGGTACTTCTCAAACGTGAGGATCTGCAACAGGTTTTTTCCTTCAAATTGCGAGGTGCCTACAATTGCATCGCCCGGCTGGATCCCGTGCGGTATAAAAATGGCGTGATCACCGCTTCTGCGGGGAACCATGCACAGGGTGTAGCACTCGCCGCTCAAAAGATGGGTATCAAAGCACTGATAGTTATGCCCAAGACCACACCTCCCATTAAAGTTGCGGCGGTTCGGGACATGGGTGCGAGGATCCTTTTACATGGTGATACCTATGACGATGCCTATCAGCATGCCCAGGCACTGGCCGATAAGCGTGGAATGGCATTTATCCATCCATACGACGACCCGGATGTGATTGCCGGGCAGGGTACCATTGCCATGGAGATACTACATGCCACGTCCGATACCATCCAGGCTATCTTCGTGCCCGTCGGGGGTGGCGGGCTGATAGCAGGGGTTGCAGCGTATGTGAAGTCACTCTATCCACATATCAGGATTATCGGGGTCGAACCGGATGATGCACCCTGCATGTTTTTGGCTATCAAACACAAAAAACGCGTGGTCCTGGACCAAGTCGGAATATTCGCCGATGGTGTCGCTGTGCGCCAAGTTGGTGTGGAGCCGTTTCGAATCGCAAAGAAATGTGTCGATGAGGTGATACTGGTATCCACCGATGAAATATGTGCCGCCGTAAAGGATATCTATGATGATACCCGTTCCATCGCGGAACCCGCCGGTGCGCTTGCGATCGCCGGGCTGAAAAAATATGTCGAGCGAAACAAGCTGAAAGGCCAACGACTGGTGGCAATCGACAGTGGCGCCAATATGAATTTTGATCGTCTGAGGCACGTGGCAGAGCGGGCCGATGTCGGCGAAAGGCGCGAGGCACTGATCGCTGCCACCATACCTGAACGTCCGGGCAGTTTCCGCAAATTTTGTCAGATCATAGGCAAACGCAGTCTGACGGAGTTCAATTATCGTTATGCGGATCCAGATAACGCCCATATTTTCGCCGGAATCGAATTGAACCATGGGGAAGGTGAGAAAAATGCCATAATAAGGCAGCTGCGCGCCAAAAAATATCCGGTCATCGATATGACGGATAACGAGATGGCGAAACTGCATGTACGTTATATGGTGGGCGGTCGTGCAGAGGACGTGGAACATGAATTGCTGTACCGTTTCGAATTTCCTGAACGACCCGGTGCCTTATTACGATTTTTAATGCACATGGGACGGAAGTGGAATATCAGTTTATTCCACTACAGAAATCATGGAGCGGCATATGGACGTGTGCTGGTTGGAATACAGATACCCCCTGCTGATACAAAACAGTTCAAGACTTTTCTTGATAATCTGGGATATGCCTACGCAGAAGAAACCGCTAATCCCGCATATCGATTGTTTCTTGGTAGAAACAATAACTAATTGATTGGGCTGGGAAATATGCAAAAGCAAAAGGCCCGCTCGAGCGGGCCTTTTGCTGAATGTCAAAGGGGGTAATGGACTTCCGCTCGGAAGCCCATTGAATCTTCCCCTTTACTTCTTGGCGGCAGCTTTTTTTCTTGTAGCTTTTTTTCTTGTTGCCTTCTTTTTAGTTGCAGGCTTTTTCCTGGCAGCTTTCTTTCTGGTTGCAGCCTTTTTCTTGGTTGCAGCCTTCTTCCTTGTTGCAGTTTTCTTCTTGGTTGCAGATTTCTTCTTTGTAGCCATTGTAAATATCCTCCAATTGTTATCCGCGGTTAAGTATAAACATCTTTGCACATAATGCTAGTCTATTGTGCAAATTTTTTACGTTCAGCAGGGACTATCGGCATGGATAAATTTTTCTTGAACATAATTTTTTAAAATTATTTGGTGTCGATGCGGTCCAGTGAGTAGTAAAAAATCTTCAGCAACTGTCATAATCATCATAGAAAAAGCGTTATTAAAAAAATGCATGATCAATGGAGAAGTGCTCTGCAACAATATTTTCTGCGATATTGCATGGACTGTTGAGATTGTTTCATGGTGGATCCATTATTGTTTTTTGCTCCGTTTTTCATGTTGGAGCGATGGATGTGTAAATATTTTTACTGTGAAGGGGCCAAGCGGAGGGGTGAAAATCAGCAACGAGGGATGTGAGAAATTTTTCCGGATTTCTATCAGATTTTCCCGATTTCGGTCAATTTTTTCTCCAAATCGATAATAAAACGCCACTGTGCCGGGGTAACGGGCATAATTGAGAGACGGTATCCGCGTTGCAACAACGGCATGTCTTTCAGCTCCGGGTAACGTTTTAGCTCATTCAAGCTGATGATACGTTCAAGCGATCTCGCATAACGGACGTCGACCATGAACCAACGAGGATTCTCCAGTGTACTTTTAGGGTCAAAATACGGGCTTTGGGGATCTTGCGAGGTAAAGTCCGGATATCCCTCCGTGACTATTGTCATGATTCCGGCAATGCCGGGAGTTTTACAATTTGAATGGTAAAAAAAGGCCTGGTCACCCGGTTTCATCTGATCACGCATGTAATTCCTTGCCTGATAATTGCGAACCCCGTCCCAGTGTTCGGTCTGAAGTGGTGCATTTTTCAGATCATCGATACTGAATGCATCAGGCTCCGATCTCATCAACCAGTAATTAGTCATATTCCAATCTAGGTGGTCGATGAAATCTTGCGCGTCAGATATACCTGTTTATCTGTAACGATCCCGTTCATAGGCATGTCCCATGGCTGGCGCAACAAAGTGCCAACTTTTTGAAAATCATAGGCAATACCGTAGATATGGGGTTTGTGCCAATAGCGACGATTTCTTAAATATGACAATGTGCGGTCATAAAACCCTCCGCCCATTCCCAACCTGTTGCCATCGATGTCAAATGCCACCAGCGGTACCAGTACTAGGTCTAGCGAATATGCGCGGACCAGATGACGTGTTGAAACATCGGGTTCCGGAATGCCATAACAGTTAGCCCGCAGGTAGGTATTTTGATTATAGGGCGCAAATCTCAGTTGATCCGTGATGAGGGTGTCCAGAACGGGGAGGTAACATTTCTTCTTCATTATCCATGCATGCTGTATCAGCGGGGTGAGATCCAGTTCACCATCATTTGGCAGGTACACGGCGATGTTTTTACAGTTACGGTATACCCGAAGACGGCGAATCCTTTTGCTGACGTGACCGGCTGCGATGCGTCGTTCCTTGTCTGATAGATTGCGGCGCTGGGCACGGATTATCTTACGGATTTTGGACCGGGTGGGCATGCTATGATCAAGAAACGATTATTAAAGTGGGTACAGATTATAGTTATTATCTAATGAGAGCAGCCCCCGCATACGTCGTCGTGAACACTCGCCCTTGAACCAGCGGTTCAGGTGGGAACAACGGTGATATCTCAGGCTTCCCGCCAAATTGCGGGCTTGCACACTAACATCAGCTCTATATTCCCGGGTATTCATTTAGGCTCAAGAGTAATACCCGGTTCACTAACGGGCGCCGCAGGGGATGCCCAAATCAAACTCAACAGGTGGTGTTAAGGAACCTGAATTGTTCAGGATATTGTCAAGAGAACCTTACAATTCAACCTGTCTGCAATTGTTGACAGTGGTTTCCAACTTGTTCTGCAACACTCGCAATCTTTCATTTATCGTCTGAGAAAATGTTTCTTTGAGTGATTTGTTATGGAGGGATTCATGGGCAATATTGAGTGCAGTCATGACCGCGATCCTGTCGACACCAACCACTCTGCCCGTCTCACGGACTTCCTTCATCTTCAGGTTCAGATAACTTGCCGACGACAGCAGGGCATCCCGTTCATCTTCCGGACATGCGATCCTGTATTCCTTGTCCAGGATCTGGACGGTAACAGGCGTCGTATTACCTTTCATAGTTCCATCTCCATGGTCTTGAGTCGCTTGATTACTGCTTCCATCTTGTTACGAACTAGGCTGTTTGTCTCAATCAGCTTGATGCGATCCGATGTCAGCGGTTGTTGCTGACTGCGCAACAGGCTATTTTCGGTATGCAGTCGTTCACACAACTGAACGAGTTCTTCGATGCTGGACTCCAGCATATCCAGTTCTGGTCGTTGCTCATTGGATGAGGTTTCCTGTTCCATCCTATAAATATAGAGCGCTGCATCCATAAGGTCAACGGTTAGTAAGATGACCGATTTAATGACCAGTCCAGCGGTCTGGATACTGCGTACGGAATCTGCATTGTGTAATATCGTGTACCGTCAAATTTCTTACTGCTGCCCTGCATCCCGGTCCTGGAATCATCAAGGTTATAGGATGGGTTTTTATATTTTTCAATAGGTTGCCTCGCGGTTATTATGCAATGCGAACCGGATCCATTGCGATCTGTCCGGCAATGTCATCAACGTATCTATACAGAGATATGTCAAAGGATATATTGTGGGATGTTTGCGGTGGTAATTACGAGGCTGCACGACGTCCTTAGACTGAATCCACTAGCAACGGCTAGTTGAATTATTTAAGACATCAACACTCATGATTTTTTAATACAGGCCAATATATTGTGAGGGTCATGTTATTCAAGGCGCGTGACCGGGTAACTGTTTTTCAATATCGGAGAGGTTGGATGAGCCAAGTGAAATTGATGACAAATCACAGGAAGGCCGTGGATTTTAGTGAAATAGACACGGTTTTGGAGCGTCTCGGCGTGATCTACGCGGCATCCGAGATTCACGGTGTCCTGTGCGGACTGTTATGTGTTAAAGGTTATGTTTCCTACGATGACTGGATCGCATTATTGCATGAAGAACAAAAGATCCAGCCAAGATGGTTTAAAGAAGGAATAAGCGACGATAATCCTGCGGGCTTGCAGCCTGACGCGGAGGAAACAGCAACCAGTGAGTGGGGTCTGTTGCAGGATTTATATGATGAAACCTTAACTCAGCTCAATGATGATGATTACGGATTTTCATTGCTACTGCCCGACGATGAACAACCGCTTCGCAGGCGAACGGAGGCATTGGTGGAATGGTGCGACGGTTTTTTATTCGGGCTGGGCGCAGGTGAAATCAAGGATTTTGCCCAATTGCCGGACGATGTAAACGAGATCAGCCATGACCTGGCGGAAATTTCACGGGCCTACCATGAAGATGAAACCACCGAGGCCGATGAGGTCGCCTATACCGAGTTGGTTGAATATGTACGCGTGGGTGTCCTGGTTATCTATGAAGCGTTGCAGGTCACCCGGGAGGCAAGGGCTGGAACCAAGGTGTTGCATTAGTAAAAACAGTCAACATTAGCCATAGGGGAATCCGGAACCTCACTTCTTCATCACTATTTTATCGCTGACCCTACCTGAATCACCCGCCTCCATATACAATTGTCCCTGATTTCGTCATTTAGGATCAGGATTCTCTATCAAGCCAATGAACCTGAAAGAATTCGCAAAGCGCCGAATCCAGTTGATGGATATGATAGGGGAGGACAGTATTGTCATCTTGCCGTCAACGCCAGTCAGTTACAGAAACAGGGATGTTGAACACCCTTATCGTCCCGACAGTGACTTTTACTATCTGACGGGTTTCCCCGAACCAGAGGCGGTGGCGATATTGATTCCGAAGCGCAAGCAAGGGGAATTCATACTGTTCTGTCGCGAACGGGATCCAAAAATGGAAATCTGGACCGGGCCGTATATCGGTCAAGAACGTGCCTGTTCTATATATGGTGCCAACGATGCCTTTCCAATCAATGATATTGATGAGATCCTGCCCGGCCTGCTGGAAGACCGTGAAAAGGTGTATTACACCATGGGCAGTTATCAGGAATTTGATCACAGGCTGATGGAATGGCTTAATCAGATACGACAGAAATCACGCGCCGGCGTTCATACGCCGGCGGAATTCGTTGCCCTCGATCATCTGCTGCATGAGATGCGTCTGTTCAAAAGTACCGGTGAGATAAAGGCCATGCGCCGGGCAGCCAGGATTTCAGCAGCGGCGCATCGCCGGGCGATGCAGGCATGTACGCCGGGAATGATGGAATATCAGATAGAAGCTGAATTGATCCATGAATTCATGCGCAACGGTTGCCGTTCACCCGCCTATCCACCCATCGTAGGCGGCGGTTCGAATGCCTGCATATTGCACTATACGGACAACAGCGCGGAACTGAATCACGGTGATTTGTTATTGATCGATGCCGGCGCCGAATATGACGGCTATGCCGCGGATATCACCCGTACCTTTCCTGTGAACGGACGTTTTACCAAGGCGCAGGCGATGATATACGAGGTCGTGCTGGCCGCCCAAGAGGCAGCGATCAAGAAGGTCAAACCGGGCAATCACTGGAACGACCCACATAACGCTGCCGTACGGGTCTTGACCAAGGGGCTGCTGGAGCTCGGTTTGTTAAAGGGCGGTCTGCGTGAATTGATCAAGGCAGAGGCCTATCGACGGTTTTATATGCATCGTACCGGCCACTGGCTGGGTATGGATGTACATGATGTGGGTGATTACAAGATCGGGAATGCCTGGCGTTTGCTGGAGACGGGGATGGTCCTGACCATCGAACCGGGGATATATATCCCGGAACGTAGTAAGGGGGTGGCGAAGAAGTGGTGGAACATCGGTATCCGTATCGAGGATGATGTGCTGGTCACGCGTGACGGTAATGAAGTGCTGAGCAGAGACGCACCAAAGTCGATCGCTGATATCGAATCCATCATGGCAGGGGAGACGGTATAACAATGACAGGGGAATATGATTATGATGTATTGATCGTCGGTGGCGGCCTCGTTGGCGCCAGCCTTGCGTGCGCTCTTGGCGGCCACCCTCTCAGGGTGGGTATCATTGAGGCCCATCCCTTCGATGCCGATACACAACCGAGTTACGATGACAGGAGTGTTGCGATTGCCTATGGCGCGCGCCGCATCTTCGAGGGGATGGGGCTGTGGGAATCTTTGGCTGTCGATGCTACACCGATAGAAAGGATTCATGTTTCTGACCGGGGGCATTTCGGAGTTACACGACTTGCCGCATCCGATACGAATTTTGAGGCATTGGGTTATGTCATCGAGAATCGCGTCCTGGGTAAGACCTTTGCCAAGACCATTCCCGCGCATCCCAATCTGGAATTAGTGTGTCCGGCACATCTGCTGGCGATAAAGATCGATGACACCGTTGTACGGGCCGGTATCAGACAGGGTGGGTCGAGGAGGACATTGTCGGCACGACTGATCATCGGTGCCGACGGGGGACATTCGCAGGTGCGCAAATATATGGGTATAGACGCGACCATGCATGATTACGGCCAGACGGCAATCATTGCCAATATCACGCCTGGTATTCAACATCGCAATACTGCCTATGAAAGATTTACCGAGTATGGCCCGTTGGCGATGCTACCGATGTCACAAAATCGCTGTTCATTGGTGTGGACCATGGCTGGTAACGACAGTGCCAGGGCGCTAGAGTTGAGCCACAAGGCATTTATCGACAATCTGCAACGGTGTTTCGGTTACAGACTGGGAAGACTCGAAATAGCCGGTAAACGCCATGCGTACCCTTTGTCCCTGTTACGCGCACAGCAACATATCGTTCCCCGTCTGACGCTCATCGGTAATGCAGCGCATACCCTGCATCCGGTCGCCGGGCAGGGTTTTAACTTGGGGTTAAGGGATGTCGCCGTACTGGCGGAAATCCTGCTCGAGGCCATAAACAGCGGGGATGACCCGGGGGATATCGCCGTGCTTGATCGTTACCGGCGCTGGCGCAGGCGGGATCAGGCTGCTGTCATGGCGTTTACCGACGGCATTGTACGTGTATTTTCAAACGCGTTCCCGCCGCTGGTAATGGCGCGCAACATCGGTCTTGTTGCCCTGGATGTGTTAGCGCCTCTGAAACAAGGACTGTTGCGTCGTACCATGGGTTTGTCAGGTAGACTGCCCCTCCTGGGACGTGGGATGACATTGCATACCTTGCAGGATGATCGATGAAACCGTTTCAATCATTCGATGTCTGACCGTTTTGATGTTGTGATTGTGGGAGCCGGCATGGTCGGCAGCACCCTGGCCTGTTCATTGGGCGCGACCTCACTGCGTGTGGCTGTATTGGAGGCGCATCAACCGCAAATGCAGTGGGACGACGACAGCATCGACATGCGGGTGTCCGCGATCACTGCGGCATCTCAGCAGATATTCATCCGGCTGGGGGTATGGCAGGACATGGTTGCACAGCGTGTCAGCCCGTTCCGGGAAATGCATGTATGGGATGAGGGCGGTCACGGCGAGATTCATTTCGACAGTGCTGACATCGGTGAAGAACGTCTGGGGTATATAATCGAAAACCGCGTAATCCAGAGGGCGCTACTGGATAAAATGGAAAACCTCGCGAATATCGAATTGATCAGTCCGGTCCGTCTTGAGTCCATGAAAATCACGGCCGAATCAGGCGAACTGCAGCTTGAAGGAGGCCGCTGCCTGACAGCCAGATTGGTCGTTGGCGCCGACGGCGCGAACTCCCATGTGCGGCAACTGGCTGGCATCGGCACCCAGGGCTGGCCATATGATCAGAAGGCCGTTGTTGCATCTGTCAGGACCACCTTGTCACATCGTGAGACCGCCTGGCAGAGGTTCCTGCCAGACGGACCGTTGGCCTTTTTGCCGTTGAATAACGGCAGATGTTCTATTGTGTGGACGACATCACCTGAGCATGCTGGTGAACTGCTGCATATGGACGACCAGGCATTCATGGTTGAGTTGACACATGCATTCGACACCAGATTGGGTGAGGTGGTGGAGTGCGGGCCTCGTGCCGCATTTCCGCTACGTTTGCAACATTCGATCAATTATGTCAGGGAGCGTCTGGCATTGATCGGCGATGCGGCACATACAATCCATCCACTGGCGGGACAGGGGGTCAACCTGGGGCTGCTGGATGCAGCAGCGTTGTTGGATGTGCTCAGTGATGCTGTAATGAAGGGGCGTGATATCGGCGCTTATTATGTGCTGAGGCGTTACGAGCGTTGGCGTAAAGGTGACAATCTGGTCGTCATGGCGGTGATGGATGGTTTCAAACGTCTGTTCGGAAGTTCATTCGTGCCGTTACGTATATTCAGGAATGCGGGCCTAAACATCACTAACGGCTTGTTACCTGTAAAGACCCGGATCATCGAGCATGCCATGGGTCTCAAGGGTGATCTTCCTCGATTGGCGCGTCCATGAAACCACTAACGGCGCGGTTTGTGGGATGAATCTATTCGATATTATTGCAATCCTTATCACCATTTCGGCGGTCTTCAGTTACATCAACCATCGTTATATACGCATGCCTGCTAGTATCGGGTTGATGCTGATTGCCCTGCTGATGTCATTATCGCTGATCGCCATGAATCATCTCGGCCTGGATCTGGTGCCGCGGGTAACCAGGTTACTCGAAAGCATTGACTTCAGTGACACCCTGATGCACGGGATGTTGAGTTTTCTGCTGTTTGCCGGTGCCCTGCACGTCAATATCAATGACCTTGTGAGGGAAAAATGGGCGATTACCCTGCTCGCCACAATTGGCGTGCTGCTTTCAACGGTTCTTGTCGGCTATACATCGTCATGGGTGCTCGGCCGTTTCGGTATCGAACTACCCTTGATTTACTGCATGCTATTCGGTGCCCTTATATCGCCAACCGATCCGATTGCTGTATTGGGTATTCTCAAGACGGCGGGAGTACCCAACAGTCTCGAAACCAAGATTGCCGGTGAATCCCTGTTTAATGACGGGGTCGGGGTGGTTGTATTCATTGTCTTATTGGGGATCGCGAGCGGGGAACATCAGGCAACCTTTGGCAGTGTTATAGAGTTGCTGGTGCGGGAGGTCGCGGGTGGGATCTTGTTCGGCCTTGCAATCGGTGGCTTGTCATTCGTAATGCTGAAAAATATCGATAATTATCAGGTCGAGATACTTATCACCCTGGCGCTGGTCACAGGCGGTTATGCGCTCGCCCAGGTGTTGCAAGTCTCAGGCCCGATCACTATTGTGATCGCGGGTCTATTGATAGGCAATCACGGCCGCTTTCTTGCGATGTCGGATACGACCCGCGAACATCTTGATATGTTCTGGGAACTGGTGGACGAGATCCTCAATGGAGTGCTGTTCGTTTTGATCGGCCTGGAAGTGCTGGTGTTAACCCTGTCGATGAATTATGTAGTGGCGGGTATTTTTATCATCCCACTGGTACTGATTGCACGTTTTATCAGTGTCGGTCTGCCAGTCGGGGTCCTGCGCCTGAAGCGTAAATTTACCGCGAATACCGTGCGTATCATGACATGGGGGGGGTTAAGGGGCGGGATTTCCATTGCGCTTGCCTTGTCGCTGTCGGCTGGACCGGAGCGCGACACCATACTGACAGTGACCTATATGGTGGTGGTGTTTTCCATCCTTGTACAAGGGCTTACCATCAGTCGCATGGTGCGACAGTTGCCGACTGAATAACCAACCACTTTCGGGGAAAAACTGATAACGATCTAGTCCTGATAGTATTCAGGTATATCCCGGAGTGCCGGTGCCGGGGTTTATCTGATGCAAAACTTCATGCGTTTTAAATAGATGCATCCAACAATTAATCATGTAGCAGCGGTGTTGCAGTTCGTGCGACCGGCCGATCAATGCCGTCGGTCCGAATCGTGAGCGCGGTTGAGAGACACCGCATCCTTGTGGTGCATGAATGTCTTTCGTGATATTCCCCAATTGCAGTGTTCCTTTATCCATCTAGACATTTCTCAGCACAGGGACAAGTGTACATACGCGGCATCCCTGTTTTGTTGATTGGTACATTATCCTGCATTGTTGGGCAACTGGATCGGCATCGGGAAAATCGCTTGGTTTTAGCTGTGACTCCAGTTATAGTTTTGCGCAAAACAGGTTTTTTCGAGGGTACCACCGGAAACTGAAAAGCCATTTGAGGTGTTTTCCGGATGATCATGGATCAACGATGGTTTCACAAATAAGTTCCATCGATCAGACACTTGACCAGGCTATCGAGTAAGTGTGCCGATAACGCGCAATACCGATGGCGTGTCCGTATCAAAGGCTGTCTTAAGGCAAATACCATGTTCAGAATGCGGGCATCGACCCGCTGTAGCGTCAAGTTTGATTGTCGCGAAATCCATATAAGTCAGTTCAACAGGATTCTAGGATGGGAAAGAAAACACCGCTGTTTGATGAACATGGCCGGCTCGGTGCAAAGATCGTTGATTTCGGCGGTTGGGATATGCCTTTGCACTATGGATCACAGATAGAGGAACATAATATTGTCCGCAACGATGCCGGCATGTTTGATGTTTCGCATATGACGGTGGTCGATGTGGTTGGTGGTCAGGCGCGACGGTTTCTCAGTCACCTGCTGGCGAACGATATTCAACGGTTAAAACAAAAAGGCAAGGCCCTGTATAGCTGTATGTTGAATGAACAGGCAGGTATTATCGACGACCTGATCGCGTTTTATATTGAAGATGATCACTACCGTCTGGTGGTCAACGCCGCCACCCGGGACAAGGACATCGACTGGATGACCCGTCTTGGAAGTAATTATGATATCCGCATAGATGAGCGGGACGATGTGGCGATGATAGCAGTACAAGGTCCGCACGCCCGTGACAAGGTCCATAGGCTGATGGATGAGTCCCAGCGGCATGCACTGGAAAAACTGGTGCCCTTTCATTCACTGAATCCCGGGGATATGTTTATCTCACGCACTGGATATACAGGTGAAGACGGTTATGAAATCATTCTTCCTGCGGCTAAGACAGTCGAATTTTGGCGGGCATTATTGCAGGAGGGCGTCAAACCTGCTGGACTGGGCGCGCGCGATACCTTGCGTCTCGAGGCGGGGTTGAACCTGTATGGTACCGATATGGACGAGACGACCACACCGTTGGAATCCGGCCTGGGATGGACCATCGCCTGGGAGCCTGTGGAGCGCGAATTTATGGGTAGAGCTTCCCTCGAGGCGAAAAGCATGGACTCTGCCACTAAGAGATTCGTCGGCCTGATCCTGAACGACCGTGGTGTCCTGCGCAGTCACCAGCGGATCATTAAAGATAACAGGGAGGTGGGTGAAGTCACCAGTGGCACGTTTTCACCTGTTTTGGGCAAGGCGATCGCCTTTGCACGTATCGCGGCCGATGTCGAAAATGACTGCCTGGTAGAGATGCGAGGACGGCAGTTGCCCGCGCGGATCGTCAAACCGCCTTTTGTCAAACACGGCAAGGCTTGCTATTGATCGCCTGCTATTGATCAAGAGAGCCACTTTGATACGTTAATACAATACGGGGATTGATAATGAGTAACATACCTGCCAATTTGAGATATACAAAATCACATGAATGGGTCGAAAGACTCGATGACGGGACCCACAAAATTGGAATAACCGACCACGCGCAAGATCTGCTGGGTGATATGGTTTACATTGAAGTCCCCGAGATCGGCAGACAGGTCAAGGCCGGCGAGGAATGCGCCGTGGTCGAATCTGTCAAAGCCGCATCAGATGTTTATTGTCCGCTGTCCGGCGAGATTATCGATGTCAATACAGCGCTCGATAGTCATCCTGAAACCGTCAATAAGGATCCCTATGGCGAGGGCTGGATATTTCAACTACGTCCTTCGGATGCTGATGAATGGAACAACTTGCTGGACGCAGAAGCCTATGCGGGTGTCGCAGCCGAAGAGGATTGATATATAACCGAGAACAGTCATTGCCCGGTCGACGATCCGGGGAATATACTCTGCATTAAATATTCCTTGTCAAATTAATATAATAAAGCATGCCTTTTTCACCACATACTGAGAGCGAAATCAGGGTCATGCTCGATGCCATCGGTGTCGACAGTATCGAACAACTGTTCGATGAAGTGCCGCCTGCGTTACGCATTAGCGATCTTGAAGGGGTTCCCGATGCCTTGATCGAGATGCAGATAGCACATCTGATGACAGATCGCTCCCATGGCAATACACAATCACAGTGTTTTATCGGCGCGGGCGCCTATGAACATCACATACCAGCCGCCATCTGGGAGATCACCACTCGAGGCGAGTTCTATTCGGCCTATACCCCCTATCAGGCGGAGGCCAGCCAGGGCACATTACAATTGCTCTATGAATATCAGACCATGATGGCCAAGCTGATGGCGATGGATGTTTCCAATGCCTCCCTCTATGACGGCGCCTCGGCATTGGCGGAGGCCGTATTGATGGCAATACGCTCCAACCGTGGTTCAAAGTCCAGACGCATACTGGTGCCGCGCAGCGTTCATCCCCATTATCGCAAGGTCGTCCGGAGCATCGTGCACAACCAGGGTATTGTCATTGATGAACTGGAGTATGAGATGTCAAACGGGCATGTGTCTCCTGGCAAGCTGCCGGATCCCGGTGACAGTGCAGCACTGATCGTGCCACAACCGAATTTTTTCGGTGTGCTGGAGGATGTTGATGAACTTACCGATTGGGCACACGAACATAATATGCTGGTAATCGCTGTGGTGAATCCCATCGCAACAGCTTTGCTAAAACCGCCAGGGCAGTGGGGCAGTGATGGTGCAGATATCGCCTGTGGAGAGGGTCAGCCCCTGGGTATACCGCTGGCAGCCGGTGGACCGTATTTTGGTTTTATGTGCTGCAGGAAATCTTTGGTGCGGCAAATGCCGGGCCGTATCGTTGGCCGAACGGTGGATATGAACGGCAAGCAGGGGTTCAGTCTGACGCTGCAGGCCCGCGAGCAACACATTCGCCGTTCCAAGGCGACATCCAATATCTGCACCAACCAGGGTTTGATGGTTACTGCGGCCACGCTTTACATGGCCCTGCTGGGCGCCGATGGATTGAGACGGGTAGCCGCGGTTTCCCATGTGAACACCATGGGCCTGCTCGACAGGCTGGACTCTATCGATGGCGTCAGCCGGGTCTTTAAGGGTCCGCACTTTCATGAAGCGGTGATCAACATTGATAGACATCACGCGCGTGATGTATTGGACAAGCTGGAAGAATGCAATATATCCGGAGGGTATGAACTGAGCAGTGAATTTCCGGAACTTGGAGAGTCCATTCTCATATGTGCCACCGAGACTAAAACCGACAGTGACCTGGATCACTATGCTGAACAATTGCGGCATTTGACGGGTTGACGTCGAATCCTATTGGTGATGCCAACCTGAACAGGAGGATATGATGGCAACGATTACACTGAAAGGTAATACTGTTCACACCAGTGGTGAACTGCCGGCGGTCGGCAGTCAGGCACCTGATTTTAAACTCGTCGACGGTGATCTCAACGATCGCTCTTTGGCGGATTACAAGGGTAAAAAGAAGTTGTTGAATATTGTACCAAGCCTGGATACCGGCGTGTGCGCCGCGTCCACCCGCAAGTTCGATGAGCTCGTGGATAGTCGTGATGATGTAGTGGTTCTGATCATCTCGGCCGATCTGCCGTTTGCCATGCAGAGATTCTGTGCCAGTGAAAAAACTCACAATGTGGTAACGTTGTCCATGATGCGAACACGCGATTTTGCCAGAGATTACGGAGTCCTGATCAAGGACGGTCCGTTGGCCGGAATCGCAGCACGCGCTGTTGTCGTGCTGGATGCCAATGACAAGGTTGTGTATACCCAGCAGGTGCCGGAGATCGCCCAGGAGCCGGATTACGACAAGGCGCTTGCTGCCGTATGAAGTCAAAAATAAATCGATAGTGAGTGCGACGTGAATAGTGCCCTGATATTTGAACAGTCCAGTCCGGGCAGGCGGGCCGGCGCACAGTCGCCCGCTGTTTCACCACCGGTCTTCGACATCCCCGATCATCTGTTGCGCAGACAAGCTGCAGATTTGCCAGAGCTGTCCGAGCTTCAGGTGGTGCGCCATTATACGCGTCTTTCACAACAGAATTTCTCCATTGATACACATTTCTATCCCCTGGGTTCGTGTACCATGAAATACAATCCACGGGCCTGTAACAGCCTTGCCATGTTGCCCGGCTTCCTGCATCTGCATCCACTGATACCTGCAAAGGACATGCAGGGATATATGGCCTGTCTGCACGAATTGCAGGAGATACTGAAGGCGGTAACCGGTATGCAGGGTGTTTCACTGACGCCAATGGCCGGTGCCCAGGGCGAATTTGCCGGCGTGGCGATGATTCGTGCCTACCACGAATCCAGGGGTGATCAAGAACGCAGTGAAATACTGGTACCGGATGCGGCACATGGTACAAATCCTGCCACGGCCGTTATGTGTGGATATAAAGTGCGTGAAATACCGACCAATGACGAAGGGGATGTCGATCTGGATGAATTGAAGTCTGTAGTTGGCCCCCGTACCGCCGGTCTGATGCTGACGAATCCTTCCACCTTGGGAGTGTTTGAGAGACGGATCAGGGAGATCGCGGATGTGGTCCATGCAGCGGGGGGATTGCTTTATTATGACGGCGCAAATCTGAATGCCATTCTTGGCAAGGTGCGCCCCGGTGATATGGGATTTGATGTGATTCACCTGAATCTGCATAAAACCTTTTCAACACCACACGGCGGCGGCGGTCCGGGTGCCGGTCCTGTCGGAGTCGGCGAGCGTCTGTTACCTTTTCTGCCCATTCCTGTCGTAGCCCATAGTGATGGACAGTATCACTGGATAACAGAACAGGACCGTCCGCAATCCATCGGTCGATTATCCGCGTTTGCCGGTAATGCCGGGGTGTTGCTGCGTGCCTATATCTATGCACGATTGCTTGGCAGTCAGGGAATGAAACGTGTTGCCGAACTATCGACACTCAATGCCAATTACATGATGGCAAGACTGAAAAAGGAAGGGTTCGAGATGGCGTTTCCATCACGTCGGGCAACTCATGAATTTATTTTGACACTGAAACGTCAGGCCAGGGAACTGGACGTGACCGCTATGGATTTCGCCAAACGGTTGCTGGATTATGGATTTCATGCACCCACCACATATTTCCCGCTGCTGGTTCCAGAGTGTTTTCTGATTGAACCAACGGAAACGGAAGACATGAACACGCTGGACAGTTTCATCGAGGCGATGCAAAAGATCCAGCTCGAGGCGCAAACCCAGCCGGAGTTTGTCAAATCCGCTCCCCATACCCTGCCGGTAAGGCGCCTGGATGACGTGCGCGCCGCACGCGAACTCGATCTGGTGTGGCAGATGGAAGATGGTGAACATTAATATGGCATGAGGTTATTCAGCACAATGGTAATGTCACGTCAGGTGATAGAATCACGCCGAGGAAATAACCCGTATGAGATAAAATCTGGCGGCTGCTTTTAACAACGTAATAGCGTATGATGCGTTCAACCATGTACTCGACAGAAAATAATTCCGGGATTTGATATGTCAGCTCTAATATGCGGTTCAATTGCCTATGACACCATCATGGTGTTTCACGATCATTTTAAAAATCATATTCTGACGGACAAGATTCACATCCTGAACGTATCGTTCATGGTGCCGGAGCTACGTCGTGAATTCGGCGGTTGCGCCGGCAACATTGCCTATAATCTGAAGCTGCTGGGTGGAGAAGGCAAACCCATGGCGACAGTTGGCCATGATTTTGAATCCTATTCTGACTGGATGGATCAGTGGTGCATAGATCGTGAATATATCAAGGTCATCGACAAGGTCTACACGGCGCAGGCCTACATCACCACCGATATGGAGGATAACCAGATTACCGCCTTCCATCCGGGGGCCATGGAATTTTCGCATCATAACCAAATACCGGATGATGGTGATGTTGCCATCGGCATCGTATCACCCGATGGCAGGGAGGGTATGATCGAACACGCGCAACAGTTTGCAGAGGCCGGGATTCCCTTTATCTTTGATCCCGGACAGGGCCTGCCCATGTTCGATGGTGATGAGTTGCTCAGATTTATGGAAAAGGCGACCTGGGCTACATTGAATGACTATGAGGCAGGATTGATGCAGGACAGAACCGGCAAGTCACCGCATGAACTCGCCGAATACGTCCAGGCGCTCGTCGTGACGCTGGGGGGCAATGGGTCACATATCTATACCCGGAACAAGCGCTATGAGATTCCGGTTGCCAACCCGCGCCGGCTTGCTGATCCAACCGGTTGCGGCGATGCCTATCGGGCTGGTCTGTTGTATGGCCTGATGAATGCCATGGACTGGGATACCACAGGTCGTATTGCATCGCTGATGGGCGCTATCAAGATCGAGACCCACGGTACGCAGAACCATGTTTTCGATTCAGATGAATTTGCCAACCGCTTCAAGGAAGCTTTCAAGCGCAGCATCTAGTTTGCGGTACTCATGGTACCCGGTCTGATACCTTCTCCAGCCGTTCGACGAATATTATGGACGGAAAATCCCGCTGCAGGATCCTGCTATGAAAATTGGTCATGGTCAATCCACGACTGAAACGGATCCGGTCATTGACTTGCAGTTCTGTCCTCGGCGCGGCCAGCCATTGGTTGTCGCCTTCCTGTTCCACTTCGATATAGCTGTACAGTTTTGTGTGTATGATTTGCTTGACTATCCCGTAATTAGGGAGCATGGCCGGCTTTTCAGAGCTGGAAGTTGCAGCCTGCTTGAAGGCTGCTATCTCTTGTTGAGTGGCCATTATCCCTATATCGCCCGTTGCATTAAAACCGGCCGTTTGCACGCTATTGTAGTAGCCGTCGCGATTGGTGCCGCCGATGATATATATACGGTCCTTGTAGACAACCGTACCGAAGTTGGCGCGCAATGAACTGAGGGACGTGGAGAATTGCCAGGTTCGTATCGCGCCTTGCTTGTCGATAATCCCCTTTTCGATGACATCGGTATATATGGCGCCATGCAGACCACCCAGCGCATAGATATAATCACCATGAGCGGCTGCAGAGAGGGCGTATCGAGGCTTGTTCATCGCCGCGGTTGTCCGCCACGGGGTCAGTGTATTGTCAGCATTGATGGCAGCATATTCCACGTCCACCAGGCCGCTGCCCTCGAGTTGGTCATGACCACCGATGACATAGACGGCGCTGTGATGCTTTTTGAGCGCATTGATATAACGTGGCATGGTCATCCTGTTGGTCTCCAGTGACCATGTACCGAGGCGGCCGTCGGTGTGTATCGGAGCACTCTCCACTGAATCGAGCAGCGTACCGCCGAAACCGCCCAAGGCATACAAGGTGTCTCCGATCACAACCAGTTTGGCACAACGCCGCGGATAGGTCAGTGTCGACGATTCGTTGACCCACGGTCCCAGACTGCCGTCGGCGAGGATCTTTGTCCACTCGACCGACTGCAGATAATGACTGCCGTTGGGACCGTTGCCGCCACCCGCTATATAGATATAACCTTTGTGGGCAACTGCAGAAAAGAACCCGCGTTTCTCATTAAGCGCGGCGGTCATCCGCCAGGGTGCCAGTGTGCCGTCTGCCTTGATTGTGGTGTATTCGACAGAATCCAGAAAGCGTATCCCGTCCACGCCGCCGATGGCGTATATTCTGCCGTTGACCTCCAGTACCGCTGCTCCCGCACGTTGCTGGTTCATCGAGGTGGTCGTCCGCCAGCCGGGATACCATTCCAGCGAGGCAGGCGCGGCAGTATGGATTATACCGAGCAGGCAGATCAGCATGACATTTGCAATCGTCTTCATGACGTCATACCGATTTGCCTGTCAAGTTCATCGAACGTGGTGATCGGTACAGAACATGTTGTACCCGTACAGACATAGGCAGCGACGTCATGTTTTATACTGCACTGCGCCAGCAGATCGGGAAGGTCACCTGCTTCCGATGGTATTGCAAGGACCAGGCGTTGCGGTACATAGGCAGAACTGCAGTGTCTGTGCCATTGTTTCAGTTGATTCTCATCGCGGCCGCGCAGGATGATCAGCTGCGGTGGGTGGAGCGATTCTTCCAGGGCATTCAACAGTGTCCCGTGAGCATAGGGAAGTTCCATGATGCTTGGCCATGCAGCCTGCAAGGTTCGTTCTGCAGCGTCGAGATACCGTGGCTCGCTGCACAGGTGACCCAGACGAGCCAGGGCGCTTGCAGTGATTCCGTTACCTGCGGGCAGGGCGTCATCGCCCAGGGTCTTGGGTCGATGTATCAATGCTTCATGGTCATCCGAGGTGAAATAAAAACCACCCTGTTGCGGGTCCTCGAAATGTGTCAGCATCGCAGCGGCAAGTTCGACGGCATCATTCAACAGGCCCTCCCGCCAGCGGACCTGCAGCAATTCGAGAATGCCGTCGAGCAAATAGGCATAGTCATCAAGATAGGCATTCAGATGCGCCCTGCCGTCCTTGTATGTCGCGAGCAGGCGTCCCTGCCGCCACAGGTTGCTGCGGATAAAATCATATGACCTATAGGCTGAATCGATTAGATCCTCACGCTCGAGATGACGCGCGGTCACGGCCATGCCCCTGATCATCAGACCATTCCAGGATGTCAGGATCTTTTCATCGCGATCGGGCCGGACGCGTAGGTCACGCAGTCGCAACAGCTTTGCCCGCGCCGTTTCGATCAGCTCGTAAATACTCGGTTCGGGCAGGGACAATGCAGCCGCGATTTCGGCAGTGTCGGCCATTACGCGCAGATGCCAGTGCCCTTCGAAATTGGCAGGACCGTCGAGTCCGAAGCGACGGGTGAATACCGCGAACTCGTCACCAGTGAGAGCGTCCTTGATCTGTTCACGGTCCCATACGTAGAATTTTCCTTCCTTACCTTCGGAATCGGCATCGAGGGTGGAGTAATATCCTCCTGCAGGTGCCTGCATCTCGCGCATTGTCCAGTCAGCGGTTTCGTTCGCGATGCGCCGGAACAGAGATTCCCGTGTCACCGCCCACAGCTGGGCATAGAGGGGCAGGAGCTGGGCATTGTCATAGAGCATCTTTTCGAAATGCGGGATCGTCCATTTCTCATCCACGGAATAGCGGCAGAAGCCACCACCCAGCTGGTCATATATGCCGCCCGACGCCATGCTCCCGAGTGTGATGCGCACCATATCCAGGGCCTTGTGATCCTCCTGTGTGTCTCGGGAGGCATACCAGTGGCGTAACAGGCGATCCAGATGGGTCGGGTGCGGGAACTTCGGGGCAGTGCTGAAACCGCCGTGGCGTGGGTCAAAACTGTATTCCAGCTGGTGACGCGCGCTGTCGAGTGGTGCCGCATTCAGCTGTGCACCATGTCCGTCCTGGGTGACGTTTATTTGTTTAAAGGCATTGACCAGGTGGTTGTTCTGCTCATCGATCTCGTCACGATGGTGACGGAAGTATTCTTCCACACGCAGGATCAAGTCCTTAAACGCCGGCATGCCATAGCGGGGAACCGGAGGAAAATAGGTGCCACCGAAGAACGGGATCAGACTGTCAGGCATCAGAAACATGGTCAACGGCCAGCCGCCGCCGCGCTGGGTAATCAATTGCTGGGCCATCTGATAGATCTTGTCAATGTCCGGTCGTTCTTCGCGATCCACCTTGATATTGATGAACAACCTGTTCATCAGTTCAGCAGTCTCCCGGTCTTCAAATGATTCGTGTGCCATGACGTGACACCAGTGACACGCCGAATAGCCGATCGACAGCAATATCGGTTTATCTTCCGACTGCGCCCTGGCGAGCGCCTCATCATTCCAGGGATACCATGCCACGGGGTTGTGCGCATGCTGACGCAGATAGGGGCTGGTTTCATCGATCAGATGATTGGTTGTAAGATTAGCGGACATGATAGATGGCAGATAGCGATGCTAATACTAAACTATAAATGATCACGCTGTTTATGTCTTGGCCGATGTATCCATGTATGATATCCACAGGGAAAACATGTGTATACGAATTCCAAATCGCTGCATTGTAGCGCTGCTGAGATAACAGGTCATGCGGAGATGACCCTTAAAGACGGAGCTGTTTCAGTATCAGGCCGTAAAGTAAGTTTAAATTGACCATGTAAACTTGAGTCATGGGTGTATCGGCTACCGGGATTGATGATATATTGTCATGCAATATCGAGTCGTTGATCGAGGTGTATATGTTTATCGCGATGAACAGGTTCAGAATAGCAA
>Ga0315534_1000551_pt1 | contig 26069 bp, 18 predicted proteins | sample SalMarSW160240MG_FD_203094 | JGI IMG/M metagenome (GOLD analysis project Ga0315534, IMG submission 203094) | Salt marsh sediment microbial communities from the Plum Island Ecosystem LTER, Massachusetts, United States - Salt Marsh Sediment SW1602-40 ...
CGTGGGGCGCAAAGACGAGCCTCGTCGACCGCCCCTGTGCCGTGGTCTGCGTCTCCTCCGCCGGCGCACGTGGGCGGTTCGCTCTCCCATCCTGGCACTGCAGGTCGTAGACCGTGCGCCGGGCCGGATCGAGCAGCACGTCGTAGGCCTCGTTGAGCGCAGCCATACGCCGCGAGGCCGCTGCGCTGTCTTTCCACCGCGGGTTCGTGTCCGGGTGCACGCGGCGGGCCAGTCGGCGGTACGCCCGCCGGATCTCGTCGCGCGTCGCGCCAGGCTGGACACCCAGTACCCGGTAATAATCCACGTCTACCATATGTGAATGGTCTTCTACCATAGACATGGGCACAGAGGCGGCTCACGCCACCCCGCAGAAAGGCCGTCCAGGGCGCACAACCCGCCGACACAAAAACGCCCCCTCGTCTCAGGGACGAAGGGGTCGCTCCGTGGTACCACCCTGCTTGAATCGGGCCTCGCAGCCCGCTTCCGCTCCACGCCGGTAACGGTGACGACCGGCGTCGTCTAGGCCGTAAAGGCGTGAACGACGCAGCTCCCAGGCGAGTTCAGCCTCCTGGCGCTCCTCGAATGCGCCCTGCCGCGCTTCCACCGGTCGCGGCTCGCTGCGAGGATGGCCTACTGCTCCTGTTCATCGCTTTTGTGCGCGGGCTCCTGGACCCTCACAGGGCCCTGTACCCACGTTTGCTTGAAAGAGGAATCGCCTATGAATCGTACGAGCACATAGGCGACCCCGGTCGTGTGGAGCTGAGGGGACTCGAACCCCTGACCCTCTCAATGCCATTGAGATGCGCTCCCAGCTGCGCTACAGCCCCATCTAGTTGTGCAAAAGATGACTCTCTATCGGAGCCATACCTCAGTGGAGCTGAGGGGATTCGAACCCCTGACCTCATCAGTGCGATTGATGCGCGCTCCCAGCTGCGCTACAGCCCCATGCAACCAAAAACAGTATACTCGAAAGGGTGCAGGTTGTCAAATAGGTGGAACTCCGAGGTCTCCGAACCGCAGGTTCGCCAGACCTCGGAGTTCTGGCCGGCATCCCGATGCGCATGACCTCAGCGTTCTATACTACGTTGCGCCACATAGCGATAGGTGCTACAATGTGCCCATGGCTCAGCGACCACGTCCTACCTACCGGCACGATCTGGACCTTCTGCGAGCGGCTGGCTTCCTGTACATCATCGGCTTCTGGCATCTGCTCGACTATTCGCTTGCGCCAACCTGGCACCACCGGCCGCCCGTCCAACTGCTGACCTGGTGCGTGCTCGGCGTGTTCTCGTACATATCCGGATGGCTGCTCTCGCGGCGATATGTGCTGGATACCCCGGCCCGGATCGTGCGTTTTTACGCGCGCCGCTTCGTGAGGATCTATCCCCTCTTTCTCGCCGCACTGGCCGCATTTTACCGCGTGGGGCTGATCGATTCGGTAAGCTACCGCCAGGGCGCCCTGCTCCTGAACATGATCACGGGACGGCCGCTCGTCACGCTGTGGTTCGTCACCATGATCCTCCTCTTCTATGCCCTTACCCCGGCCTATCTCTATCGGAGCACTACGATCAGGACCGTCGCCCTCACCGTCGTGCTCTGGGCAGGCCTGGTCGTCCTGCACCTGTCGACCGGTGCCGTCGACCTGCGCCTGCCCCAGTACCTGATCCCTTTCGCCGGGGGCATCCTGGCTGCACGTTCGCCGCCGCCGGCGTGCGCATTGCGCGACCGGCGCTGGCTTGCCGCGTCCCCGCTGGTCGCCGCGGCCACTGCCCTGGCCTTCACGCGGTGGGACGACCCCCTCCTTAGGTCCATCGTGGCGGACCTCGCGATCGCCGGGACGCTCCCCGTCTTCCTGCTGGTCGGCCGGGCGCTGAGCAAGCGGCTGCCGGTCGTCTGGATAGGGCGGATCAGCGAGGCAAGCTTTTGCGCCTACATGATCCACCGTCTTACCTACCAGGCAGGTATGGCCCTGTGGAAACCCACGAGCCTGCCCGCATCGCTGTTCTATCTGCTCGGCGTCCTGCTCCCGGCGACGATCGGGCTCGGCTGGTTGATCCAGCGCGGCTACGACAGCCTGGTTGGCAGCATCCGCCTCGGGCTGAGGCAAGCCCTGGCACCGCGCTAGGCCGCACACCTCGGGCATAGCCTGTGCCAGCCGTTCGTAGTAACCGGTTTACCGGTTGGCGTTGGTAGCAGACGGGTCGCGGGCGTTGCGCACTAGGTGGCCTGCCCAGTTGTCAACTGCAGGCGACGGATGTATACTCTGCCCCGTCAACCCAGTTGGCGTGACATCGGATAGCGGGACGCGTCCAGCGCGCGAGGACCGCCCGTCCAGACCTGACGACAAGGAGGGTACGAGATGCGACTCGGATTGGTGACCTACATGATCGCCGCGCAGTGGGACATCCCAACGATGATCGAAAAGTGCGAGGAACTCGGCTACGAGGGCGTCGAGCTGCGCACCACGCACGCCCACGGCGTCGAACTCTCCCTCTCGCCCCAGGAACGGCAAGAGGTGCGCGCTCGTTTTGCCGATGCGCCCGTCGAACTGTGGGGGCTCGGTTCGACCTGCGCCTACCACTATGCCGACCCCGACGAGCTGGCACGCAATATCCAGGAGACCAAGGCCTTTGTCGACCTCGCCGCCGACGTCGGCGCGCGGGGGGTCAAGGTCAGGCCGAACGGCTTCCAGGAAGAAGAGGGCATCTCCAAGGAGGCCACGCTCGAGCAGATCGGCACCGCCTACCGCGAGTGCGGCGCCTACGCTGCCGACCGCGGCGTCGAACTGTGGATGGAGGTCCACGGGCGCGGCACGCAGGACCCCCGATACATGCGGACCATCTTCCAGGTCGCCGATCATCCGAACTGCAACGCCTGCTGGAACTCGAACCCCGGCGAGGTGGACGAATCAGGATCGATCCAGGCCAGCTTTGACCTGCTCCGGCCCTGGATCCGCTCCTGTCACATCAACCGCCTGGCCGGTGCCGGCTACCCGTATCGCGAGCTGTTCCGGCTGCTGCGCGGCGCAGGCTATGGCGACCGGTTTACCCTGGCCGAGATCCAGGACAACCCGGACCGCGAACGCCTGCTCCGCTACTATCGCGCACTGTGGCAGGAGCTGGTGCGCCCATAGACGTACAGCAGGCTCGCCGCGCGCCGATGATGCGCTCGATGCCAAACCCGCTGGATCAGCGCGTTGGCTCCGACCCGACATACTTGCGAGCTCCATGCTCGTGCTACAACCTCCGGCCCTAGAACCTATGCGGCCAATGGCAACCGTGGTAGAGAGCTACGGGAAGAGATGATGCCAGCAGACAGCGATCTACACGTGGTCGTCGTCAACTGGAACGCAGTTGACGACACGCTTCGCTGTGTGCGGGCTGTCCAGTTGTGGTCGCAGCTTCGGCCGGCGATCTGGGTGGTCGATAATGCCTCCCACGACGGCAGCGCCGACCTTCTCCAACAGGCCTGCCCAGAGATCCGCCTGATCCGGAACGAGCAGAACCTGGGTTTTGCGGGCGGCAATAACGTTGCCCTGGCCCAGATCATCGCGCATAGTGATGCACCTATCTTGCTGCTCAACAACGATGCGGCGATCGAGGAAGGATCGGTGCGTCGACTTCAGGAAACGCTAAGTGCGGGAGAGCGCGTCAGTCTGGTCGGCCCGCTGCTGTTTGAAGCGGGCCGACCAGGCCGCTTGCTCTCGGCAGGGGGCAAAGACATCGCCTTGCATCCCAACTCCCACCTGCAGCAACTCCACAGTGGCCCGGCACTCCGAGAAGTGTGCTATGTTCCAGGCACAGTGCTGCTCGTTCGTGCCGCTCTCTTTCATGCCATCGGGCTCTTGGACGAGCGCTATTTCTTTTCCGGCGAGATAGCCGACCTCTGCGCACGCGCACGCTCGGCAGGCCAGACCTGCCTGATCGACACGCGTGCCCGTGCCCACCACGACCTCGCCCGTTCCACACCTCTTCGAGAGACCGTACACGTCTATTATTCGATTCGCAACCGTTTTCTCTATGCGCACAAATTCCATCCTCGCTCCCGGCGCGCGCTCGATGCGTTTTGGCTCAGTTACGGCCTGAGCATGTCGATCAAGGCTCGGCTATCGGGCAAACGTGCCAAGGCGCGTGCTGCCCGGCTCGCCGTCACGGATGGTCTGCGTGGCCGCTTTGGCGCCCAGAACGAGCGCCTCCTGCAGTACACGCGCTCAGGATCCAGCTCGTGAGCGGCCCACTCTATCACCTGACAATCCGGCCCCCGGTGTTGGAAGGATGCGAGGCGATCACGGAGCAGGTGTCCAGCCTGCGTGCACGATTTGGTGGGGCGCTCGTCTACCTGAACCCCAACCACCACTCGCCGCTCTACGTGCCACGCCTGGCTTTTGGCTTCCATCGCCTATCCGCCATTCGCTCCTACGAACCCGGGATCGATCTGCATCACGTGTTCAACCCCGATCCATTCGTCTTTCCGATCCTGCGCCTGCTGCGGCGCCCGATCGTCTACTCGCTGACCGGTGCACTGTCCCAGGGCGCGCGCATTCCCCCTTTCCTCTCCTCGCTGCCGGCGTTGACCGTAGCTGACGAGCGAAGCCTGGCCCGTGCCCGCGCCCAGGGGTTGGACAACGTGCTCCTGGTGCGCACCGGCCTCGATACGAGGCGCTTTTCGCATACACCACTCGCGCTCCAGTCGCAGCTCCGGTTGCTGGTCGGGTCCGCGCCCTGGTCGAGATCCCAGTTTCGCAGCAAGGGTGTCGACGCCCTCCTGGACGCAGCGAAGGCGTGTCCTGGCCTGCATCTCACTTTTCTCTGGCGCGGCGTATTGCTGGACGAAATGGTGAAGCGCGTCCGGCGTCGTGGCGTGGAGCACCAAGTGCGCGTCCTGAACGAGCGTGTCGACGTGAATGAGGTGCTGGCGGGCGTCCACGCCAGCGTCGCGTTGGCGACGGATCCCGCCGTGATCCATCCTTACCCGCACTCGTTGATCGAGTCGCTTGCCGCCGGCAAGCCGGTCCTGCTCAGCTACGCCATCCCAATGTCCGATTATGTCCGGGAAAAGGAGCTGGGCTGCACTATCGACCAAGTGACACCCGGCGCCATCCTGTCCGTCATCGAGCAGTTGCGCGGACACTATCCTGCTCTAGAGCATGCCGCTCACGCCAGGGGTGGCCAGGACTTTTGTCTCGCACCTATGATCGGGGCATATGAGAAGGTCTATGAACGCGTCGCCTAGCAGGATCGCGCGCCGCGAGGCTGCACAGGCTCTGGCCCTCCTCACCGCTTCCCTGCTCGTCTTTTTCTGGCCTGCCATCGTCAGCGGAGAGCCGCTGCTCGCCACCGATCTGATATTTGACATTGACCCCGTCTGGCGCGCTCTCGCCCCGGAAGGATACGAGAAACCGGGCAATCACCTCCTTTCAGATCAGGTCTTTATGTACTACCCGTGGCAAGCCTTCGCTGCACGCTCCCTGGCCGCAGGCTATCTGCCGCTCTGGAATCCCTACACCAGCGCTGGCCTCACCTTCATTGGCAACCCACAGGCTGCGCTGTTTAGTCCCTTTCACCTGATCGGCGCGCTCTTGCCCACGCAGGCCTTTTACCTCATCTCTGCCATCCTGCGCCTGTGGGTCGCGGGTCTCTTTACCTATCTCTTTGCGCGGGCGCTGGGTATGCACCATCCCGGGGCGCTGATGTCGATGGTCACTTTTGCCTATGCCGGGCCGCTGATCGCCTGGCTGAGCCACATCCCTTCCTACGTCCTGGTCTGGCTGCCGGCGATGCTGTGGGCGAGCGAGCGTGCCCTTTCCAGTGGGCAGTTGCGCTTTGTGGCCGTGGCGGCCCTCTTTATCGGGGCTCAGTTCCTGGAGGGGCATCCCGAGACCTCCTTTCACGTGTTGATCGCTTGGGCTGCCTATGTGCTCTATCGCGCCCTGGCGCTTGGCAGCAACCGGCGTCAGATCGCACGCCGGCTTGGCCTCTCTGCGGCGGCATGTCTGCTCGGTACGCTTCTCGCCGCGCCCATGCTTCTCCCCTTTGGGCAGGCCCTCCTGGACAGCGCCACCCTGGCCGACCGCGGAGCACCCGTCGCGCGCACCGCGTGGGCGACCGCCAGGCACGTCCTGCTCGACTGGCAAGACTGGCCCACGCTAGTGACGGTCATCCTACCACGCTATTTTGGCACGCCAGTCGACCGCAACTACCTCTATCCTTACTCCAATTACATCGAGCAAAACGCCTACTTGGGCATCATCCCCCTGGCGCTCGCCATCTCCGCCATACCTGGTCTGTCCGGACGGCAGTTGCGCTCCCACCGCGGGCAGATCCTCTTTTTCGCCCTCCTCGCATCCCTATCGTTGGGCATCGCCGCTGGCCTGCCCTTGCTCAACGGCGTCAACGATCTCCCCCTCTTCCGTATCGCCGCCAACCGCCGCATGCGCATGGTCTATGGTTTCGCCGGAGCCATGCTCGCCGGGTTCGGCATGGACAGCCTGATCCGCCATCCTGAAGAACACCGAAAGCGTGTCCGGTCCATCCTGATCGCCACTGCCCTCTGTGCCCTGGCCTTGCAGGTTGCCGCCTACGTTGGGCTGACCGCGTACCGCGAACAGATCCTGGCTCTGGGCCTGAATCAGGTCGAATCGCGCCTGAACACGCCGCACTACTGGCGTTCAGATGCGTACTACCGCGAGCAGATCGTGGCCCGCTACGACCAGTTGCTACAGCAGACGCTGGCGCCTCGCCTCGTCACCTATCTGCCCCTCCTCGTCACTGCTGGTTGGCTGGCCCTGGATCGAAACTGGCGGCGGATGAGCCCGGAAATGTACACTGGCCTCATCCTGGGCTTCGTGCTCGTCGACGTGATGGCCGTGTGGCGCCCCTTTCACCCTACCACTCGGTCCAAAGACGTTTTTCCACTCCCGCCGGCAGTCGCATACGTGCGCGGCGACCAGGATCTATACCGGGTGTCCGGTCTGGGCATGGCCCTCTACCCCAACACGAACCTGGTCTATGGCCTGGCCGACATACGTGGGTACGATACCCTCGTCTCGGTTCGCTACGATGCCCTGTTCAACAGCATCGCGGGAGTCTATCGCGACGGCTTTCACGCCCTCCTGACCGACGCCGGCTCACCGCTGCTCGACCTGCTGAACGTCAAGTACCTCTTTACCGAGGACACGCTCGACGGGCGCTGGCAGTTGGCGTTCGAGGATAAAGACGTGCGCGTCTATCGCAACAGCGCGGCCTTTCCTCGCGCCTACGTCGTCCACGAGGCCAAGCTCGTGGATGGGCCGACCGCATCCCTTCGCCAGGTAACGGACGGCTCTGTCGACCTGCGCCGCACCGTGATCTTGGAAGAGAGCCCTCCCGGCTGGTTGCCCCTGGAAGAGCCGCCGCCGCCGGACCCAGTGCGTTTCCTGCGGTATGAGCCCAATCGGATCGAGATCGAGGTAGAGACGGATACAGATGGCCTCCTCGTCCTGACCGACACCTACGCACCTGGCTGGCAGGCACGCGTGGATGGGATGGCGGTTCCGATCCTGGTCGCCAACCACGCCTTCCGGGCCGTCGTCGTCTCTGCCGGGGCGCACGTGGTCGAGTATACCTATCGTCCCCCTGCTTTTCTCCTCGGCATCGGCATCAGCGTGTCCGCGATCGCGCTGATGCTCGGCGTGGGCGCAGCAGCCTGCTGGGCGCGGAGGAGAGAGGTAACCCGGTGAACCTGCAGCATAGGGAGGAGCGCGCCGTCCTCCCCCGACTTGCCCGGTACCTTGGGGCCGGTTCGCTCGCTCGGAACGAGCTGTTGGGCGCTGCGACTTTGCTCCTTGCCTCGATCCTGCTCTTCCTCTGGCCCGCAGTCTGGGGGGGGCGCGTCCTGCTGCCCGCAGACCTGCTCTTTGAGGTCGATTCACTCTGGCGTCCCATAGCTCCGGATGGCTTCCTGCTGCCCGGCAACCACCTGCTCTCCGATCAGGTGCTTCAGTTCGCGCCCTGGGAGGCATTCGCTCGCCGCGCACTGTCAGAAGGCGAGTTGCCGCTCTGGAACCCTTACACGAATGGGGGCGTACCCTTTCTCGGCAATGCCCAATCTGGCATGTTGAGCCCCTTTCGCCTGATCGGCTATCTCTTTCCCTATCAAGCTTCGTTTGCTGTGACCGCCGTCCTCCGGCTCTTTGTCGCCGGGATATTCACCTACGTGTTCGCGCGCGCAGTCGGCATGGAGCGGCCCGGCGCTCTACTCTCCATGATCGCCTTTACCTACGCCGGTCCATTGATCGCCTGGCTCGGCCATCCTCACTCTTTCGTGCTCGCCTGGTTGCCGGCCATGCTGTGGGCGACAGAACGGGCACTGGCGACCGGCAGCCTGGGTTACGCCGGCCTCTCTGCGCTTTTTGTTGGGGCGCAGTTCCTGGGCGGGCACCCCGAGACCTCTTTCCACGTCATCCTGGCCTGGCTGGCTTACGGGATCTATCGCATCCTGAGCCGCGCGCGCACGGCAAGGAACAGCCCCTGGCCTGGCTTGGCGAGGCTCCTGGGTTCGCTCGTCGTAGGGTGTGCCCTGTCCGCTGTGCAACTGCTTCCGGTCATCGAATCGATCTATCACAGCGCAGCGCTGGTCCAGCGCACAGCCTCGCGCCTCACCCTGGGCGCAGGCTTTTTCGAGCACGCCTTTCTCGACTGGCACGACTGGCCCACCCTGGTTACGGCGCTTTTGCCCCAGTTCTATGGCAGCCCGGTCGACCAGAGCTACTTTTATCCCTGGTCGAACTATATCGAGCAGAACCTCTATGTCGGCATCGTCGCCCTCGTGTTGGCCGGGATCGCGGTCTGGTGTGCGATGCGACGCAGGGCACGTTCCCGGCGGGGGATCATTGTCTTTTTCGCCGTGATGGCCGGGATCTCGCTGGGCGTAGCGCTGCGACTACCCTTCCTGACCCTGGTCGGCGATCTGCCTCTCTTCCGGCTCGCTGCCAATGGCCGCCTACGCATGATCTATGCGTTCAGCCTCGCCATACTGGCCGGGTTTGGCCTGGATCGCTTGGAAGGGGATCCGACCGCACGGCGAGCCGCGCTGTATGCGTTGGTCGCGATCGCTATCCTGAGCGTGGTGCTGGTCGCGGCAGAACACGCCGCCTTTGTTCTTTTCGAGAAGCAGATCGTTGCCTCTGGACGGGCCTTTTTCGAGGCACAGCAGGGCAAGCCAGGGTACACGCTTTCCCTTGCCCACTACTACGAGCAGGTCGAGGCTCGCTACCGACAAAAGCTCCGCATGGGTTCGCCCAGCAACGTGGTCATGTACGTACCCGTGCTTGCCGCCGGTGTCTGGACGGCCCTGCATCGCCTTCAGCGCGGCCCTTCTTCGTGGCTGTGGACAGGATGTATCCTGGCCCTGCTCTTTCTCGATGCCTTTTTGACCTGGTCTCACTTCCATCCTGCGATCTCCTCCGACCAGGTGTACCCGGAGCCGTCCGCAATTCGCTTCCTGAAGCAGGACCCGGGCCTCTATCGAGTCGCTGGGCTCGGCTCGGCGCTCTCTCCGAACACGGGGATGCTCTTTGCCCTGTCCGACGTCCGCGGATACGAGCCCCTCGTCCCAGAGCGGTACGATGCACTGTTCGACCGCATCGCGGGCAGCTACCGCCACCACTTTCACGCCCTGCTCACCAGTGCTGACTCCCCATTGCTCGATCTGCTGAACGTCCGCTACGTGATCGCAGATCAGCCGCTGGGTGGGCGGTGGGAGCTGGCGTATGCCCAGGATGGCGTGTCCGTCTATCGCAACCCCGGCGTGCTGCCGCGCGCGTTTGTCGTCTATGACGCCGTGGTCGTCGCTGGCGCCCAGGCATCGCTCGAACGAGTGGCAGAGGGAGACCTCGATTGGAGGAGCATGGTGGTGTTGGAGGAGCGCCCGGCAGGGTGGCAACCGCCGGCCAGAGCACCTGTGTCGCAGCCTACGGTCGATCTAATCCACTATGGGCCCGACTGGATCTCCCTCCAGGTCGAGACCGCAGCGCAGGGCCTGCTGGTGCTCACGGACACCTATGCGCCAGGCTGGACTGCCCGTGTCGATGGACAGCCAGCACCTGTCTACGTGGCCGACCACGCCTTTCGCGCGGTGGTCGTGCCCCAAGGGACACATTCGATCCTGTTCCGCTACGAGCCGTTGAACGTGCGCATCGGCGCAGCGCTCAGCGGGCTCACCGCGAGCGCCCTGCTCTTGTCGGCCATAGCGTTTTCCATCCGTCGAGTCAGGAGAAGCGCCGCTTGAAGATCCTACACGTCGTGCACGGCTATCATCCTTCGATCGGGGGCTCGCAGTGGTTGGTCCAGAACTTGTCCGAGCGGTTCGTACAGCAGTTTGGTGACCAGGTCACAGTGTTCACCACGACCGCCCTGAACATGGAGCTCTTCTGGGACCGGCGTGAGACTGCCCTGCCCGCAGGCGTAGAGACGATCAATGGCGTCCAGGTACGGCGCTTTCCTGTCTACAACCGTTTCGGCACGCTGCGCATGTTGCTCGCGCACGGCGCACATCGCCTGCACCTTCCGCTCAACGATTGGCTGCGCACGATCTACAATGGACCCATCGTCTTTGGCTTGCGCCGTGCGATTGCCGAGAGTGGCGCGGACGTCGTCTTTGCCACCGCATTTCCCCACCTGCACATGTACGACGCCCTCCACGGCGCGCGCCGCGCGGGCATCCCCCTCGTTTTCTCGGGCGGCATTCACGCGCCCGACCACTGGGGCTACGACCGGCCCATGATCTACCGTGCCATCCGGCAGGCCGATGCCTATATCGCCTACACGTCTTTCGAGCGCGATTACCTCATCGGGCGAGGCATCGCCCCGATCAAGATCGCCGTCGTCGGCGTAGGTGTCGACGCAGCAGCCTTTGCGCAAGCCGACGGGCCCAGCGTGCGCCAGCAGTATGGATGGGGAGACGACCCGCTGATTGCGCTCGTGGCCAAGCAGAGCCCGCGCAAGCGCTTCGACCTGCTAGTCGAGGCAATGGCGAACGTGTGGCAGACGCACCCCAACGCGCAACTGCTGCTCGCCGGAGCACGCACCTCCTACTCGGAACAGATCCGGGTAGCCATCGCTCGCCTCCCACCTCCACAGCAAGCCCAAGTCACACTGCTCGACGATTTCCCAGAGGCACTCAAGCCCGACCTGCTCGCCGCCAGCGACATCTTTGTCCTGCCCTCTGGCCAAGAGTCCTTTGGCATTGCATTCCTGGAAGCGTGGGCGTCCGGCACGCCCGTCATCGGATGCCGTAGCGGTGCCATCTCCTCCGTGATCGACGAGGGCCGCGACGGGCTACTAGTGCCCTACGGAGACGCTGGCGCGCTGGCAGGTGCCATCGTCGAGCTGCTGGATGACCCCTCTCGCCGCACCGAGATGGGACGTGCCGGACGACACAAGGTCCTGGCCAACTATACCTGGGAGATCATCGCCAACCGCGTGCGAGCCGTGTACGAGCGTGCCATCGCCGGTCGCGCTGCAGATGGTTCCAGGTAGCACCGTTCAGCGCTTGGCTCCTTGACCAGCGCTCTACCGCTGGTAACTCTTGCTCACGACCGGCAGATACACACGCTCGATGTCGCCCACGTACACATAGAGTGTCGCGTCCTGGGGGCTGTTCGCGACGGCACCCCCGTTCCACGTCCCAGAAACCCGGACCGAGCCTAGGTTGTGCCAGCTCCCTGCCGCCAAGCCCTGCACGTTCACTTCCAACTGCACCGTAGAGGCATCGACCACCGTGCCGTTGAGCGAAGGGCTCACCGCCAGGCGCGAGATCGACTCCTGGATCTGCCAGTCAAAGGGAACGTCGCCCAGGTTGCGGATCGTGACCGGCTGGTACGCCACGTTTCCACTCCCAGCCTGGTGGTAGACGCGGATCTCGTCCTGGAACCCGAGCCGTGGTGACAGCAGGTACGCGCCTGTGCGCTGCGCATCCCGATGGAACATCGGCCACGGCAGCGCGTCATCTGTCGTACCAGAGACATTCCAGATATAGAGATAGCCACCCGCCCCGATGACGACCTCGAGCGCCCCGTCGCCGTCCACGTCGTCCACCAGTGGAGAACTGAACAGCGGGCCGGGATCGTCAAACGAGGTTGTATTGACCGCACTCCCGTCGGCCTCGACAGCGGCAATGTACGGGGATCCTAGGCCTGACTGCAGGATTTCTACCCGGCCATCCCCGTCATAGTCGGCCAGCACGGGGGCATAGAGAAGGCTTACGCCGAGCGAGACCGGGTAGTGACCGCTGTAGGAACTGCCGTCGCCTCTCCACGCATAGAGACGACCGCAGTTATCCGTGACGGTTCCGCAGCCGACGACCACCTCGGGTCGCCCATCCCCATCCAGGTCGCCCAGCGCCGGCGGAGCCTGCACGTCGCCTGGCAAGACCTTCGGCCAGCCAGGCACCGGTGAGCCATTTGCATTCCAGGCGTACACATAGCGCCCGTTCCCCCCTTCGTCCGAGTCGGCGCTGCTGGCCACGATTTCCATCTCCCCATCACCATCGATGTCGCCAATCGCGGGCGAGGACTTGACGTTGTTCTGTGTCGTCACCGGCCAGCCTGGCACGTTGCTGCTATCGCCATTGATCGCCCACACGGTCCCGTATCGGTAGTTGATCTGCTCCCAGTTGCCCGGACACGACCACGGCGGGCTGTCCGTGCCGACGACGACCTCAGGCAGGCCATCCCCGTCGATGTCGCCCAGTGCCGGCGAGGACCAGCCACCACGCAGCAAGCAGTCGGTGCCTTCCGTGCTGTCGCTCTCGTCCGTGTAGCGATAGATCGGCCAGCCTGCCACAGCACTTCCGTCATAGTTCCAGGCGTGGATGTGGCGGTCCAGGCCGAGTACCACCACCTCCTGCTGCCCGTCACCGTCAATGTCCCCCATCGCGGGCGAAGACCAGAACCCATCCCAGCAGCCATCCGGTCCCCCGGCTGCGCCCAGCTTGTCGAGACGTGGCTTGGGCCAGCCCGAGACCACGGCAAAGGACCAGGGATTGCTCTGCTGGTAGCTGTACACCAGCACCCCACCGTTGTGATCCGCACCCGGTATTCCTCCCACCGAGACCGCGATCTCAGCTTTGCCGTCCTTGTTCAGGTCGCCCACCGCGGGGGAAGACTTGATTACGCTGTTGTTCCGGCAACTGCCCCCCGGTGCGCCCGCCGCGTTCAGATCATCCCGCGTCTGTCGTGACCAGACTACCGACCATGTACTACCGCTGTAGGCGAACACGAACAGGTTGCCCCGATCCCCACCGACCACGATCTCTTTCCGGCCGTCGCCATTGAAATCATAGGCTGCCGGGCTCGAGTCTCCGATCGTATCCCCGAGCGGTACCACGATCGCCCCTGCCGCCCCGGAAGGTGCCGGTGACGAGCCTGCTCCAAGGAGCACTCCGATCGCCACCAGGCTACACAGTCGAACGATCAGCATACGTATATGTTCCGTACGTTTCATCCTCATATCCTCATCTCCGTCATGTCGGGCCCTTTTCGCACTCGAACTCGGCAGGGCCAAGCAAGACCTATTCTGGTCGTGCCTTTCCATCGGCAGCAGCCGGTCACATCCTCATCTCCGAACGAGGGACGCACGATCTCGCCCCACATCTGCTCGAATCCGCCCGGCACATCCTCTGAAACGCGGAGCGAGCCCCGGCCCGGCGCCTTCCGCCAGTAGAGGGTCGAGTGTGCCCGATCATCCTGCGACACGGCAAAGATCGGCAGCTCGTGCGCGGCGAGCGCGGGCCCGCCCATCAACTGGATGCCCGACTGTCGAGGGCGAGCCCCGCTCCCTGTCCACAGCTTCCGATGGTACCAGAAGATCGGGTTATCGCGCAGCCGCCACAGGAAGGACGGCTGCAGGGGCAAGGGCTCAGCCAGCCCCATCGCGAGCTGGTATTCGCTCCGCATGTGCTGCTCCCACGAGTAGTCAAACGCATATGCGCCCAAGACCTGAACGTAGCACGAAACCAGCGCGCTCAGCACAAAGAGAGTGCGAAGCAGGCGCGATCTCGCCAGCCAACCCCAGGCAGGGACCAGCAGCACACACAAAAAGGGCACTGCCTCCAACACGATTCGATAAGAGTACCCGCCCCCGCCCCACCACGTGTGCCAGGTCGCAGCAGACAGCAGCACGGCCAACGCACACGCCGCCATCAGCCACAGTTCCCGGCGCTTGCGCCATGCTGGGATCGCAAAGGCAAAAGCCAGCACAGGAGCATACACAAACAGTCCCCGTCCGGGACTCACGAGAATCCCTGCTATACCTTCAGGAAGACGCGAAAGCATGCTGGGTAGCCCGCCATAGCCCCCCGTGTACCCTCCCGTCGAGAAAAGCACGTCGACCGTACCCACACTGTACACAACCAGGGGCACCATCCCTACCAGCGCCAGCAGCAGGGCGCCGCGGAACACCGAGGACTCGCCCAGGCGCACGTAGACCAGGAAAGCGACCAGCAACAGCCCATTCGTGAGGCGGCAGGACACTGAAAGGGTCAGTGGAAGCGTGGCCCATAGTACGAGGCTGCGGCGGGTAAGCGCCGTACCCGCGAGGTAGAGAGCGAGGAAGATGCTCAACAACAGCAGCGAGGGCGCGTGCTGCCACAGATCCTGGCTGGCCACGCTCCACGCCGAGGTGCCGAACCCATACAGGACGGCAATACCCAGCGCTGCGGCAGGTCGAGCCAGGAACGACAGCGCGCGATGCATGCACGCCACGGACAAGGCGACGAACAGCGCGCTGATCGCCTTGAAGGGGGGAGAAAGGTACTGTGACACCAGTGCGGGAAACAACCTGGACACGACCCAGTAGGGTATACTGGCCGCAAATGCAGCCCCGGGCGGGTAGGCAGATACGATTCGTAGATCCTTGTCTGTGCCCACCTCTCCGGCAGGGCGGTACCCCTGCAGGCGCTCCCTCGCGTTCAGGATGCCGAGCGGCAGGCCCAGCTCCACGTAGGCGAATCCCCAGTAGTTGCGGTACTCGTCGATCGTCTCCTGGTACTCGTCCAGGTAAAAGTCGCCACTGTGAACGATGCTCTTGGCCAAAAAGTAGTTCGGCAGTACGTCGCCCGAGTCGGCGCTAGTGTTCAAGCTGCTCAGGTAGACGCCAGTGCAGAGCAGGACGAGAAACAGCTCGCAGGTCCAGGCACTCGTCACGGCCTTTGCGATGCGCCGCTTTGCCGCCCCCAGCCTTTCGTGCAGCGCAGGAGATGAGTGGACGCTCACTTTACCACCACGGGTTGTCGGCCACCCAGCCTATCAACCGCAGGTAGTGGTCCAGCACCCGCTCCCACGTATAGTGCTGTGCCACGTACGCCTGGCCACGCCGTCCGAGAAGGCTTCGCAGTCGTTCGTCGCCTAGCATCAAGTCCAGGCTGGCCTCGAACTCGGCATAGTTCATATAGTACAGCGCTGCGTCGCTGCGTATGCAGTGTCCGCGCAATACGGGGCTCGCCCCATCGCATACCACAGGCGTCCCCACCGCCAGGCTTTCTAGGAAGGCGATCGACAGGCTTTCCAGCCGCGAAGGAAGCACGAACAGCTCGGCACCGGCGATCGCGCTGAACTTTTCCTCGTCCGAGACAAAGCCCGTTGCCACGATGTCGGGGTGCTCGGGAATCGTCACCTCGCTTCGTCCGACGAGGGCTAACGCCAGGGGCCCAGGCCGAGCCCGCTTGTACCGGCAAAAGTGCTCGATCAGCGTCTGGCACCCCTTCGAGACGCTGACACGCCCTACGTATGCCAGGTACGGGCGCGAGAGCCCGTACCGCCGGCAAAAGACGGTCCCATCCACTGCATTTGGCACCTCGATCCCTGCACCGGCCACGGCGTGTGGGATGTGACCGATCCCAAAGAGCGCCTGTAGCAGCTCCCGCTCCTCGATAGAATTGTAGAGTATCGCGCGCGGGCTGTGGAACAAGCGCCTGTAGACATCCAGGTAGAGAGGAGGCTCGTCGTGTGCAGTTGGGACGAGCAGCGCGCGGTCCGAGACCAGGGGCAGCCCCAATACGGTCGGATAATAGATGTAGGTGAAAAACACGAATGCATCGTACGCCGTGTGCTGATCGACGAGGAACTGCAGCAGGTCTGGCACCTCCGGTCCCTGTGCGCGCACCCACTCCATCTCTTCGCTCAGCGTATGCGAATGCGTGTACAGCCTCCTAGAGTGCTCTCGGAAGCCCTTCTCCCGCGTGCGCCTCGTCCTGAAGCGGCGCACGCTGACCCCGTTGACCCCCCCTGTCCCTTCCGGATACACATTCTCCCACGTCACATAGTCCTGCGCACAGCTCGTCAGGACTTCGACCTCGTGCCGGCCCACCAGCCGTTCGGCAACCTGGCGGCACAGTAGCTCAGCGCCGCCGCTGACCTCCAGCCCGTACCGCTGCACGACGAACGCGACCTTCATTCCTGCCCCCGTATCTTGGCCTCGATGAACCCAACTGCCAGGGGACGACGATCCCCACCACCCGCCCCGGAAGGGGATGTGGCGTAGGCGTACTCGAAGCGCAGCACGTCCACCTGCCTGCCGATCGCTGCCCGTGGGATCGTCACGCTCACCTCTTGCGCGTCGGCGACGCCGAGCTCATGCTCGCCCAGGCTCACATCGTTGTAGCTGATGTCAAGCCGCTGTACCTGTCCTTCCACCGGGTACGGAAAGACGATCAAGGTCAACACGGTGTCACGCCGCTTCAGGTGCACGCGCATACTTGATGACGCGCCGACCGCCCACCGTCCCCACGGCTCCGCTGCCGACCACCCTTCCCCCAGGTATCGATCGAGATCCGGGTCAGAAAACGGGACTGTCTCCCCCAGCGCATAGAGCTCGGGCGACCACGGACCGAGGCGCTCGAACCACAGATCGGACAAAGAGAAGTCCGCCTTCCCGGTCGACCACAGCCGCACGTCCACGCGCGTTCGATCCGCGACGATGAGCTCTTTGCAGATGTCCTCGTACTCCGTTGAAGCCCCTGCATCGGCGCCCCCGATCGCCAACGCCAAGATCTGTACCTCCTCGCTGCCCGGGATCACGACCTCCACGCGACCAGCCTGCTCTCGTGCAGCCCCAACCTGGGCCGTTGCACACACGCGATACAGTCCTGCCGCGAGGATCTCTTGTGCGCCACGCGCCAGATAGCCGGCCAGATCGCCCTGCCCCGTGTGGCGAACCTCCCTTCCACCCAGGTCGGGAGCAGGGACCACCTCGCCCACCTCCCCCCACAGGCGAGCGGCGGGAAACATGACAGCGCTCGAGTAGGGAACAAAGGCGGGTAGGATCGCGGTCAGGTCGACCTGGCGGGGTGCTAGGTCGAGGAATAGGTTGGCCGAACCATCGCGCCGGTTTCGCAAGCGGTAGCCCGGATCGTACATACCGAATAGGCTTAGGCCGGCGCTTGCGGCAATGAGCAGGACGACACCGCCTCTCCACAGCACGCGGCGCCGCTTGTGCCAGACGGCGGCATAGAGATAGCCCAGAGGCACTGCCAGGACAGGAACGACCGCTGCCAAAAAGCGCGCCGGAAAGCTCCATCCCGCCCACCACACGGACCACGAAGCAACCAACAGCACGTACGGAACCAGGACGGCGGACAGACGGGCGAGCGAGCGCCTCCTCCCAGCACGCCACATCACCACCATGCCGGGCAGAACCAGAAGGTAGGCCGGCGTGTAGGGAAGCAGACCGTGCTCCTGATCGAGAAGCAGTGCCCCTATGTTGCGTAGAATGCGACCTGCGCCCAGTCCCCACCCACCGTATTGCGCGGCAGGCGACAACGAACCATAGTAGCGCAAGCGGAGCGCAACCCATGCGGCAGCAAAGACGAGCACGGGCACGCCGTAGCCGGTCCACCGTCGCGCGCGTCTCTCCCCAGGTGAAGGGCGAAGGAACGACAGGCCCATCCCGGCGAGCACGGCGCTGAGAACTGCATACTTGATGCTCAACCACGGTAGGAAACCGATCGCTGCCGAATAGGCAACGATCTGCCCCTGCGTGGGGGCCGGATGCTGAACCGGGTCCAGCAAGCTCAACATCCACACCACCAACAGTGCCGCTACCGCCGCCGGATAGATTTGCGCCGAGTAGGGTAGACTGGGGACCGACAGCCCTATCGTGAGAGCAGCCAGTCCAACGGCAATCGGCGAACGGGTGTGCGCGAACACGGCCCGCGCACACAATGCGACCGTCAGCGCTGTGACCGCGCTCAGCAGTACCATCGCCCCCCAACGGCCCGCGATCCGGTAAAACGGTGCGATGAGGACAGGTAGCCCAATATCGTGAACAGAAATGATCGCCCCTCCCGCTTGCTGGGGGATCGCGTGTAGACCTTCGAGGGGAGAGGGATGGTAGGCCCAGTAATCTTGCTCCGCGAAATTGTTGGCCAGGTCGATATCCCGATCGTAGGCCAGGCTGTGCGCGATCAGCAGGTAGTAAGGCTCGTCGCCACCGAGGCCGATCACCCGGAGAGCGTGGGCGCCCACGAGCACATACGTGGCAAAAAAGAACAAACAACACGACAGCGCAAGCCAGTAACCGCGGCGATCCGCGTTGCGTAGGACAGCGCGAGGAAGAGACACAGCGGAGCTAGCCTTCTGTAGGGGCAAGGTATGCCGCCGCCATGCGCCGAGGAGACAGCGCCGCGCGTCGCTCTAGCGCCTTTTGCCGCAGTCGCTCGTACCGCGCTGGGTCCTGGATCTCTTCCATCGCCCGCCGGAGCTCGTCGGCGTTCCTGACCACGAGCCCCGCATCGCGCACGTCAGAGAAAGCCGGTAGATCCGAAAAGATGCACGGCCTGCCCGCACCCACCGCCAGGCTCGCCACCCCGCTCTGGTAGCTGTCCGCATAGTAGAGGACGACGGCATCTGCCGCGAGCAGATACTGCTCCATCCGTTCATAGTCTTGGATGAGGCGCACCTGCCCACGATGAGGGCTTTCTTCCAGGTAAGCCTCGACCTCGGCCAGATAGCCCGACTCGTGCCTCGACTCGGTGCCCACGATCCAGAGCTCGACACCAGGGGGGAGCTGGGCGATGACGTCCGTGATCCGCTTGCGCCGGAACAAAAAGCCGGGCACGATGAACGCAAAGCGATCCTGGGGCAAGCCCAGCGCCTGGCGCAGCGCCTCGCGCTCGCCCGACAGGTGCTTGACGGCGAGAGGCACATAGCGCACCTTATCAGCGCCCGATAGGGCCAAGCGCACGTTCTGGTCGGCCTTGGGCGAGTGCACGAGAACGCAGTGTGGCAACAGGCCTAGCAGCAGCAGCCCCAGCCGCAGCGTGACAAATCGGGCCGTGACGTCCAGCGTGGCGGCGGGAATCAGCGCCACCTCCTGCCACACCCGTGCCGAGACCGGCCTGGACAGGTGCCACTCGACTTGCCGCGCCGCCGGGAACTTATTCGGGGCGATCTCGTGCACAGAGAGGTAGACCTGCTTACGGCGGACCAGGCGCAGCCAGGCCATCGCTGCCACCAGGCCCCCCAGGCGAAAGATGCCCGCATCGTACTCGAATATCACAATGTCGTCGTCGCGCCGGATCGCGCGCAGCTTGCGCAGCAGGTCCTGGTTGCGCTTGTCCTCGACCCCAATGTACCGGGCCCGGTGGCCCAACTCGGCCAGTCCTCCACGCAAGACCTCGGCATAGTCGTGGATCCCGCAGCGTCCTCTGCTGCTCACCAGGACAATGTTCACACCTCGACCCCGATCTCCCGGAGCAACTGTGCGAGCTTGGGCCGTACCGCTTCTGGCTGGAAATGGGCCAGGCGCTCCCGTTGTCGTGATACAACCTGCGACCGCAGCGGGTCGTCCTCGATCAGCAGCCCAACCAGCTCCGCCACGGCGGCATAGTCCTTCTCGCGGATCAGGATGCCGCTCTCTCCCAGCGTTTCGGGCACCGCGCCAGCCCGGTAGGCGACGATCGGCACGTCGAAATACATACTCTCCAGCAGCGGCACACCGAACCCCTCGTGCTCGCTCATGCTCAGATAGACGCTGGCACAGCGATAGGTTGCGGTCAGGGCAGCAGCACTGATGTGGCCGGCAAAGATGACGTCGGGCAGATCGAGCCGCTGCACCAATGCTTGCAGGTAGGCCAGGTAGGGCTCCATCCCCGTCCACGACCCAACCAACAGCAGGCGCGCGTCCATGCCTGCGTGGCGTTTCAGGTAGTAGAACGTGAGGAGCAGGTCCTCGATCCGCTTGTTGGGCGACACGCGCCCCACAAAGAGTACGTTGACTCCCTCGCCCCACTCTTTCAGGACGCGCCGGTCGGGACGAACATCGTAGCGCCTCTGGTCAAAGATGATGGGCAGCACTCCCATGTGCGGCATATCGTGTGCCGCCAGCTCCCGGCAGTTGTACGGCGAGTCCCCCCATCCGGCGTCCACCAGGCGCGCCAGCTCGCCTAGCTGTTCCCGTCCTGCTTGCGCCGCCTCCATGTAGACGGCGTTGACGCCGGCAAAAAAGTGGTGCGGCGTGATATTGTGATAGACCAGCACTTTCCGGTCCGGCACCTGGCGAGCCCACTCTAGGACCGGCGCCGCGTATCCCAGCGAATAGTGCAGCAGCAGGACATTCCCTGGTGCAGAGAAGCGGCTGTAATCCGCTATCGGTCGCGTACGCCCCTCAAAGTGCAGCGGCACCCGTTCGACAAAGATCTCGCTCTCGCAGCCCATCTCCCGCAGCATGCGTTGTAGGCTCAGCATCTGGTCGCTGGTCGCATCGCCAAACGTGGCCGTCGGGTGGAATTGGTGCACCTGCATGGCGACGCCCTACTCGCTTCCTGCGTGTGTCTGGCGCAGCGCCTCGATCTCCTCACAGAGCGCCGCATTCTCTCGGGCCAGCGTCTCCACCGCCTCCAGCACCTGCCGGTTGAAATGCGACTGCTTTTCCAGCGAGCGGTACAGGTAGCGGCGAATCTCGGCGTTGATCACCCGCCGCACCAGCGCGTGGAGCGGACCGAGCACGGGCACTCGCCAGTCGACCACATAGTGTCGCGGCACGATGTCGCAGTCGTTCCGCCACAACCTGACCCGCCGCTGCAGCGCTGTCCCCTCCATGGCCTGGCCCAGCATCTCGTGATACAGGTCCTCGGCCAGCGACTCGGCTTCCGTATCTCGCGTGCCTGGATCGCTCGTCTCACGTTCCCCGATCCGCTCTCGGATCCGCTGCATAATCTCCTGTACGCTGATCTCCTGATCCCGGATCTCCAACCACTCGTTGCTCACCTGTCCGCCCTTCTTTCCCGGCGCTCGTTTCCTGTACCATCAAGATCGAGACGCAAGCGGCCCACTGCCCGGGCGAGCGCCACCAACGACCGTACGCTTGCCTCCTGCTGCTGGTTGATCGCCTCTTGCTGCCACATCAGGTTTCGGACCGCCCACCGGGCAGCAGCGCCATACCACGCCGAGCGAAAGCGGGCAATGAGCGGGCCGATCACCGGCACCGAAGAGCGGAACCGGTATTCCTGCAGCGGAGGCACGAGGGACATAGATCCCCGACCTTGGGGCTGGTACAGTCCCTCCAGCGCCGACAGTACCTCCTCATACAACTCGCCCTGCTCGGGCCATTGTGCGGGGATGATCTCGGCGGCGGTCGAGATCGCCTCTAGATAGGCGGCCCGTAACAGCCCCGCCGCGCTTTCGTCTCCTAGGGCGCGAAGATACGCTTGCTCGGCGGGGATGAATTCGGCCAGGAAGCGGCGAGGCGATAGGTGCTTGAGCAGGTACCGCAGCCGCCCGCGGTGATAGGCACGCGATCGCGAAACGGCCTCTGAAAATGAAGCCGTCTCCTCGTGGAACAACATCGCGCGGGGCTCGTACCACACTGTATAGCCGGCCTCGCGCGCTCGCTGGCAAAGGTCTACATCCTCAAAGTAACCAGGCCAGAACCCCTCGTCCAGCAGGCCGATCTGGTCCATCACCCGGCGATGAAGTGCCAACGCTGCCCCGCTGACATAGTCGACCTCGCGCCCCGTGTCCCACTGTCCCTGGTCGATGTCGCCCTGACCGTAATGATGGGCCAGCCCGCGTGGCCACTCGATCCATCCTCCCGCGTGCTGGATCGTGCGCCCATCTGGATAGCTGATCTTGCACCCGACCACGCCGCGAAGGGCTTGTTCGAAGGCACCCACTACTGCATTGAGCCAGCCTCTCCCCACCTGCGTGTCCTGGTTCAGCAGGACCAGGATCTCGCCCGTGGCGACACGCAGCCCAGCATTACACGCTCCGGCAAAGCCCAGATTGCTGCGTTCGCGGACCAGCGTCACAGTCGGATAGCGCTGTGCAACCAGGTCGGCCGATCCATCCGCCGATGCATTGTCCACCACGATCGCCTCGAGCGCGGGTCCTTCCTGGGCGAGCAAGGCATCCAGGCACTGTGGCAGGTAGGATCTGCCGTTCCAGACGGGGATAATCACAGAAGCGTGCACCGTCGTCATCAGGGCAGCCTCCATTCCCACCGCAGCTCACTCCATGCGAGTGACAGCGTCCTGGCACGCCGCTGCTCTTTCTCACACACGCTGGTCACGCCACCACCTGGCATAGGAGCGGGCCTCCCGTGCCACGCCAGCAACCCCCTCCTCGCGCAGGATCTGCCACGCCCGGCCCGGCAGCCGCCAGTACGGCGTGCGCCCCTCCTGCGGAACTCGCACCGTCTTGTCTGCAGCATAGTGAGGGGCCTGGCAGAACGTCACGAGAGGAGCAGCCACCCGTTCCCACGCGAACCGCTCGCGAACCCGTGCGAATGCCGGAGCCATCTGTCGCTTTGCGTCCGGCATCGACAGTAAATCGATCAGCGCATCCGACACACCCTCCACGTCCTCAAAGCCAACGACTCGCCCCAGGCCCTCCGCAGCGACGACATCGCTCAGTGCCTCTCCGCCGGACGTCACCACAGGCAAACCCGCCCAGAAATAGTCGAGCAGGCGCGTGCGATATGAAAAGTGCGTCTCCAGGTGATCGAGATGCGTACTGATGCCCACGTCAGCATCGAGCAGGTAGGCCTCACGCTCGTCGTAGGGCGTCCATTCGTTGAAAAAGACGTGCCGCTCCAACAACCCCAACTCGCGGCTGAGCTCGACCGCCCTGCTCGCCATGCGACTATCCGGGAGAGCCGGATTGGGGTGCCGGATCCCGATAAAGAGCAGCTTGGCACTCGGACAGGCCTCCACCACGCGCGGCATTGCCCGGATCGTGGTCAATGGATCTAGCCACTCCCAGACGCCGCCGCCCCATAGAATCACATCGTCATCGGCCCCGATGCCCTGGCGGACCCCCTTCAGCTTGGGCTCGTCCGCGTGCAGCGGGCGAGACCGCAGCCCAAAGGGGACGACGTCGATCAGGCCACGCAGCGCACCATCACTATCCCACGTACGGGGGTTGATGCGATTGTTCGCCATCAGCATCCCAATCCAGTAGTCGCGTTGCCTCTCGCTGGCGCACAGGTAAAAGTCCCCCAGCTCCAGCTGGTCGTTGAGCACCGCGAGGTCGCTTCTATGGATCGCGCTGCGATCGGCTAGCGGCTTTCCGGCGTGAAAGTAAAGATTCTCGATGATAAAGGGATCGTAGAGATCGACGACGATGGGGCAGCCGATTTCCTCCAGATAGGGGCACTCGCGCAAGACATAGCCCGACACCAGAAGCACGTCTGCCTGTGCGGTAGCCTCGCGAAGCAGGCGATCCGCGTGCGGCTCGTAGCCGAGGATCTCGATCCCCTCCTCGGGCAGGTCACATGTTCCCGGCACCGCAAGCGTGACCTGCACGTGTTGCGCCAACACGCGCGCCAGCTCACGGTAGCGGATCCCCGGGCCGGCCATATTCGAGTTCACCACGTCGGGGCTAACGATGAGTAGCCGGGTCATGTCGCACCTAGCCCACGCCTTGCTTCACTCCACACTACTTGCCTTCACCCCTTTTTCTACGTTGGAGACTATCCACGCCCGGCCGTGCCTCGTCAGCGGTCACGGGAGCTCATCTGTCACCATCAGGCCAGTGGACGCCAGCGCGCCGAGCACGGCCTCCAACGGGGCCTGCGTGAACCCTAGCTCAGCGCCGACCTGCACACACAGCTCACCCACGCTCTGACCGCCGACTGCACGCCACAGGCGCTGCGGGGCATCGTCCACCGGGACCATGTCTCCACTGGACACATGCCTGAGATACTGCCTTCCGCCCTGTTCTGCTGTCTCGAACGACGCCGCTCGGTGAAATCGACGCATGCGCTCCTTTGTCTCATGCCACGCCGGGCACGCCGCCTTCTGTCTTTGGCTTCCGTGCCAGGGCATAACACTCGAACGGGCGATCGACCGCACTCATAAGCTGCTTCAAGTGCCGAAAGTTCGCGTCAATCCGGTCCAGGTAAGGGTTGAGGAGGAAACGAGCGACGGCCATGCGGAGGCTGCGCAGAAGCCTGTGGAGTGGACCCTTTTTCCAGACCGGGAGATAGACCTCGACCGGCTCGATCTCGGGCAGTCCCAAGAGCGGCGACGCAGGATGAACCAGAGACGCGTTACTGCCGTACTCTGCCGCCACGAACCCGACCTGTTCCAGAAAGAAGCACAGCAGTCGAGGATCGTAGAAGCTGACGTGACCGAAATGCTGGTAATACATCTCGAGATGTGCGTACAGCGACCGCGGATCGGGCGCCACGAGGACGATCGCGCCGCCAGGCTGCAGAGCCCGGTAGGCATCTCGCACGAGATGGAGGACCGCCTCGTACGGGAGGTGCTCAACCAGGTGTGCCGCGAACACGCCGTCGATGCTGAGCGCCGGCAAGTCGGCCATGTAGGCCAGCACGTCCTGCTCCACCACTGCTGTGCCACGTTCGCGCAGGTGGTGCACCATCTCCGGATCAGCGTCGACGCCGACCGCGTCGACGCCTCGCTCGTTCAGCATCTCGACGAATTCGCCATTGCCGCAGCCCAGATCGACGACGCGCGAGCACCCGGCAAAAAAGTCGAGGTACATCCGCTGATGCACCTTTTGCTGCGCCGAGTCGTGTCCCATGTGCTGCAGGAACGCATAGTCCAGGCCGCCTTTGCTCACCCCACCCTCCGATGCTCCCACCGGCAAGGCATGTGGACCATGCCCAGTGTCTCCTTCACCCCGTTGCCACACCGCACCTGCACCAGGAAGGCCTTGTCCCAGTGATCGTAGGCGGTGGGTACCTCTCCCCCAAAGTCATAAGCCACTGCAGAGAACAGGTAGGTTCCTTCCAGGAGGGGGAGCTCGTCCAGCACGTACGTGACCGTGCCCGGCCCTTCCACAGCGCCCACGGGATAGTCAGAAGTGTTCGTGTTCGAGCCGTTGATCCACGCCCCCTCTGCCGAGTGGAATGCCATGCCAAACACAGGATCCTCGACCCGCCTATGCGCGACATAGTCCATCTCGACCTTCAGCGCTTCGCCCGTGCAGAACCAGCTACGCTCTACTCCTTGCGCGTCCAGGAAGCGCACGCCCGTGATCTCGATCTCGCCGCTTCCCCACCGCTGCCCTCGGGTCAGTGGCTTTCCGCGTGCGATGGCCTCCAGCTCTCCATCCGCGAAACCCCGCAGATACTGGCTCACCACTTCCTCCGGCTCGCCCTCCGCACGCACCCCGCCCCCATCGAGCCAGATCGCGCGGTCGCACAACTCGCGCACTGCGTCCATGTCGTGCGAGACGAACAGAATCGTCACGCCGTTGTCCCGCAACTCGTCAGCCCTGCGCAAGCACTTGAGCTGGAAGGCGTGGTCGCCTACCGCCAGCACCTCATCGACCAGCAGGATCTCTGGATCCGCGTGGATCGCCACCGAAAAGCCGAGGCGCATGTACATTCCTGAGGAGTAAAAGCGGACGGGGATATCGATCGAAGATTCGAGGTCAGCAAAGCGGACGATATCGTCGAACTTGCAGCGGATCTCTTTCCGGCTCATACCCATAATCGAGCCGTTCAAATAGATATTCTCACGCCCCGTTAGGTCCGGATGGAACCCTGCGCCGAGCTCCAGCAGGGCAGAGAGGCGGCCGTTGACCTCCACTCTGCCTGAAGTGGGCTCGATGATCCGCGTGATCAGCT
>Ga0315534_1000553_pt1 | contig 26022 bp, 21 predicted proteins | sample SalMarSW160240MG_FD_203094 | JGI IMG/M metagenome (GOLD analysis project Ga0315534, IMG submission 203094) | Salt marsh sediment microbial communities from the Plum Island Ecosystem LTER, Massachusetts, United States - Salt Marsh Sediment SW1602-40 ...
CATCTCGGTGTCGCGACCGAGCCATCACACATGAGTTTCGCGCTGTCGCTGAACGACGGCGGTTACGAATATTCGGGGTCTGGCTTCCACGGCTTCTTCGGCCAGCGAAGCAATCTGGGCGATCACCGGCATTGGGCGCTGCTGGCAGAGATTTCTCGCTTTTTCCGGACGGCCCGGTCGCGCGTGAAGCGTTATCCCGCCGCAACGACCCTGGGCACTTTTCTGGAACAAGAGCGCTTCGGGCGCCGCTTCATAGAACACCACATCGTACCAATGGGCGCTGCAATCTGGTCTACAAATGCGCTCGGGATGCTTGACTATCCCGCTCAAGGCTTTGTCGACTTTTATGCCAACCATGGGATGCTGCAATTTCGCAACCGACCACTTTGGCGAACCGTAACCGGTGGGAGCCGCACCTATGTCGAGAAGTTGGTTACCGACGGCGGTTTTGAAATTCAGCTTCAGAATCCGGTCCGGCGGTTGGTGCGGCACCCCAACTACGTGCACATTTCCGATGCACGCGGGGTGGTGAGACCATTCGATCACGCCGTCATCGCAACGCACGCAGATCGGGCTCTAGCCATATTGGACAATCCCGATTCAGACGAGGTGGAGCATCTAAGTACATTCGCCTATCAGAAGAACCGCGCCATCCTCCATCGTGACCCGCGTCTGATGCCGCGTAGGCGGCGGCTTTGGTCAAGCTGGAACTATATGAAGGCGCGGGAGTGCTTCGACGCCAACCTGTGCGTTACCTACTGGATGAACCGCCTGCAGAATTTGCCAACCCGCACGAACCTGTTCGTGACGCTCAACCCTCAGGCGGAATTGCATCCCAAGGCAGTCGATGCTGTGTTCGAGTATGATCACCCAATATTCAGCGCGCGCGCGATCAAAGCTCAAGAGACCCTATGGACGTTACAAGGACGGCAGCGCACATGGTTCTGCGGCAGTTACTTTGGATCGGGCTTCCATGAGGATGGGGCGCAGAGCGGCTTGGCCGTTGCCGAGCAACTGGGGCAGGTGCGCAGGCCGTGGCGCGTGGCCAACGAGTCCGGTCGCATTGGATTGGCGGACACTGCTGTTGCGGAGGCAGCCGAATGAATGACGTGCGTGAGGCGTTGTACTTCGGTGACGTGGTGCATAAGCGCTTGCGGCCGCGTACGCACGCCCTTCGCTATCGCGTCTTTACCGTTCTATTCGATTGTGACCGGCTCGAGTTGCTTGCGCGTCGCGTTAGGCTCTTTTCCTACAATCGTTTCAACCTGTTTTCGCTTTACGACCGCGACCACGGCGACGGCACGCCCCTTCGCGACTACCTGCGGCGCATTGCGCAGAAGGCTGACGGCAGCGCCGATATCAGCCGTTTCCTGATGGTGTGCTACCCGCGTATCCTTGGTTACGCATTCAATCCGCTAACCGTCTACTTCGGTTTGGATGCGCAGAACCGCACACGACTGATCATATATGAAGTCAACAATACGTTCGGTCAGCGCATGACGTATGTGCTGCCGGCCGAAAGCGACTCGAGTGGCTGTGTGACCCAAAGCTGCCGCAAGCAACTCTACGTTTCGCCCTTCAACACCGACAGCGGCACGTACACGTTCCACGTTTCGCCAATTGGTCGCGATCTGACCATTGGCATCGCGCTGAAGGATGACGGTGGAGCCCTACTCAAGGCGCACTTTCGCGGGCGGCGCGCACCGCTCACCGATGGCGGGCTGCTGCACGCCCTGGCGGCCACGGGCTGGATGACGGTGAAGGTGACCGCCGGCATTCACTATGAAGCTGCAAAACTCTGGATTAAGGGTTTAAGATTACGGCCGCGTCCCGTACGAGCGGACCGCACCATTGCCTATGTCAACACGCCGAAGGAAAGCGTCTGACAGATGCTCGAAGTCATAAGTCCCGACGGCGCGATGCGACGAGAACCGCTAACGGTCACCCTGACACTGCTGGTCTCGACGATTGCCCAGCGCCTGCTCCAGTGGGAGCCTATCGGATCGCTGCTCGTTGAGCTGCCGACCGGCCGCCAAATCCGCTTCGGCCGTGCAACCGGCGGGTCGGAACCGTTCTTGAAGCTGCACAACTACCAGGTCGTTACCAAGTCGATACGCCGCGGGCCATTGGGATTTGCTGAGGCATACATCAACGGCGATGTCGCTTGCTCGGATCTCACGCAGCTCTTCCGGTTCTTCGTACGTAATCGAGCGGGACTTCTTCAATCGAACCGCGGCCTCTTCAAGGTGCGCCTTGGTGATCGTATTGGCCATCTCACACGACGCAACTCGCGAATGGGTAGCCGGCGAAACATCTCCGAGCACTATGATCTGGGCAACGACTTCTACCGCCTGTGGCTCGATGGCGAAATGAACTACTCGAGTGCATTCTTTGCTGGCGGTGCACCCTCACTCGAGGCCGCGCAAACCGCAAAGCTCGACCTTGTTCTTGAGGTTCTTGGGCCATCAACCGGCGCAACGATCTTGGAAATTGGCTGCGGCTGGGGGGCATTCGCCCGCCGGGCAGCGCGCGTATGCGATGCGCACGTGACCGGAATTACGCTGTCGCATGCGCAGTTGGTGCATGCACGCAAGAAGGCCGCCAAAGAGAATTTGAGCAGGCAGTGTGTCGTCACGCTGCAGGACTACCGCGATGTGGCCGGCTCCTACGACCACATCGTGTCAATTGAAATGATCGAGGCCGTCGGACACGACTATTGGCCAAGCTATTTCCGGGTTTTGAGTGAGCGGTTGAAGTCCGGCGGCACAGCGGCAATTCAAGCGATTACGATCGATGAGGCACGCTTTGAGCGCTACAGACGCAGCGCCGATTTCATCCAGCGCTACATTTTCCCGGGCGGCATGCTGCCGACAGTCAATATCATCCGCGACCAGGCCATGCGCGCCGGGCTTGCGCTAGAGCGCATCGAGCACTTCGGCCAATGCTATGCGCGCACGCTTCGCGAATGGCGCTTGCGGTTCGATGAGGCATGGCCTCAGATTGGGAAGCTTGGGTTTGATGACCAATTCCGCCGCAAGTGGCGCTACTACCTCGCCTATTGCGAAGCCGGGTTCTTAGAGAACGCAATCGACGTCGGTATCTACAGACTGCGCAAGGCCTAGTCCCGCTTTTTTGTGATGAACGTGCGCACGAACCAGAAGAAGACCACATTGGGAAGCAGCCGCAGCACTTTCATGGCGAGCCCAAACCCGAGGGGAAAGACAATCTCGTACTTTCCTTTTTCCAGCCCGGCCAAGAGGCTCCGTGCCGCTTCGGAGACAGAAATGATCGCCGGCATGGGGAAGGGGTTTTCTTGCGTCATGGGCGTGTCGACAAAGCCTGGATTTACGAGCGAGATTGTAATGCCCGACGGTTCAAGCTCTTCGCGCAACGTCTCAGCTAAATTGATCAAGGCCGCCTTGGTCGGGCCATAGGCAATCGACTTAGGCAACCCCCGATAACCTGCGACGGAGGCAACGATGGCGATGTGGCCACGCCCGCGTTCAAGCATGCTTGGCAGCAACGCATGGACGGCATTGACGACTCCCAGATAGTTTACTTCAACGCCAGCGCGCAGGGCCTCCAGGTCCATATCTTCCGCCGACATCATCGTCCAAACGCCCGCGCTTAAGACCGCCAGATCAATCGGCCCAAGCTCCGCCTCGATCTTGGCAACGGTGACGGTAACTGCGTCGGCGTCCGTCACGTCGAGTGGAAGAGCCCTGACTGTTGGACATTCGCCTTCGAGGGTTGCGAGCTTGTCAGCCGAGCGAGCTGAAGCGGCGATATGTTCAACCCTGCCGTTGAGTAGACACGCGAGTTCACGGCCGACTCCTGAGCTTGCCCCGGTAATCCAAACCGTCTTCCAGCGAGCCCGCGCCATTGACGCTAGATCCCGACGAGTGGCTGTAGCAGGCGGCTCAAGAGCCCCTTAAAGCGCGTTGGTTGCTCCGTCGCGACAAGGCAAATGCAGGCCTCTCCCGGCTCAACGCGGGGCTGGTGCTCAACATGCTCGTCCAAATCCGCTATGTCTCCGCGCGCAAAGCGCCCCAGCGCATCGCGATAGGCACCTGCCAGTACGAGCGTCATTTCCGCCCCGCCGTGCCCGTGTTCCGGCACGGCCTTTCCTGGCGCAATGTGCAGCATGTAAAGCAACGAGGACGTTGGCGACTCCAGTCGGATGGCATGTTTGCGCACACCAGGTGCGATCGTCTTCCAAGAAATCTCATCGACGTTGTCACCAATAAACCGGCGCAAGGGTGCGGGAACGTCGTGCTTGCGATCGCTCGAGATTGGTGCCTGTGTTTTCACCGTCGCTTGGTGCGCATTGCTCTTCTCGACCCGCTGCATAAGGCGGTCGAAAGCGCCTTCCGACAGAGCCGTCTCACCCTCGGCTTCAAGCAAATTCCCGCCAACTGCCTCGGCCAAGCGAACCGCCCGCCGGCATGCGTCGCACATGGCCAGGTGGGATGCGACGATGACGGAGAACGCCTCATCGAAATCACCGCTCGCGTAGCGCAACAGCGTTGCTTCGTCGAGATGATGGTGAACCTTCACTTCAGTTCCTCCAGCATAGTCCTCAACTTCGCGTAAGAAAGCCTCATCCGGGACTTCACCGTGCCCAGCGGGAGTGCGAGCTTTGTAGCGATCTCGCTTTGGGGCAGATCGTGCACGAAAGCGAGCTCAATGATTTCGCGCTGCTCCTTCGGCAGCTCTTTGAGAGCTTCGGCAATCCGAGTGGCCTGCTGACCCGCCAACGTTTCCGCCTCTGCATCTGCGTCCTCGGATACGAGGTCAACATCGTCCAGATCCTCATAGGGCCGCGAAGAGTTACGCCTCAGCCGGTCAATCCGCGCGTTCCGTGCGATCGTGTAGATCCACGTGCTGACCGTGCCGCGCTCGGGCGCATAGAGATCTACCTTGCGCCAAACTGTCATCATTACGTCTTGCACCAGATCCTCTGCCTGAGCGTGACCGGTCCCTGCCTTCAGCATCAGCGTCTTCACGCGAGGCCCAAAGTGAGCGAACAGAGACTCAAAAGCGGACCGATCCCGACTGGCGGCAACTTTGCCAATCAAGGCCTTGTGCTCATCGTTCAATCGTTCGGGCGCTGACCCGTGAGGTGAATGCGTCACACGCTCGGCCGTTTGCATGGCTGACCCTCGGTCGCTTCGGGCAATATACGCGGCGGGCCCGGAAACGGATCACAAGATCCAGCCAGCAAGTGGTCCCTTCCCTTCTGGTGCCAGATGCGAAAGGGAGAGCTGCTTGCGCTGCTCCCCCCAGTGAAAATTGCATCTAAGGCGTTGTGCCGAATCGGCGTTCGCTACTCGGCCGCCTCGGCTTTCGGCAGATCACTTGCAGTCAAGCCCATGCGCGTTGCTATGCCAAGGCCGTAATTGGGGTCTGTCTTATGAAAGTGGACCATCTGACGCTTGACGATCTCGACCGGGACCCCCTGCATCGCTTCGGCGATGTTATCCATGAGCCGCCCCTGCTCATCTTGGGTCAATAGCCGAAACAAGTCGCCCGGCTGCTTGTAGTCGTCGTTGCCCTCGCGGTGGTTGTAGCGTTCGGCATCACCCGAGAGCTTCAACGGCGGCTCGGCAAAGGTCTCGTCTTGAGCGGGGCCGTCAAAGGAGTTCGGCTCGTAGTAAGCATCCGGGTTGCCGGTCATCGTGGGGAAGAACCGCATCGGGCCGTCCTTATGATAGTGGTGGACGGGGCACTTCGCTGCGTTGACGGGCAGCGCCTCGTAATGTGTGCCGAGGCGATAGCGGTGCGCGTCTGCATACGAGAAGATGCGCGCCTGCAGCATCTTGTCGGGCGACCAGGAGATGCCGGGCACGACATTCGACGGCGAGAAGGCCGCAAGCTCGATCTCCTGGAAATAGTTCTCCGGATTACGATTGAGCTCCATCACGCCGAGCTCGATCAACGGATAGTCGCCATGCGGCCAGACTTTCGTGAGGTCGAACGGGTTGTACCAGTGCTTGCCGACATCCTCTTCGGGCATGACCTGGACGAACACGTTCCACTTAGGGAAATCGCCCTCATCGATCGCGCCGTAAAGCGCCCTCTGGTAGGTCTCACGGCACTTGCCGACAACCTCCTCAGCCTCGCGGTTGGTATGAAACTTGTGGCCCTGCTGGGTCTTGAAGTGGAACTTGACCCAGTGGCGGTTTCCTTCCGAATTGATGAAGGAGTAAGTGTGGCTGCCGTAACCGTTCATGTGCATGGGGGAGATCGGCAGACCGCGGTCCGACATCAGGATCGTGACCTGATGCAGGCTCTCCGGCGACAGCGACCAGAAATCCCACATCGCCGTCGGCGAGCGCAGGTTTGTCTTGGGATGACGCTTCTGGGTGTGGATGAAATCCGGGAACTTGTAAGGATCACGAACGAAGAAGACCGGCGTGTTGTTGCCAACGAGATCCCAGTTGCCTTCGTCGGTGTAGAATTTCAGCGCAAAGCCGCGTACATCGCGCTCGGCGTCCGCCGCGCCAAGCTCGCCGGCGACGGTGGAAAAGCGCGCGATCATGTCAGTCTTCGCACCCGGCTGCAGACACTTGGCCCGGGTGAATTTTGAAATGTTCCCCGTGATGGTGAGTGTGCCATGGGCGCCCCAGCCCTTAGCGTGCACCGTGCGCTCAGGGATGCGCTCGCGATTCTGGTGCGCCAGCTTCTCAAGAAGCTGATAGTCCTGCAGCAGGACCGGCCCGAGGGGACCAGCGGTAACCGAATTCTGATTGTCGGCAATGGGCGCGCCACCGGTCGTGGTCAGCTTATCTTTCGGGGCCATGTCATTCGTCTCCAGGGATGCCTTAGACTCTCGCCCGAACACTGGTGCGGGAGATGAGATAAGGTAAAGTGATTTATTTTGAATTTGATCATAAGAACTTCTGATAGAAGAGTCCGCCGATGCAGCAGGACCTGTCCTTGAAACCCTAACCTTTCAGGCGATCAGGTGTCACAAACCCATAAATATCAGGCTCTTGTCACACCACATAAATATTGTGGTTCTGAAGTGTAACGTGATAACGTATACCATCAGCGGAGGTTAGTTTTGCGGGGGACCGCTCTCACGATGCGACAATGCAACCAGAAATCATCACAAGCTCGCGTAGCCTGAGGCTGCGGTGCGGGCCCTGTTCCCGGAACAAGAATGATGAGCGAAAAACCGCTAACAGCCATTGCGGCAGAGCTTTCCCGTGCAAGCAACATCGTTGAGGCTCAATCAAGGGCCCTGCAAGCGCTGGTCGACGAGCTTCCATTTCAAGAGCGCGATGGCGAGGAGGGCGAGGTGCGACAGGTGATTGTCGATCGTCTCAACGAAGCCGTGGGTGCGCTGCGCATCAGTCAGGTCGAGCTTATCGACCTGGAGACTTAGGGCGGAGTGCCTGTTGGGCGAGACGTGATCCACTTCCGGTCAGGACCTCCCATCGAGATGTAGGCCCATAGTGCTCGCGACACGAGCAGGAGAATGGGAGGTCTCGAGTGTGCCCTGTTAGCCGACAGGCAAGACGTCCACGCCGACGTTTACGGAATGCTCGCTGCCCCCGAGCAAGATGCCGATGATTGGGCTTATGTCATCGTAATCACGGCCATAGGCAATGCTAATGTGCTCGTCGTCGGGCATCAGACCGTTCGTCGGATCAAAATCGACCCAGCCGGACTCAGGCGACCAAACCGAGATCCAGGCATGTGACGCATCAGCGCCTGCTAGTCTCGGCTCGCCCGGAGGGGGACTGGTGAGGATATAGCCGCTTACATATCGTGCCGGCAGGTGCATGGTGCGGAAACATGCAAGTGCCAAGTGCGAGAAATCCTGGCAAACGCCTCTGCGTTGGTGCAGCACTTCCGTCACCGGTGTGGAGATATCAGTTGCTGTCGCATCGAAAGAAAATTCGTCGTATATTCTTGTGATCAGATCCCATGCTGCACGCAAAACCGGTCGGCCCGGCGCAAAAGAGCTGCGTGCAAAGTCGGCAATCTCGATGGTCGAAGGCGTGTGCTTCGAGGCGCAAGTATGGCCAATCACCTCAAGATCACGCGTGCCACTAGGAACGGTGATCAGCGCGGCAAGCTCATCCCATGGCAAACTGCTGTCAAGGTCGATGGATTGGCGTGCCGTGACATCGATGGTGCTCTTGGCATGAACAATGAGCTCTTCGTGTTCTTGTTCGATGTCGAACATAACAACGCGGTTTCCGTAGTAGTCCTCTCGTTCGGTCGTGATTGTCGGCGCTGGATCGACAAGAAGCGTGTGTCCTCTCACAATTTGCCGCGTGACGAGGCGCGGCGACATGTGAACGATGTGCTGCGATTGAATCACAGGTGTTGAGTACCGGTACACCGTCTTGTGGCTGATGTCGTATATCATTGCTTCGGCTGGAGTCGGGTGTGAACGCGATGCGGCTGGTCATCAGCCAGATTGAAGTATCGCCGCTCAATTGCCGTCGTTAACTGTGGCAACAACCGAAGTTGACTGCGCAAAGCGTCTTGGAGCTCCGAGCGCGTATTGTCTGCGGCAAAGCTTCCGACCTCAGCGAGCCGTATGGACGTCAACATGGATAGGATCAGGCGGCGTTCTTCCGTTAGGCTGGCACCCTGCATGGATTGCGGCAGGGCGGCAAGATGATTTGACACGCCAGCCAACTGGTAGGCCAAGCTACGCGGATTGGTTTCGTCGAGAAGTAGCAGATCGAGCACAAGTGCAAGCATCGGGTCCAAGCGATAGCGAGAACGATACGTTATGAAGCTGTCTGCGAGCTCAAGCAAAAAGAGCAGACGACCGGTTTCTTCCTCGCGATCGAGTGTCTGACCAAACAATGACAAGATGGATTCGCTCAAATTTTGAGCCCGCTCGATCCGCCGTCCCATGTCGAGGAACGCCCAACCGAAATTGCGGGTCATGTTCTCGTGCATCAGGCCATTGAAAGCGGCGATCCAGGCGAGTCCGTCCTCAATGAGATCGAGTGCCCCTTCGGGCGTGGCCGACACCATCGAGCGCCGCCACTCCGCCTTGGGTTGAAAATGGCTGACGACGCGCCATCCCTCGAGTGACAGCCGGTCGCGCGTCAGATTGGCGACGCGGTAGAGTCGATCCAGCGTGCGATCGAGCGTTCGACTGCCATTCTGGCCAGAAATCACAATCTGAACCATTCGCTCGATCGCCAACTGGTCGGGATCGGGGCTCGACGGCCAATCTTCCAAATCATCCTTTCGCATCAGAGCCTCAAGACACGTGCTTGAGGCCCCATAACCGTCGGAGGGCCCGCTATCCTCCTGAAGGCGCTGCAGCGCGCTGCGCAAAACGCGCATGATCCAGTCCGCGCGCTCACCGTAGCGGCCCAGCCAAAAGAGATCGTCAGCGACGCGGCTCTGAATGACGCGCTGCGAACGCTGCACCCGTGCCGTTTCAATTGTGGGCTTCCACAAGCTTCTGTGTGGCGGCATATCGCCGTCCGAAATAACCCAAACATCTCTCGTGCGTGATTCGGGCGCGCTCAATGCGACTGCGCTATCGGGATCAATGGTCATCGCAATGCCGCCCGGCATGACTGTGAAGTCGTCATCAGCCGCCGCGACAAATAGGCGAACCGCGATTGGCTCGGGAACGAGTCCAACCGGGGTGAAAGTCGGGGCAGTGCCGAAACCGGTTTTTTCCTCGGCGACCAGATTGTTGCCGTGTAGCTCAATTTCGTCACTCAAGGTGCGGCGTTGCGCGTCTGACAGTGTGGCACCCACCTGACCGTACTGCGCTCGCCCCGGTCGCCCAGTCCCTTCTTGGGCGGGACGAATGATCATCCGATCGAGATTTTCAAGGACGTATTGGCGGTTTGCCGCCTCCCCCAACCACCTGCGGGAAGCGTCAGGAATGAGCAATTGCTCTCCAAGTGTGTGATCGCAAATCGCGCCCAAATATTCGCCGAGGCCTCGGTTTTGGGCGATCGCGGAACCAAGGGCGTTTCTCACAAGCCCCGGGGCCTTACGACAGGCATGCACCAGTCCCGGCGGACCATCGTAGCTGCTGACGTCCAGTTCAAGTGGATCGGAATTCCTGCCCTCCACACAGCGCAGGATCAGATCGATACGCTTCAATCCGCCGAGCGTCTTGAGGAAGACGCGGTCACCGGAAATTCGCAGGTCGCCAGCTTCCACCAACAGATATCCGAGATAACGCGCCAGATAGGCATGACTGAAATAATCCTCATGGTGGGGGCCCGGCGTGAGTAGAGCAATGCGCGGATCGCGGCGCCCGGTCGATATCGTCAGGTTTGATTGTACGCGCTGGAAGAAAGGAGCAAGTCGGATCGCATTGCATTTCTTGAAAAGGTCGCCGGCAATGTGGGTATGCACGACACGGTTGGCGAGTGCGAACCCGACGCCTGCGGGCGTCTCGGTATGGTTGTCGATTACTCTCCAGTTTCCGTCCCAGCCCCGCGCAAGATCGACGGCATAGAATTGGAGATGGCCTGCTCTGGGCTCAATATTCTGGCACGCGGTTAGGTAGGAGGAGTCGGAGAATACCAGCGCTGGCGGCACGAGCCCTTCGCGCATCAGCCGCTGGTCCCCATAAGTGTCAGCGATGATTGCGTTGAACAAACGGGCTCGTTGCACGAGAGCTACTTCAAGAGATCGCCATTCGGTACTGGAAAATACGAAGGGAACGAGGTCGACTTTCCAAAGTTTCCCTGCGTCCGTCGGATCGGCAAAAATATCGTGAGCGATGCCCATCTCGCGGACGCGCCGGTTGAGCCGGTCCGCGCGTAGCGCTTGTTCGTCTGGCGAAAGTTCGGCGAGCTCAGATAAGAATTTGACCCAGTGCGGCCGAACATCGCCCGTGGCGTCCAAAAGTTCGTCGTAGGCGCCGTTGCGCAATGTTGCGTAGGCGGCAAAGTCTTCGCGGTTCGGCCCCAGAGACTGACGCGCTTGGAGGTTCATGGATCGTGGCGCCGTAGGTGTTGCATCGAAACCTGATTAGCAAAGACATCATGCGACTCTCAGGATAAAGGTTCGTGAAAAAATGCACCAGCGCTCTCAAGTGCAAGGAAAAACGAATCAATCCCCGTGTGGCCACTTGGGTTCGCCATCGAGATGGTTAAAGCCGTAGATCAAGGGTGAGTGGGTAGTCCGGATTGATCTCGGGCGTGGCCACCGAATTTAGTCCCGCAGTGTGTCCCATTCGCTCGAAGCGGGCCAATCGGCGCCCCTCGGCTTCATAGGAATTCACCGGCGGCATATCGATATTGCGACCTCCCGGGTGGGCGGTGTGATAGCGGCATCCGCCAAGGGAACGCTTCGACCACGTGTCCATGATGTCAAACGTCAGCGGGACGTGGGGCTGGATCGTTGGATGCAGGCAAGAGCCCGGCAACCATGTGCGATAGCGCACACCCGCCACTTGCTCACCCAGAGTCCCGGTCGCCGCTAGGGGAAGCGCAAGACCATTGCACGTCACAATATATCTTTCGCCGACTTGACCGCGAACGCGCACCTGGAGACGTTCCAGAGAGTCGTCGACGTAACGCGCCGTGCCACCAGGAGTGCCCTCCTCGCCCAGCACGTGCCACGGTTCCAGAGCCTGACGCAGTTCAAGATCGATCCCCGCCACTTCGACCCCTCCAATTCGCGGGAACCGAAATTCGAACTGGGGCCGGAACCACTCGAGAGCGATGGGCAGGCCAGCATTTTCAAGATCCGCGATGACGTCCGCAAAATCCGCCCAAATGAAATGCGGCAGCATAAAGCGATCCTGCAAGGCTGTGCCCCAACGCACTAGCCTCCCGCGATGGGGGGTCTCCCAAAACATTGCGATAAGCGCGCGCATGAGAAGCTGCTGCACCAAGCTCATGCGCGCGTGCGGTGGCATCTCGAAAGAACGAAATTCGACGAGGCCGAGACGCCCCGCCGGACCGTCCGGTGAGTACAGCTTGTCGATGCAGATTTCGGCCCGGTGGGTGTTGCCTGTTACGTCGACCAAGAGGTGGCGAAACAAGCGGTCGACCAGCCAAGACGGAACGGTGCCGGACTCGGCATCGGGAACTTGTTTCAGTGCAAGTTCGATCTCATACAGTGACTCGTGGCGCGCTTCGTCGATGCGGGGCGCCTGGCTGGTGGGTCCGATAAACAGTCCGGAGAAGAGATAGGACAGCGACGGGTGGTGCTGCCAGTACGTTACGATGCTGGCGAGGAGGTCCGGCCGGCGCAAGAAAGGACTGTCGGCGGGCGTTATCCCGCCCATGACAATGTGATTGCCACCGCCCGTGCCGGTCGGGCGCCCATCGTTGCGGAATTTTTCTGTGCCCAACCTCGCTTCGTGTGCATCGTCATAGACGCCAGTGGCAATCTCGACGACCTCTTTCCAGGATGTCGCTGGATGAATATTGACCTCAAGAACACCTGGATCAGGCGTAACCCTTATAACGCTGAGCCGGGGATCCACTGGCGGAGCATAGCCATCGATGTAGACAGGTAGTCCCGTCGCAGCTGCGGCGTTTTCGATCGCCGCAACCAGGGTGACAAAATCCAGCGCGTCTTCAACCGGCGGCAGGAACACGCAGAGGTGGCCGTCGCGGGGTTCGATGGTAAGCGCGGTTCGTATGGAGCCATAGAGCTCGTCGGCACCGGTGGCTGAGGGAACGGACGATGGCTTGAGTGCGCCGGCGTATTTCTTGTTTGCCAGAGCGCTGTGTGTCGGCAGTGGATCCGACTCGCCTAACGGATCGCGCGGCACAACGTGAGGATAGTCGACGGCGGGAACGTTCGGCAGAGACGATACGGGCAAGCGCAGTCCTGAAGGCGAGTCTCCCGGCGAAAGGAACAGCGTTCCACGCCGGACGGCCCACCGTTCCGTCACCCACCGACGACCCAGTTCCGGCGATTGCCAGGCTTGAAGTGGTAGGACGTAGCTGACCGGAGTATCGAGCCCCCGCTCGAATACACGCACAAGTCGTTCGCGTTCGGCAGGATCTTTAAGTTTGTTGTCGGTGGGCTCGACGTCGATTGGCAGCTTCTGCTCAATGAGCGCGTAGTAGGCGGGATCTTCATAGGCGGGTGCGGCGCTGTTTGGTTCGAGCCCCAATTGCTCGCACACTGCCTCCATTAGCTTCGCGGCGTTGGCGATTGTGGCCTCGGGGCCGGGTGATCCGCTCGCCACGAGATCTTGGTTGGTCCATATGGGCTGCCCGTCGCGGCGCCAATAGATGGATACGGCCCAGCGAGGCAACGGCTCGCCGGGATACCACTTACCCTCACCGTTGTGCAGCAGGCCGCCCTGCGCAAATCGTTTGTGCAACCGGGACACGAGTTCTTCTGCATAACGGCGTTTCGTCGGCCCAACTGCCGCGGTTTTCCACTCGTTACCCTCCTTGTCGTCAATGGAGACGAATGTCGGCTCGCCGCCCATGCTGAGGCGGACGTCTGCTCGCTCAAGATGCTCGTCGACGGTCTCTCCTGCGGCAAGGATGTCGTCCCATTGTTCCGCGCTGTAGGGCAGCGAAACGCGCGGCGTCTCCTGTACGCGTTCAAGGCACATGTCGAATGAGAACGTGGCTTCGGCCGCATCGTGTGACCCGGTGATGGGAGACGCATTCGATGGCCGTGGCGTCGCGGCAAGCGGAATGTGGCCTTCCCCGGCCAATAAACCCGATGTCGGATCGAGTCCGATCCAGCCAGCGCCCGGCACGTAAGCCTCGGCCCAGGCGTGAAGGTCAGTAAAATCCGATGCTGCACCTGAAGGCCCATCCAAGGACTTCACGTCGGGCCGTAACTGAATCAGGTAACCCGATACGAAGCGCGACGCGATCCCGATGTTGCGTAGGACTTGAACCAAGAGCCAAGCTGAATCGCGGCACGAGCCAGACGCTTTCTCAAGCGTCTCCTCAGGCATCTGGATGCCCGGCTCCATGCGAATACGATAGCTCAGCTCGGCGTGAAGTTTGCGGTTGATGTCGCACAGGAAGTCAAGCGTGCTCGCCGTGTCTTGGCTGAGCGAACCAACAAAATTTGCCAAGCGCGGTCCGGGCGGCAGCGGATCGAGATAAGGCCTCAGCTCCTGTTCGAGGTCGGGTTCATATGTGAACGGCCAGTCCTTTGCCTCCTCCGCTATGAAGAAGTCGAAAGGATTGATGACCGCCATATCGGCCACGAGGTCGACCGTTACGACGAGGCGGTCGGACTTCTCTGGGAAGATCACGCGCGCACAATAGTTGGCGAATGGATCCTGCTGCCAATTGATAAAGTGAATTTCTGGCTCAAGTTTCAGTGAGTAGCTGAGGATGGGCGTGCGGCAATGCGGCGCCGGCCTTAGGCGAATCACGTGGGGAGCCATCCCGATCAAGTGGTCGTAATGGTAGGCTGTCTTATGCGTGAGAGCAACGTGGAGGGTCATTTGAACCTATGAGAAGCAGAGACCTCTTGAATACCGTACGTTGGAAAGCATAGATCAACTTCCCAGTCGCACGAAGTTTAAGCATTGCCCGATCGCTGTGCTTAATGCATCAAGTTCAGGCAGTGTAAGAGCGCGGGGTTACGATGTTTCAAGGGTCGGACCCGTTGCGCACCAACAGAGTTGAGGTCGCGGTTGAAGACATTCGAATGCGGTGCGTGTGGCAACACTGTCTATTTCGAGAACCTGCAGTGTCTGAGGTGTGGCCATTCGGTAGGGTTCGCGCCCGAACACCTTGAGATCGTGACGCTTACGCCCGTCGACGGCAAGTTCTTTCGTGAATTGAAGAAGGGGGCGACCGGCCTTGTCTCCTATTGCGCCAACGAAGCTCAAGGTGTCTGCAATTGGCTTGTTAGTAGCGATGCGCCAACGCAGTTCTGCACCGCCTGCACTTTGAATCGCAAAATCCCGGATCTATCCAACCCTGCAAACCTGCGCGCCTGGGGAGATTTCGAGCGAGCTAAGAAGCGCCTCATCTATTCACTCATTCGCTTCGGACTGCCACTCGACGGCACAGCCGTCGGCAAAGGTCCACTGACGTTTGATTTCGTAAGTGACGCGCTGACAGGACATTTCGACGGGCTCATCACGATTGCCGTCGGCGAAGCGGATGCCGTCGAGCGCGAGTATCAACGCCAAGCGATGGAGGAGACGTACCGCTCGCTGTTGGGACACCTGCGGCACGAGAGCGGACACTACTATTGGATGCTCTTGATCGAAGGGACGAACTACATTTCGGAGTTCCGCCAGCTATTCGGCGACGAACAGAATGACTACAACGCGGCGCTACAGCAGCACCACGGATCGGGGCCACCGCCCAATTGGGCTTTGCACCACGTATCGGCATATGCGAGTGCCCACCCTTGGGAAGACTGGGCGGAAACGTGGGCACACTATCTACACATGGTTGATGCCCTTGATACTGCCGCCGTCCACAGGATCGAGCCGCGTCCATCGCGCTTGATGACCCAAGCGGGTTGGGCACACGACGTTCAGGATGTCTATTGCCAGGAGAGTTTCGGCGCCCTGATCGAACGCTGGATTCCCCTCACGCTTGCACTCAACGATATCAACCGCAGCATGGGGCATGGTGACTTTTATCCATTCATGCTCCCAGACGTGGTCGTCACGAAGCTCGAATTCGTCCACCGCGCTATCAGACAGTCAGCCGCTGACGGCCGCTGATCTGCTGATTGTTTCAGACGTACAATCGGTTGTGGCTGCGATCGTTGACAGAAGAAGGGCGCTGAGAGCAGGTAAAAGGCACCCTGGCGGACAGCTTCGATCTCAATGCAGTCTAACTCGCAACGCTCTTGCGCCGCCTGCGGAAGACAATGGACATCAGCTGAAACGCGGGGCTCAGGTTTTCGGCTGAAAGTCGGAAGTCCGACTATAATTTCTGCTGTCAGGCTCTTTCTCTGTGCTGAGCGATGCTCACGGCGCGATCGGCGTCACTTGTGGTTCGCGTGATCGTAAGGTGGTGAAACTGGCGGCGTGCCAAAGGGTTTTTGGCTTATAAAGTCCACAGCCCTGAGCACTAGAAACCACGATGCAGGGCGCGTATTTACAGACCAAACGAGAAAGAGTTGTTGCGACCAAGTAACACCACTTCCGGTTTACCGCCTACGGTTTCATTATTCAGTAGACTGAACAGATGTTCATGAATTTGAGTCGCTCGGTGAAGTTAGTCCGGGGATTTAAGGGGTGTCTCAAATGAAGCTCGCTTATGAAAAACCGACGCTGGTCAAGCGCGAAGCTCTCAGCCAAATCACGGCGGGGGGGGCAATCATTATCAGCGGCGTTTGCGTTAATTGCGCGTGATAATCTGCGCTTAGATTTTGAACCTCGTCGAAACGGATGGGCTTGCTCACATGGGCAAGCCTTTTCCTTTGGTGCTTCCCAACGGCGCAATCGGCGTCACTTGTGCTCAAGATCAACGCAACATTATTCCGATGCGAGAAAGCGTGAGGGCGCTTGGCGGCTAGGGAAACTGAGGTCTCACCAATTGGTGAGACCTGTTTCCGATGCTGGTTGTCACCAGCCTTCTTATTCGCGATTTTCCTAGCCACCATCGCCCGCTGGGTTTCCTTCAAGTTGCTGGCGTTCGACGATCCGAGGCGTGGCCTTGTCGCGCTTAATCAGCTTGATCATTGCCTCGCACAGAGCGATTTCGGATTCGATCCTTCGCACGGCTTCTGCATGGTTTGGCCGCATCTTGTGCTTGGGCGGCCTGTCGCCCTTGGGTGGCTCAACGGGCTCACACTGATCAAGCCAACGCTTGGCGTCATCCCGCAAGCCGGAGTACCTCGCCAGCTCTGCTCGAGCGACTTCGTTGAAGGTGCGCATCAAGGTACTCCATCAGATTCGCGACCTCAGCGGCGACACTTGTTGATCGCGCTCATGTCCGAAATTCAGACCTCAATGTTGACATAGCGTAGACACGGAAACGCCCCGCGTCTTTCGACGAGACAGATACCTCAATAATAAATTGGTTCCATTTGGAAAATTGGTGAGCCCGGATGGGATCGAACCATTGACACCCTGATTAAAAGTTAGCTTGGGTCAGTCTAACTCTTTGATATTCGGAATAATTGGTTTTGCAAGGGTCTCCCGAACAGGCCCTAGCAGTCCTGTTTTCAGGTACGAATTTGCAAAACGGTTAGGGAGACACTATCAGGCGCGACCGCTGTCCCTTGAGAAGCCTCGTGCCGCAGGCTAACGAGTATCCCATGCTACCTGCAAAGAGCCTGAATATGATGGCGGCAAGATTCTTTCTGTTAATGGCATTGTGGTACGCAGCTGCTGCCCGAGTTGCGTCCGCGGAGGACTGCGATGCTGCCGTTCAGAGAGTCATCCAGGCGACCGGTGCCACTCTCAAACGCAAGACCGAACTCGGCAACTACCACTTGTGGCATCCTCTCGCGTCGAGCTTTGTCGTCTCCTGCGGGATCTTGCCATTTGGTGTGAGTGTCGCTTTTGATGGTCCGAAGCCCCCAAACGGCTTGTTCGACTTAGTGGGGCGAGCGGGCAGCGCACTCATTGGTGAAACGCAAGCGAATGTGACCCGATCCGCACAAGAATGTCATCAAGAGGCCACCATGACGGATCCGGACGGCCTTGGCTGCGCCACATCTCCAAAGGCCGAAATTGAATGCGGAGAAGGAGTTATCAACGTCTTTCGTCCGCAGCACCGGTGCCGGCCATGATATCTGCCTCCGTGTCACTAGGGCCCGGCATGTCACCGCAAAAGCGCCCGAGATAGATGCTTGGCACCGTTGGTTTTGCAGTGGCCTCCCGTATTATCTCCGATGGCATTGTTTCCCGGCACGAGTTTGCACGACCCTACATCCGGTCATGGCTCGACGGCGACGTTTCGAGCTCGGGCCGCTCTGCAAGCAGTTCCATACTCCCTTGGTAAGGGAGAGGCCGTCAGTTCAATCCTGACCGGCAGCACCATGCATTCCCCAGAAACAAGGGTTCTGACCTGAGGCCGCCGACGCACAGGCGACTCCCAAAGTGCAGAACAGTGCAGAAACATGCAGCTCAGTTGACACGCGGAGTTCCGCCGCTGTTCACGCCATACCCTCGCGAGCTTACGATCTCGGAAGAGCTCAAAATGACCACGCCATTGCTGGCGATCGCGCGCCGGCTGCGCTGTACAAAATGCGGATCCTACAAAGCGATCTGTTGTCCTGAAGCCTATGCGATTGCGCGGCAATAGCGAGAATGGGGTAAATGGCACTCGCACATCACTGACGCGCGGTTCGAATAGACAGACCGTGCGACTGAGGACGCAGACTGTGCGGCCCAGATCGTAGCCAATCTCGACGACTGAGCCTGTAGGGAAAGGGGCGACCAAGACGAACAAAACGAACGACCGCACGACCGAGACGAACGATACGAACGACCGCGCGAACGAGACGAACGACTGCACGAGCGAGACGAAAGCCGAGAACTGGGGAACGCGGATGCGTTCTCGACCATATTTTCGGATACTGTGGGTTGGTGCGAGACAATACCGATAGCAAAACTCTTAGCCGCGGCACGACTCAACTTCCACGAACCACTAGAAATCATTGGTGAGCCCGGATGGGATCGAACCATCGACACCCTGATTAAAAGTCAGGTGCTCTACCACTGAGCTACGGGCCCCAATGAGCCGAGCTTGTAGGCGGCACGCGGGGGGGTGGTCAAGCCGCGCGGGCCGCGAAATGGACCGGGCCAAGCGCCGCACGCCATTTACCTGTGCGAAATGAGACTTCTGTACCTATCGCGCGTTGCGCTATGAGTTTTCCACCATGACCAACCAAACATCCGATGGGGACGAAGGCGCACCACAGCCGCGCCGTTCGCCATCGAAATTGCCCGCGCGCGACCCTCAAGCTCTCAACCGGCTCAAAGCTATCGGGCTGATGTTTTTGGCGCTCACGCTGTTCTCAGGGCTCGACAGCTCAGCAAAGTACCTCGCCACCGAAACTAACCTGCCCATCGCTCAGATCGTGTGGGCACGTTTCGTCGGCCAATTCCTGCTGATGTTGTCGATCTTGAGTGCGGTACCCCTCTCGACACTGTTTGCCACGCAGAAACTCGGCTGGGAGCTGACGCGATCGCTGCTTATGGCGGCAACGACCATATTCAATTTCCTTGCCTTGCAGCACCTGCGGCTCGACCAAACCGTGACGGTGATGTTCTTGGGCCCATTGCTCGTCGCGCTGTTAGCTGGGCCACTTCTCGGCGAGTGGGTCGGCTGGCGCCGCCTTATGGCGATCATGGTCGGGTTTGGCGGCATTCTAATCGCGATGCGCCCCGGAATGAACTTGCACCCGGCGTTTGGTTACGCGTTCGGTGCCGTGTTGGCGTTCTCCGGTTTTGCGCTTCTCACCCGCTACCTGGCGCTCTACGACCGGCCGCTTGCGATGCTGTTCTATTCGATTTTGGTCGGCGCATTCGGCATGGCCCCATTGGCCTTGTGGGAATGGGTTTGGCCCGCATCCTTCATGCACTGGCTGTTGCTTCTGGCACTCGGAGCGCTTGGCGGGCTCGGACACTACCTCTTCATCCACGCTTACCGGCTGGCGCCAGCGTCCGTCGTGTCGCCGTTCCTCTATATGCAGCTCTTGACGATGACGGCCTTCGGCTACGTCGTCTTCGACGACCTGCCAGATGCATGGACGATCGCAGGCTCGGTCGTGATTATCGGCTCTGGGATCTATCTCCTCCATCGCGATCGGGTCAGACGGACGGAGGCCGAACTCGTCGATCCCGTCTAATGTTCAGGATCGGGCGCGAGACGCGCTTTCGTTTCCTGCGCCCAAGTGGCAAACCGGCCCTCACCGATTGCATCGCGCATGGCTGCCATCAGCTCCTGATAAAACGCCGTATTCGCCCAGGAGACGAGCATAGCCCCCAGATACTCACCCGACTTGATGAGATGATGCAGGTACGCACGTGAATAGTCGCGCGCGGCCGGGCACGCACTTTCGGGATCGAGCGGCGCAGGGTCATCGGCGTGGCATGCGTTCCTGAGGTTGACGCGCCCGTTCCAGGTAAAGGCCAAGCCGTGCCGGCCGTTGCGGGTCGGCAGCACGCAATCGAACATATCAACCCCACGCGCCACGGACTCGATCAAATCCAATGGCGTGCCGACTCCCATCAGGTAGCGCGGCCGGTCTGCGGGCAACAGCGGCACCACGCTTTCCAAGGTCTGCAACATCACCTCGTGGCTCTCGCCAACGGCAAGACCGCCAACCGCATACCCGGGAAAGTCCATCGCTACCAACGCTTCGGCCGAATGCCGGCGCAGCTCCGTATCCGTGCCGCCCTGTACGATGGCGAACAACGCCTGGCCGGGCCGGGCCATCGAAGTGAATGCCTCGCGTGACCTCTCCGCCCAACGCAACGACAGTTCCATGGCGCGTTCGACCTCGCACCGCTCGGCTGGCAGTTCGATACACTCATCGAGTTGCATCTGAATGTCCGCACCGAGCAGGCACTGAATCTCGATCGCCCGCTCGGGCGAAAGCATGTGGCTCGTCCCATCGATGTGCGATTGGAATTGAACGCCCTCCTCGGTCAGCTTGCGCAATTTGCCAAGCGACATGACTTGGAAGCCACCGGAGTCGGTTAGGATCGGGCCGTCCCAGCGCATAAATGTGTGCAGCCCGCCAAGCCGCGCAATGCGCTCCGCGCCCGGCCGCAGCATCAGATGGTAGGTGTTGCCAAGCACGATATCGGCGCCGGCTGCCTTGACTTGCTCAGGATAGAGCGCCTTGACCGTCGCCGCCGTACCGACAGGCATGAAGGCGGGCGTGCGCACGACACCATGCGGTGTCATGATCTCACCGCGCCGTGCTGCGCCATCCTGCGCGATCAATCGGTAGCCGAACTGGGGCGTCATCTTCTGCACGTTTCGTCAGCCTTCATGCCCATCCCCCACCCGGAAACAACAAGCACGCATCTCCGTAGGAGTAGAAGCGGTAGCCTGAATTAAGGGCATGGGTATAGGCCTGCTTCATCGTCTCAAGCCCACAGAACGCGGCAACCAGCATAAAAAGCGTGGAGCGGGGCAGATGGAAGTTGGTCATCATGACGTCGACAGCGCGGAAGCGGTACCCCGGCGTTATGAAAATGTCGGTCGCTCCCCGGAACGGTTCGATGGCACCGTCTGAGGTAGCGGCACTCTCCAGAAGCCGCAACGAGGTCGTTCCAATCGCCACGATGCGCCCGCCGGACTGGCGCGCTGTGTTGAGAGCCGCCGCCGTGTCCGGCGAGACCACTCCCCATTCGGCGTGCATTTTGTGCTCAGCCGTATCGTCTACCTTCACAGGTAGAAACGTTCCCGCGCCGACATGCAGCGTCACGAAATGGCGCGAGATGCCGCGCCCATCCAACGCCGACATCAGTTCCGGCGTGACGTGCAGACCGGCCGTGGGCGCGGCAACCGCGCCGTCGTGAGCCGCATAGATCGTCTGATAGTCGCGCCGATCGATGTCCTCCGCGGGGCGGCGCCCAGCGATGTAGGGTGGGAGCGGCATGTCACCAACGGCAGCGATCGCGGCATCGAGGTCGGGGCCGGAAAGATCGAACGCGAGATCGATCTCGCCCTCATTGCCGATGGCTGCAATCGTTGCGTCAAGCGAACCCGTAAGGCACACCGAACTGTCGTGCCCGAAATGTAGCCGGTCCCCTTGGCGAAGCCGCTTTGCCGGCCGCGCCAGAGCGCGCCAACGGTTCGGGCCGTGCCGCTCAATCAAGTTCAACGAAATGTTGGCCTGCAAATCGCCGCGCGTGCGCACACCATGCAGAGCCGCCGGGATCACGCGCGTGTCATTGAAAACGACAGCGTCACCCGGCTCCAAGAGTTCGGCCAGCTCGCGAACGATGTAATCTTCAAATAGAGGGCCCTGGCGCACCACAAGGAGCCGTGCAGCATCGCGCGGCTCCACAGGGTGAAGCGCGATCCGATCCTCAGGCAGCTCAAAGTCGAAAAGATCTGTCCGCATTAGTAGAGACGGATCAACAAAGCCCCGGCAAGAAGCAGGACGGCTCCCGACGCGCGTCCGAGCGATATTTCGCGCACTGCCAAGTTGAAGGCGCCCGTGTGGTCGAGGAGCATACCCGCGAGCAATTGGCCCGAGACGATGAAGGCCATGGTGGCGGCCGTGCCGAGTTTCGGTGTGAGTACGATCACGCTGGTCACATAGGCGGCGCCAAGGCAGCCGCCGGCCACGTACGTCCACAGCGGTGGCCCACTCCAGCTGATCGGGACACCCTGCGTCTTGAAGACCAACCAGGAAACAGCGACCAGAGCCACGGTTCCGGCAACGAAGGACACCGCCGCCGCCGCGAACGGTACCCCCCCGAGCCCACGGCTCAGCGCGGCGTTGATCGGCGCCTGCAGGGCGATAAACGTGCCGGACAGAATACCGAGCAACGACCAGACAAGTCCCATCATCGCGATTACCTTTTTCTGCGAGCCAACGTTACCGCATCCTTGACCCCATCAAACGCGATGGGAAAAGTCGGACCACATTGCTCTCTGCCGGGAGGCGTGCAACCGAGGACCCGGCCTTTTGGTCCGATCTCCAGTGCCACATTTTGCCACGAGCCGCCGGAGAGAGTCTCCGCACGGATCACGTCACTGCTCCTTCACGGCCTGGATGATCGCGGATACGACGTAGTCTTCCGCACCGCTGCCGGGCAGCCAGTCGCGAATGAACTCACGGCTCGCGTCATTGGTCGTGATCTCAATCTGTGTAAATCCAGACGACGAAAGCATAAACTTCAGGTCGTCTATCAGGGCCGCGCCCGCGATGCACCCGGCAAGCGCCGCCACGGATTTCGAAAGCGCTTCGGGCATCGCCGCCTTGGCTACGACATCGGAGATTGCCAGCCGGCCACCGGGTTTCAGGACCCGGAAGGCGTCGTCAAAAACCGCCTGCTTGTCGGGTGAAAGATTGATCACGCAGTTCGACATGATGACGTCGACACTTGAGTCGGCAACGGGTACGTGCTCGATCTCGCCCAGCCGAAACTCCACATTGTCAATGCCGGCTCGAGCTGCATTGGCCCGTGCCTTAGCGACCATTTCCGCCGTCATATCGACGCCGATCACGCGTCCGGTTGGACCGACCCGCGTACCGGCCAGAAACGCGTCGAAGCCCGCACCGGAGCCAAGATCAAGCACCGTCTCGCCCGGCGCAAGGGAGGCAATCGCCTGCGGGTTCCCGCACCCCAGCCCCATATCTGCGCCCTCGGGCACGTTGGCGAGCTCGTCTTCGCTGTAACCGATATTGAGGGACGAGGGCTGCTTCTCTCCCCCGCAACACGATGGCGCACAGCACGAGTCTTCGCCCTCGCGCGCGCCGATGGGCGCCGCACCACCTGAGGCAACAGTGGCATAGCTTTCACGCACGGCAGCCCGCACGGCATCTGCATCTCTGTCGGTCATGGCTACGTTCTCCTGGCTTTCCGGTTCTTACACCAGAAAAGACGAGGCACCCGGAAAATGGACGCAAAAATAAACGCTGACACCGTGTGCGGCGAAGCTTCCGCCATCAACACCACACTAGGCGGCGTCGGCGGCGACTTTGACCGAGACCATCTTGTCAGGGTTTTGCACGGGCTCGCCGCGCTTGATTTTGTCGACGTTGTCCATGCCCTCAATCACCTTGCCCCAAACGGTATATTGCTTGTCGAGGAAACCAGCGTCGTCGAAGCAGATGAAGAACTGGCTGTTGGCACTGTTCGGGTTTTGCGCGCGCGCCATCGAGCATACACCGCGCACATGCGGTTCCGAATTGAACTCCGCGGGTAGATTGCCATAGCTGGACCCACCAGTGCCTGTGCCGTGCGGACAACCCGTCTGCGCCATGAAGCCGTCAATCACACGGTGAAAGGGGATGCCATCGTAGAAGCCTTCGCGCGCAAGCATTTTGATACGCTCCACGTGCTTGGGCGCCAAATCGGGGCGCATCGCGATAACGACCGGGCCTTGGGTCGTCTCGATGAGGAGCGTGTTTTCAGGATCGTCGTAGGTGGTCATATCGGTCTCCGGTGGGGATTGGATCGGTTGGTCGATGGCGCCGAGACGGTGGGGATCAGCGTACGGCGACAGTCGTGAGTCTCATGTCGAAACATGAACCCGCGGTTGTGCGCTCCGGGAAGGCTCAAGGCGTTCCAAAGCGCCACTCGTCTATTCAGAAGAGGACTTCAGATAGACCTTCTCCATAACGTCGGGAACAGCCGGCGGCTCGCCACGTGCAATCTTGTCCACGTTCTCCATGCCCTCAATGACTTCACCCCAGACCGTATATTGCCCGGTTAAGCTGCTGCAGCCATTGTCGGTGTAGCAGATGAAGAACTGGCTGTTGGCGCTGTTTGGATTGGCTGTACGCGCCGCGCCGATGGTACCGCGTTTGTAGGGCTCCTGAGAGAACTCGGCAGGAAGATCGGGGTAGTTCGAGCCGCCCGTGCCGGTGCCCGTTGGATCGCCGGTCTGCGCCATGAAGCCGGGTATGACTCGGTGAAATTTGATGCCGTTATAGAACCCCTCCTTGGCGAGCTGCTTCGCACGCTCGACATGCTTGGGGGCAAGGTCCGGACGAAGCTTGATAACGACCGGGCCATTCTTCAGATCGATGACGAGGAGATCCTCAGAAGAAGTCGCAACTTTTGGCTGGTCCGAGCAAGCTGCCACAAACACCAAACACATGGCCAACGCCGAGCCTGCAAGAAATCGCATGGCGGATCCTCCCTGTTCTCATTCGGCCACGGACAATCCAACGTAGTCGCCGAGCCGCGCTCTTTGGTTTCGGGCTGTTATCGCCTCTCCTCAGTGCACCTGCAAGTGCTGGAGCAAGAGCGAGGCTGGGCCGCATGCTAATTTTCGGCCTTTGCTTTCAACCGCTTCGCAACCGCAGCAGATACGAACGAGGACGGATCACCACCCATCATTGCAATCTGGCGCACAAGATTTGCAGCGATGTGGCGAACGTGCGGGGAAGCGGCGAGAAACACCGTCTGAATTTCAGGCCGCATCGCACCATTCATGCCCGCCATCTGCATCTCGTAGTCAAAGTCCGTGCCATCGCGCAGCCCGCGAAAAATGACGTGTGCGCCATGCTCCTTGGCGGCAGCAACGGCAAGGTTGGAGAATGTGATGATGTCAATCTCCGTCCCCGTGTCTTTGGTGATCTGTGCGGTTTCCGCTCTCAGCATTTCAATGCGCTCGTCAGCATCAAACAGCGGCTTCTTCGAAGGATGAACTCCAATGCCGATGACGAGCTTGTCCACGAGTCGGCAGCCCCGTTCGATCACATCGGTATGCCCGAGCGTGACGGGGTCGAAAGAGCCGGAATAAAAGCCGATGCGTGTCATCGATTGCTCGCCGTTGGTGTCTGCAACCTCACTCATATCGTGAGGGTAACACCGCACACAACGGCCAATGGCATCGGCGTAAACAAAAAGAGGCCCAGGCAGCGCCTGGGCCTCGCGTATCTCTTAGGTTGTGTCTACCTACTTCAAAGGCACCGATGCGGAACGCCGTCCGAAGATATCCGAGAGATTGAAGCGGTAGCCGAGGTTCGCCGTCACGACCCACGGATCGAGGTCATGCTCGGCGACAACCGGGGCCACCACGACGCTGTCGGTGAACGTAAGCTCCGTGTCTTCCCAGACCTTCTTGACATCGAGACCGAGCGACCAGCCGCTTCCCATGTCGATATCGGCGCCCGCCTGCAGCACGAAGCCCCAGCTGTCTTCGAAATCTACACTGCCGCCTATGTTCGACGACGAGTCGAAATAGTGGATGTACTGAACACCCGCGCCGACGTACGGCTTGAAGGCGCCCATACCATCGAAGTGGTACTGCGCCGTCAGCATGGGCGGGAAGACCCACGTGGAGGCCAGCTTGCCCAAGTCGCCAAGGGCTTCCGACTTGCCCGTGACGTTGAGCTCGGCAAAACAGCAGAACAGCTCAACGGACCAGTTCTTCGTAAGATAGTAGTTGATCATCAGCGTCGGAATGACTGTGTCATTCACTTCCGCCTGGCCAAGTGGCGTTGAAATTC
>Ga0315534_1000554_pt1 | contig 26014 bp, 23 predicted proteins | sample SalMarSW160240MG_FD_203094 | JGI IMG/M metagenome (GOLD analysis project Ga0315534, IMG submission 203094) | Salt marsh sediment microbial communities from the Plum Island Ecosystem LTER, Massachusetts, United States - Salt Marsh Sediment SW1602-40 ...
CATAGCCGCCCATCTTCAACAGGATGGCGGCCAGGATCACCGAGCCCGCCGTTGGCGCCTCAACGTGCGCATCGGGAAGCCACGTGTGCACCGGCCACATCGGCAGCTTCACCGCAAAGGATGCAAAGAAGGCAAACCAGAGCCACCACTGCATGTCCGCGGGGAAGTCGTACGTCATCAAAGTCGGAATATCTGTTGTGCCGGCCGTCCAGTACATCGCGATAATCGCGAGCAACATCAGCACCGAGCCGAGCAGCGTATAAAGGAAGAACTTGAAGCTCGCGTAGACTCGGTTTGGGCCGCCCCAAACACCGATGATCAGGAACATCGGAATGAGGCCGCCTTCGAAAAAGAGGTAAAACAGCACCAGATCCAGTGAGCAGAAGACGCCGATCATCAGCGTCTCAAGCACGAGAAACGCGATCATATATTCCTTGACGCGATCCTGGATGACGACCCAGCTAGAGAGGATGCAGATCGGCAACAGGAACGTGGTGAGGATCACGAACAGCATCGAGATGCCGTCGACACCCAACTTGTACTTAAACAGGCCGAGCCATTTGCGCTCCTCGACGAATTGGAAGCCGGAATTCGTCGGGTCGAAGTGAAACCAGATCAGAAGCGAAACGAAGAAAGTGATGGTGGTCGCCCACAGCGCGGTCCACCGCGCATTCCTTTTCGCCTCTTGATTGAGACACGCGACGATGACTGCGCCTGCCAGGGGCAGGAACATCACGATCGATAGGATGGGCGTGGAGTGGATGTCCATCTAGCGCACCCCACCCGCGAACATGAAGTAAGTGATGAGGAGCGCGACGCCGATCAGCATGGCGAATGCATAGTGGTAGACGTAGCCCGACTGCAGACGCACAACCCGGCCCGTCATCCAGATAACGCCTCGCGCGGTTCCATCGATCGTGCCGTTGATGATCGCAATGTCCCCGATCTTCCAGAGCATCCTGGAAATCCAGAACGTGGGCCGCACGAACAGCCAGTCATAAAGCTCGTCGATGTACCACTTGTTGTAGAGGAACAGATAGATCGGGCGCGTGAGACGCACCGTCAGCGCTGGCAATCCGGGTGCAATCACATAGTAGAGGAACGGTAGGAACGTCCCCAGCGCCATCGCCGTGAATGTCGACCAGTGCACCCACTCGGGGACCTGTTCGCCCGGCGGCTGATGGATCAAATGATAAAGCTCGACCTCGGTCGTCTGGATGACGGCGTTGTTCCAGAACGAGTTTGCGCCCTCTCCAATGAAGGCATAGGCCCCAATGGCACCGGCAAAACACGCACCAAAGCCCAGGCACAGGAGCGGAATCGTCATCGACACCGGGCTCTCGTGAAGCTCGCGATATTCCTTCGGCGGAACCCGCGTCTCGCCGTGGAACGTCATCAGGACCAGTCGCCACGAATAGACGGCCGTGAGCATTGCGCCGGCAAGCAAGAGCCAAAATGCGTACTGTCCCGGCGTGTCCTTCGCGTAGGACGCCAGAATAATCGCATCTTTGGAGTAGAAGCCCGCAAATCCACCGATGTGCGGGATGCCGACGGCCGAGAGCGCAAGTGCACCGGCAATCATCATCATCCAGGTGATCGGCATCTTACTGGCCAAACCACCCATCTTGCGCATGTCCTGCTCCTCGTGCATCGCGTGCTTCACCGAGCCGGCACACAAGAAGAGAAGAGACTTGAAGAAGGCGTGGCAAAATAGGTGGAAAATGCCCATCGAGTATGCGCCGATCCCGCAGGCGGCAAACATGTAGCCGAGCTGCGAGCACGTCGAGTAAGCGATCACCCGCTTGATGTCGAATTGCACGAACGCAATCGTTGCTGCAAAGAATGCGGTAAAGGCGCCCACCAGCGTGACGACCTGAAGCGCGATAGGCGCCTGGTCAAACAGCGGCGACAATCGCGCGACCATGAAGACGCCGGCCGTCACCATCGTTGCGGCATGGATCAGCGCCGAGACGGGCGTCGGGCCCTCCATCGCATCGGGCAACCAGGTGTGCAGTAGGAATTGGGCTGACTTGCCCATCGCACCCATGAAGAGCAACAGGCTTAGCGTCGTCATGATGTCGACGTCATAACCGAGAAACGAGAACGTCTGGCCCGCCATAGCCGGGGCAGCTTCGAACAGCGCCTCAAAATTGATCGTGCGGAAGACCGCAAAGAGCCCAAATATGCCCAGCGCAAAACCGAAGTCGCCGACGCGGTTGACTAAAAAAGCCTTGATGGCTGCGTCATTGGCCGACTTCTTCTTGTACCAAAAACCGATCAGGAGATACGAGAAGAGACCCACGCCCTCCCAGCCGAAGAAGAGCTGGAGAAGATTGTCGGACGTCACCAGCATCAGCATGGCGAAGGTGAAACCCGACAAGTATGAGAAAAATCTCGGCCGCGATTCGTCGTCGCTCATATAGCCGATCGAATAAATGTGCACGAGCGAGGAGACCGTTGTAACGACGACGAACATCACCGCCGTCAGCGTGTCGATCTTTAGCGCCCACGCGACATCCAGCTCACCGCTGGTAATCCAAGCGTCGATTGCGACGCGCGCCGTCTGGTGCTCAATCCCGACGTGCCAAAACACTATCCAAGACAGGATGGCCGAACAGACGAGCAGGCTGGAGGTGACTACCTCGCAGGCACGAGCTCCGATCGCACGACCGAACAGCCCAGCGATGAGGGCGCCGATCCCTGGCAGGAAAACGATGGCCGCGTATATCATACGGCGTCCTCAGCCCTTCATCATGTTGACGTCTTCGACGGCAATTGAGCCGCGGTTTCGGAAGTAGACGACGATGATCGCAAGACCGATCGCGGCCTCCGCGGCAGCGACCGTCAGATTGAACAGTGCGAAGACCTGGCCGACCAGGTCGTTGAGGTAGTAGGAGAACGCCACAAAATTGATGTTGACCGCCATAAGCATCAGCTCGACCGACATCAGGATGATGATCACGTTCTTGCGGTTGAGGAATATGCCGAACATGCCGACTGTGAACAGGCAGGCCGCAACCGTCAGATAGTGGCCGATCCCTATGGTCATTGCGCCCGCCCCCACTCTCAGCTCTGGCCATCGGTCGAAGGTATGATTGCCCCGCCCGACGGCACCTTGACCACCTCGACACCCGTCTTTGGCCCGCGCGCCACCTGGGCGGCAATCGACTGTCGCCTGACGCCAACCTTATGATGCAGCGTCAAGACGATGGCCCCGATCATCGCAACCAACAAAATGAGCCCCGCTATTTCGAAGAAGAAGACGTAGTCCGTGTAGAGTATCAGGCCCAGCGCCTGTGTGTTTGAGACACCGGCGTCCGCTCCTGGCATGGCTGCGGCAGGTTGGCCACCAGCACCCAATCCAAACCCGCGGACGACAAACAGCAAAATGAGTTCGACGAGAACAATGCCGCCGACGATCAACCCTATCGGCGCGTTCTTGATGAAGCCCGCCCGCAGCTCGGCAAAGTCGACATCGAGCATCATCACGACGAACAAGAACAGCACCGCGACCGCACCCACATAGACAATGATCAAGATCATCGCCAGGAATTCCGCGCCCAACAGGACAAACAATCCGGCCGCGTTGAAGAACGTCAGAATGAGGAACAGGACGGCATGCACCGGATTCTTCGCCACGATCACCAAGACCGCGGCCCCCACCGAGAGCACTGAAAAGAGATAGAAAAAGCCCGCCGTCAGAGCCATCGATCTAAAACCCAACGCCCTCTGTTCCCGCCCGCGCCGCGCTCTTTAGCGCAGCTAGCAACAGGCTCTGCAAATCACTTCGCCGGTAGGGGCAATACCTCATGCGCCCAGACAATCCAAGACAATCAGACACTGCGCGCACAGGCAGTCTGCCCCGAGCAATGCACCCCGGTCTAACGGTAAGGCGCATCAAGGGCGATATTCTTCGCGATCTCGCGCTCCCAGCGGTCACCGTTGTCGAGTAGCCGCTCTTTGTTGAAGTAAAGCTCCTCACGCGTTTCAGTCGCAAACTCGAAATTCGGTCCCTCAACGATCGCATCGACCGGGCAAGCCTCCTGGCAAAGCCCGCAATAGATGCACTTGACCATGTCGATGTCGTAGCGCGTCGTGCGCCGTGTGCCATCGTTGCGGCGCGGTCCGGCCTCGATCGTGATCGCCTGCGCGGGGCAGATGGCCTCACATAGTTTGCAGGCAATGCAGCGCTCCTCACCGTTGGGGTAGCGCCGCAGGGCATGCTCTCCTCTAAAACGCGGGGAGAGCGGACCCTTTTCGAACGGATAGTTGAGCGTCTTCTTCTTGGAGAAGAAGTAGCGCATGGTGAGTGCGAACGCGGAAAGAAACTCCCACAAAAACACCGACCGTACGGATTGCGCGACGCTCATGGACGAACTTCTCCGTGCTTTCTAAACTTCGCACCTCTAGACAGGCGCATTGGCTGCTTGTCCGTCATTGCAGGCTCACAGCACCTTGGGCCCATATTGTAACACGCCAGCCACGATAATGACGGCAGCTAGCGAGATCGGCAGAAACACTTTCCACCCGAGCCGCATCAGCTGGTCATAGCGATAACGCGGCACCATCGCTTTGGCCATCGCGAAAAGGAAAAACACGAAGATGCACTTGCCGGCGAACCAAAAGATGCCAGGCACCCACGTGAATGGCACGGCATCCACCGGCGGGAGCCATCCCCCCAGGAAGAGGATCGTCGTCAACGCACACATTGTGACGATCGCTACATATTCGCCGAGCATGAACAGCAGGTAGGGCGTCGACGAATACTCAACCATGAAGCCCGCGACCAGCTCCGATTCCGCCTCCACCAAGTCGAAAGGTGGCCTATTCGTTTCAGCCAGCGCGGAGACGAAGAAGATCACGAACATCGGAAGCAGCACCAGCCAATACCAATCCAGGAAGGTATTAGGCAGGCCGGCGGACGTGCCGATGCCGGTTTTCTGCGCGTTGACGATGTCAGTCAGATTGAGTGACCCCACGCACAAGAGCACGGTAATGATCACGAAACCGATTGAAACCTCATACGACACCATCTGCGCGGCCGAACGCAGCGAGCCCATGAACGGATACTTAGAGTTCGATGCCCAGCCGCCCATGACAATTCCGTAGACGGCGAGCGAAGACAGTGCCAGCAAATAGAGCACGCCGACGTTGAGATCGGACATCACCCAGCGGCCCCACTCATTCTCATTGACGGGGATCACCGCCCAGGCGGCAAGCGCAAACGTAGCTGTCGCCACCGGCGCTAGAAGGAAGACGCCCTTGTCGGCACCTGCTGGAATGATCGGCTCCTTGAAAGCAAACTTCAATAGATCCGCAAACGACTGAAGCAACCCAAAGGCGCCCACGACATTGGGCCCGCGCCGCATCTGCACGGCGGCCCAAACCTTGCGGTCCATCAGCAGCAGGAAGGCGATGATGACCAACAGCACAACGAGCATGAACAAGCTCAAGCCCACCGTGGTGGCGAGCCAGATGCCGTACTCCAGCCAAGTATCGTACGTGCTTTCGCTCATGTGTGCGCCGCCGCTTTCCTCACTCAGCCGCCGTCAGGCGACCCCCCTCCCTCATGCTCTTCTTGAGTGCACTCATCTCCGCCATGACGGCAGAGGCGCGCGCAATTGCATTGGTTAAATAGAAGTCGCTGATCGGCGAGATGAAGGCCTCCTCGCTCGTCGACGTTTTTGCCTTTGCGAGCGCCTCAACGCCCTTGGTTCCCTCTGGCGTCACAAGATCGAGCCGAGCAAGCTGCGGGGCCACTTTATACATCGCAGCGCGCAGGGCCGTGAGGTTGTCATAGTCAAGGGTCTGACCGACGCGGGCTGACAGCGCGCGAATGATCGCCCAGTCCTCTTTCGCCTCGCCGGGCGGGAAGGCGGCGCGCAAAGTAACCTGCGCACGCCCTTCAATATTGACGTAGGTGGCACTCTTTTCGGTGTAAGCCGCGCCGGGAAAGATGACGTCGGCCCGTTGTGCGCCGGCGTCGCCGTGGCTTCCCTGATAGATGACAAATGTGGAGCCGAGTGATTCGGTACCAATCTCATCAGCGCCTAAGAGATACAGCACATCAAGCTTTCCTTTGGCCGCCGCCGCGAGCTGGTCGGGCGCATCGAGACCGCCCTTTCCGGGAACCAAGCCCAGATCAAGACCGCCAACGCGGGATGCCGCCGTATGCAGCACGTTGAAGGCGCTCCAGCCTGGCTCCTTGCCGTCCATCGCGGCTTGCGCAATTCGCGCTGCCAACCCCAGAACGCCCTGCCCGTCAGCGCGCGCGCAGGCCCCCGAGCCGACGATCACCATCGGCCTTTGTGCAGATTTCAGAATGTTTGCGAACGAGTGGCTTCCCTCTGCCACTTCGCTGAGTGTCTGGGGGCCAGCCCCCAGGTACTCGTACGGGTAAGTCAACGAGCGCTGCTCGCCGATGAGACCAACCTTCAGACCACCTTGCCTGTAGCGCTTGAGAATGCGCGCATTGAGCACTGCAGCCTCGTAGCGCGGGTTCGTTCCGACCAATAAAATGACATCGGCCTCGTCGATTCCCGCAATCGTCGTATTGAAAAGATAGCTGTCCCGTCCGTACGCTGGCGTGAGCTTCGCGCCATCCTGCCGGCAGTCGATGCTCTTGATGCCGAGTTGTGTCAGCAGATCGTTGAGCGCAAACATTTCCTCTGCGCCCGCAAGATCGCCGACGATAGCCCCGACGCGTCCGACATCGGCTTCCTTCAGCTTTTCAGCTACGACATCGAGCGCTTCATCCCAAGTTGCAGGCCTTAGCCTTTCACCGTCGCGAACATAGGGATGATCCAAACGCTGAGTCCTGAGACCATCGGCCACGAAGCGGGTCTTGTCGGAGATCCATTCCTCGTTCACCGCGTCGTTCTCGCGCGGCAGGATGCGCATAACCTCGCGCCCCCTGGTATCAACGCGAATGGCCGAACCAACAGCATCCATGACATCGATCGATTGGGTCTTCTCAAGTTCCCAAGGGCGCGCAATGAACGCCCACGGCCGAGGCGTCAGCGCGCCAACGGGACACAAGTCGTTCACGTTGGCAGACATCTCCGTGGCGATGCCGTGCTCGAGATAAGTGGTGATTTCTATATCCTCACCACGCCCCGTCGCACCGAGCTCCTCGACGCCGGCCACTTCCGTCATGAATCGCACGCAGCGTGTGCAATGGATGCACCGGGTCATGTGCGTCTTGATGAGCGGTCCGATGTATTTTTCTTCAACCGCGCGCTTGTTCTCGTCGAAGCGCGATGTACCATATCCGTAGACCATAGCCTGGTCTTGCAGATCGCACTCCCCACCTTGATCGCAGATGGGGCAGTCAAGCGGATGATTGATGAGAAGAAATTCCATCACGCCTTCACGCGCTTTCTGCACGAGCGGCGTGTTCGTAAACACCGCCTTGGGCGAGCCGTCCTTGTTCGGCGGTAGATCGTTGACACCCATCGCGCACGAGGCGATCGGCTTGGCAACACCACCAACCTCAACGAGGCACATGCGGCAGTTGCCGGCAATCGACAAGCGATCGTGATAGCAAAAGCGCGGGATCTCAGCGCCGGCTTGCTCGCACGCCTGCATCAGCGTGGTGCCGTCGTCCACCTCGATCAGCGTGCCATCTATGATGATTTGCTTGGGCATCTCACCTTTCCGATCGAGCCTCTAGCGTGTTGCCACCGCCAAGACGGTCAATCCCCCCAGTAGCGCAATGAGTGACAGCCAGCCTTTCGCGCGCGGCGAGATCGTGCCGTCCCAGTAGTACCGGGCGCACCACAGACCCACGCCGTAGCCGACGATGAGCCCCAATATTGCGCCGAAGCATCCCCAGAACAGCCAACCCAGAACGCCGCAGATGACCGCGCCGATCAGCGCTGGCGGCGAAAACAGTGCGATTATCAACGCCAGCAGATCCACAGCTTGGTCCTTTGTAGCTCGGCATTCATTCCGCCGCTTCTTTGAGCGCTGTCTGATACGCGTCGATACGCTCTTCGATCATAGGACGGAAGGCCCGGATGAGACCTTGAACGGGCCATGCCGCAGCATCGCCCAGCGCACAGATGGTATGGCCCTCGATCTGCTTCGTCACGTCGAAAAGCAAATCAATTTCCCGCTTTTCTGCTTCACCGCGCACCATGCGCTCAAGCACGCGCCACATCCAACCTGTGCCCTCGCGGCACGGCGTGCACTGGCCGCAGGATTCATGCTTGTAGAAATGCGCGATACGCGCGATGGCCTTTATCGGATCGGTCGACTTGTCCATCACGATCATCGCGCCCGTGCCAAGACCTGACTTCAATGCCGCAAGCGCATCGAAATCGAGCGTCAGATCTTTGCATTGCTCGGCCGGGATCAATGGCATCGAAGAACCGCCGGGGATCAAGGCAAGCAGGTTATCCCAACCCCCTCGCACGCCACCGCAATGTGTGTCGACAAGCTCTTTGAAGGAGATGCCCATTTCCTCTTCGACAACGCAGGGCTGTTCGACGTGGCCGGATATCTGGAAGAGCTTGGTCCCAGTGTTCTTCGGCAGCCCAAGCGAGGCAAACCACGCACCACCCCGGCGCAGAATGTCGGGAACAGAGGCAATCGTTTCGACGTTATTGACCGTGGTCGGTGCGCCATAAAGGCCAACATTGGCTGGAAACGGCGGCTTCAGGCGCGGCATGCCCTTCTTGCCTTCGATGCTTTCCAGCAGTGCGGTCTCCTCGCCGCAAATGTATGCCCCGGCACCGTGATGAACGATCACGTCGAAGTCCCAGCCGTGCACGTTGTCTTTGCCGATCAATTTGGCTTCGTAGGCTTGATCGACGGCCGCTTGTAGATGCTCGCGCTCGCGCATGAATTCGCCGCGGATGTAGATGTACGCGGCGTGCGCACGCATTGCAAAAGAAGCAAGAAGCGACCCTTCGATCAGCAGGTGCGGGTCATGGCGCATGATTTCCCGGTCCTTACAGGAGCCGGGTTCACTCTCATCGGCATTGACACACAAGTAAGATGGGCGGGAGTCGTTCTTCGGCATGAACGACCATTTGAGGCCCGTAGGAAAGCCGGCACCACCGCGCCCTCTGAGACCGGAGGTCTTGACCTCGTTGATAATCCAATCGTGGCCCTTCTCAATGAGAGCCTTCGTACCGTCCCACGCACCGCGGGCGCGCGCGCCTTCAAGTCCCCAATCCTCATAGCCGTAGAGGTTCTGGAAGATGCGGTCCTTGTCCTCAAGCATCGCCGCCGGCCTCTTCGTTGCTAGACCTTCGCCGCATCATTCTTAGCCCTTGCCTTGAGGGTGGTCGGACCACCCACAGGAGCCGACGCCTGGCGCCCGATCTGCGAACCCGGCTTGGGCGGCTTGCCTTTGGCGAACCCGTCCAAAACCTTGATGAAAAGATCGGTGTCGAGATCCTCATAGGTATCCCTGCCGATCATGATCGCAGGGGCGTTGGCACAACAGCCAATGCACTCAACGGGCTCCCAAGAAAAACGGCCATCCCCGGAACGTTGGAACGGCTCTTCGGCGATGCGGCTCTTGCAGATGTCGATCAGTTCGTCTGAGCCCCGCAACATGCATGGCGTCGTCCAGCAGACCTGCACATGCGCGACCTCGCCCACGGGCGCAAGCTGGAACATTGTATAGAAGGTTGCGATCTCGAGGACGCGGATATGTGCCATGCCGAGCATATCAGAGACCGCGCGAATTGCCGGCTCCGTGCACCAGCCCTCCTGCTCTTGGGCGCGCCACAACAGCGAGATGACGGCAGAGGCTTCTTTGCCCGGCGGATACTTCGCAATTGTCTCCTTTGCCCACGCCAGGTTTTCTGGCGTGAAGGCAAAGCTCAAGGGCTGCTCGTGATAAAGGCGGCGGACAGCCAAGGCTGGCTCCTCTCGGAAGCACGGGCAGGAGACGCGGCAGGGCACCACGAATTGCCCACTTCCCCATCAATCTCTCCGATTTTGACGGGGTGCACAATCTTTCGTTCCACTACGTCTAACCGGGGGTCGAATGCAAGGACTTGACGCGCGCGAGTTGACCCATGTGCAGGAACTCGCAGCGTTCTTGTCGCGGAAGTGTTGCATTCAAATCCCAAACGTTCTCGTTGACTATCCCACCTGAGGCCAGCTGCGCAATTGCTGGGCAGCCGCGGGCCGCCATGCCACACGGCTAAGCATCTACATTGTCATCCCCGACATAACGCATTGACATACCGACATGTCCCATTGGTACGCGCCTTGCGTGCAACGCGACCAACAATCGCTGACGGGGATAAGAAAAATGTTTGGATGGCTCAAATAGTGAACCCCTTCCACCACCGCAACGCCGGATCCAGCCCCGAACTGGATCGCTTGCGAGCTAGCGGTCGATCTCGCCAAAGACGACGTCGAGTGAACCAAGGATGGCCGAGACGTCGGCTAGCATGTGCTTGCGTGACATGAAGTCCATGGCCTGCAGATGCGGATAGCTGGGGGCGCGGATCTTGCAGCGATAGGGCCGATTCGACCCATCCGACACCAAGTACACGCCGAACTCGCCCTTGGGCGCTTCAACTGCGGTGTAAACCTCGCCCTTGGGCACGCGGAAGCCTTCGGTGTAAAGCTTAAAGTGGTGGATCAGCGCTTCCATCGAGCGCTTCATGTCATCACGCCTCGGCGGCACAACCTTGCGGTCATCAGCGGCATACGGCCCCTGCCCCTCGGGCGAGCGTAACTTCTCACAGCACTGCTCCATGAGATGCACCGCCTGTCGCATCTCCTCCATCCGCACGAGGTAGCGGTCGTAGCAATCGCCGTTCTTTCCGATCGGAATATCGAAGTCGAGCTCCGGGTAGCACTCGTAAGGCTGTGCCTTGCGCAGATCCCAAGCCGCACCGGAGCCGCGCACCATCACGCCTGAGAAACCCCAGTCGAAGCATTCATCAAGACTGACGACGCCGATATCGACATTGCGCTGCTTGAAGATGCGGTTTTCCGTCAGCAGGCCTTCGATGTCGTCTAAGACCTTCGGGTGCGTCTCGCAGAACGCGGCGATGTCGTCGATCAGTTCCGGCGGCAAATCCTGGTGCACACCCCCAACGCGGAAATACTTGGCGTGAAGCCGGCTCCCTGAGGCGCGCTCATAGAAGACCATGAGCTTTTCGCGTTCCTCAAAGCCCCAGACGGGCGGGGTGAGCGCACCGACGTCCATGGCCTGCGTCGTCACATTCAGCATGTGCGAGAGGATCCTGCCGATTTCGCTGTAGAGCACGCGAATGAGTTGCGCTCGCTTGGGGACTTCCAGCCCTAAGAGCTTCTCGGCCGCCAGGCAGAAGGCGTGTTCCTGATTCATCGGCGCGACGTAGTCGAGCCGATCGAAGTAACCGATCGCCTGGGTGTAGGTCTTGTGCTCGATCAGCTTCTCGGTGCCGCGATGAAGCAACCCGATATGGGGGTCGACGCGCTCGACGACTTCGCCGTCAAGCTCAAGCACGAGGCGCAAGACGCCGTGCGCGGCCGGATGCTGCGGTCCGAAGTTGATGTTGAAAGGGCGGATCTCGGTCTCAGCCATCAGCTTTGTCCCTCCAGCCGCGCGATGGGCTCGACATTTGCGATCTTCGCCTTTTGGTTCACCCGCGATATGAACCGGTCCCACGGCACGATCATGCGCTCATGACGGCCTTCGCCGATGACCTCGACGCCATCATGGGCCTTCACGTCGAACCAAGCCCGGCGACCTTCCGACTTCGTACATGTTGCATCGACAGTTACGGTCTGTCCCGGCAAGGTCGCCGCGGTGTGCGAGACATCAATGTGAATGCCGAGACTTCCCTCACCGGGATCGAGGTGAGGCTCAAGCACCTTCAAGCATGTCCATTCCATAAGCCCAACCATGAACCCCGTCGCAAATACTGGCGGCATTGCACGAAACTCCGGGGCCTCGGGGTAGAGGTAGGGCACCGTTTTCTCCTCAGGCACACGGAAGGAAAACCTTGCGCTTGCGCCAGGCTGCAGCGTGTCCTTCATGGCGTCACGCCCTGCCGCACCGTTACCTCGTCCCCCTCAGCCATTGCTGCCGTCCTGCGAGGCGCCGAATGCGGCAAACACTTCCGCGCCAGTCATCTTCTTCGTGTTGTTGGCAAACGCATAGTGGGCCGGTTTCTCGTCGATGAAGATTTCCTGCACGAACTTGAAGTCTTGGGTGTCGTCGAAGGCTTCCGTCGAGACGATGTAGTAGTCCTTCCCGCGCAGCTTATAGAACAGTGGTGTGCCACACTTCTTGCAGAACCCGCGCTCGCCCCATTCCGAAGACTGGTACAGGCCGACATCATCGTCGCGCTCGAACTTTAGCGTTGCATCGCATTCGATCGCCATAAACGGCCCGGCAGTCCACCTTCGGCACATACTGCAGTGACAAACGCCATAGGTGTGCTCAGCAGGTGCTGCGGTGAACCGCACTGCCCCGCAAAGGCAGCCGCCCGATAGCCTCGGTGCGTCACTCATTTGCCGTCCCCTGTGCTGGCCTTCTCATCGCCCGGCAGCACATATGTCGTGCCCTCCCAAGGCGACTCGAAATCGAAGGACCGGAACTCCTGGGTCAGCTCGACCGGCTCATAGACAACGCGCTTTTGCTGGTCGTCGTAACGCACCTCGACGTAGCCGGTGAGGGGAAAGTCTTTGCGCAGGGGATGACCGATGAAACCGTAATCGGTCAGCAAACGGCGCAGGTCCGGATGGCCCGTAAACAGGATACCGTACATATCGTAGGCTTCGCGTTCGAACCAATTGGCAGCCGAAAAGACACCGACCGCGCTCGGCACCGGAGTCTCCTCGTCGGTCTCAAGTTTGATGCGGATACGCAGGTTCTTTCGGGGCGACAGCAGATGGTAGACGACGTCGAAACGATTGGCGCGCGCGGGCCAGTCCACACCGCAAATGTCGATCAAGACCTCGAAGCGGCATGCCTCATCGTCGCGCAAAAACTCCAAGACCTCGAGGATGCGGTCGCGCTCACTCGACACCGTCAGCTCGCCATACGCGATGACGGGGTCATGAACGGCCCCAGACAGCTTACCTTCGAGAAGTTCGCTCAGGTCTTTGAGTGCGTCGTCCATCATTGCTTCCGGTTGCTCGCGCCGGGGCCGGTTTGAGTTTGCCTCTAGCGCTCTATCGTTCCCGTGCGTCTGATCTTGCGCTGGAGAAGCAAAACGCCATACACAAGCGCCTCGGCGGTCGGCGGGCAACCCGGCACATAGATATCGACAGGCACGATACGGTCGCAGCCCCGCACGACCGCATAAGAGTAGTGATAGTAACCGCCGCCGTTCGCGCAGCTGCCCATCGAAATGACGTAGCGCGGCTCGGGCATTTGGTCGTAAACTTTGCGCAGAGCGGGCGCCATTTTGTTGGTCAGCGTTCCCGCGACGATCATGACGTCCGACTGACGGGGCGAACCGCGCGGCGCAAAGCCAAACCGTTCCAGATCATAGCGCGGCATCGAGGCCTGCATCATCTCGATCGCGCAACAGGCAAGCCCGAACGTCATCCACATCAACGAGCCCGTGCGCGCCCAGTTGATGAGGTCGTCCGTCGACGTGACGAGAAAGCCTTTGTCTGCGAGCTTGTTGGAAATCTGGGTAAAGCCCTCATCGCCTGGCTTTACGAGCAGACCGCCCGACTGTGGCTCTTGAGGCGTGATCAATCCCATTCCAGCGCCCCCTTTCTCCACTCATAGATAAAGCCGACGGTCAGGACAGCCAGGAAGACGACCATCGCCCAGAAACCGAAGACGCCGATGTCGCCGAACGCAACCGCCCAGGGAAAGAGGAAGGCGATCTCAAGATCGAAGATGATGAAGAGCAGAGCGACCAGATAGTAGCGGATGTCGAACTTCATACGCGCATCATCAAAGGCGTTGAAGCCGCATTCGTAGGCTGAGACCTTTTCGGGATCGGGATTGCGCACCGCTATCAAGAACGGCACCGTCATCAGAATCGCGGCGATAGCAAGCGCCACCGCGATGAAGATCGCGATCGGCAGGTAATCTAGAAACAGCTGGTCCATGGTGCCGCTCGGGGTCCATGCGCCGCCTGGCCGCTGCGGCGCAGCATTTACCCTTTGGTGTTAACGCACACCCTGATCCGGTGCAACCGGCCATGAACGGGTACGTGCCGATGGATCGCGGAGCCGGTGCGAACGGGCACCTACGAGCAGCGCAAGCTTTTTCGTTCGCGGGCGCTGATCTGCGCAGACGCTGGGTTGCGCACACCAGCCGTCAACAGAGCACAACGTCCGCTGCCGCGAGGCTTCTTTTAGTTTGTGTCATTGAAATAAATGGCGCGAGAGACGGGACTTGAACCCGCGACCTCCGGCGTGACAGGCCGGCGCTCTAACCAACTGAGCTACTCCCGCAATCGAAAACGCGCGCCCAAAAAGAGCGCGCTGTCACGAACCGATCACTTACGAGTTGGCCCCCTTTTAGTCAAGAAGCTGCACTTTCGCTCACGGGCGCTGACCCGCGCAGACGCTGGGGCGCGCACGGGCCGTCAACAGAGCACAACGCCCTCTGTCGCGAGGCTTCTTTCAGCTTATGTCACTGAAGTAATGGTGGGCGGTGAGAGGGTCGAACTCCCGACATCCTCGGTGTAAACGAGGCGCTCTACCACTGAGCTAACCGCCCGAAAGGCCGTTCGGGCACGAGGCAATAGGCAGTGGGCAGTGGGCAGTCAAGCGCAGATCGTCCCCTACTGCCGACTGCCCCTTGCCTACTGCCCAAAACAAGGGACGCGCCGCTATCACCGCGACGCGCCCCAAAAACATAGAAGAACAGACGAGCGTATTAGTTCAACAGATCCTTCAAGCCCTTTGAGGGGCTGAACTTGGGAACGCGCGACGCGGGGATGTTGATCGTGGCACCGGTGGCGGGGTTACGTCCCTCGCGGGCCTTGCGCTGTACGACCTTGAACGTGCCGAAATCGGGGATTCGGGTTTCCTCACCCTTCGTCATGCAGCCCTTAATATGCTCGAGCATCGCATCGACCGCGACGCCCGCCTTTTCCTTGGTGAGCTCGGCCTCCTTGGCGACGGCATCGATCAAATCTTTTTTGCTCATCTTCTTTCCGTCCTTTGCGCTCGGAATGCGTCTGGGCGGCCTGGCGTCGGGCGCTCAGGCTCGCTACGAGTGCTGCTGCGGGGGCAACAGAGGGGGCACACAAGCGCCCAATCTATGCCCTCGTCAAGGGGGGGAACCCCCCAAATTGCCCGAAAAACGGGGGGAAATCGGGTATCAAGGTGCACGGAGCGAGAACAGATACCCCGCACCTGGAAAGGTGCGGGGGCAACATTGTCGTTCGACGGCGAAACTTAGCGCTTCGTTAACCTCAGTGAGCGGTCAGCCGTGAGCCGGTCTTGTCCTCGTCCTCACTTTGGACGGGCTGGGCCGTCTGGCTCGCTTCATCCCAGCTTACCGGCTCAGGCATCCTCACGAGTGCCGACTTCAAGACGTCCTCAACCCGGGCCGCGGGTACGATGTCGATCTTGCTCTTGATCCGCTCAGAGATCTCAGAGAGATCCTTCACGTTCTCCTCAGGGATGATGACCGTCTTGATGCCACCTCTGAGGGCTGCAAGCAGCTTCTCCTTCAAGCCACCGATCGGCAGCACCCGGCCGCGTAGCGTGATTTCGCCGGTCATGGCGACATCCTTGCGCACGGGAATGCCAGTCAGCACCGAAATGATCGCCGTGACCATAGCCACGCCGGCGGACGGTCCGTCCTTGGGTGTTGCGCCCTCTGGAACGTGAACGTGGATGTCCTTTTGCTCAAACAGCAAGGGCGTAATGCCAAAGTCGACCGAGCGCGCGCGCACGTAGGCGTTGGCCGCCTGGATCGACTCCTTCATCACGTCCCGCAGGTTGCCTGTAACCGTCATCTTGCCCTTACCAGGCATCATGACGCCTTCGATCGTCAGCAGCTCGCCGCCGACTTCAGTCCAGGCGAGGCCCGTCACGATGCCGATTTGGTCCTCTTTCTCGACTTCGCCGTAACGATACTTCGTCACGCCAAGGTAGGATTCGAGGTTGTCGACAGTGACCGTGATCGTCTTCTTGTCTGACGTCAGGATCTCCTTGACCGCCTTGCGCGCGAGCTTGGCGATCTCGCGTTCGAGCGAACGCACGCCCGCCTCGCGCGTATAGCGGCGGATGATTTCCAACAGCGCGCCGTCCTCGATCATCCACTCCTCAGCCTCAAGCCCGTGCGCCTGGCGCTGGCCGGGGATCAAGTGGCGCTTGGCGATCTCGAGCTTCTCGTCCTCCGTGTAACCGGCAAGCCGGATGATCTCCATGCGGTCCATGAGGGCCGGCGGAATGTTGAGGGTGTTGGCCGTCGTCACGAACATCACGTTCGACAGGTCGTAGTCGACCTCCAGATAGTGGTCATTGAACGTGGAGTTCTGCTCCGGATCGAGCACCTCAAGCAAGGCTGCCGCGGGATCGCCGCGGAAGTCGGAGCCCATCTTGTCGACCTCGTCAAACAGGAACAGCGGATTGACGCGCTTGGACTTGCGCATGGACTGGATGACCTTGCCGGGCATCGAGCCGATGTAGGTCCGCCGGTGGCCACGGATCTCGGCCTCGTCGCGCACGCCGCCAAGGCTCATGCGCACAAACTCGCGCCCCGTCGCACTGGCAATCGATTTGCCAAGCGAGGTCTTGCCGACACCCGGAGGCCCGACGAGGCACAGGATTGGGCCCTTGAGCTTGTTGGTGCGCGCCTGCACGGCGAGATACTCGACGATGCGCTCCTTGACCTTCTCAAGGCCGTAGTGTTCGGCGTCGAGGATCGTCTGCGCTTCGTCGAGGTCCTTTTTGACCTTGCCCTTGAGGCCCCAGGGGATCGACAAGAGCCAATCGAGGTAGTTGCGCACGACGGTGGCTTCCGCCGACATGGGGCTCATCTGCTTGAGCTTCTTGAGCTCGGCGAGGGCCTTGTCGCGGGCTTCCTTCGACAGCTTGGTGTTTTCGATCTTCTCTTCGAACTCGGAGATGTCGTCGCGATCGTCTGAGTCGCCCAGCTCCTTCTGGATCGCCTTCATCTGTTCGTTCAGATAGTACTCGCGCTGCGTCTTCTCCATCTGGCGCTTGACGCGCGAGCGGATCTTTTTCTCCACCTGAAGTACGGAGATCTCGCTCTCCATGAGCGTGTAGACGCGCTCAAGCCGCTGGGAGATCGTGGCGGTCTCCAAGACTTCCTGCTTGTCGGCGATCTTGATCGCAAGATGCGAAGCGATCGTGTCGGCGAGCTTGGAGTAGTCCTCGATCTGCGCGACGGTGCCCAGCACCTCCGGCGAAATTTTCTTGTTGAGCTTGACGTAGCTCTCAAACTGCGTGACGGCCGAACGCGCAAGCGCTTCAATCTCGTCCTTGTCGCCTGACGTCTCAGGCACCGGCTCGACTTCCGCCTCGAAGTAGTTGGGATTGTCGGCGTAGTTGACGATGCGCGCACGCGTACTGCCTTCAACGAGCACCTTCACGGTGCCGTCGGGAAGCTTCAAAAGCTGAAGCACGGAAGCAAGCGTTCCAACCGGGTAGATAGCGTCGGTGGCAGGATCGTCGTCGCCGGCGTTCTTCTGAGCGGCAAGCAGGATCTGCTTGTCGGAGCGCATGACCTCTTCAAGTGCGTTGATGGATTTGTCGCGCCCTACGAACAGCGGCACGATCATGTAAGGAAAGACGACGATGTCGCGCAGCGGGAGGACGGGATACACACCCTTGCCGCCGACAACTTCTGGCGTCTGGTTCTCTTCGGTCATGTCTCTGTCCAATCGAGTGCGGCTGCGAGTGAGTTGCGGGCCGGTTTGCAGCCAAGACTTCGCCGGCGCGTGCAGTCTACGTCGAGGGCTCGGGCCCTTTTGAGGCAGCCAATAAACGCGGCGAGCGGTCTCCTAACAGCCTAAGCCCTTCGGAGCGCCGCGACCAGCCTCACAGGCTGAACACCTCAATAAAATGGGACGAACTGTCACTTAATCAAGAGTGTGTCACGCAACTCGACACGCCTGCAGCACTTGAGACGTCGTCTGAGTTCCGACAAAGACAGCGGACCCAATCCAACGGATCAAGACGCGCTCGAACCTTTTTCCTCGGCACGGTCCGAGTAAATGCGTAAGGGACGAGCTCCCCCCTCGACAACCTCCGGCCCAATCACAACCTCTTCGACACCCTTCAGTGTGGGGAGGTCGAACATGGTTTCGAGCAAGTTGGCTTCCAGGATGGAGCGAAGGCCACGAGCACCCGTCTTGCGCTCAATCGCCTTTCTGGAAATGGCCTTAAGCGCATCGACCGTGATCGTCAGCTTCACGTTTTCCATCTCGAAGAGGCGCTGATACTGCTTGACGAGAGCGTTCTTCGGCTCACTGAGGATCTGCACGAGCGCTTCTTCGTCGAGGTCGTCCAGCGTTGCGATGACGGGCAGACGTCCGATGAATTCCGGGATCAGCCCGAACTTCAGCAGGTCTTCCGGCTCAACGTCGCGCAGGATATCGCCCGTACGCCGTTCGTCGGCGCCGACGACCCTGGCTTGGAAGCCAATCGACGTTCCCTTGCCGCGCCGTGAGATGATTTTCTCAAGACCGGCAAATGCACCGCCACAGATGAAGAGGATATTGGTCGTATCCACCTGCAGGAACTCCTGCTGGGGATGCTTGCGACCACCCTGGGGCGGTACTGATGCAACCGTGCCTTCCATGATCTTGAGCAGCGCTTGTTGCACGCCCTCACCCGACACATCGCGTGTGATCGACGGGTTGTCCGACTTGCGGCTGATCTTGTCGACCTCGTCGATATAGACAATGCCGCGCTGCGCACGCTCGACGTTGTAGTCGGCGTTCTGGAGAAGCTTAAGGATGATGTTTTCAACATCCTCACCGACGTAACCAGCTTCGGTCAGCGTCGTCGCGTCAGCCATTGTAAATGGAACGTCGAGGATGCGCGCCAGCGTCTGGGCAAGCAGCGTCTTGCCGCAACCGGTCGGGCCAACCAGCAGGATGTTCGACTTCGCAAGCTCAACGTCGTTGTTCTTGGAGGCGTGGTTCAGTCTCTTATAGTGATTGTGAACCGCAACCGAGAGCACCTTTTTTGCGTGGTCCTGACCGATCACATAAGAATCGAGAACCGTGCAGATCTCTTGCGGGGACGGCACACCGTCGCGCGACTTCACCAGAGTGTTTTTGTTTTCTTCTCTGATGATGTCCATGCACAGCTCGACGCATTCATCGCAGATGAAGACCGTCGGGCCGGCAATGAGCTTGCGAACCTCGTGCTGGCTCTTACCGCAGAAGGAGCAATAAAGGGTGTTCTTCTCTTGAGCCATTCGTCGTGCCTCACCCCTCCTTAAGGGTATCCCGGGGTGGTTCTGACGGTGCGGATCGGCACCCTAGAACCGATTGGCGGCAAGCCCGGCAGAGGGCCTGCTCGTTGGCTTTGAATCCAATACCGTGATGAGAGCACGCTAGCGTTCTCTAGATCAAGATTGGATTAACAAGTGGCTCTCCGCCCACGGGCAAAGCGGCTGGATTGCCACAGTTTTCTGTCCACGCGGCGCCCGGCTCTGTTTTTGTGAAGCAGATACCGGCGCAACCACCGGTAAAACCTGAGATACCGGCGGTTCCGGTCCGAATCATTGCAGGCACCTGTTCCTTGAGCAGGCCTAGCCCTGCAAAGCCGTCCCAATTGAAAGATCGGCGGTAATTGCGCCCCTAGAAAGGCGCGTGGCCCATCATCAGGTGGCCGGGGACGGGCTGCCCGCAGGGCCAAAGTCTGCTTCCTCCCGATGGGACAGAACCTTGTCTATGAGGCCGAATTCTGTGGCCTGACCGGCAGTCATGAAGTAATCACGATCGAGCGTACGTTCAATAACATCATAAGACTGGCCAGTGTGCTTCACGTAGATCTCGTTCAGGCGCTTCTTCATCTTAATGATGTCTTCGGCATGCCGCTCAATATCAGAGGCCTGCCCAGAAAACCCACCCGATGGCTGATGGACCATGACCCGCGCGTTGGGCAGCGCATAGCGCATGCCCTTGGTGCCTGCGCACAGCAACAGCGACCCCATTGAGGCGGCCTGCCCGATACAAAGAGTCGCAACCGGTGGGCTTACGAACTGGAGCGTGTCGTAAATGGCAAATCCCGACGTGACGACACCGCCCGGCGAGTTGATGTACATGGAGATCTCTTTCTTCGGGTTCTCGGCCTCGAGAAAGAGCAACTGCATGCAGATCGACGCGGCCATGTGATCTTCAATGGGGCCGGTCACAAAGATGATGCGTTCCTTCAGCAGCCGCGACGGCAAATCATAGCCGCGCTCCCCGCGGTTCGTCTGCTCAACGACCATGGGCCAAAACGTATTCTTGAGTGTTGCGACCGGATCGCGCATGGCTTTGTCTTTCCTCTTGATCGCAGGGGCGCGCACAAAGATTGAATCGCGCAATGCCCCTCTTTCATGGTGAAACAGGCAGGCCGGCGCAAGACATTGGCCGACCTTTCCCGCAATTGCGTTCCTGCTTACGTCTCGGTGGCCGCGGCAACCTGCTCAAAGAGTTCGTCTTTCGACACCTTCTTCTCCGTTGACTTCGCCTTGGACAGAATAAAGTCCACGACCTTGTCCTCGAAAATGGGCGCGCGTAGCTCCGAAAGGGCACCCGGCGTCTTCTCGTAGTATTCGTAGACCGCCTTTTCCTGCCCAGGGAAGCGCCTGGCCTGCTCGATCAACGACTGACGAAGTTCATCCTGGCTGATCTGGATTTTGTTCCTCTCGCCGATTTCCCCGACGACAAGGCCGAGCCGAACGCGACGTTCGGCAATCTTGCGGTAATCGTCCCGAGCGCCTTCTTCGGTCTTGCCTTCGTCCTCAAGCGTCTTTCCAGAACGCTTCAGGTTTTCGTTGAACTGCTGCCAGATGGCCTCGAATTCGTTCTCGACGAGGGATGGGGGCAACTCGAAACTATGTGCCTTTTCAAGTTGATCGAGAATCTCGCGCTTCAGCTTGCTGCGAGAAGCCGAGTCGTACTCGTTCTGAATTTGCTGCCTCACCAACGTCTTGAGAGTGTCTAGGCTCTCAACGCCAAGCGTCTTGGCAAAGTCGTCATTGACCTCCGGGCGCACGGGCGCAGCGACCTCTTTTACAGTTACGTCGAACGTTGCCTCTTTGCCGGCCAGCGTGTCGACTGGGTAGTCATCGGGAAAGACTGCTTTGATCGTGGGTGTGTCACCAGCCTTGACACCCTGCAGGCCGTCCTCAAAACCGGGGATAAAGTTGCCTTGGCCAAGGACGATCTGCACGTCCTCCCCCGTGCCACCTTCAAAGGCCTCCTCACCGAGCTTGCCGGCGAAATCGATTGTGAGCCGATCACCATCCGCTGCGGCGCGGCCCTCTTCAGGCGCCCATGTCGTACCCCGGTCGACCAGCTCATTGATGGCCTTATCAATCGCTTCGGTCTCGACCTCGGACACCAATCGCACAAGTTGTAGAGACTTGAGATCAACGATCTCGAAGTCAGGCAGAACCTCAAAGCTCATCGAGTAGGCCAAATCGGCCTCGCCCGAGAATACGCGCTCCATCTCGTCTTTGTCTTCAGGTAGCGAAACGCTGGGCTGCGCGGCAGGCCGCTCATTCGCCTCTTCGATCGCCTTAGAGCTTGTTTCCTTGATGGTCTGCTCAAGGATCTCAGCCATAAGCGAGCGGCCAAATACCTTCTTGAGATGAGGGGCAGGCACCTTGCCTTTGCGGAAGCCCTTGAGTTGTACCCGGTCCTTGATTTCATCAAGCCGCTCAGAGAAACGCTTGCCGAGTTCGTCAGCGCCCACCACGACTTTCAAGGTGCGCTTCAAGCCTTCGTTTTGGGTTTCGGTTACCTGCATCGTTCCCTAATCGACTCCTTGCTCGGCCGCGTGGTGCGGGCGGAGGGACTTGAACCCCCACGGCCTAGGCCACCAGAACCTAAATCTGACGTGTCTACCAATTCCACCACGCCCGCGTACCGCGCCCCGCCTTTGGACGCGGCGCTTGGCCAATCGCCCACAGAGGCTCGCTTTCGAAGCAAGTCTCATATGGCTATAGGGAACGGTCAGGCGAAGGTATATCGGCCTGAGTCTCTTAAAATCAACGTCAATTCGCCTCACCCCCTGTCGCAGCCTGGGTTCCTGGGCCGTTCATGGGGTATCGTTGCCACCGCTCACGCCCGGCTTTGCCCTTCATTTCACCGAGCTAGGAGGTGCAGACTTGCCTTTGCGTTCAAGCGTCGTCGCCGCAGTTGGGCGAACGCCCCTCATCAAGCTTCGCCGGGCTTCCGAGGAGACCGGCTGCACCATTCTGGGCAAGGCGGAATTCATGAACCCTGGCCAATCGGTCAAGGACCGGGCCGCGCTTGGCATAATCACAGATGCAGTCGAACAGGGCCGCCTGCGGCCCGGGGGCACCATCGTCGAGGGGACTGCGGGCAACACCGGAATCGGTCTCACAATTCTTGCCAAGGCCATGGGCTTTCACACTGTCATCGTCATTCCCGAGACCCAGTCGCAAGAAAAGAAGGACACGCTGCGCATCCTTGGGGCCGAGTTGATCGAAGTGCCGGCGGTGCCCTTCAAGAACCCCAACAACTACGTGAAGTACTCCGCGCGCCTTGCCGACACCCTCAACGTGACAGAGCCCGCCGGCGCCGTATGGGCCAATCAGTTCGACAACGTCGCCAACCGTGACATCCACATGACGACAACAGCTCAGGAAATCTGGGACGACCTCGATGGCAAGATCGATGGCTTCGTGTCGGCGGTGGGCTCTGGGGGAACGCTTGGAGGCGTTTCAGTTGTACTGAAAGAAAGGCGTCCCGAAACGCTTATTGCCCTAGCCGATCCGCCCGGTTCCGCGCTCTACGCCTATTACACGACCGGCAAACTTGAGGCCAAAGGCTCATCGATCACGGAGGGCATTGGACAAGGTCGCGTCACGGCAAATCTTGAAGGTGCGCCGATCGATGTGGCCTTCCAGATCCCCGATGCGGAATCGGTTCAAATCGTCTTTAATCTTATCTCTGAGGAGGGCCTCTGCGTCGGCACCTCCAGCGGCGTCAACGTGGCGGGCGCGATCCGGCTCGCCAAACAGATTGGCCCTGGCCACACGATTGTGACCCTCCTGTGCGACCCTGGGACCCGCTATCAATCAAGGCTGTTCAATCCCGAGTTTCTGCGCTCTAAATCGCTTCCCGTACCAAGCTGGATGGCCGGCGAGCCACGGACCCTGCCAAGCGTCTTTGCCGATCCAGCAACCAACTAATGAAAGCTTCGCCGCTGCACCAGGATCACGATCCTTGCAGGCGCTCGGACTTTTGCCTATTTCGCTAGGCAGACGAACCGCTCCCGCCGGTGACGCCGCCCCTGCGCTTCGCCAACCAGCTGATACACGCAATGGAGACAAAACGTGCTCGCTACCGCCAAACAATGGATCGTGGAGACAGAATGGCTGGCCGAGCACCTAGAGGCACCGGATCTGGTCATCCTCGACGGAAGCTGGCACTTGCCTGGTGCCGGTCGCGATCCAAAGGCCGAGTTTCGGGGCGAGCACATTCCAGGGGCGCTCTTCTTTGACATCGACGATCTCTCCGACGAGACGTCATCCTTGCCCCATATGCTTCCGTCCACCGTCAAATTCGCCTCGCGCATGAAGAAGCTGGGCGTGGGCGATGGAACGCGGATCGTCATCTATGACACCTATGGACTCTTTTCGGCACCGCGTGTGTGGTGGACCTTCCGTGCCATGGGCCACGACGACGTCGCAGTCCTCAATGGAGGCCTCAAGAAATGGAAGGCCGAAGAGCGGCCGGTCGAGGATGGTCCTGCCATGCGGCGGCCGGAGGTTCACTATACCCCGGTGATGAATGCTTCGCTCTTGCGCGACATTGACGACATCAAGCAGGTGATTGCCAACAACTCGTGCCAAATTGCTGACGCGCGCCCTGCAGGGCGTTTTGCCGGCATTGACCCCGAGCCGCGCCCCGGCTTGCGCGGTGGGCACTTGCCTGGATCGCGCAACGTTCCCTCGCAGACCCTCCTTAATGACGACAGCACGCTCAAGTCGCCGGACGAACTTGCGCAAATCTTTGCGGATGCCGGGGTCGATCCCTCGCATCCCGTGATCACAACATGCGGATCAGGTGTGACCGCCTCCATTCTCTCTCTGGCGCTTGCCGTGCTGGGGCAAACCAATGCCGCCGTCTACGACGGGAGCTGGGCCGAGTGGGGCGCTGATGAGTCATTGCCTGTGGAGACGGGTCCGGCGAAGTAGATCAGCGACAGCTGAGCGACCTAATCCTGTTCTCGTTTTGAGTGCACGCTCAAATCCTCATCGAGATTTCGTCCAAACACAGAAAACGAACGCTCAGGCCGTCATCAGCCCTTGCTAGGTGTTGACCTCACCAAGACCCTGCGTCCAAGGTTTGCGTAAAGAACAAAGGTGGGGGTGACGTCATGGCCTTTCATTTGTGGGCGGTCGGCGACGCTAGCGCAGAAAAACCACAAGTCTCCACCGAGTCCGAGGCAGCAGGCTATGCCGCCGGCCTTTTGACGTGGGCGCTTGCCGGCAGCGTTTTCGTCGCTGTCAAAATGGCTATCACGGAGATGCCGCCGTGGACGTTCTGCTTCTGGCGCGTCCTCCTCTCTGCGCTCGTTCTGGTGCCGCTGGTCGCCAGCCATCACAGCGACATGCTCGCCTTCTTGCGCAAGCGGTGGCCGGAGGCGCTGTTTATCGGCGCGATCGGGTTGGGTCTGACGCAAGGCGTTATGTTCACGGCGCTTGGTCATACGAGCGCGGTCAACGTCGGTATTATTTTTGGCATAACACCCATTGTGACGATGGTCGCTGCCCGCTTCGTCCTGCACGAGCCCATGAACAGTTGGCAAGGGCTTGGTTCGGTGATCGCCTTTGCAGGCATCGTCTTCATTGCCGTGCACGGCAGCCTGACGAATCTTTTGGGGCTCAAGTTGGAGTTAGGCGACATTATTGCGCTTGGCGGCGTGGTGCTGTTCGCTGGCTACACCATACTGCTCAAACGGGCGAAGTTTGAGCTTCCCAGATTGCCGTTGCTGGTACTTCTGCTTTTCGGCGGCGCCATTGCCACGTTCCCCTTTTTCCTTATCGAGTTCGTGCGAGGTGAGCACGCGAACCTGGCGGAGACGGGCTACTTGGCGCTCCTTTACACGGCTATTCCGGGCGGCGCCTTGATGTACCTTTTCTACAATTGGAGCGTCGATGTGCTTGGGGCTTCGCGCGCCGGCGCACTGCTCTACACGCAAATGATCTTCACCGCGTTCTTCGCTTGGCTCATCATCGGCGAAGCGATCGAGTGGTACCACTACGCCGGTGCCGGTTTGATCATCATCGGTATTCTGTTCGTGACGCTTTTGAAGCCTGCGGATCCGGCAAGCGCACCGAAGTGAGGACTCGAAAGAGGCTATCGCGCCGCCGCCTTTAGGCTGTCGAGGAACTGCGCGACCCTTTCGTTGTCCGGCTCGAGCTCCTTGAGAAGTTCGGCACGCGGTATGGCCGACGAAAAGTCGCCGACTTGGGCTTCGTAGGACGCCAAAAGGTGAAGCAAATCACGGTCGTAGGGGTGCCGGGCGAGAGCCCCTTTCAGCATCGCGATGGCCTCGTTCGGCTTGCCGCTTCCGTGCAGGGCCACGGCTGCAACATAGGAGAACCGCGGCGCATCGGGCGCGAGCTGGGCAGCCTTCAACAGCATTGGGAGTGCGTCATCGCTGCGCTTCTGGCGCACGAGCGACAGCCCAAGTGCGTGCAAGAGTTCGGCCTGGTCGGCGTTGATGACAAGGGCGTCACGCAAGACCTTCTCTGCGGCGGCCTCGTCTCCGCCTCGACGCAGTGACTCCGCGAGCGCGACGTAGGCCGGTGCAAAGGTTTCGTCGATCTCGATCGCTGTCGTCAAGGCGGCTTCGGCTTCGTCGCGTTGGCCACGCGCCAGGTAAAGGTTCGCCAGATTGAAGT
>Ga0315534_1000555_pt1 | contig 25994 bp, 21 predicted proteins | sample SalMarSW160240MG_FD_203094 | JGI IMG/M metagenome (GOLD analysis project Ga0315534, IMG submission 203094) | Salt marsh sediment microbial communities from the Plum Island Ecosystem LTER, Massachusetts, United States - Salt Marsh Sediment SW1602-40 ...
GGTGTCAAATACACGGCTCCAGGTGCTCGGCAACCTCCCATACCACATCTCTTCCCAGATCCTCATTCATTTGACGAGCTTCCGCCAATCCATTGATCGTGCGGTTCTCATGTTTCAGAAAGAGGTAGCCGAACGCCTTCTGGCCAAGCCCGGCACCAAGGCTTACGGTCGGCTTTCCGCCTTGATTCAGTACTGTTCGCGCATTCGTTCCATGGGCCGGGTAGGCGCCTCCTCGTTTTACCCAAGGCCGAAAGTCGATTCGGAGGTTGTCGGTGTGCGTTTTTCTGACCCGGCCCCCTTTCCGGCAGCCGACGAGAAGTTGCTCTTCGAGGTCATTCGGGCGGCTTTCGGGAAAAGACGAAAGATGCTGAAAAATGCCCTCATGAGCAGCAATCTGGGGCTTGAAGAGCGCCAGCTATTAGAGGCTCTAAAACAGGCCCGTGTCGATCCGCGAAGACGCGCCGAGACGCTGAGTGTGCAAGACTTTGTTACGCTGGCCAATTTACTGGGAGTACAGCACGGGGTGATCATTGAACCAAGCGCGGGGCGAAATTGACATGATATTTGTGAGGCACTAGGAGCCTGTCGGAGAACCCCATTTTCGGAGGCTGTTGGAAAATGTTCAGATGCAAGGCATCCGAGATTCTTAGGAATGAGACGTACTTATCGGTACGCTGCAGTGACGAAGAATGAGGATAACGCCGCAGATGGACGTTTTCCGACAGCCTCCTAGTGTAGAATATCAAACAATCGGGAGGCCCTTATTAAACTGATCAAGGACATCCCTGCCATGCAGCAGGAAGCAATCCGACTGCTGAAGGCAGGCAACACTACCGCTCTTGTTCCCACCATGGGCTATCTTCACGAGGGACATCTCGCCCTCATGCGGGAGGGGCAAAAACACGGCGAGGTACTGATTATTAGCATCTTCGTCAATCCCTCGCAGTTTGCTCCAACGGAAGACTTTCAGGCCTACCCCAGGGATCTGAATCGGGATGCCCGCCTGGCGGAGTCCGTGGGCGTTGATGTGATCTTCGCCCCTGAAGCAGACATGATATACGAGCAAGGTTACCAGACGTATGTGAATCTGGAGGCACTCCCTTTGTACCTGTGTGGCCCCTCGCGGCCGGGCCATTTTCGCGGTGTGGCCACCGTCGTCACCAAGCTTTTTAATATCGTGAAACCTCAGGTGGCCGTTTTCGGGGAAAAAGATTATCAGCAACTGGCGGTCATCCGGCGGTTGACACGAGACTTGAATTTTGACATACGGATTATCGGAGTCCCCACGGTGCGCGAACCGGACGGTCTGGCCATGAGTTCTCGAAACACGTACCTGGCCCCGGATGAAAGGCGCTCGGCCCGGTCGATCCATCAATCGATTGAACTGGCCCGGCAACGGGTCGCCCAGGGAGTGACGGATGCCAGGCAACTCATCGCCGAAGCGTCAGGGCTGATTCATTCCCATCCCCATAACAGGATCGATTATGTGACCCTGTGTGACCCGGAAACCCTTGAGGACGTGCGGCGTGTCGAGGCCCCAAGCCTGCTGGCTCTGGCGGTATGGGTCGGTCATACGCGTTTGATAGACAATGCTATTCTGACGCCGTAGGGGCCGTCTCACCTCGGCCGTCTCCTTGAATGGGGCAGCCTTGACAGCCCATTATTGGATGTGTATATTAAAAGTTTACGCTCTTACAGAGGTGAACCAGGATGGCATTTTTTGTCGTTCGCTTCACCGCGAGACGAATCGTGGTTCTTGCTGACACGAGGTTTACAGGCACCCTCAATGATTCGAACGCTGCTAAAATCAAAGATCCACCGGGCCACTGTCACCCACATTGACATAGATTACGAAGGGAGCCTTGGCATCGACGCCGACCTCATGAAGGCGGCGGACATCCTCCCTTACGAACTGGTCCAAGTCTACAATATCAATAACGGCGAGCGATTCGAGACCTATGCCATACAGGAGCCGCCCGGCTCCGGGACCATTGCCTTAAAGGGGGCAGCCGCCCGCAAAGGGGCACGGGGAGATCTGATTATTGTTACCTGTTACACCACGATTGATGACCAAAGCCTGGAAGGTTTTGAGCCAGCCGTCATTCTGGTCGACCAAGCCAATCGAATAAAGGAGAACCCATGAGCAAGAAAGATTACCTTTTCACCTCGGAGTCGGTGACCGAAGGGCACCCGGACAAGGTGGCCGACAGGATATCAGACACGATTCTTGACGGCATCCTGGAACAAGACGTGAAGGGCCGCGTCGCCTGCGAAACCCTTGTAACAACGGGCCTTGCCTTTATCGCGGGAGAAATCACAACAGAGTGTTACGTGGACATACCTCAGCTGGTTCGCGAGACCATTCGAGATATCGGCTACAACTCGTCGGGTATGGGTTTCGACTGGAAAACCTGCGCCGTGATCACAAGCATTGACCACCAATCTCCGGACATTGCCCAGGGCGTAAACGGAAAAGGTCTTTCCAAGGAGCAGGGGGCCGGTGATCAGGGCCTCATGTTTGGCTATGCCTGCGATGAAACCGCTGAACTCATGCCCATGCCCATTTGTTATGCCCACAAGCTGTGCATGCGCCTGGCAGAGGTGCGTAAGAATGGGTCTCTTGATTTTCTCCGCCCGGACGGAAAGTCGCAGATTACCATTGAATATGCTAACAAGAAGCCCAAACGGGTGGAGGCCATTGTTATTGCAGCCCAGCATAGTCCAGACATCTCGTATTCGGATTTAAAGGAGGCTATCGTCGAGGAAGTGATTAAGAAGGTTGTGCCGAAAAAAATGATCGATGGTGATACCAAATACTTTATCAATACCACGGGACGATTCGTGGTCGGCGGGCCCATGGGAGATGCCGGCCTGACCGGCCGAAAGATCATTGTAGATACCTACGGTGGCCAGGGGAGTCACGGCGGAGGGTGTTTTTCCGGAAAAGATCCTTCCAAGGTGGATCGCAGCGCCTCCTATATGGCAAGACACGTTGCCAAGAATATTGTGGCTGCCGGACTGGCCAGCAAATGTGAAGTTCAGCTGGCTTACTCCATTGGTGTGGCACGTCCGGTGTCCGTGCTGGTTGACGCTTTCGGCACCGAGACGATTCCTCGAACGCGCATCTGTGAAATCGTCAACGACGTCTTTGATCTCAGGCCGGCGGCCATCATTGAATATCTGGACCTTTTGCGGCCTATTTTCAAGAAGACTTCTTGTTACGGCCACTTTGGACGGAACGATCCGGACTTTACATGGGAAAAGACCAATATGGTGGACGTGCTCATAGAAAAGGCAGGTGTAAAAAAACCGAGGAAAAAAGCGGCACGGAAGAAGGTCGCCGGTCTTGGCAGGAGTTGACCCTTGGAGTGACTTTCGGGATTCACCCGAAGTGCGGAACCAGAGAAACGGAAATGTGAGAGGAAAGGAAGACTTCAATGGAATATGATATCAAAGACGCAAAACTGGCGGCACTGGGAAACCAACGCATTGAATGGGCCAAGCAAAGCATGCCCGTCCTGGAACGGATCAAGGCCCGATTTTCAAAGGAAAAACCCCTGCAGGGAATACGCCTTGGGGCATGCCTTCATGTGACTACGGAAACAGCGGCCCTCATGCAGACGCTTAAGGCCGGAGGCGCCAAGATAAGGCTATGCGCTTCTAATCCCCTGAGCACTCAGGATGATGTGGCGGCGTCTTTGGTCAAGCATGACAAGATTTCAGTGTTTGCCATAAAAGGGGAAAACAACAAAACGTATTACAAGCATATCCATGGGGTCATCGATCTCAAGCCCGCATATACCATGGATGATGGGGCGGACCTGGTCTCCACGCTTCACTCGGAATGCAAGGAACTCCTGCCCCTTGTCAGAGGAGGCACGGAGGAAACCACTACAGGCATCATCCGCTTGAGGAGCATGGCTGCCGCCGGCGTCCTGAAATACCCCATTATTGCAGTCAATGACGCCAATACGAAGCACCTCTTTGACAACCGATACGGTACGGGGCAAAGCACGGTGGATGGGATTATCCGGGCTACCAACCGTCTCCTTGCGGGGTGCAGCTTTGTCGTATGTGGCTACGGTTGGTGCGGCCGCGGGCTTGCCATGAGAGCCAGGGGGATGGGTGCCAATGTCACCGTTACAGAGGTTGATCCTTTAAGGGCCCTCGAAGCCGTTATGGACGGATTTTCGGTCATGCCGATGAAGAAAGCCGCTAAGACCGGTGATGTGTTTTGCACCTTGACCGGAGACATCAATGTCATCAGAGGGTCCCATTTCAAGCTCATGAAGGATGGCGCCATTGTATGTAACTCAGGCCATTTCAATGTGGAGATAGATCTGCCGGGGCTTGAAAGTATGACCAAGCGGAAACGTCAAGCCCGGCCCTCAGTCGTGGAATATCTGTTGAAAAACGGCAAGAAGATTAACCTCCTGGCAGAAGGGCGCCTCGTCAACCTTGCTGCGGCAGAAGGACATCCTTCCAGCGTCATGGACATGAGTTTTGCCAATCAGGCCCTTTCCATCGAGTACATGGCCAAGAGAAAGAAGCCGCTTCCGGTTCATGTATATCCCGTCCCGGAACCAATCGACAAAAGGATTGCCCGGGAAAAACTGGCCAGTATGCACATTGCCATCGATACCCTCACAAGTGAGCAGAAAAAATATCTTGCTTCTTGGGATATGGGCACCTAAGGGATTCTGAGACTTCAGGTGGGCCTTTTACCGCTCTGGTAGGCATTGAGGATGCTCGCCGCTGCCTCCTCGATGGCCTTGGTAGAGATATCCACGATCCGCCACCGGGGGTTCTTTTCGTAGTACGCTTTACACCACTCGAGCTCGTCGGCTATTTTCACCGGGTCGGCATACTTGGCATAGGGCGCAAGCCCTAATTGTTCAAGCCGTGCCTCTCGGACCTTCACCAGACTTTCCACATTAATGACCAGACCGAACACCTTGCGCTGATCTACCTGGAACAGCTCCTCAGGTGCCATCACATCCGGATGGAGCGGGACGTTGGCGACCTTCCACCCCTGATGCGCCAGATAGATCGACAAAGGCGTTTTCCCGCTTCTGGAAAGGCCTACCAGGACCAGGTCCGCGATTCTCAGGCCATGGGCCAGATTTCCGTCGTCATGTTTGACGGCAAAGTTAATCGCCTCAATCCGTCGGTAGTACTCTTCGTCCAAGGCGTGTTGTCCTCCCGGGACCTCCAAGGGTTCTTCCCCCAAGAACCTGGACAGGTGCATGATAAAGTCACCGATCACGTCGATGGCCTCAATGCCCCCGGAATTGGCCCTCTCTATCAAGAAATCCCGCAGGGCCGGCTCAACCACACTGAAGGCCACCAGCGCCTTTTTTTCTACCGCCTCCTTGACAATACGCCCGACCTGTCGTTTGCCCCGCACCTGGAAAAACGCCTTTACCTCTACCCTCTGACGGCTAAACTGTGCCAGGGATGCCTTGGCGATCTTGCTGACGGTCTCTCCCGTGCCTTCCCCAACCAGGTAAATAGTTTTGACCGTGGAATCAGGTTTTTGGGGTGCCACTTTCTTTTTTTTCATAAATTATTCCAAAGAAAAAAAGTTGTATTCCCTTCCCCGATGAGCTCGCCCCCAGGGTATTCAGAGGCAAGGGGCTTAACGAGTAAATCAGCTGAGACCGCCTCAGCCAGACGGGCCATGTAAGGCACCAACTCCGGCGGTGGCCTGACAGAATAAATAAAGTCCAACTCACAGTATAAATACAGATCGGGCTTCGTGATGTCGTCGATGACGACTTCAATGCCCTCGTATGAAAACAGCTTAATGTCACTAGCAAAGATCCTTATGCCCCTGTGGGCGAGAGCCAAGGCAATGTCGGGAAAATGACCAACACCAATCTCCGCCCCATAACGATATCTGCTACAAATGTAGTCTAAGAGGCCTTCGCAGCTCGTCCGCACGGCTTAATCTTCCACAGATCTCCAAAAAAATACGTCTTCCATGGGTATCTTTGCTATCTTTGGCTTGCACACCATCCCCAGCGCCTCTTCCAGTTGAATCTTTTGCTCTACCATGGCCACACTTCGTCTGGATGCCACAACCGTGTCTGGGTTCACTGAAATAGAGGTGCAACCACACCGGATCATGAACTCCAGATAGTCCGGATATACGCTGGGCGCCTGTCCACAGATGGACGTTGTCACGCCATGTTTCTTGCATACAGCGATCGTATAGGCGATGGCCCGCAGGACACCCAGATTCCTTTCATCATAAAGCTCTTGGACGGATGTGTCATTTCTGTCCACACCCAGGACGAGCATGGTCAAATCGTTGGTTCCAAAGCTGACGCCATCGATTCCTTCCTTACAGAATTCTTCGATCATGAAGCAGGCGCTAGGAACCTCTACCATGATCCAGAGTTGAAAATCTGGATTGCCACGATGGTCTAAGCCTTCCTCCTGCATGATTTTCAGCGCCTCCCGGTAAACCCTGAGGGTCCTGACAAAGGGGAGCATGACCCAGATATTGGTGAAACCCAGGGCTTCTCTGGCCCGTCTAATGGCTTGCAGCTCCAGCCTAAAGATGTCATCTTCCTTGATGTACCTGTATTGTCCCCGGTAGCCGATCATGGGGTTAGGGCCTACGTGATCCCGTTCGTACTTTTCTCCTCCAGGCAATTCCAGGAATTCATCAGGCTTAAAATCCAGAAATCTATAAACCACGGGCCCAGGAAAAAACGCCTCGGCCACCGCCCCGACGCCTCGGGCAAAGGTATCCACCATGACCTGGTCTCCCCCTTCTTCCAGGAGGAGCCTGGGATGTTTCCCGATGCTGAGCATCAAGTGTTCCGCCCTGAGGAGGCCGACGCCATCAGCCTTGGTTTCCTGGGCCACCTTCTTGGCAATTTCAGGAATAGACATGTTGACATAGACCTTGGTGGCCGTGATGGCCTGCGCTGCAACAGCCAAAGGTGCCACAAGCGCTTTTGCTTGTTCCTGCTCAATCGCACCTTTGAAAACGAGACCTCTTTGGCCGTCTACCGTCACCATCTCACCGTCTGTAAGAACCTCTGTAGCGTGTTCAGTGCCAACGATACACGGGACCCCCAACTCCCGACTCACGATGGCTGCATGACACGTCTTGCCACCCAAATTCGTCACTATGGCAGAGGCGATTCTCATGGCCGGGACCCAATCAGGCGTGGTCATCTTCGTTACCAAGACGCCCCCTTTTTCAAAATTGGAGATGTCTTTCACATCTGGCATGATCTGTACTCGGCCTGATCCCTGTCCGGGACTGACACCCATTCCTCTTAGCAGTATGTCCTCTTCCATGAAATCTCCCCTTTCTTCTCTCTTTACGTCTCCCTTCGCACCATGTACGGTTTCAGGCCTGGCCTGAAGAATGAAGATCCGACCGTCCTTGTCAACGGCCCATTCAATGTCCTGTGGGGACCCATAGTGATTCTCTATCTGAACGCCATACTGGGCCAAGCGAATGATGGCCTCATCACTCAATGCCGGGCGTTCCTGCATCTTCTTGGGGACATTAACCCATTTGGTACTCCCCTTTTTGTCCGATACGATTTGTTTGCTTTTCCTGAAGATTTGTTTGTCCAGAATGCGAAACGTGTCCTTCTCCACAACGTATTCATCCGGGGTCACCTGACCGCTGACAATAGCCTCCCCCAAGCCCCATGAGGCATCGATTATGACCTTGTCTTTGTCTCCACTGACCGGCTCCAGGGTGAACATCACACCAGAGGCCTCAGAAAAAACCATTTCCTGAACGGCAACGCTAATCAGCACATCGTCTTCGGAAAACCCCTTCTCTTTGCGGTAGACAATAGCCCTGGGCGTAAAAAGAGAACTCCAGCACTGCCGGACACTCTTTAGAAGCGTTTTCTGAGTCACATTCAGGAAGGTGTCCTGCTGGCCTGCAAAACTGGCGCCTGGCAGGTCTTCCGCTGTTGCCGAAGACCGCACGGCTACCGCCACAGCCTTCTTGCCGACTTGTTTACAGAGGGCCTGGTATGCCTTCAAAATCGCTTTTTCCATCTTCGCCGGCATGGACAAACCCTCCACGTGCTTCCTGATCTTCCGAGAGACATCCTGCAGGGATTCCAAGTCAGCCGTGTCCGTGCCAGAAAGCAGCGCGTTGATTTTCTTGGCGGCCCCGGTGTCTTTCAAGAAAACCTGGTAAGCGCGGGCTGAAACGGCAAAACCATTGGGTACAGGCACGCCGATCTGACCCAAGAGTTCACCCAGGTTGGCGCACTTGCCGCCCACGAGTGGAATGTCCTCTCTCCCCACATCCTTGAACCACAGCACGACATCGCCTCTCTTCATGGCCTCACCATCCCCTTTCCTTAGATAATGTTGTTTGCAACCTCTTCTATGGAGCTGTGCGTCACGTCCAGTACCTGCAGGCCCTCTATCTTCTTGAATATCCCGTGACTGTACGCCAGCTCCTTCCTGATAGATGTCATATCCGTATAATCGGTTGCCCCTGCGTACTTCAGCCTCTTTTGCCGTATGAATGCCAGTCTCTCGGGGGCGATGGTCAATCCGACCTTTCGCCTCTTCAGGGCAAAAACCTTCTTTGGTGGCGGTACGTTTGGAATAATGGGCACATTGGCCACCTTCAACCCATTGTTGCATGAGAGATAAAGGCTCGTGGGGGTCTTTGAAGTCCTGGAAACGCCCAGGATGATCAGGTCGGCCCTGCCCAGGGTCTCTATGCCCTGACCATCGTCGTGCTTCAGCGTAAAGTCGATGGATTCGGCAAGACGAATCGACTCTTCTCCTAACCCCTGAAGCAGTCCGGGGCGAAAATCAGGTATCATGTTCCACAGTTTTCCCATGCGTTCCAAAAGAGAGCCGAGAAGATCTATGGTATAGACATCTCTCTTCTCCTTGTGTGTCCTAATCCATGTGCGGAGTTCTGGAGAGACCAGGGAATATATGACGACGGCTTCAAGCTTTTCAGCCTTGGCCAGGATGTTGGCTATCTGCTCTTTTGTCTTGATGTAGGGATATCTTTGGAAGACCGGGCTGATCAGTTTGAATTGCACCAGGACCGCGCTGATCACCCTTTCCGCAGTCAGGCCTGTGCCGTCTGAAACGATGAAGACATGCACCTTTTTCTTAGGCGGGTTCATGGGCAAACCTTGCCTCGCCAAAAAGGGCGTTCCACGTCCTTAAGGCCGTCATGAAGACAGGCTAACCGGTTCGGACTAAGGTGAGAAGTTAAGATTCTTCTTACCATAATGGTGAGCCGTTATCAATAGCTTTAGGGAAGACTGTGTCAGCCTTGTTGGCCGTACGGCGGGGGGGATCTTTGTAACCCTTTCTTAGAGCTTGATTTACGGTCGCTGCTGTGATAGCAAAAAAGTTCAGAGCCCACGTCAATCCTGGTTGACCAGGCTGACCTGCACAATTTTCAGTGCCCCAAATTCTTCAGGAAAGGAGCGTCATTAATGCAAACGAGTCGGAAGTATGTCTATTTTTTTGGTGATGGTAAGGCAGATGGCAGTGCGGCCATGAAGAATCTCCTCGGCGGCAAGGGCGCCAACATAGCTGAAATGGTTAAACTCGGCATGCCCGTGCCTCCCGGGTTCACGATTACGACAGAGGCGTGTAACGAGTTTTATAGAAGGAAGCGGAAATATCCTCCAGGCGTGAGGAAGCAAGTGATGGCGAATCTTGCCAGAGTCGAAAAATTGATGAAGCAGAAATTCGGGGATCCCGAAAACCCGCTCCTTTTCAGCGTCCGCTCTGGTGCCCGTGCCTCCATGCCCGGCATGATGGAAACGGTGCTCAACATCGGGCTGACCTCCAAGACCATACCCACGCTGATCAAGAAAACCGGCAACCCCCGGTTTGTTTACGATGCGTACCGTCGTCTCATTGCCATGTACTCAGACGTAGTCATGGAAAAGTCGGCAGGCATTGAACCAGAAGAAGGCAGGGGCATCAGGGCACAACTGGAGGGCCTCATAGATAAGGTCAAAACAAAAAAGGGATACGAGACCGATTTGGACCTCACAGCCGAAGACTGGAAATTACTCACGGTAGAATTTAAGAAAACAGTAAGAAAAGTACTTGGCAAACCTTTCCCGGATGATCCCATGAAACAGCTTTGGGGGGCCATCGATGCGGTCTTTCTGTCGTGGTTTGGCAAGCGTGCCGTGTCCTACCGCCGGATTGAAAGGCTCCCTGATGACTGGGGAACGGCTGTGAATGTCCAAACCATGGTCTTTGGCAATATGGGCGATGATTGCGCAACGGGAGTCGCCTTCACCCGCAACCCGGCTACCGGCGACAATAACTTCTACGGAGAATGGCTGATCAACGCCCAAGGAGAAGATGTGGTGGCCGGTATCCGCACCCCGTTTGCTATCAATAATGTCTCCAAGGAGCTCACAAACCGGCACCTGCCAACCCTTCAGAAAACCATGCCAAAAGTCTACAAGCAGCTTGACAACATCAGACGTAAGCTGGATACCCATTACACGGATATGCAGGACATCGAGTTCACCATTCAACATGGCGTCCTGTATATGCTGCAAACCCGGGTGGGGAAACGAAACGGCCCGGCAGCCATCAAGATGGCGGTTGACATGGTGAAGGAAGGTCTCATCTCCAAGGAGACGGCCGTCGGCCGTGTGAGGCCTGAACAATTGGAAGAACTGCTCCACCCCATGATAGATATCAAGGCGGAGAAAACAGCGAAAAAAATCGGCGCCGGCCTTCCTGCCGGGCCGGGCGGCGGCGTCGGCCAGATCGTCCTCACTGCGGACAAAGCCGAACAGCTTGGCTCTGCGGGTGAAAAGGTCATCCTGGTACGTGAAGAGACTTCCCCTGAGGATGTCCACGGCATGAAACCCGCCCAGGCTATCCTCACATCCAAAGGCGGTATGACGAGTCATGCCGCCTTGGTCGCAAGGGGTTGGGGCAAGTGTTGCATTGTAGGCTGCGGTGATATTGGCCATATTGATCTTAAGAAAAAGACCGTGAAGTTTGGCGGTGCCATTCTGAAGGAAGGCGACTGGATCAGCATGAACGGGACCAAAGGCGTTGTCTATAAGGGCAAGCTACCCATGATCGCCACGGGCCCGGAGAAGAACCCCAGTTACAAGAAACTCATGGCCTGGGCAGATCCAGTGCGACGCCTTAAGGTTCGAACCAATGCGGATACCCCTGAAGACGCCAAGACCGCTATCGCCTTGGGTGCTGAGGGGATCGGTCTGACCAGAACGGAACACATGTTTTTTGGAGAGCGCATTTGGGCCATGCGGGAGATGATCATGGCCGAGGACCACAAGGGGCGTGAAAAGGCCCTGGCCAAACTGTTACCCATGCAGCGCAAGGACTTCTATGGCATATTCAAGGCCATGAGAGGTCGACCTGTCACCATCAGGCTGCTCGACCCACCTTTACACGAGTTCGTCCCTCATGAAAAAGCGACACAAAAAGAGATGGCCACGCGTCTTGGTGTTTCTGTCAAGGCCGTGGCTGCCGAGGCCGACTTCTTGTCTGAGTTCAACCCCATGCTGGGCCATCGGGGCTGCCGATTGGGAATCACCCATCCTGAAATTACAGCCATGCAGGCCCGAGCGATCTTTGAAGCGGTCGTCAAGTGTCGTAAAGAAAAAATCAAGGTCTCTCCGGAAATCATGGTCCCCCTGGTGGGGACCCCGGAAGAATTCATCAATCAAAAAGCGATTATTGACAGAGTCGCTCAGGAGGTCATGAAGAAGAGCAAGACGAAATTTAGGTACATGGTCGGTACGATGATCGAGGTCCCCCGGGCAGCCCTGGCAGCCGGGGAGATTGCCCAAGAGGCTGAGTTTTTCTCCTTCGGCACCAACGACATGACCCAGATGACCTTTGGATACTCCCGGGACGACGCGGGTACCTTTCTACCGGACTACGTGCGGAGAAAGATCCTGCCGGACGACCCCTTTCAGGTCATCGATGAAACCGGCGTTGGAGAACTCATGAAACTCGGTGTCGAGAGGGGCCGCGCCACACGCAAGAATCTTAAGATAGGCATCTGTGGGGAGCACGGTGGAGAACCGGGCTCCGTGGCCTTCTGTCATCGAATCGGCCTTGATTACGTGAGTTGTTCACCTTTTCGTGTGCCTATCGCCAGGCTTGCAGCGGCCCACGTAGCCCTGGCTGATAAGAAAAAATAGCTGGCCCCTTCTGTATCACTATCCTTGGCGTAAGGCCCCGTGTTTCATGGCGGGGCCTTACGCTTTGGACATCGCTCCCGTTTTCTCTTTCACGATCTCGGAATAATCCATGATTTATCTCGACCACAATGCCACCACCCCCATCGCTGCCGAGGTGACGGAAGCCATGAAGCCGTATCTGGACGATCGGTACGGCAATCCGAGCAGCAATCATGACCTGGGGCGCGTAGCCAAGCAGGGCCTGGAAGAGGCACGAGGCCAGGTGGCGGAACTCCTGGGTGCGCTGCCCGAGGAAGTCGTGTTTACGAGTGGCGGCACCGAGTCGAACAACATGGTGATCAAGGGGACGGCTTATAGCCTTGCAGAAAAGGGCCGTCATATCATCACTACGGCCATCGAACATCCAGCGGTGATTAATCCCTGCCTCTTCTTGATGTATCAGGGGTACGATGTCACATTCCTGCCGGTTGACGCGACCGGTCAGGTCGACCCCGGGTCAGTCAAGGAAGCGATTCGGCCAGACACCATATTGATTTCGGTCATGCATGCCAACAACGAGACCGGAACCATAGAGCCCATTGAGCAAATCGGGGCGTTGGCACGGGAGGCCGGTGTTTTCTTTCACACGGATGCAGCACAATCGGCAGGCAAGATCCCGGTAGACGTCTCAGAGCTGAATGTGGACTTCCTGTCCCTTGCAGGTCACAAGATGTATGCACCCAAGGGCGTGGGCGCCCTCTTTATAAGAAAAGGTTTGACAATAGAGCCGTTCATGCACGGGGCCGGCCAGGAGTCGGGCCGCAGAGCCGGCACAGAAAACGTGATGTTTGCAGTGGCCCTGGGCAGGGCCAGTGTGCTGGCCCGTGAACGGATGTCAGAACAAGCCGGGCGCACACAACACCTGCGAGACCGGTTTCATGAGGTCCTTGCTGCACACATCCCCGGTCTTGTCCTGAACGGACATCCGCAAGCTCGCCTGCCCAATACACTCAACATATCCCTGCCCGGTGTGGAGGGTGGAAGGCTGTTGGATGCCGTACCGGAAATCTGCGCCTCCACCGGCGCGGCATGCCACGACCGTTCCGTGCAGCTTTCCCATGTGCTGGCAGCCATGCAGGTTACAGAAGAGATAGGGCGGGGTGCGGTCCGGTTGACGCTTGGCCGGGAGAACACAGAGGCAGAAATCGATACGGCCGCCAAAATGATGATAGCAGCGTATCAAAGACATTCCTGTTTGGGCAACAGCCCGTAAAAGTTTGACCCCGGCTTGCCGGCGTTGCCAAAGCTTGACGGCCTCGCAAAAAGTCCAACTGCCGTGTTACGCTTCATCTTATTCCATTTCCAACTCTGGTTCACATTAGCTCACTTCTCACCTTTTCGATCAGCGCCAGGAACTGTCTGCCGTACTTGCGTAAGGTTATCTGGCCCACGCCGACAATACCCAGCAGTTCGTCCGGGGTTCTTGGAAGCACCCTGGCCATCTCCCGCAGGGTGCGGTCCTGAAAGATGCAGTAGGCCGGCAGCCCCTCCTTTCGGGCCAGGGTGGAACGTAGCTCTCTGATCCGGTCAAAAACCTCGCCTTCTCGTTCGTGTGCCTGGGGCGCTTCAGCAGGCGCGGCCGTTTCCTCCTTCAGCCGATGGGAGAGAAGGATGACTTCCCGTCCCGCCATGACCTGCCTGCCGCGGCCGGTGATCTCCAGCACCGGATAGATCCTTGCTCCCATGGGGACCCGTCGCGAAGACACGCACCCGTGGGAGACGAGTTCCTTGATCCATTGTTGCACCTCGGCCTGAGTGTATTCTGAAAGCAGCCCGTAGGTGGAAAGGCGATGGAGGCCGAATTGAAACACCATACGGTCCCTGGAACCGGTAAGAACCCTGGCAGCCATGGCCTGGCCAAAACGTCCTTCCAGACGGGCAATACCGCTCAACACCTTGACCGCCAATATGGGGTCAGAGGCGGCCGCACTTGACTCGGACTTGGGCGCAGGTTTCTGACAGACATCGCACGCATTGCAGCTTGCACCCTTGAGGCTCTCACCAAAATAGCGAAGCAAAAACATCCTGCGGCACTCCCGTGTGCTGGCATAGGCCATCACCTGATCCAGCTTTTCCAGTTCATATGCCTTGCGGACCTGAAGGGCCTGAAAATCGATATCAAGGTCTGCCGGGGCTGCACCCCGGAGGATGCGTAACCCCCGGCCACGGAACGGAGGGATGTAGGTGGCTTCATTGCGCGCCGTCATATCGGAGAGCGTTCTCCTGAGCGCATCAAGAGAAAGGCGTGCCCTGGCAGCCAAGTCATTGGGGAAAAACTCCACCCCTTCCATGAGTTCGTCCTCGTCGTAGATTCGGCACAGATGGTTAAGCAAGTCCTTCTTGATCCTGGTCCTGGCTGAAAGCGTGGCAAGAAGCTCTTGCGGCTTCGCATGAAGATAGAGTTCAGCCCGGTGATCGTGGCGCTTGAGCCTTCGAACGGCTCCCGCATCTTCCAGGATCTTGATGCATGAAGCCACCGCCATTTCCGAGAGCTTGTTTTCGCCCATGTCCGCAATCTCACGGTAGGTCAGCCACAGCAGGTCTTCAGGGCGCTGTCTGAGCCGATCATAGACGGCAAACACGACCTCGCGGGGAGGATATCGAGCTTCAATGAAAAACTCCTGCAGCTTTCTGTCCGCAGGGTTGTACAGAAGCAGGCAGGTTGCGGGCTCACCATCTCGACCGGCACGGCCTCCCTCCTGGTAATAGGCTTCAATGGTTCCCGGAAACGTATGGTGGATGACCATGCGGATGTCCGAACGATCAATACCCATGCCAAAGGCATTCGTGGCCACGACCAAGTCAGAGTGGCCCCCCATGAAAGCCTCCTGGACCCTCGTTCTCTCGGCCTCGTCCAGGCCTGCGTGGTATCCCTGTGCCTTTATCCGGTTCTGTTGCAGCTTTTCGACGACGCGCTCCACCTTTTTCCTTGTGCCCGTATAAACAATGGCCGCCCCGGAAAGTCTTCTCAAGCGTTGTCTGAGGACGCCCAGTTTCTCTTTCTCATTGCCCGCCTGAAGTACCTCCCAGAAAAGGTTGCGACGATCAAAGCCCGTGACAAACTGCCTTGGCGCCCGCAGCCCCAGTTGTTCCAGAATATCAGAGCGGACCTTGTCCGTGGCCGTGGCCGTAAGGGCTATGGTCTGGGGCCTTCCCAGGCGCTCCAGGGCCTGGCTGATCCTCAAGTAGTCGGGCCTGAAATCATGGCCCCACTGGGAGATACAGTGTGCCTCGTCCACGGCGACCATGGAGACGGTGCCCTGCCTCACCGCCTCGATGAACAGCCGATTTCGGAGCCTTTCCGGAGAGGCATAGACCAGCTTGATGTTGCCGGCCGCAATCTGCCTGAGGGCCTCTTCCTGGTCCCTCAGACCCATAAGACTGTGAATGGCACTAACCGGCAAATCCAGCACGCGGAGCGTATCCACCTGATCCTTCATCAGGGCGATGAGGGGGGAGATCACGAGGGTAATACCGGGTCTCAGGAAAGCGGGAACCTGGTAGCACAGAGACTTGCCCCCGCCGGTAGGCATGATCACCAGGGCGTCCTCTCCGGAGAGGACAGATTCCAGGATCTCCTCCTGGCCGGGTCGAAACTGCCGGTACCCGAAGACCCGCTCCATGAAGGATAAAGCCTGGGCTATCGGTTCATCGTGCGGTCGAGAGTCTTGCACAACATTCCCTTCGGTATTGTAGCTCCAAGCTCAAGGCTGAAAGCTAAAAGCTTGATCAACTCCTAAAACACTTACTACGAGTTGATCAAGATTAACTCGCGAATATGACAGCAAATTTGCTAGTTATCACGATGGACGTCCCAAGTAAACCTTAAAGTCTTCCTTGAGGCATTCGTCCCCGTCCTTTCCGACACGGGACTATGACAGATTCGGATGGCGACGCCCCTGAAAAGAACGTTCTGTGCGTGTGAATCATCGCAGAGACCAAGGCATCCGCGAGGCAAGTGGGCATTCCCTTGACCTTTCAAGAAGTTGTGGTCTATTAAGACAAAGGCTTAAATGATGCCTGCGGCAATCCAAACCAAGGGGAGCGCTGAGGCAGGGCCAACAGTCGGGGTCAGGTCACCGCCAAGTCACGCAAAGGTCTCAGGAATGGAAGCGCTGGGCGTGCGAGAAAAATATGAACTCGAACTCGTTCCGATCGCCATAGGCGGAAAACGGCTCCATTTTTACAGCATAACGAATTGGGACGTTTTTGTTGATCATCTTTCGCAGGAGGGAGAGGCATATATCAAGAACTTCCCTTTCTGGGTCAAGATCTGGGAAGCCTCAATAGTATTGACTGATCATTTAATCGGCATGGGCCTTGGACCGGAAAAGGAAATACTCGAGATCGGTGCGGGCATGGGGATCACAGGCCTGTTCCTCGCGGCCTTCGGGCACAAGGTGACGATCACCGACCACGAAGAAGACGCCCTTGAACTGCTCCGAATGAATGTGGAACACAACGGGTTGCAAAACGTGTCCGTCAAAAAATTGGATTGGAATCACCCGGATTTGACAGGGACCTACGATGTTATCTGCGGCTCGGAACTGGTTTACAATGACAGTTGCATAAAACCGATCATCCGTCTGTTTCGAAGATATCTTCGACCCAAAGCGAGTGTATTCCTTGCCCATGACTTAACGCGTATGTGCATGCTGAAGTTTATCGGCATGGTTCCTGGGCGATTCGAGATTGATAATGTAGTCAAAACCATGAGAGGACAAGACGAACTTGAAAAGATCGTCATCCACACACTCCGCCTCACATCATGAACATAGAACCAGCGTCGCCAGGCCTGAACTTGACAATTTCTGTTTGAATTATGTAAAATTTTATGTTTGTTAGCTTATTCAAGACTTCAAAGGGCTAAGAGGAAGATTCTGGTGGACAGAAAACCTACCTATGAAGAACTGCAACAAAGAGTCAGGCAGCTGGAGAAAGAAGCCGGTGAGTGCAAAGGGGAGCTGGAAGAAACCTCCAAGGGGCTCGCCTTGGGCTTGTCCGAGGTTTCGCAAGCGTTAAAACAGATTGCCTCAGGAGACCCTCATGTAAGGATGCCGGAAACAGCGAAACTGGAGTCGATTGCTGAACTAAAACACATGGTCAACTTGACGGCCGAGAGCCTCGAAGAAATGGTTAATCTGTCCCACGAGTTTGCCATAGGTCTTGCCGAGCACTTCGATGCATTGCATAGGGTCTCAACGGGTGACCTGGCTGCCCGGGTATCGGGGATTTCCCAAGTAGACATCTTGGAATTCCTGAAGAAAGTCACCAACCAGATGATTGAGAGTGTGTCCACAGAAATCGCTGAGCGCAAGCGGGCGGAAGAGGCGCTACGAAACGCCCACAACGAACTGGAACAACGGGTTGAGGAACGGACGGCACAGCTTTCACAAGCCAATGAAGAGTTAGAGGAGGAGATTAACGAGCGTAAGCACGCGGAGGAGGCCCAACGAAAGACTCATGAGGAGCTTAGGAGCTTTCTCGACGTTGTTGCCCATGACCTGAAGAATCCGATCCTCGGCATCCAGGGCTTTTCCGTTCTCCTTCTGAAAAAGTACCAAGAAGAATTAGGAGAAAAGGGCCGCAAGTATGTCCGTCAAATCGATGCCAGTGCCCGCCAAATGAGTCGCCTGGTTTCGGACCTGCTTTCCTTGTCAAGGATTGGCCAGGTGGCCTCGAATTTCAAATATGTCGCCTCGAGCAAAATCGTGAAGAATTTATGCACAAGCCTTCAGAATAGACTCCGGGAAAATGGGATAGAGCTTGTGGTAAGGGACAAGCTCCCCACTATCTACTGTGATGCAAGCAGGATCTATCAGGTTTTCGAAAACCTGATCGTCAATGCCGCGAAGTTTAGCGGGAGCGCTCACAAGCCGAAAATCGAGATTGGATGGGAGGATAGAGGGAACTTCCATCAGTTCTATGTGAGGGATAATGGCATCGGAATTGATCCCAAATATCACCAGAAAATCTTTGAAATGTTCCAACGGCTGGAGCAAACAGAAGACGAAGAAGGAACAGGGTTAGGGCTTGCAATCGTTGAGAGGATTGTGACAAACCACGGAGGCAAGGTGTGGGTCGAATCTGAAAAGGGGGGTGGGGCGACCTTCTATTTTACCTTGCCTAAGCCAACCTCATAATTTCAACACATCCGACCCGTATGGCCGCAGACTGGAACTCGCCAGGCAAGGAATTCCGCGATGGCTGGAAGACCAACCTATGAAGAACTGGAACAAAAGGTTCAGCAGATCGAGAAGGAAGCTGTTGAATGCCAGGGGGAGCTGGAAGCCACTGCCGCGGAGCTGTCTTTGGGCTTGTCCGAAATCTTGGAAGCGTTAAGACAGATTGCTTCAGGAGACCCTGAAGTCAGGATACCCGAAACCGCAAAAAGGGGGTTGCTTGCTCAATTGAAGCACATGGTCAACTTGACCGCCGAGAACCTCGCAGACATTGTTGATCTGTCTCATGAGTTTGCCATAGGCCTTGCTGAGCACTTCGATGTGTTACACAGGGTCTCCGAAGGCGACCTGACCGCCCGGGTTTCCGGCACTTCCCATGTGGAGCTGTTGGAGCGCCTGAAGACAGTAACCAACCAGATGATTGATAGCGTATCCACGGAAATCACTGAGCGTCAGCGGGCAGACGAGGCACTGCGGAAATCAGAGGAGGAGCTGCGGCATCTGTCCTCGCAGCTTCTTGAGGTCCAGGAGAATGAAAGAAAAAGGATCTCCCGGGAACTTCATGACAGTATCGGACAATCCCTGACGGCGATCAAATTTGGGCTGGAAAACGCCCGCAGCCAGGCACCTCAAGGTACGGCTGGAGCGAGCGTTGAATTATTGGCAACCCTCATCCCGTTGGTTCAGGAGGCCAGTGAAGAGGTCCGAAGGATTCACACGGACTTGCGACCGTCCATGTTGGATGATCTGGGTATCTTGACGACCATCAACTGGCTCTGTCGTGAATTTCAGGTGGTTTATACCGGCATCCGAATCGAAAAGCAGATAGATATAGAGGAAAATGATGTACCCGAGCCCCTGAAAATAATTATCTTCCGTATCTTGCAGGAGGCCCTGAACAATGTAGCCAAACACAGCCATGCGGATTTTGTTCGTCTTTACTTGGGAAAAACGGACGAGATCATAAGGCTGGCTATTCGCGATAATGGCCGCGGGTTCGACATGTGGGACGTGCTCACTGCGGAAGTCGCGGAAAAGGGCTTTGGAATGACGAGCATGAAAGAGCGGGCCGAGCTTTCCGGAGGGACCTTTACTATCGAGTCCTCTCCGGGCGAAGGGACCGTCGTGGAGGCGTCATGGCCATATTAAGGAGCAAAGACGGTTTTGTAGCCGGCCCTGATACTACTGCCCTACCCTTTCCTTTCCGGAAAAATACAGTGTCGGTGCGCCACATATACGGTGTTTGCCCCATTTACCATCCTGTCGCAGCCTTATAAGTTATATGTTAACGCTTTCCAAACAGAAGTTATCCGCTTTGAACCCGCTGTTCCTGTGTCAGGATCAGGGACATAGCGGCTGGTCGTCTGTCTGCACACAGGGGGCTCGCCATAACTATGGGCATCATCAGGGGTCAATCGCCATGTTAAAGACGTTAATCGTCGAAGACAGCCCTGTTTTCCGGAACACATTCAGAGAGGCCCTGTGTAAGGAATTCCCGCTGATGGCAGTTGAGGAGGCCATCGATGGAAGGGAGGCCCTGAAAAAGGTCGCATCCTTTCTCCCTGATCTCGTCTTTATGGATATTCGATTGCCCGGCGAAAGCGGCCTTGAGCTGACCAGAAGAATGAAAGCAAGCTATCCGAATATAGCCATTGTCATTCTTACAGACTACGACTTGCCGGAGTACAGAGAGGCCGCCCACAATGGCGGGGCCGATGGTTTTATGGCAAAGGGGGCGTTGAATCTGCAGGACGTAGGTAAATTGCTCGAATCCATGTTTCCGGGCAGGGTTCTGGATTCTAAAGGCCAGGCCAGGAAAACACCGTGTTGAGAATCAAGGAACTGGCGTGCCGGGACCGCAACGGCTGCTGGCCCCCAAGATGTTCACGGAGCGAGGAAAATTGACTTGCCACGAGTCTGTCAACAATGGCAATTGATCAAACCCTTACAAAGGAGGACACAAGATGGAAATCAAGAAGATTCTCTGGCCAACAGACTTTTCTGACAACGCTAATGCAGCCTTGCCGTACGTTTTATCACTGACCCAGAAATACGGGGCCGAGATATACTTGCTCTACGTGGCTGAGGACATGGCCGACTACACGGCCTGGTACGGCGAGTTGTCACCATCGCACATCGAAAAACTTCACGAGTGGGAGGTTCCCCGGGCGGAAAAGAAGCTGGAGGAAGTATGCCGAAACGACCTGGCCGGCTGCCCCATGTTCCACAAACTGGTGCTCGTTGGCGACCCTGCCCGGGAGATCCTGAAGACCATCGAAAAGGAGGGCCCGGATGTCGTCGTTATGGCCACACATGGCAGAAAGGGGCGTTTTGAGTTCGGGAGCGTCACCGAAAGAGTGGTAAGAAACTCACCGGTTCCCGTGTGGACGGTGCGTCCCTATCAACGCAAAAAGGCGTGACCAGCTAGTGGGTGCCACACGTTCCACGGCACCCCGAACTACCTGAAACTCGCTATTGTGGACCAGACGTAGGCGGTAGCTGAGATCTTTCCCGTCCGTCTGGAGGAGGCGCTTCAGGGAGAAAAATGGGTTCACAGGAGCCTCAAGTGGGGGTACGAGACGAAGCATGCGACTTCTAACACCATATAGGTTAGGACCCTATGAATTGCCAAATCGTGTGATCATGGCTCCCATGACGCGCAGTCGCGCTGGTGAAGGTAATGTTCCCACTGACATGAATGCGACTTACTACACACAAAGAGCGACTGCAGGGCTCATTATCACCGAAGCCACGCAAGTGTCGGAGCAAGGCGTGGGCTACCCCTGGACACCGGGGATCCATACAGACGCTCAGGTGGAAGGGTGGACGAAGGTTACCAGGGCGGTGCACGAGAACGGCGGTCGTGTTTTTCTGCAGCTTTTTCATGGCGGCCGAATTTCACACCCGGTCTACCATGGGGGTGAACCCCCTGTAGCGCCCTCACCTGTCAGGCCAAAAGGAGAATTGTTTACACAGGAGGGGATGAAGGAATTCGTCACCCCGAGGGCGCTTGGAATCGAAGAGATTCCAGGTGTCATCAACCAATTTCGGCAGGGAGCAAAAAACGCCCTGGTTGCTGGGTTTGATGGTGTAGAGATACATAGCGCCAATGGATACCTCCCCGACCAATTTCTGTGTGATGGAACAAACAGACGATCCGATGCCTACGGGGGTTCTATTGAGAATCGAACTCGTTTTGTGCTTGAACTTGTGCAGGCAGTGGTCGAGGTTTGCGGAGCCAACCGCGTGGGGATCAGATTATCTCCCAGTGGCATTTTCAACGATATATTCAACTCTGACCCCGTTGAGACGTTTGAGCACCTCATCGGCAGATTAAACACCTTCAACCTTGCCTACTTGCATCTTGTTGAGCCTCTCCTCCCCGTTGACCAGTACCCTCAGTATTTGGACAGAGTTACCCCGCATTTTCGCAGGATTTACAAGGGAACGCTAATCACGAACGGCGGTTATGATCGCGACGAGGGCAACCGGGTCATTGAAGACGGGGAGGCAGATCTGGTCTCCTATGGGAAGTTGTTTCTTGCCAATCCTGATCTGCCAGCCAGGCTCGCAAAAAACGCCCCTTTGAACGAGCCTGACGAGAGCACCTTCTATGGGGGGGATGAAAAAGGTTACACCGACTACCCTTTCATGGATGAACCGTGAGTTTGTTTTACTTTACCCCAAGATTGATGGCCTCGTAAAAAGTCGATTTTACTCACTCCGTGAACATTTTGGGGGCCCTTGAGACATTTCCCGATGTATCGGGACTAAAACTCGGGCTAACGCCCTCAAATCCCGACTTGTCGGGAAATATCTCAAGGGCCTGTCTCCCAAACTGCCCAATATCGTTCGCAAAACACTTTTTACGGGCCCATCTATGTTGAAGCTGTTGGAAGGCGTTGTTCTATAAGGTACTGAGCCATTTTAGTCGAGGAGGTGAAGATCATGACAGAAAAACAAGATGAGAAATCCAAAGAGGAAATCAAGAAGAAAAAACCTGGGAAACCGCTCCCGTCCTGTACAACAGCACCCAGTGCAGAGCATGCAAGGGCGTCCAACGAAGACGAGCCGTGCGACGACGCTCGTGGCGCGGAACCGGATTGAACCGCGAAAGCGGGCGCATTCCCCATGGCTTGCCGCGGGGAGGCTTCAACGGTTGCTGTGAAAAGGCAGGACCCTGAGGTGACCAAAACAGCCTGTTACAAAATATAAGGGTAAGTATTACTGTCCTGATTGCTGGCCTCTGTTTTCTAAAGACCTCAACATCACCTATCCTCAGCAGCACGTCGTAACGCAACGGCAGTATGACGAGCGGTTGCGAAAGTATGCTGGAGCGAATCCCGCGAGGAGAATACCTTTGAGGTTACACTGCTGCGCTATCTGCTACAGACTGCTGAGCACCGTAATCAAGCCGATCCCACCATTCTCAGAACCCGCATGAAACAGGTTTATCTGCCGGGACAACCTCGTGCGTCGGCGCAGCACTGTTGATCTCCCTGGCCTTGGGGGCCTCGAAGGAGATGGGAAAAAGAGTTGATTTTCGTCTAATTATGCTTATCTTGACATAGCGAGGCACGGTTTTGCAGTACCAAGCTGCCGCTACAAGTCGAAGGAGACCGCGTAAATGGGTTGGTGTGGGGTTGAAAGTATGAACCGCGAAAGCGAGCGCATTCCCCGCTGCTTGCGGCGGGGTTAGCGAGCGAATCTGAAAATGAAAAACTTCCTTACGGTGAAGATTCCCTGTGGCTTGCCGCGGGGAGGCTTCAATACCTTGCGTGTTAAGTGTGTTAGATGCCACAAGGAGTGGAAGAAGGACTGCGTGGTTCCCTGGGGACCCGACGATTGCAGTGGATCGCTTTGCACTGCGTGCTTCATAGACGTTGCCTCTCCCACAATTCGCAAGAAGCAACTCAAAGAAGGTCACTTCGACTGCTTTGGCAGAGCACGAGGCTACTGCGATCAATCAGAATGTAAGTACAGACGATGGTGTCTCGGTATTGATGGGGAAAAAGCAGAAACCAATTAGTTCTGCTGCGGCACGAACTATTTGATCCCAAGGAGGTCATCATGAGCAGAAGGGTATACATCGATGTTGAGGAATGTCTGGGATGCGGGTCTTGCGAAGAGATTTGTGATGAGGTTTTCAAACTGAATGAAGCAACTGAAAAGGCAGAGGTCATCAAGCCGGAGGGCGGCCCGGAAGATTTGATCGAAGAGGCAATGGAAACGTGCCCCGTGGAGTGTATCCACTGGGAAGAATGATAGGTGTCGATCCAATTCGTAAATGAATGCAGGCACAAAGCATAGTATTATGCCGTGTTCTTTGACCAGTAGTGCACTCAAGCGCATTTGTCAGAAAGGATGGTGTTTCCATGAAAAGCAGAGGACAATCCAGGATCCTTATGGACCTGGAAAAACTCAATAAGTTTAATGCAGAGGGATGCCTCGCATGCGGCAGGAAGTTCACCCTTGGTGACCCGGTTGTGATGGCCCGTGGAAAGTGGCAAGGTCTTAAGTACATCCATGAAGATGAGGCAATCTTTGACGAGAAGACAGGCGCCCACTGTGAGCGAGGACATCACAGCCGTGTGAAACAACTTGGTTGAACAAGGGTAAGAAAAGGGCCAGAACATTCTAATATTGCCAGCACGGAACCCATTTTGCGCGAGCCCTTAGTCCAGGCAGAGCTGGGAATAGCGCCCCCGCCTGGCGATTTTGTTTGAGCTGAGCAAATGAAAATAGTTCGTTCAACAGACTTGAAATTCGTTCCGGCCAGTCACGAAGATCCAAAGTCTCCCGGGGTATTTAAGAAGCTTTTACTTCGGGGCGATGATTTTATCGAGGGAGAGATCCAGACGGTAAACAGTGCCTTGTTGCCTACAGGAAAAGCATTCACAGCGCACTATCACACAGACCGGCAGGAGGTCTTCATAATAACTCGTGGGAATGCCAAAATTACAGTTGATGGGCAGGAAGCAACCCTGGATGAAGGCGATACTGTGGTTATCCCTGTCGGCAGCGTCCACAAGATGGAGAACATTGGAACACAGGACGCAGAATTTATTGTTATAGCCGTATCCAAGGGGACAGACGGCAGAACAGTCATTGTCTGATGCGGTTGGAAATGCAAACCACCACAGGCTCTCCCCTAACGTTGAAAAAGCCGAGGCTGCTGCAGATCCAAGGCGTCCAAGAGTGAGGCTGTAGTAAGCTACGCCGAACCCTTGGCAACGCAGGAGATGCTGTATCATCGGCTTTCCCTCAGGGTAAACAACATGGCTGTTTTTCCAGGTTTTCTGGATATCTCTGGCAGTGAACTTCACAATATCGCCCACAAACACGGCAAAGATGGGCTGCCATTGCTTTTTTAGACTTTTGGCCATGTTGTTTATTCAACATTGGGGTCTCCTCAGTAACCCAAAGCCTACATGACGGGTCATCCATAAATACCGTATCTCTACTCACAAAATACAGGATTTGCCCCATTTACTTTTGGCCCCTTCCTTCATAGTCTTACAAAAGCGCTGATGAGGGTCTCAGCAAACTTGAGCGGGTATCAGAGGGGGTGGAAATCATGACGCAGAACAAGAAGAATCCATCGACGGAAGAGGTCAAAGAAGAAAAGAAGAAAGCTGATGCGCCCATGCCATTCTGTACCACGGCGCCAAGCGCGGAGCATGCAAGGGGACTCGATGAAGATGAACCTTGTGACGATTCTCGTGGAGGAAAACAGGCGGGTTCATGAGAGACGATACGATGAACGTCCTCATTGGCGGGGAGGCAGGTCAAGGACTGGTTACAGTCGGTCAACTGCTGGCCAAGAGCCTCGTGCGCAGTGGCTATTCCATCCTTGTGACACAGACCTACCAGTCCCGTATTCGAGGCGGACACAACAGCTTTGCCATTCATACGGCAGTGGATAAGGTGATTGCCCCTCAGGAGTCGGTCGATCTCCTGGTGGCTCTTGATGCCGAGACGGTGGCTTTGCATCAGGGGGACATCTCGTCGGGCGGGCTTATTGTCGTTGACAGCGCCTTAGAAGTTGACGGCGACTCCTTCTTGCAGGTCCCTTTTAAGGAATTGGCTCAAGATACGTTCTCAAATATTGCCGCCCTCGGTGTGGTCGGATACCTCTTGGGGCTGGAACAAGGGTTGATGGCCACGGCCCTGGATGATTTTTTTGGCAGGAAACAGCGACAGGTGCTTGAAGAAAACAGACGGGTGCTTGTCGAAGCCATGGCCTGGGCTGCCAGCCACGAGAGATCCGGCCACCAACTCCCCAAGATTGCCAATCCTGTTCAGCATTTAATGATGAGTGGCAACGAGGCTATCGCCTTCGGGTCCCTTTCAGCGGGATTGCGATTCTGCTCCTTTTATCCCATGACCCCGGCCACCTCCATCCTTCTCAACCTGGCTGCCCAGGCCAAGCGGATGGGCGTGCTGGTTGAACAGGCAGAAGATGAGATTGCAGCCATTAACATGGCTATTGGAGCCTCTTTTGCCGGCGCACCAAGCATGGTGGCCACATCGGGAGGGGGCTTTGCCCTTATGGCGGAAGGGGTCAGCCTGGCCGCTATGACGGAAACCC
>Ga0315534_1000556_pt1 | contig 25984 bp, 19 predicted proteins | sample SalMarSW160240MG_FD_203094 | JGI IMG/M metagenome (GOLD analysis project Ga0315534, IMG submission 203094) | Salt marsh sediment microbial communities from the Plum Island Ecosystem LTER, Massachusetts, United States - Salt Marsh Sediment SW1602-40 ...
CCTTCCACCGTCATCAGCGCGGTATCGTGGATCTTGGTGCAGTCCACCAACTTGCCGCGGTGGGTCATCGTGCCCTTGGGCAGCGAATGGTCCTGGAAGACGGTCTTGATCGTCTGCAAGTAGAACTCGGCGGTCAGATCCATGACCGCGAGATATTCTTCATAGAAGTCCTGGTGCTGCTTGACCGAGTCGCAGTCACCCTCAACGAGATTGTTGAAGAGTTCCACGTGTGCGTTCATGTGGCGCTCGAGGTTCATCGTCATGAAGCCTGTGAGCTGCATGAACCCCGGGTAGACCGGACGCATGAAGCCTGCGTGCGGCAGCGGCACCCTGCTGACCACGGTTCTCTCGAACCAATCGATGGTGCGTGTCTCGGCCAATTTATTGACGCCCGTCGGGTTGCGGCGCGTGTCGATTGGGCCGCCCATGAGCGTCATAGACGCCGGTTGGCAAGGATCGTCCGTTGTTGCCATGTGGGCAATGGCTGCGAGCACCGGCACGGCTGGCTGGCAAACGGCAATGACGTGGGTGTCAGGACCGAGGAAGCGAATGAAGTCGATGATGTGGTCGATGCAGTCGTCGAGATCAAAGCGGCCCATCGCCAGGGGAATGTCGCGTGCATCCACCCAGTCGGTAATATAGGTTTCGTGATCGGGTAGCATCGCCCTCACGGTGCCGCGCAGGAGCGTTGCGTAGTGGCCCGACATTGGCGCCACGATCAGCACCTTGGGGTCTTCGCGCGGGCCGACCTCTGAAAGGTCGCGATCGAAATGCAGCAGCTCGCAAAACGGGGTCCGTGCAACTGCGTGATCGCGGACTTTGACGTCGATGGTGTTGACGCGGGTCGTCTTGATGCCGAACTCGGGCTTGCCGTATCGGCGGGTTACATTTTCAAAGACTTCGCACGCGGCCGCCATTTGTCGCCCCAACGGTGTTGAGGCAAACGGATTGAGCGGCCAATCGAGTAGCGTTTGAATGCCGTGAACACCAACTCTCATCGGCTGAAGCACGGCATGCGCGAACTCGTAAGCGTAGTAGTGCATGGCGTTGAAGCCTCTTCGCTGCGCCGCAGCAAAACTTGTGTGCGCTGCACACGATTATGTGATCAAACTGTCATCCTGGCCAGCACAAAGTCTTTTTGGCCCAGCAACGCTGCCTTTTGACGCAAAGTCTTGGTGTGCGCTGTTCCCATAACGACACGACAGGCAGGGTGCGGGGGCGGTGTAGGCGGGTTGGGGATAAATAGGGCCGCGCGCAAGCTATGCGCTTTGCGAATACGCGTGGTCATGATTCGTCATAACATTGCCTCCAGCGCGCCTTTGGCGTTGTGATTGAGCGTGTCATACCGGCCTGCGAACGGGCCGCAGTATCGAATACGAGTTCCCTCTGGGCCGAGCGGTGCCGCTTGGTCCGCACATGAGACGTTCCAGGAGGATCGATGAGCTACTCTCAACCGCCCGGTGGACAGTCGCCTCGATTGGGTGGCTATCGCCCCAGCGACGAGCAGACTCGTCCTCTTTCCAGCCGCATCGCCCGTCCGCCGCCTCGTCCGCCTGAGCGGCCCGGCACTTCGCCGCTGATGCTCGGGCTCGTCTACGGAGGGATAGGGCTATTGGCTGTTGCCGCTGCGGCCGTCACGTTCCTGATTGTTGCGCCACCGAGCGATTTGATTCGCGAGCAAATCGTGACACGCGTGAAAGCCGCAACCGGCCGCGACTTGCAGATCGCAGGACCAGCCTCCTTCACATTTTATCCTGTCCTAGGCATTCGCCTCAACGATGTTTCGTTGTCGGGTCCGCCAGGCACGGCAGGCGGGCCCATGGCCACCCTTTCGAGCCTCGATGTCGGCGTGCGCATTCTGCCGTTGTTGAGCAAGGAAGTCGTTGTCGATCGGCTCGTTCTATACAAGCCGGTGTTCGATTTTCGCGTCGATCGCAATGGCCGCAAGAATTGGGAGATGACAGTACGCGAGGACGCACGACCGGTGCGTTTGGCGCTTGCGCGCAAAGTGCGTGCAACCGTCACCGACGCCGCAGACGAGATGCAGATTGCCTTCACGGATGCACTAGCGCAGCCAGTGGCACCGGCTTCGCGCGGCTCGGGCGTGGAAATGTCAAACCTTGTGCTCGACGATATCCGCCTCGTGGATGGAATGATCCGTTACACGGACGAGCAAGCGGGATCTACCTATGAGGTTGGCGCAATCAACGCCAAGCTTGCTCTCCCGTCGATTACGCAGCCGCTCGAAGCCAAGGGCGACCTGAAGTGGGCCGGCGAAACGATCAACTTTGACGGCCGTTTGACGTCTCCCCGCGAACTGATGGAGGAGCAGCCCGCAAAGCTCCTTGCGAACGTTTCGGGGCGGCCCATTACGCTGAAATATGACGGGTCGGTTTTGCTCAAGACCTCGCTTGATCTGGATGGCGCGGTCGACGGGAAGGCCGATTCGCTCAGAACTTTGGCAGCGTGGCTTGGAACCGAGCTGCCGCCAGCGCGGGGCTTCGGCGCCCTTTCACTTTCCGGCCGCTTAAAGGCAACATCGGCCGCGGTACGTCTGTCACAAGCGAATCTTGCGCTGGACGGTGCGACTGCGACCGGCACCGTTGCCGTCGACACGTCAAAGGCGCGCCCGCATATCGTGGCAGACTTGAAAGTTGCCGACCTCAATCTCGGGAACTACGTCTCGGACGGCGAGTCCAGCGGAAGGGAAGCGCCGGCGGCAAAGACGACACCGGGCGCGCGGAGCCCTGGGAAAACATCGGACGAACCACCGCAGTCGATCGAGGATTTGCTCAACCGTCCGGGCCCGAAAGTAAAAGGCTATACCAAGCGTGCGGGATGGAGCCAGGAGCCCATCGATCTATCGACGCTTGGCGCCTTTGATGCCGACGCCAACATGTCCGTCGTGCGCTTGGGCTACGACAACATCCGCATGGATTCGGCCAATCTTGTCATCGCGATAAAGGACCAGGTTCTCAAGACCTCGTTTGAGGACGTGAAGCTCTACAAGGGTCGCGGCAAGGGGCTCGTGACGCTCGACGGACGGGGCAAGGCTGCCGTTCTCGCGGCGAACCTCTCGATCAACGGCGTCGAAGCCCAGCCCTTGCTGAAGGATGCCGTCGAGATGGATTGGCTTGCCGGCACCGGCAATCTCACGATGTCGGTGTCTGGCAGTGGCCGCAGCCAGGCAGATATCGTCGGCTCGCTCAATGGTAAGTCAAATCTTGCCGTCGCCAATGGCGCGATCATCGGATTCAACCTCGCTGGTGCGTTGCGTGCGTTGTCGAGTGGCGGGATTCCGAACCTTTCCACCTCTCCAACTGAGAAGACGGACTTCAGCGAGCTGACGGCATCATTCGACGTCGTTAACGGCGTCGCCAAGAACGAGGACATGGTGCTCTCAAGTCCGCTTCTGCGTGCGACTGGCTCGGGGACTATCCAATTGGCCAAACGCCAAATTGACTACACCCTACAGCCGAAGCTGGTTGCAAGCCTTCAGGGACAGGGCGGCGAGAAAGGCGCGAGCGGGCTTAGTATTCCCATTCGGATCCATGGATCTTGGGATGATCCGTCGATCGCGGCCGATATTGCCGGTGTGCTCAACAACCCGTCCACGGTTGAAGCCGTCAAAGAGATTGGTAAGCAACTCAAGGGCAAGAATGCGGGCGAGATTGTTGATGATCTATTCGGTCAGAGCAAAGAGGGTGAGCCTTCAAAGGCGCAAAAACTATTCGATCAATTCTTGGGTCGATGAGACTGGCGCAAGGTTTCGCAAGGTGTCGTGAGCGCCATTACGAGGCGTTATGCTTCGTGTGCGGTCAGTTCATCGGCAAAGATTGTGACAGTATCTGCAAAATTTTTTTGCCGCAGCTTCCGATTTTTTCTTGCGTAGGGGGGGGGCGTGCCTCATATGACCCCTCTCCGTTCGTCCACCTGCCCCTAAGGTCAAGGAAATCCTGACACCCCAAAGGTAAGGAGCGGGCGGGTCACCTCTGTCTACTGGTTGGGGAGGGTCATATGGCCTTTAATGACACCCTCTTCCAATTGGGGATGGACTTGACTCGTTCAAGCACCGCCCAAGAGGAAGGCAATCGTGAAGCTGCGCAAGTGGCCCACGAGGATAGGAACGACTTTTTCATCGAGCGAGATGGCATTCGCTACGCAGGGACGCACATCATTGTGGACCTGTTTGGTGCCCGCAGACTCGATGAAATCGAGCATATCAAGGAAACCTTGAAACGATGCGTTGAGGTGGCGGGAGCGACCTTGCTGCACATTCATTTGCATCACTTCACCCCAAATGGGGGTGTCTCGGGTGTCGCTGTGCTGTCGGAGAGTCACATCTCCATTCATAGCTGGCCTGAGGCAGACTATGCCGCACTCGACGTTTTTATGTGCGGCGATGCAAAGCCGGAGCTGTGTATTGGCATTCTGCGTGAGGCCTTCAGCGCCAAGGAGGTCGTCGTGAAGACGCACCACCGCGGCTCTGAACTCGAAGAACTCAAATGGCAGGCTGCCGCCTCTAAGAAGGCTCCGGTGCGTCTGGCAAGTGTCGGCAAGGCTAAAGCCGCCTAATCAGCGGGTTTGACCAGCTCTAGGTCGTGCTCGATAAACGGGGCCAATCCGGCCATCGGGCGGCTCGCCATTTTTGCGCCTTGTGCTTGGGCGACGCAGTAGAGAAAATGCTGCGTCGCCAGCAAGGATTCGGGCGAAAGCTGATGCCAGAAGCGGGAGCCAACCTGATGCGCGCCGCCGTCTTAGCGGTTCTGACGGTCTTGCTTGCAGTCGCTGCTGCGGTTGTGCCGGCCCTGGCGCAAGAGGAAAGGTATGGCGGCAGTTTCCTGACGCCATATCCTGGGAACGATACCTATCAGGTACAGGTCGTCGGTGACTGGTACGCGGATGGGCTACTCGGGGGCTTGCTTGAAGCCTATGGGAGAGAGCCGCGCGTTCAGGTTCAGCGTAGACGCTATGATCTGTCGGGCCTGATGTTGCGCGGGTCGGAGCGCGAACTTTCCAACGCCGAGACGGCTTTCGCCAGCGACCCCAGCCACGTCGCCATCGTCATGTTGGGCGGGCAAGATCGCTACAGCATCAGGCAGAGTAGTATCGGCAAGCGCAACGAGAAGTGGCGGACTGAATACGCCAACAGGGTAGATCGGCTAATGCGCGCGCTGAAGCAGAGCAACCGCGCCGTCTACTGGATTGGCTTGCCCAACATGCGGCGCTGGCAGGATAACGAACGCGCTCAGTTGATGAACGAGATCATCCGCGAGCGAGCCTATCGCAATGGTGTGCGCTACATCGATGCCTATGCTGGGTTCGTCGACGAAGCTGGCGGCTATAGCCGGTTCGGCCCCGACGTGACGGGAAAGACCAGCCGGCTGCGCGATCGCGACGGTGTGTACTTTACCGACGCCGGCTATCGCAAGCTTGCGCACTATGTGCAGCGTGAGTTCAAGCGCGATATGGCACAGGCCAAACAGGAACGGGCTATTCCGCTCGCCGGAGACCCAACGCAACAGGCCAGGATCAACCCGAATAGAGCTCGGCTCAAAAAAGATGAGGCTAGCAAGAACAAGTCAGCCAAAGCCAAGAAAAAGGGTCGTCCCTCGAGAGGCGCTTTGGCTTCTCGAGGCGATCAGAAGGCTGATCCCGGCACGATCGATCTCAAGGTGGTTGGCAGTGGTGGTGCCGAGGAGGTTGTTGCTGTTGAGATCGTCAGGCCGGCCATTCCAGCCTCTGTCGTTGCGATTGTGACGCGCAAGCAAAGCCCCGATCGGCCAGCCCAAATGGGCGATTTGCTGGTCGACCAGATCGCAGGCGGTCTCACGGTGATGAGTTCGATTGTGCCGCCGCGGGGGGAAGGCGCCGGACGTCGCAAATTCTCGCCGACGCAAACGCCGTACTTCAGAGTGCTGGAGAAAGGTGAGCGTTTGCCCCCGAAGCCGGGACGCTCTGACGATGTCACCTGGCCGCGCCCGCAGGCTACAGCTGAGCTCACTAATGCAGCGCCCGTGAATCCCGTGCCCGTGCCTACTCAGAAAGACGCTGGGCAGGCAAAGAGGAACTAGGATGCGGGTTGGATAGCGCCGCAGTCGCAGGCTGCCTAAGTCTTAGCGCGGCAAGTTCGAGCTACCCATCAAGAATTCATCGATCGCTCGCGCGGCCTGGCGCCCCTCTCGGATCGCCCAGACGACGAGGGATTGACCACGGCGAATGTCGCCTGCGGCGAAGACCTTCTCGTGGCCCGGGATGTTGTAGTCCGTGTCGTTGGCATCAAGGCCCTTGAAGCGGCCGCGCGAAACGAGATTGAGGCGCAGCTCCTTGACGATGTCGTCCTCGATGGGGCCGGAAAAGCCCATGGCGAACAAGACGAGATCTGCGGGCAGCTCACCCTCTGTTCCGGCAACAGGCTGCAGCTTATTGTCGACCCTCGTGTAGTGCAGCTTTTCGACCTTGCCATCATTGCCCGAAAAACCCGTTGTCGAGATCGCGTATTCGACCTTGGCGCCTTCGGCTTGGCTCGTTGAGACGCGCAACTTTAACGGCCAGTTCGGCCAGGTAAGCCCTTTGTTTTCCTGCTCGGGCGGCATGGGCATGATTTCAAGCTGCGTGACCGACTTGGCGCCCTGCCGGAACGACGTACCGATGCAGTCGGAGCCCGTATCACCACCGCCAATGACGATGACGTGCTTGTCCTTGGCTGTGATGTGCTTGGCGTCGGTGATGGCCGGGGGAATCTCGCCCGATACGCGACGATTCTGCTGCGGCAGGAAGTCCATCGCGTAGTGAATGCCATCGAGCTGGCGGCCTGGTGACTCAACGAAGAAATCAAACGGTTGTTCGGAGCCGCCGGCTAAAAGCACCGCATCGTGCTGCGCCTCAAGATCACTTGCGCGCACGTTCTTGCCGACGTGGACGCTGCAATGGAAGGTGACGCCCTCGGCTTCCATTTGCTTCACGCGTCTGTCGATGATGTGCTTTTCCATCTTGAAGTCGGGGATGCCATAGCGCAGAAGGCCGCCCGGCTTGGCGTGCTTTTCGTAGACATGCACGTCATGGCCGACGCGTGCGAGCTGCTGGGCGGCGGCCAGGCCCGCGGGACCCGACCCGACGACGGCGACGCGTTTTCCCGTCTTTTGCTCCGGCATGTCCGGCGTGACCCAGCCTTCCTGAAAGGCCCGGTCGGCAATTGAGCATTCGATCGTCTTGATCGTTACGGGAACATCTTCAATATTGAGCGTGCAGGCGGCTTCGCACGGTGCCGGGCACACGCGGCCGGTCACCTCGGGAAAGTTATTCGTCGAGTGCAAATTGAGAGCCGCACGCTCCCAGTCGTCGTTGTAGACGAGGTCATTCCAGTCGGGGATCTGATTGTTGACCGGGCAGCCGGTGTGGCAATAGGGAATGCCGCAGTCCATGCAGCGCGCCGCCTGGACTTTGGTGTCCTCTTCGTTCAGCGGGACAACAAACTCGTTCCAGTGCTTGGTGCGTTCTGAGACCGGCGCGTACGTGCGATCAGCGCGCTCGAACTCGAGAAATCCCGTAATCTTGCCCATCTTTCGTTCTTTACCGGTCGGAGACTACCTAGTCTCGCACCGTCCGTTGTTTGTGTTCCACAAAAAGTGTCAGACCCTGGGGGATCTGACACCATCGCAATCGCACACCATCACTTGCGGTGGCGAGACCGTTCAAGCCTTTGCTTCCTTAAGGCCTATCTCGAGCACCTCAAGTCCCGTCGTGTCGGCCGCCTGTGCCTTGGCGATTTCTTCAAGTGCACGCCGATAATCGAGCGGCATCACCTTCTTGAATTTCGGCATGTAATTGCGCCAGTTGGCGAGTATCTGCTTCGCCTTTGCCGAGTTCGTGTAGTGTCCGTGGCGAACGATCAGTTGATGGAGACGCTCAGCGTCGTACTTCGTCATGTCGCTCATGATCTCAACGAGACCGTGGCTTTCCAGTTCACCGCCGTGGCCGTTGGAGAGCTTCTCCATCACGTCTTCCTCGGCCGTGATGGGCTCGAGGTCAACCATGGCGAGATTGCACTTCGATTCCAGAGATCCATCTGCATCAAGTACGTAGGCGATACCGCCCGACATGCCAGCGGCAAAGTTGCGCCCCGTCGAACCTATGACAACGACAACGCCGCCCGTCATGTACTCGCATCCGTGGTCGCCGGTGCCTTCGACAACGGCGACGGCGCCTGAGTTGCGCACCGCGAAGCGCTCTCCGGCAATGCCACGGAAATAGCACTCACCGGTAACGGCACCGTAGAGCACGGTGTTGCCTACAATGATGCTCTCTTCGGGGGTGATGCTGGACTTGGCGTCCGGCCGCACGATGATCTTGCCGCCGGACAGACCCTTACCGACGTAGTCGTTCCCCTCACCGATGAGATCGAGTGTGATACCGCGTGCGGCCCAGGCGCCGAAACTTTGTCCGGCCGTGCCTGTGAGTGTGATCCAGATCGTATCCTCAGGCAGGCCGGCATGGCCATAGCGCTTGGCCACTACGCCTGACAGCATTGTGCCGGCCGTGCGGTCGGTGTTCTTGATTTCGAGCTCGTGCTTGATCGGTGTCTTGGTGTCGAGCGCCGGGCGGCACAGCTCAATAAGCTTGTTGTCGAGCACCTTTTCGAGCCCGTGGTCCTGGCGTTCGCAATTATGGATTGCGACCGAGCGGGGCACGCGCGGCTTGTGGAAGATCTTCCGGAAGTCGAGGCCGCGTGCCTTCCAGTGATCGATGGCGGTCTCTTTGTCGAGGATTTGAGATTGGCCGATCATTTCATTGAAGGTGCGGTAACCGAGCGCGGCCATGATCTCGCGGACTTCTTCGGCGACATAGAAGAAGAAGTTGATCACGTGCTCCGGCTTGCCTTGGAACCGCGCGCGCAGCACAGGGTCCTGTGTTGCGATGCCGACAGGGCAAGTATTCAGGTGGCACTTACGCATCATGATGCAGCCGGCGGCAATCAGTGGCGCAGTTGAGAACCCAAACTCGTCAGCGCCGAGCAGCGCGCCGACGATGACATCGCGCCCGGTTCTCAAGCCACCGTCCACCTGCACCGCGATGCGGCCACGCAGTCGATTGAGAACGAGCGTCTGGTGGGTTTCAGCCAGGCCGATTTCCCAAGGTGAACCGGCATGCTTGATCGATGTTAAGGGCGAGGCGCCCGTGCCACCTTCGAATCCTGCAATCGTCACGTGATCGGCTCGTGCTTTGGCGACACCCGCGGCAACGGTTCCGACGCCAACCTCGGAGACGAGCTTGACGGAAACATCTCCTGCCGGATTGGCGTTCTTCAGATCGAAGATGAGCTGGGCAAGATCTTCGATTGAGTAGATGTCGTGGTGCGGCGGCGGTGAAATCAGGCCGACGCCCGGCGTGGAATGGCGCACCTTGGCGATCACCTTATCCACCTTGTGCCCGGGCAGCTGGCCGCCCTCTCCGGGCTTGGCTCCCTGCGCCATCTTGATCTGCATCATATCGGAGTTGACGAGGTACTCCGTCGTGACGCCGAAGCGGCCCGAGGCGACTTGTTTGATGGCCGAGCGCATTGAGTCGCCATTTGGTAATGGCTTAAAGCGATCGACTTCCTCGCCGCCTTCGCCCGTGTTCGATCTGCCGCCAATGCGGTTCATGGCAATGGCAAGCGTGGTGTGGGCCTCGCGGCTGATCGAACCGAAGCTCATGGCGCCCGTGGCGAAGCGCTTGACGATCTCGGAAGCCAGTTCGACCTCGTCCAGCGGAACGGGCTCGCGGCCAAGCTCTTCGGCCGAGCGGATTCGGAACAGTCCCCGCATTGTCATCAACTGCTCGGACTGCTCGTTCACTTGCTTGGCATAAGCGCGATACTTGTCTGGTAGATTGCCACGCACCGCGTGCTGGAGGTCTGCGACAACGTTGGGCCGCCAAACGTGCGTTTCACCGCGCACTCTGAAGGCATACTCGCCACCGACATCCAGGTCGCTCTCCAACACAGGCACATCGCCAAAGGCGGCCGTGTGGCGCTCGACGGTCTCGATCGCGATCTCGCGCAATCCGACGCCTTCGATTTGCGTGTGCGTGCCGGTGAAGAACTTTCGGACGAACGAGGACTTCAACCCGACGGCATCGAAAATCTGGGCGCCGCAATAGGACTGGTAGGTGGAGATGCCCATCTTGGCCATAACTTTGAGGAAGCCCTTGCCGATGGCTTTGATGTAACGCTTCTTGACCTCGTCCGGCGTTAAGGATTCATCGAGGTCGGGTAGCATTGCCTCAAGAGTCTCGAAGGCGAGGTAAGGGTTGATTGCCTCGGCACCAAAGCCAGCGAGCGTGCAGAATTGATGCACCTCGTGCGCCTCACCCGTCTCCACGACGAGACCGACCGATGTTCTCAAGCCGTGCTTGATCAGGTGGTGGTGAACGGCGGACGTCGCCAGCAATGATGGAATGGCAATGCGCTCAGAACCGATCGCCCGATCCGAAAGAATAATGATGTTGTAGCCTTTGGAGCGCACGGCCTCCTCGGTCTCCGCACAAACACAATCGAGTGCGGGGCCCATGCCGGCCGGACCTCTTTCGGCCGCGTAGGAGATGTCGATCGTGATCGAATTGAACTCGTTGTCCTTCATCTCGCCGATTTGGCGGATGCGCTCCAGGTCCTCATTCGTCAGGATCGGTTGATAAACCTCAAGGCGCTTCTGCCGCGAGGTTCCCTCCAAGTCGAGGATGTTGGGACGTGGCCCAATGAACGAGACGAGGCTCATGACGAGCTCCTCGCGGATCGAGTCGATCGGAGGGTTCGTCACCTGTGCAAAGTTTTGCTTAAAGTAGGTGTGCAAGAGCTTGGGCTTCGACGACAACGCCGAGAGTGGCGTGTCGGTACCCATCGAGCCCGTTCCTTCCTGACCTGTTTCGGCCATGGGTGTCATCAAGAGCTTGAGGCTTTCCTGCGTGTACCCAAAAGCTTGCTGCAGATCCAACAAAGCGGTGTTGGACTTCTTGCCAGTTGGCTGATCGGTTGCGAGTGGCAGATCGCTGACCATGATCTGCGTGCGCTTCAACCATGTGTCGTAAGGATTGCTCGCGGAGATCTCGGCCTTCAATTCCTCATCGGAAATGATGCGGCCCTTCTCCAAATCGATGAGCAGCATCTTGCCTGGCTGCAACCGCCACTTCTGGACGATGCTCTCCTCGGGCACGGGCAAGACGCCCGCTTCGGAGGCCATCACGACAATGTCGTCCTTCGTGACGTAGTAGCGCGCAGGGCGAAGGCCGTTGCGGTCCAGCGTGGCGCCGATCTGGCGGCCGTCGGAAAATGCCATCGCAGCGGGGCCGTCCCACGGCTCCATGAGGCTCGCGTGGTACTCGTAAAAGGCGCGCCGCTTCTGATCCATCAGCGGATTGCCAGCCCACGCTTCGGGGATCAGCATCATCGCTGCGTGCGAGAGGCTGTAACCCCCCATGAACAAGAACTCTAGCGCGTTGTCGAAACAGGCGGTGTCAGATTGGCCTTCATAAGAGATCGGCCAAAGCTTGGAGATGTCGGATCCATAAAGCGGCGTTGAAACGCTCGCTTGGCGCGCAGCCATCCAATTGACGTTGCCGCGCAACGTGTTGATCTCGCCGTTGTGCGCGACAAAGCGATAGGGGTGCGCCAGCTTCCAAGACGGGAAGGTATTGGTCGAGAAACGCTGGTGGACGAGGGCCATCGCGGAGACGAAGCGCGGGTCAGAAAGATCCTTGTAGTAGGCTCTGACCTGGCCAGACAGGAACATGCCCTTGTATACGAGTGTCCGGCTCGACAAAGAGACGGTGTAGTGACCGATGTCACGGCCCCTGAAAGTCGAGAGCAGCGCGTTGGAGACAACCTTGCGCACCAGAAATAGGCGGCGTTCGAAGTCATCCTGACTGAGGATCGATGATGGGCAGCCGATGAACAATTGGCGATGCGTCGGCTCGGTTTCGATCACCATTTCCGACAGGCAGGAATTGTCGACTGGTACCGACCGCCAGCCCAACAATTCTAGGCCGGCCTCTTTGAGCACGCGTGCCCATACGCCCTCGCAATGCCCTCTCAAGCGTTCGACTTGCGGCATGAAGATGTAGCCGACCGCATAACGTCCGGGAGCGGGAAGATTGATGCCAAGATCGCGGCACTCATCTTTCAGGAAGTCGTGGGGGATCTGAACAAGGATACCAGCGCCGTCACCGGCCAGAGGATCGGCACCGACGGCGCCGCGATGCTCGAGGTTCTGGAGAATCTTCAGCGCATCGTCGATGATCTTGTGTGACTTGGTGCCCTTCATGTCGGCGATGAAACCAACGCCGCACGCATCCCGCTCGTGCACAGGATTATAAAGGCCCTGTACCGGCGGTTGCTGGAGCGTGCTGCTGGGCGTGTCGTCGCCGCTCTTGTAAGGCCTATTCGTCATATTGCGACCTCGGGTGCCATTGGGGCGCTGCCGCTTCGTTTGTGTCATTTTTCAGTGGGAGCGTCTTCGTAGGACCCTTTAAATTGGCCCTACACAGATCAAATCAAGGAATTCGGATTAAGTGCGACCGGCGGAACTTTTTCGCCGATAGCGCGCCATGTTTGATGGTTCGTATGCGCCGGCGACTGCGCCCCTTGCCTCAAGGCCGGTCAAAAACGCCGGTCCTGGAATTCCCAACTCAATCACTCTTGTCGCTCTCCGTGTGCGTCCACTACTTCCGAAGGTCAGACATGCACAATCTGTCGCAATCCTGTCCTTGGGTTGCCACCACCTGCAATAAAGGACAGGACTACTGACCTTTCTTGGCGAGCTTCGCAGATTTTCCTTGCCTGCACAAGCGCCAAACCCGGCCTGAATACTGGATTGGAGGGGGCAAAGGTGGCTTCTAGCCGGTGTCTGCCGCTTCCGTTGGGTGCGAGCGCGTTCAAATTCGTCCACTGTCAGGCACCAAAATAGGGGGCCCCTATGTGTGAGGGGCCGCCCTGATCGTCACTCTTTTGAAGTTATCGAGCGCGCGGCTTAGGCCTTCGCCTCGATCTGTTGAGCCTTCGAGCCCGGTCCAATCGCGATCGTGCGCGGCTTCATGCGCTCTGGAAGATTGCGGACGAGATCCACGTGGAGAAGGCCGTTGTGAAGGTCGGCGCCCTTGACCTCGACGTGGTCAGCGAGCTGGAAGCGCCGCTCGAAGTTACGGGCCGCGATCCCACGATGGAGGTACTCGCGTTCCTTATCCTCGGACTTCTTCTCACCTTTGACCAAAAGAGCCGATTCCTTCACCTCGACGTTCAGTTCGTCGTCGTTAAAACCGGCCACGGCCATGGTGATTCGATACTCGTTCTCGCCAAGCCGCTCGATGTTGTAGGGCGGATAGCCTCCATCGGCCTCAAGGCCGCTGACGGTGTCGAGCAATTTCACCAGCCGGTCAAAGCCAACGGTGGAACGATAAAGGGGAGCAAAGTCGAACTGTCGCATTTCACATCCTCCTATAAGAAGCGACATGCCTTTTCGCCTGCCTCACGGGCCAGGCGGTTCAGCTGCGCACCCGTTGAACGGCGTGCGCAGCCAGTGATTTAGGGGCGCACCACGCGGGTTCAAGACCTCCGGCGGCTGAGGCGGCGGGACAAACAGGGCGAGCGAGGCTAAGCTCTGTGTAGGCAACGATAAATGGCTGGTCTTCATGTCCTGTTCATGTTGGCGCGACCAATCTGCCAGAGGCTTGGGAATGGCCGCTATAAGGTCTTAGGCAAAGAGGAGTGGGATCATGTCGGCGCGACTTTCTGCAGCGATCGCTGCCGCTGCAACTTTTTGCATCTTGGCGCCGTGGGCGTTGGCGGCGGATCTGGGATATCCGCCAAGATACGATTCCGGCTACGATGACCGCAATTACGCAGAGGCCTATCCTGATGCGCCTCCGCCCTACGATGGTGAAGTCGTTGTCGCGGATGGGTACCAGGACTATCCACCGCCGCGGGCTGTCCAGGGTAAGGGCTTTGCAGAGCCGGCCTATCCGGCGCCACGCTATGCCGAGGTTTGCGTTCGGCGCAAAGTCGTTCGCAAGAGGTTGCGCAGACAGGGCTGGAAGCGCTTCCGTGATTTCCGGCCTGAAGGTCCAGTGTTCTTGGTCCGCGCACGCCAGCGCGGGACGGGCCGTCCGTTTGGATTGACGGTTGATCGTTGCTCTGGCCGCGTACTCCAAGCGCGCCCCCTGTTTGGGCCTCCGGGACCATACGCGAGAGGCCCGAGACCATACCCGCCTGGACGGCCTTACTATTGAGCTGGGGCTTGATGTCCTGAAACCGATTGCTGCGCCTGTCGCCGCCCTATGACCCCTGTTATAGAAAGGGGAAGTGGGGCGTTGACGAGGACTGCAATGGAGCTGGTAGCGCTGGCCAAGAACCCGGTTCCGAGCGGCGGAACGGTCGGCACTTTTCGCGGATACAACGGCGTCGAGCTGCGGTTTGCCAGGTGGGACGCAACACGCGCGCCGCGGCGGGGCACCGTTTGCTTGCTTGGTGGGCGCACCGAGTTCATCGAAAAATACTTTGAGGTCATTGCCGACCTGCGGCGGCGCGGCTTTGCAGTCGCTACGATGGACTGGCGCGGCCAAGGCGGTTCGCAACGCCTGTTGTCCAATCGGCTCAAAGGACACGTCTCTAGCTTTGCTGATTACGATCGTGATCTGCTGCGCTTCATGAAAGATATCGTGCTGCCCGATTGCCCGCCGCCGTTCTACGGGCTGGGTCATTCCATGGGGGGGAACATCCTACTGCGGAACGCGACGATGCCGGGCTTGTGGTTTGAGCGCATTGTCCTGACGGCTCCGATGATTGCCATCCGCGATCGCATGTTGGAAGAATCTCCCTTGCTCGCACGGGCCTATGCTGAGGTCGGCTGCGCACTTGGTCTGTCTTCCGCCTATGTGTTGGGCGCGTCGGACAATCTGGAAAGCTGGGATGTTTTTGAGGGCAATCCCCTGACTTCTGACAAGGAGCGTTGGCTACGCTCCAAGGCTGTGCTCGATGCCGCGCCAGATCTTCGCGTTGGTATGCCGACAATTGGCTGGCTAAGAGCAGCATTGCGAGCGTGCAATGGTCTCACCGAGCCTGGCTTTGCATCCAAGATCAACGTGCCTCTCCTTATTTTTGCGGCGGGCAACGACGAGGTCGTTTCAACCCCGGCGATTGATGGCTTCGCGGCCGCTGCAAAGCTTACCGCAAGCATTTTGATGCCGGGCTCAAGGCATGAGATCTTGCAGGAGAACGATGGCGTCAGGACAAGGTTCTGGGCGGCCTTCGACGCCTACCTCGGCGTCGACACCAAGGTGGCATGAGGCGCCGGCTTTCCAGCCTTTGCTCAGCGTGACAGAATTTTAAGAACCTCGGCGTGAAGATGCGGATCGCCTGTCGCGACAATGCGGCCGCCCATGGTTGCCGATTTTCCGTCCCACGTCGTTATGCGACCGCCAGCTCTTTCTATGATTGGTATAAGCGCAACGACGTCATACGTGTTCAACCCGGCTTCGACGATAACATCGACAAAGCCGGCGGCGAGAAGACAATAGGAATAACAGTCGCCGCCAAAGCGCGTCATGCGCGCAACTGATTTTAGCTTTGCGAATGACTCGCGCTCGACGCCCCTCTTGAAGAGATCAGGATGTGTCGTGGAGAGCGTGGCCTCTTGGAGGTGCGCGCAAAACCGCGTTTTGATCCGGCGGCTTCGGCCGTCAGCTTGTCTGCAGTAGGTCGCGTGCTCGCCCGACCAGAACCGTTCGCGCGTAAAGGGCTGATCCATGACACCCAGGATGGCGTTTTCGCCATCCAAAAGGCCGATCAGGGTGCCCCACAGCGGCGAGCCCATGATGAAGGATCGCGTGCCGTCAATTGGGTCGACGACCCAGCGAAGGCGCGATTCGTTTCTGGCAGTGCCAAATTCCTCCCCGATCATCCCGTGATCCGGCCAGCGCTTGGCAATGGCCCGGCCAATGGCGCGTTCGGCGGCCTGGTCAGCTGCCGTGACGGGGTCGAAGCCATCTTCTGCCTTGTTGGAAATCGAGAACGGCTTGCGAAAATAGGGCCGGATGGTCCCGCCTGAAATGTCCGCGAGCTCGTGCGCGAAGTCGAGCAGCGCCTTAAAGCTCGGCCGACCTTTGGCTGTCACGGGCGCGCGTCCTTGAAACTGAAAAGGTTTTCGCGGGCTACCAAGCCCGGTTGTTGGCGAAAGGCCAGGATATACGTCGAAAGCATTTCAATGTGTTGCCAATATCCGCCACTGTGGCCCAATTATTACGTATACACCGGAATTGAACCGTGAAACGCAGCCGCCGCTTGCTGAGTCCTACGAACAGGCTCATACGTTATAGTTACGGTGCCGTTGATATCCTAACGCACCGTAGCCCACTTGGGCGTTTCCTCCCTAGACTTGGGCCGTTCGTGCTGCGGGCGGCCTTTTTTCCGACATAACGAACGTTCCGTCCGAGCCCTACGCTACGGTCGCTTCAGTTATGCAAAAAACGCAATTGAAAATTGTGCACCGCACCCTTAACTTTTGCAGTGCGACATCACGAGCCCAGCTCGTCATGTCGTAGCCCTCCTTGGGCGTTTCCTCCCTAGACTTGGGCCGTTCGAGACCCGAACGGCCCCTTTTTTTGCCTTTTCGCCGGTTGCTTTCGCTGTCGGTTATTCAGGCAGGCAGATGATTTGCGCGTTCTCTACCCCCGCTCTACGCGTCGAGCCTCACCATCCTATGACCCAATCGCATAGCCCAGCTGTGCTCCTAAGCTGCCTGCACGCAGTTTTGAAGCTCATTCCGCTGCGGCACGCCGCTCGAGCAGGTTTGGCAGATCGCTGAACAACTCACGCGCCAATGCGCCTAGGTCACTTTGCAGCTGGGCGAAGGATGGCTTCGGCTCAAGTGTTGTTTCATTGAGGTAAAGGCCGCGGTTGATCTCGAGTTGGACGGCATGGACGTCGCGCGATGGTCTGCCGTAATGCTCGGTAATGTAGCCTCCGGCGTAAGGCCGGTTCATCTGCACCTCGTAGCCAAGTCCCGTCAGCAGATCCTTCAGGTGGCGAATGATCTTGCCATCGGCAGAAGCTCCAAACCTGTCTCCGAGGACGATGTCCGGCCGGGCACCTCCGGCGGGTGCCATCGAAGCTGATGGCATCGAATGGCAATCGATCAGAATGGCGTAGCCGAAGCGGTTTCGGGTTTCTTCGATAAGTGTGCTGAGGGCGGCGTGAAATGGGATGTAGAGCTCTTTGATGCGCTCCAGAGCCGACGAGAGGTTCAGCTTGTCGTGGTAGATTTCCTCGCCGTCAGCGACAATGCGCGCAATCGTTCCAAGTCCCCCGGCAACCCGAACGGACTGAGCGTTTGCATAGTCAGGCAGCGTCTCGACGAAGAGTTCCGGGTCGAGTTCATAGGGCTCGCGGTTCACGTCGAGAAAGGCGCGCGGAAAACGCGCGGAGATCAGTGGAACGAACTCCGAGGCGATGGGCCGAAAGAGATCGTCGACAAAGCAGTCTTCCGATTTCCTGAGCGCGAGTGGGCTAAGCCGCGATTGCTCCAGGAAGGCGGAAGGGTAAACGCGGCCTGAGTGCGGCGAGCACAGAACGAAAGGTGCAACCTGCGTCTCTGGCGTCTCGACGGCAAAGGGGGGCAAGAACTCCGGGGGGATCGATGGGCGGTCTATCGCAGACATTCGATCTACAATCTTTGGCTCTGTTGCACCGTTAAGCATTGTCCCGGAACTTTGGGGTCTGCACATACAATGATTTGACCCTTGCTCACTGTGCCAAGCTGGCCTCAATATGTCCATTGGGAGCGGGCAGGATCCCACATCCTGCTCGTGGAGAAATCTGTGGCGATCTGAGATTTGCTAGGTTTTTTCAACCTCGTGTTTACCGTATCGCTGTCAGATTCACCCCTAGGTAAAGAATGCCGCCAGGCTTCGTATGCTGAGTTTGTAGAGTAGCCATGACCGCCAAGCTCTCCCGCCTCTCGATTTCCCGTATTCTGCTGGCAGAAGATGACGACTCCATGCGCGGGTTCCTCGTCCGGGCACTTGAGAGGGCCGGCTATGACGTTATTGCCTTCGCAAATGGCCAGGAGGCCTACGAGCGGCTCAAGACCGAGCCCTTCACCTTGCTTTTGACCGACATCGTCATGCCCAAAATGGACGGCATCGAACTGGCCCGAAAGGCCAGCGAGCTCGATCCGGACCTCAAGATCATGTTCATCACTGGCTTTGCCGCCGTGATCCTGAATAACGATATTGAGGCCCCAAAGGACGCCACGGTGCTTTCCAAGCCGTTCCATTTGAAGGACCTCGTGCGCGAGGTCGATCGCCTTCTGGCGGCCTGATTGTCCTGGCGGACTTGACCGCAGTGAGGACTAGCGCATAGAACCACGCCCTCTGGGGCGCGTAGCTCAGCGGTAGAGCACTACGTTGACATCGTAGGGGTCACAGGTTCGATCCCTGTCGCGCCCACCATCGTTGCTTGCGGATTGGTGCAAAAATGAAAGTCAGAAACTCACTAAAGTCGTTGCGCGCGCGCCATCGTGACAATCGGTTGGTGCGGCGCAAAGGTCGACTTTACATTATCAATAAGACCCAGCGGCGCTTTAAAGCGCGCCAGGGCTGATCCGGCGCGGCAAAAGCGCCACTTTGACGGCTCGCTGGCGGCATCCTATCTTTTAGGGATGCGACACAAGGCGCCAACTTCCGTTTTCGTTGCGATAACGTCCCTCGCCTGCCTTTTGGCCGGCGGGGTTTACGCGCAGGATGCGCCCGCGCCTGACATGAGAGAGCGCGGCGCGGAGCTGCCGGGGCTCACTCGGCCCGATGCTGAAACACCTGCCCCGAACGGGCAGGACAAAGCCAAAGCTGCTGTCCCGCAAACGAAGGACGCGATGCTTGAGGAGCTTTACGCTCATCTCGCCCAGGCACCGGACCCGATGAGGGCTGGACCGATCGCCGAGACCATCGAGGGGCTTTGGCTGCGATCGGACAGCCCCACGATCGGATTGCTGATGGGCCGCTCGCTCAATGCGTTGAAACAGGAGCGGCCTGAACTGGCCCTGCAGTTTCTCGATGCCGTCGTCGAGTTGGCGCCGGACTATGCAGAGGGCTGGAACCGGCGCGCCTACGTTCTCTACCTGCAAGATGACTATGAACGTGCGCTGGGGGACCTGCGACGTGCCCTGGCGCTGGAGCCTAATCACTTCAAGGCCCTGGAAGGGCTTGCGCGTATCTTGCGAGAGATCGGCCAGAAGAAGAATGCGCTGCAAGCCTATCAGCAGCTCTTGCGCATCCATCCACAACTCTCCGGCGCAAAGGAAGCAGTTGACGAGCTCACCATCGAGGTCGAAGGGCAGGGCATCTGATCGCCCTCGTGTGGGGCGATGTCTGAGGACTATAAGCTCTCGGCCGCTGGAGCGCCCGTTTCATCAACAAATGCGATGCGGATCATGTTGGTTGCGCCCGGTGAGCCCATCGGGACACCGGCTGTGATCAAGATGCCGTCGCGCGGCTTCACGAAGCCCTCATCGAAGGCGATGCGACAAGCCTTGCGCACCATGTCAGCGGAGTTCTGGGGATCCGCCGTGAGGACCGATCGTATGCCCCAGACGAGCGACAGTTGGCGCGCCGTCGACTCGACCGGTGTCAGTCCCAGGACAGGAACATGGGGACGTTCACGCGCCATGCGCAGAGCGGTCGAACCGGTTGCCGTATAGCAGACGATTGCGGCGAGCTTCACCGTATCAGCAATGGCATAGGCCGCAGTGGCGATCGCGTCGGCACCGGTGGGCTGTGGCGGTGTCTTCGTTGCGTGAATGATCGCGCTGTAGCTTGGATCACTTTCCACTTCGATGGCGATGCGGTCCATCATCTGAATGGCTTCAAGCGGGTATTGACCCACGGCCGACTCAGCAGAAAGCATGACCGCATCGGCGCCATCAAATACGGCGGTGGCGACATCGGAAACCTCTGCGCGCGTTGGTGTCGGCGACGAGATCATACTTTCAAGCATCTGCGTTGCGATGACGACTGGCTTGCCCTCGGCGCGCGCCTTGCGCGTGATTTCTTTTTGCAGGCCTGGCACGCGCTCGACGGGTATTTCGACGCCCAAATCGCCGCGTGCAACCATCAGCGCGTCGGCACCCGCGACAATTGCATCAAGGTCGGTGATGGCCGAAGGCTTCTCGATTTTGGCCAGGATTGAGGCCCGTCCGCCAACGATCCTGCGGACTTCCTTCATGTCTTCTGCGCGCTGTAGAAACGAGAGCGCAACCCAATCGGTGCCAATCTTGAGAAGATAGGCGAGATCGGCGCGGTCCTTTTCCGTGAGAGGACCAATGGGCAGAAGTGTATCGGGCAGGCTGATGCCCTTCCGGCTGCCAAGCGCTCCACCGACGAGAACCTCCGCGGTGATCCAGTCTGCGTCCTTCTCGACAACGCGCATGCGGATTCGGCCGTCGTCGAGCAGCATCATCTGCCCCGCCTCGACTGCGGCAAATATGTGAGGATGGGGAAGTTGGACGTGCTCGCTGGTGCCAGTCTTCTCGGTGCGGCAGAAACGGAAGACCGCCCCGTCATTGAGAAACGCGCGTCCGCCGTGAAACTCGCCGACGCGAAATTTGGGGCCCTGTAAATCGGCGAGGATGCCGATCGGGTGACGATGACGCTTGCCGACCCATCGCACGGAATTCTGCAACGCGCGCGCGGTTTCGTGCGAGCAGTGGCTCATGTTGATACGGAAAACGTCGACGCCTGCCAGGAACAGGCGCTCGATCATTTCCGTGGCGGATGAAGCCGGGCCCAAGGTTGCAATGACCTTGACCCGTCGGTTACGTCTCATTTCTCTTGTGGCCCGCGATCTTCCGGATCCGTGAGGCGAACGGTCCATTCGTTTGCCTCGCCGGTATCCACTTCGAAGAATCCGGTTCGCTTGTATCCGCGCTTAGTGCAGTCTTGGACGCCCCGGATGGCGAATGATTTATCAAGTGTACACATGAAATTTGTGCCAACCCATTCGCCACCCCGATCATAGTCGAGAGCATGAATGTAAATGAAGCGGCTGGGGACTGCGCCTTTTAGTAGCGTCTCGCAGGTTTGGGAGGCGATATTCCACCACCCTTCCGTCGCCCAACCGTTTTGGTCACGGTAGCCCACCGCCACGCCAACGCGGCTTGCTGTGGAGTTGCACAGCTTCAGATCGGCACTTGCGGGCCGTCCGGAGGCGAACACGATCGCTGCCATGAGAACCGCGACCGCGATGCAATGGCCACCTCTGCGCCGTCTACGAGTGTTTGTATAGGGCCACAAGTCTTCGGCTCCGGTGCTCACCTAAAATCGCGCGGGTGATCTAACGCTGTGCTCGATTGCCGTTGGAGCGTCCGAATCTCCGCTAGGGGTCGACGGACGCCATGCGGAAATCATCGACATGGGTTTTTGGCGGATCGCATGGGATAGGACCGCCAGTCGCCCGAAAGAACCGGGCCGGATAGCCGTTCTTCTCCAGGAAATTGGCGGCATTGAGATTGTTGGCGGGGATGCATGTGGGAAGGGGCAGCACTGTGGCGCCAGAGAGTCTGGAGCCGCGGCTGGCAACCCAACCGGCTCTGGATTGAGGCTGGGGATAGGGGTTGGAGCAGGACGTTGGCGGAGCAGATTCGACAAGTGGGCCGCGCTTAGGCATCAGTGCGCGGCGAGGGATTTGTGGGTTGCAATCTGCCATCGTTTGATCCTGGTCAAGGCCGCTCATTTGCGCAATAGCGGTTCTTTCGTCAAGCGTCGCACCGACGCGGGTGGTTTTCGTCGAGATAACGTAAAGCTATATTCAGCCAATGCGAGACAGCACAGTGCGCGAGACAGCTCCTTTCGTCGCGCCCTCAATCACTGAAAGCTATGAGATCCTGCCGGGTCGCGCAGACGCAGGAGTTGTCGTTATTTGCGATCATGCGCTGAATAGGCTGCCGGAAGGCTATGGTACGCTTGGATTGCCGGCCGCCGAATTTGAGCGTCATATCGCCTATGACATTGGGGCTTTCGAGGTGGCGCGTCAGATTTCAGATAGGCTTGGGGCCCCTGGGATCGGTGCGCGGTTCTCGCGGCTCCTAATTGACGTCAATCGCGGCCTCGACGATCCGACGCTGATCATGCGTCTCTCCGACGGTGCTGTGGTGCCAGGAAATCGGCACATCGACGAGGCGGAGCGCGATAAGCGCGTGCGCGAATACTATGCGCCCTATCATCTGGCTCTCGACAACCTGATTGATCTGGGCATCGAGGCCGGCAAGCCGCCCGTTCTGTTATCGGTCCATAGTTTCACGCAACATTGGAAAGGCGTCCCAAGGCCATGGGATGCGGCGATCCTGTGGGACCGCGACTATCGCTATTCTGTTCCGCTACTCGAAGCGCTGCGGGCCGACAAGAATATCGTTGTCGGCGAGAACGAGCCCTATACCGGAAAACTTGCCGGCGATTGCATGTGGCTGCATGGGACTCGTCGCGGGATCGCGCACACAATCGTTGAGGTCCGCCAAGATCTCATTTCTGATGCCAAGGGTCAGTCGCAGTGGGCCAAGCGGATCGCGGAGGCGACAGCAGGAATTCTCAAGCGTGAAGATTTGCGTGAGAACCTGCACAGCGTGCGCTACTTCGGCTCCCACACCGACGACAAGCTCACGCCGCCATTCTCCAGCCCGATCGGACGGAGCGAGGCATGCAGCGAATAGATCCTAAGACCGAAACCGAGCTTGAGGCTGCCGCCTTTCGCCGGCTCCTTCGTCATCTTGCTGAGCATACCGATGTTCAAAACATCGATCTCATGAACCTGGCAGGTTTCTGTCGCAACTGCCTAGCGGACTGGTATCGAGAGGCAGCAGCTGAGCAGCGAATCACTTTGACGAAGGATGAGGCTCGCGAATTCGTCTACGGAATGCCTTATGCACAGTGGAAAACGCGCCACCAGACCGAGGCATCGAGGGATGCAAGAGCTGCATTTGCTCAGGTAAAGCCGGACAAGACGTAGTTGTTGCATCGGGGCCTCACGTCCGCGGGCAAGAATCCTCTGGATCGCGGCTTCGCTCACCTTGAAGGGGGCTATTCGCCTCGTTAGCGTCACTCGCAAGTTTCGTGACAGCGGGGAGAAACCGATGACGACGCTACAGGTTTCGGCGCAAAAGCATCTGCGCCAGCTCGTCGAGCAGATCGAGCGCTTGGAAGAAGAGAAGAAGGCTCTGGCAGGCGATGTGCGCGACAAGTATCTCGAAGCCAAAGCAATGGGCTTCGATGTGAAAGCGCTGCGCCAGCTGGTCCGGCTGCGCAAGAAGAGCGCGACCGAACGCACCGAGGAAACCGCTGTGCTGGAGGTTTATATGCACGCCCTTGGGATGCTCGATGAGGACGTTGCCGCGCCTATGATTGCGGCGGAGTAAGCCGGGGCGACGCGAGCACGTCGCGACTTCGAATCACATCGCGAACAAGATAGAGAGCGCCTCGGTCCGATTCGGCGCTCGTCCGAGGCGCCCAAGGCGGGATTGGAGGGGTACCCCCGCTCCCGCCGTTCCTTATCGACGCTCCTCACATTCACGCGAGGATGCCGAAAACAGGTTTTCGTGGTCTAGACGTTGGACAGGATAAGTTCTAATCGTATTTTACTTCGATTAAGATCAGAGTTCCTTATGTCGCACGTGACGCTCAAACAGTTGCGTTACTTCGACGCCTTGGCGCGCGAGCAGCATTTTGGCCGAGCCGCGGAAGCCTGCTCCGTCACGCAGCCAGCGCTATCAATGCAAATCCACGAACTTGAGAATCAATTGGGACTCGTTTTGGTGGAGCGCACGCGTGCGGGTGTTCTGTTGTCCGACAAGGGTCGTGAGATTGCGACACGTGCCAGGCGTGTTCTCGGTGACGTGCGCGAGATGATCGAGTTCGCTCAGCACGCAACCGACGTACTGTCAGGGTCGCTCCGTCTCGGCGTCATCCCGTCGATCGCGCCCTACATGCTTCCGCCGCTCTTGCCGCTGTTGCGAGAGAACTATCCCAACCTTGAACTTCACGTGCGTGAGACGCAGACGATACCGCTCACCCAGGAGCTTTTAGAAGGCAAGCTCGATGTGCTGCTACTTGCTCTGCCCATAACGCTCGCCGAAATCGAGACGTTCGCGCTCTTCGATGATCGCTTCCTGCTTGCCTTGCCGGTGTCGCGCCGCTTGAGCGCACGCGTGCGTGCCACGAAGGATCTCGTTGAGCGGGAGCGCTTGTTGCTGTTGGAAGAGGGGCATTGCTTGCGCGATCAGGCGCTCACCTACTGCAGTTTACAGCAGGTTTCGACGGTAAACACATTCGGCGTTTCAAGCCTCTCGACCATCGTGGAGATGGTCGCGGCCGGCTTCGGCATCACGCTACTGCCTGAGATGTGTTTGAACGTGGAAACCCGGGGTCGCGAGATCGGGCTGACGCGCTTTGTCGATCCCGAGCCCTATCGCACGATCGGGCTTGCCTGGCGCGCGACCTCGCCAAGGGCTGCCGACTTCCGGGAGCTGGGCCGTCTGGTGAAACTCGCTTGGACGAAATGCCATGCACCGACCCCACGCAGGAGTGCGCGGCGGGCCAAGTCAGCTACTTCGCCGTCGTCTTGACGCTTCGCGAGGCGAGGACCGGAGACATAGCCGGAGTTGGTGCAGCCTCGTCTATCGCTGAGATATTGACGGCCCTGCCCTGGAATTGCTGAGCCCACATCACCTCAGCCACTTGCTGCCCCGGGCGCAGGCGCATGGGCAGGACGATCTGCTCATCGCCCAAGAGGTCGAGAGTGCGCGCGACGTCGGGGTGCGAGAGGTGGACGAATGCAGGGTCGTTGATCGACGCGGACTGAGTCAGCAGTGGCGCTAGCGGGAACGGCCGGTAGGACAACTCGTCAGGGTGATCCTCATCGAACTGAGGTGCGGGGGCCCAGCCAGTGTTCCAGTCTCCGTTGGCCGTATCCGTCAGGCTTCCGCCGGAGTGAGCCCGCTGCGCGGGCTCAAGCGCTGCAATGCGTTTTGGCTGTTCGGTGGGTTCGGAGGTGCGCCGGCGAGGTTGCGAAGCGACTGTCGGGGCTGGAATGCGAAATCCCGCAGTGTCGGTCGGACCGCCAAGCGATGCGTGAGTGAAGAGCGTATTGAGTTTCTTGCGATCGGCTTCCGGGGGTCTGCTTACCTCTGGTTCCCATGATAACGAGGCAAGCGTTACAAGCTCGTTCAGCTTTTCTCTTTCTGCGGCTGCAGGACGCGGCACCGAAATAGGCGCCGGCGGCCTCAAGCGATCGGGTGCGCGCGCATTTTGACGGGGCGGTGCCGCTGCCATCGGCTGCGGGGGCACGATTGGCGTAAGCGAGGCCACTTGTATTTCCTGTGGCCTGGTAGGCGCGGGTTTTGGCTCGGGCACCTTCAGCACCGGCTGCGGCGCTTGGGCGACGAGTGTTGATGTCTTGGGCTGGTTACGCAGCTCGAAGTAGGAGGCGACTTGCGTTGCAAGCTCCTTGTGGTGCGTCCGCGCGGTGTGAACGTCCTTACGTGAGATGGGGCCACCCTTAGAGGGCCTGTGACGGGTCTTGCCGTCTGGAAACAGCAGGGCAAGTTCATACCGCGGAAGGCGCGGCCAGGCGCGCACACGTCCCGTATCGACGTGCACAAAGGGGATTCCAGATGTTGGATAGTAGCCCACGCCGCCGCGCTCGCGGATCAGTGCGGAATAGCGCATGCGCTTGATTGGGACGTCAGGGAATGCAGCGTCGATCGCCTGGCCCGTGAGGTGATAGCTGCGCTTTGCCTGCCCGCCTCTGGTTCGGCGCAGCATGTTGTTGGTTTTCGACGAGCGGTAACCACAAATGATGTGGATCGGTTCCTTGCTGCCGAGCTCGGTGTGCATTTCCCAAAGCAAATCGATGGTGGCTGGGTCGATCTCGATCTGCTTATTTTCGCGCCAGTCGCGCATGAGCCAGTTGATTTTCTTG
>Ga0315534_1000558_pt1 | contig 25928 bp, 20 predicted proteins | sample SalMarSW160240MG_FD_203094 | JGI IMG/M metagenome (GOLD analysis project Ga0315534, IMG submission 203094) | Salt marsh sediment microbial communities from the Plum Island Ecosystem LTER, Massachusetts, United States - Salt Marsh Sediment SW1602-40 ...
CGCGGTGGATTATGCCGATGTTACTTCCGGCATTACCTTCGCATTACATGATCCGCAACCCGTGCTCCTGCGCTGGCAGCAGCAGATTGCGGCGCTGCGCATCGTCTCTTAGGCCGTCACCCTGCCTGCTAGAGCGAATTCCGTTCCAATCGAATCGGAATTCGCTCTGGTTGTCCTTGAGTGGTCGCATTTTCTGCGGCGAACCGGTTCCCACTTCGCCGGAAAATGCTCTAGTATGAACGGGGCCCTTAATGTTTGCGCAGTCGATAAGCAAGTTGCGGCCGCGTAATTCCCAGCAGGCGAGAGGCTCGTGACAGGTTGCCGTCCGCGCGCTTAACCGCGTCATGCATTATCGCATCCTCAAGTTTGTCGAGCGGCAGACCCGCTTCAAGGACCTGATTGACCAGGCCGGACAGACCGTTCGAACAGGCTTCGCCTCCGTGGGTTTCCCGTTCCAGGGTGCCTGAGAGTCCGACGCGCATGGCCAGATCTTTCTGCAACTGTCCATCCGTGAAGAGGTGCAAAAGGTCGATGGGTTGGTCGTCGTCACCGGCCATAATGACTGCCCGTTCGATGATGTTCTCAAGCTCGCGAACGTTGCCGGGAAAGTCGTATTCGCAAAGGGCGACGACCGCTCGCGTAGTGATCGAGGGTAAGGCCCTGCCATAACGCAAAGAGAAGCGGTGAAGAAAGTGGTCTATGAGCAGGGGAATGTCGTCACGGCGTTCCCGCAACGGAGGAATCACGATCGGAAAGACGTTCAGGCGATAATATAGATCTTGACGAAACTGACCGCTTTTCACGGCATCACTCAGATTGATATTGGTCGCGGCCAGGATCCGTATGTCGATCGGACGCGAACGGGTGTCGCCCACGCGCTCGATTTCCCGCTCCTGGATGGCGCGTAGCAGCTTGGTTTGCGCCGCCGCCGAAAGCGTCGTCACCTCGTCCAAAAACAGCGTGCCTCCGTTCGCCCGCTCGAACCGACCGACGCGCGACCCCGAGGCTCCGGTATATGCACCCTTCTCAACGCCGAAGAGCTCCGCCTCGACGAGGTTTTCAGGAATGGCGCCACAATTCACGGGGATGAATGGTTTCGTTGCGCGACGGCTGATTGCATGTAGCGTCCGAGCGAATACTTCTTTGCCGACGCCGGTCTCGCCGAGGAAAAGCACGGTCGCATCGGTTTTCGCCACCTTTTTTAGATAGTGACAAGCCATCGTGAACCCATTCGAAGCTCCGACGAGATCGAAGTCGGAATTGCAGTGTCGATCGTGAACTTCGAGCGCATTGGCTTTGGACCGACCGACGAAACGGTTCGCGAAGACCTCTGGCTGTAATGGCTCGATATCGTTTTCGGGATCGTCCCACTCCTCGATCGGCTTGCCGATAACGCGGCAGACAGCTCCGCCCGCACCTTTGCATTCAACCTCCCGGAACAGGATCGTGCGCCCAAGCATCGCGCTCGCATAACCACACAGGTATCCAACTTGAATCCAGCACATCGATGTGTTGGACAGGCTCGTGTGCGAGGCATAATTTTCGGCTTCGAAGGACTCTCGCCAAACCAATTCTGCAAAAAACTTGCCTGTCGTTTCGATCTTGACAGGCTCAATGACTGCGACCCCCTGCAACATGCGCCATTTCAGCCCCTCGAGGAACATGTCGCGAATTGGCGCGGCCGGATGAATCTTGCGGATGCCCGCCGCATCGCGGACACCCCCAATATATCCCATCCGTGTCAGCAAGCCCCGCGCTTCGCGTATCCCCACCTTATCGATCAATTCGTGCCGCAATCCAGAAAGAGTCGACATATGGATAATGGCGGCCCGTTCTTGATCGATCCATATATGGCCTTCATTCAGGAAAAACCGGAGCCGTTCAGTCAAATTTCTAAGTTCTTGCGGCTCGATCGGAGGACTCTCACATCTTGATCGACACTTTACTTGATATCCATCGGTTCGGCAGCGACAATCATCTTCCTCTTCGGCTTTAGAATACTTTTCTTCATCTCTGGACAACATCCCGCTTCCTCCCTGACTTCTTAGTTTTTACATGGGACGCTCGATGGCGCAGGGCGCCCCTCTCTAAATATGATTAAATGATAAAGGGACAATCTGCCACTTGTTCTATTCGTCAACTGTCTTTTTGTGCGTCCCTCACAGCGATACAGGAGCCACCGATATTCTCGGCGTGCAAAACAGAGACCCCCTGCAAACAGCGGCACACCCAGGGAGGAAGATCGCGGTGTTAGGAACGGTCGGCGCGACCCGCGTGGTCATGGGGCTCGTCGGCGTTACCATCGTGCTAGAGCACTTTACGGCGAAGTGGGAGCCGGTTCGCCGCAGAAAATGCGACCACTAAAAGAAAACTAGAGCGAATTCCGATTCGATTGGAACGGAATTCGCTTTAGCAGCCTGCTGCAAGTGGGTTTGGATCAATTTCGACCCGGCGATTGGTCCGAGCCGCCTGCTGTGCGGGTACGAGGCCGTCGTGGTCGGTGGCTTGGGAAGCCTTTGGTTCGAAAGAATGGAACCCGCAAACACCCAGTGGAGAGACTGCAATGCAACATGTCCTCGAAACGGTTGAGCGTTATCCTATGGAAGCGATCGTTGCTCGCTATGCTAGGGACGAGAATCTATCCATTGCGGTGGCTGAAGAGCATGAGCGTGAGCTAAAGAGATTTCTTGCGCTCGTCTGCCTGATGCCAAGTGGCACATATGTAATGAACGGGCCGATCGACAAATTGTGGCATGCATTCATCATCCATACGCGTGAATATCAGGATTTTTGCAATAAGGCTGCAGGCAGGTTCATTCATCACGTTCCTGACAGTCCTAACGGCCACGACAGAAGTCTTTCAGTAAGCCGATACATGCGATTTCTCGAAGACTACAAGGCTGTGTTCAACGAGGAACCGCCGGCTCATGTGTGGCCAAGTCTCGCTTCAGCGTCAGAAGGTCCGTCGTGCTCGGATCCCGTGGATTAGATTGGTTCGCAGACGGCCTTCACGCTGTCGCGATTCTTGGCGCAAAGCTAATTAGCGCCACAATAGGTCACGCGTTGGCGCAAGATCTCGACCATGGCCGCGCCGCCGGCGAAGACCGGCTCCGGCACGGTTCGTCGGTCCATCAATTCGGACAAGTCGACGGGTCGGCCGGAAGCATAGACGAGCACGCCGCCGCACCGCTGGAGCAGAAGCGAGGGCAGCGCCAGGTCCCAAAGATTGATGCTCGGGTCGAAGAAGTAAGCTTCGACCGAGCCTTTTGCGACCAGGCAGAGCTGGTAGATCGGCGCGCCCAAGCAATAGATCCGGCCCGGAAAATCGATGCGAAACATGCGATGATGATTGGTCGGACCGGCGATGAATGTGTTCGGTTTGAGCTGCGAACCGAGGCGCGGCCGCATCGGTTCGTCATTGCAGAATGCCGGTCCGTCGCGGTCCACCCAGAACAACTCGTTGGTCAGGGGATTGACCGCCGCGCCGGCGACCGGCCGATCGCCTTTCATCAAGCAGACCGCCGGCGTCCACAGCGGCATGCGCGCCGCGAAAGCGCGGCTGCCGTCCAATGAGTCCACGATCCATGCGTGGTCTTCGCCGGGAGCGGGCGCGCGGCTCTGTTCCGTCTCTTCGCCGATAAAGCCGTATTCGGGGGCGAGACCGGCCAATGCGAGTTTTAGGAACTCCTCAATCGCCGTGTCCGCCTCGGTCACGATGCTCAGATCCGCCTTCAGCGACTTCGTGACCTTACCGTAGTAGAGACGCGCAAGCTCGCCCGCCTCCACGACGACCTTCTTGAGATCTTCGATATCGACACTCACCCGGCGTCCCCTCTTGCTTTCGACCACGGAGCGCATGACAAGCACCCCATCTGTAGTCAGCTGGCCCGCTGGAGGATTTCGACCACGCCGGCGCTCCCGTCGATTCGGACGATATCTCCGTCGCGGATTGAGTTCGTGGCGTTCCAAGTGCCAACTACGGCTGGAATGCCATACTCGCGGGCGGCGATCGCGGCGTGCGTAAGCATGCCTCCGGTGTCCGTGACGACTCCGGCGACCTTCAGGAACAGCGGCGTCCATGCCGTGCCGGTGTAAGGCGCAACAAGTATCTCGCCGGACTGCACCTTTGAGAATTCCTCGAAGTCCCTCACGACACGAGCGCGGCCTTGTGCGACGCCGGCCGATCCGGCGAACCCCGTCAACGTTTCCGCCACCACCTTTTCCCCTTTCGGGTGGAGCACCTCATCAATGATCCCGAAGACCTTTATGGCGATCGGATCGGTCATGGTCTTGGGAACATTGCCGAGCGTCAGCGGAGCGTCGTCGGTTTTCGCCTCCTCCCAGTATTGTTTGCGCTCATCGACAAGCTGGGGAACGAGAGCGGCATGATGATAGAGCGCGATATCTTCGTCTCGGCTCAAATCGGTGAGAACTTCGACGAGTTCGCTGAAAGTTAGGAAGAAGATGTCCTCCGCCCGCTTCAACAAGCCGACTTTTTTCAGCTGGCGCGCAGCCCCGATCAGCACGTCATGCAGACCAGCGGTGGATCCTTGGTCGATGTAGAATCCATGGTCCTCCTGATACGCGTAGACTCTCTGACCGATTGCAAGCATTTCGCGAAAAGCCGTCCGTTCGCTCTCTCCCGCAAGCTTGCTTTCGCAAGCCGCAATCGCTTCGTCCCGCTCGCGATACACCGCTTCGCGAGCGCGATAAAAGTCCCAGCCGTCATCGATACGCCGGAAGTAGGTCCGGATCGTATCGAGCACCGGGATCGGGTCTTCCCGCCAGGTCGAGAAAAGGACGTCGAGATGTGCGGCGTTGATCCGATTGCCGTAGGCCTCGAGAAATACGTCCAACTCCCTCAGCCATATGGCGCCCTCAGGACGCGCTTCCAGCGCTCTGCGAACCTCGCTGTTGGCGGCGCCAAAGATGACGGAGCTCAGTCCGAGTTCGCGAGCGCGTAGCGCCAACTGCCACATGGCTTCGTCCGTCTTCGCCGGCATGCTGTCGAAGCCTTTCAGTATGGTGACGAAGTCCTTCTCCTCCAGGCCGAGCTGCCTGCAATAGGCTTCGCATTCCAGATAGAGCGTGTCGGCCGGATACATCAGGAGGAAGTGAATCTCCCAGTTGCGCCGGTTGATTTCGTCCGCCTTTTTCACCTGCTCAAGCAACGCCGACCAGGTCGCCGTATCGGCATCGAAGTTTCGCATCGCCGCGAGACCGACCTTCACTTCGTCAATGTTGCCGTTATAGAAGGCGTCCCAGTTTTCCCGGCAATGGCGAACGAACGCGCCGAATCTCTCCGCCCGCGCGGCGACCTCCTGTTCGTCCTTGATCAGGGCGAAACCCAGATAGACGCGACCCTTGTGAATTTTGACGTAGGCGCCTTTCGAAGGCGGCAGGCTGACTTCTCTTGCCGCCCAATGATAGCCCCACGCGTGGTGTTTCTGCACCGTGGTCATTCCCATCGGCGAGATTGGATTCGGTTGATGCAGATCGTCGCGGAACCAGAAGATGTCGCTGTCGAAATCCGGACGCAGAGTCCGAAGCGCGCTGATGCTGCGGTCCCTCATATTAACCTCCCTGGCGAATATTGTTATTTTTACGCTCGATCGATTTCGCCGATCTTACATCCCTAGTTGTGGAGCACCGCCCAGTGCTGCCACTCCGCATTGCAAGTGTGGTGGCGGACGACGTCCTGCAAAATGCGCGGCACACCGCCCGCCCGACCATCTGCCGCGGCATTCCGCTACGCGGCTTGCGTCCTTTTTTGTCCGCCGAGCACCATTTCCTTCGGCATCGGCGGCAGCTTAAACAGCTTCTCGGCGTTGACGCCGAGGATCAAATCGACCTGATTCTGCGGCATATTGATTTCCTTGCCCAGGCCGAGGACGCTTCCGATCGCGCCTTCCGGATCGCCCACGCGGTGAGCATAGTCGGTGCCGATGACGAGGTGCTCGACGCCCACCCACTCGAGGCAGCACTTCATGGCCGGCAGATAGAACGACGTCGTGTCCGGATAGACCCGCTTGCGGTAGGTCTCTTCGGGATGCTCGCTGAGGGAAAGGCCCCATTCCTTCGCGTAGCCTTTCCACGAGTCGATGAGCCGGCGTACGAGATAGGGGACGATGCCGCCCAGATGCGCGTGGATCATCGTGATGTTTTTGTGTTTCTCGAACACGCCGTTGAAGATCAGTCCGATGACCGCCAGCGACGTATCGACCGTGTAGCCGTATAGCTGGTAGGGAATGCGCGCCTTGTCCATCGCCGGCGCCGTCAGCGGCACCGCTGGATGCATCAGAATGGGCAGCTCGTACTGATTGGCTAGCGCGAAAATCCCATCGAATTTCGGGTCGAACATCACATCGTTCTGGCAGTTCGAGAACATCTGGATGCCCTTGACGTCAAGCTCCTTGTAACAACGCTCAAGCTCCTTGCAGGCCTCGTCAGGAACTTGATAGGGCAACGCGGCCATGGTGAAGATGCGGTGGGGATGCTTGGCCTTCTGCTCGGCGAAGTGATCATTGATCCGCTTCGCCCAGTACACGCCAGCCTTCGGCTCGAGCATTTCCGGGCCGGGCACCGTCTTTGAAATGATCTGCGTGTCCATGCCGGCCCGGTCGAGGTCACGGATGCGCGCATCCATGTCGTAATGACCGGCGCGGTCGATATGGGCCACGATAACGTCGCCTGCCCACAGCAGATACGAATGCTCGCCGGTCTGCGTCGCCCGGCACCACCGACCTTGGCGGCTGACTAGGTATTCGAGGTATTCGGAAGGGTAAAAGTGGTTGTGTACGTCGACTGTCCTTTGCGCCATCTCAGACTCCTTCTGGGCTTGTAGCAGGTTGGTCGGCGAACTCATGGCGTGTCGAGGTTGCGGATCTTCCGAGCCTGCAGGACATAGAGCGTGTCGTGCAGGAACGCCCACTCGATGTCGGCGGGGAATGCGAAGTGGTCCTCGATCCGCCGGCCAACCGCGCACAGTTCGGCGAGTTGAGCGTCCGACAAGACAGGCCGGCTAGAGCGATCGCTTGGAACCGCGATTTCCTTACGTCCCCAGCCCTTGTCGTTGTCCATGACGACCATCAGGGTCTTGGTGGCGATGGCCCGTTGCTTGACGCATCCTGCGCCTTTGTCGAGGATGAATGAATCGGTCATCGACCGCCCGGAGACCACCGACTCTCCGATGCCCCAATTCGCTTCGACGACGCATTCATTGCGATCCTTGGTGATCGGGTTCGCCGTGAACAACACGCCAGCTGACTCCGCATTCACCATCAGCTGGACGATCGGGGCGATAATCGCGTTTGCGTGTGGAATGCCCTTGTGATGGCGGCCGTGAACCGCGCGCGCGGACCATAACGAAGCCCAGCACTGACGCACGCTGTCGAGCACTTCGTCGGACCCGCGAATATAGTGGTAGGTGTCCATCATGCCTGGAAACGACGAGATTGTCGTTCCCCGAACCGCTACCGAGGAACGGACTGCCACGAACGGATTTGCTTCTGAGACCAGCGCGGCGTGGTGCGCGACGATGCTCGCTTGTAGGTCAGTTGGCATCGGCACATGTTCGATGAGGCCGCGGATGTGCTTGGTCTCGGCCTCGACGGCCGCGAAATCGTCGTAGTTCAGCCTGCCGACCGCAGCGTCGATGTCGCCTTGAATTCCGGCGGCGGCCAGCGTGCGTTCGAGCGCCTCGGCGGCGATGCAGAAACCAGTCGGCACGGCCACACCAAGTCGGATCAACCTTCCGAGGTTCGTCGCCTTGCCACCCCAGCGTTCCGCCCCATCTTCTGGAATCTGCTCCAACGCAACGACGTCCGGGATCACTGCGCTCTCCTGTGTTCCGTCCCTCGCCGCCCCTCGCGAACCGGCTGTAGGTCGCTGTGGCCGCTTATTTTTTACTTTCGTTTGAAACTATATCGGGCCAGCCTTTAGCCGTTCTTTAGTCGGGATCGAAACGACCAGAATCGGTAGAAAAAAGCCAAGGGCGGAACGACTTCGTCTCGCCTCAACCCCAGCGCGGCAGCAGATGCGGAAGGACCTGCGAGCATATGCCTGGCCTCACCGGTCTGGCTCTTTGGTTATTAGTCGTCGCCGGAGCGGGAACAGCACGAGGCCGTAACGTTCCGCGATAAAGCCCCACAAGCCGCGCGGCGTAAACAGCATGACCGTGATCGCAAGCGTGCCGAGCAGGATCAGATACCAGCTGCCGAAATTGGCGAGATTGGTCTGCAGAAAGTAAAAAACTAGCACGCCGAGGATCGGCCCCTCGATCGTACCAATGCCTCCGATCACGACAACGAAGATCACGTTGGCCGTCCAGTCGAGCACCGAAAACGCCGCATCGGGAGAGATCCGCGCTTTCTGAAAATAGATGAGCGCGCCAGTCATCCCGCTGCCCATCGCGGTGACGATATAGACCCAAAGCTTGACCTTGAAGTTGTCGACGCCGAGGCTTTCGGCCGCCTCATCCGAATCGCGGATAGCCGCAAGCGCAAGCCCATGCCGCGAGCGTAGCACGAAATAGACAAGCAGTATGGTGCCGCCGGCGAGCGCAAGCGCGATCCAATAGGTGAGGATGTCGCGTCCCGCCGACGCCTTGACGTTAAACAAGGCTTGGATCGATTTGATTATGGCCGTCTGGTTGGTGACAGAGATCGGCAGTGACATGCCGGTTCCACCGCCGAGTTGCTTCACCTGGGCAAAGACGAGACGAAACACCTCCGCTACGACCCATGTGCCGATGGCGAAATAGGCGCCGCGAAGGCGGAAGACGACGAGCGCCGTAGGCAGCGCAACCAGTCCTGTCACTAACCCGGCGACGACAATCGCCAACAACGGGTCGAGTCCCGCCGAGATCGTCAGCGCGAACAAAAGATAAGCGCCAAGTCCGACGAACGCTTGCTGTCCGATGGAGACTAGGCCCGCATACCCGGCAAGCAGGTTCCAATACTGAGCAAGCGCGAGCATGTAGAAGACGAACACGAGTTCTTGAATAAAGCCACGACCAGCGAATGCCGGCAATGCTATGAGGAACGCTAATAGCGGAGCGCTTGCACCGATCATGTAACGCCAGGCCGGCGTCGCGACGGCGACTCGATAGCCGCTGGCTATATCTGGAGCGGGCTGCGGCCGAACGGCAGTCTCGTCGGTGCGGCGAGATTTCGCGCCGCAGGATCTCCCGCGGTCACTGTCCGGCCGCCCTATCGCAATCCGTGCAGCGTCGGTGTCCGCTAATCGTGTCCTGCCAGGCAGCCGGGCGCGCAATACCGCAAACCACGCGCTGAGCCTCGTGCGAACAATCATGGCCGCCTCAATCGATCGCACGCGGGAATAGACCCCGCGGCCAGATCATGAGGACGCCTAGAAAGGCAAGATGGCCCGCGAGAACCTGCCATTCCGGATTGATCTTGGCGCCGATCGTCTGAGCAACGCCAATGACGACGCCGCCGGCGAGCGTGCCCCACAAACTCCCCAGCCCGCCAATGATCACCGCCTCGAACGCGTACAGCAGACGAGCGGGACCGACGGTCGGATCGAAGGTTGCCCGCAAGCCAAGAAACAGCGCTGCGATGGTCGCCACCACCATCGCGACCCCCATCGCAAGTGCATAGATCCGCCGATTGTCGACCCCCATGAGCTGCACGATCTCCGGATCGTCAGATGTCGCGCGGAAGGCCCGACCGATCGACGTGCGGTAGAACAAGATATTGAGAGCGCAGATCGCCAGCACCGCCGAGGCGAAGGTAAGCAACGGCATGACGCCGATATTGAGAGCGCCTTCGATCGAGAAAGACGCCGTTTCCAACGCGCCGGCGCTGAGCCGACGGCTGTCCGCAGAATACGCTTCCAGAAGGCCGTTCTGAATGACGATCGACAACCCGAAGGTGACGATCAGCGGCGGCAGGATGCCGATCCTGAGCGTTCGATTAAACACGAAGTACTGAAGCGCAAAACCGAACGCAAATAGCGCCAGCGCGGCGATCGCGACCGCAGGTACGAGGGCAATTCCCCACGACGCCGTCAGAGACAGGAGAATGTAGGCCGCTAGGATGATCAGATCGCCGTGCGCTAGATTAACGAGACGCATGATCCCAAAAATAAGCGAGAGGCCGGCTGCAAACAGCGCATAGAGGCCACCGAGCAGCACGCCTTGAATAATGGTGTCGAGCCAGCTCAGCATCGCGCTAATGACCGAAATAGGCTGCATGAACCTGATCGCGCGTCAACTCCGAAGGTCGACCCGCGAGCGACAGCCGCCCTTCCTGGAAGCAGTAGACGCGGTCGGCGACCGCCAGCGCCTGCACGATGTCCTGCTCGACCAGGATGATGCTTGCGCCGGTCGCTTTGATGTTTGGCACGACTCGGTAGATGTCCTTGATCACGACTGGCGCGAGACCGAGACTGATCTCGTCGCACAAGAGCACGCGTGGATTGGCCATCAATGCGCGGCCGATCGCGACCATCTGCTGCTCCCCGCCGGATAGCGCGGTGCTCGGAATGTGCTGTCGTTCCCTCAGCGCGGGAAACAACGCAAAGATCGATTCCAGCGTCCACGGGCCGCGGACATCGCGACCATAACAGCCGATCATGAGATTCTCCCGCACCGTGAGCGAGGGAAAGAGCCGGCGTCCCTCGGGAACCAACGAGATGCCGAGCCGCATGATTGCGGATGCGGGTATCCCGCCGATTGCTTTGCCGTCGAACAAGACGCTCTCCGGGGAAGCGCGCAGGAGACCGGCGAGCGACTTGAGAAAGGTCGATTTGCCGGCACCGTTGGCGCCGATGATGGCGACGGTTTCGCCCGACTCGAGATGGCTATCGATCCCGAAGAGCGCCTGGAAGTCGCCGTAGAAGGCCGTGAGCCGGTGTGTGGAGAGAAGCGCCATGGCCGTGTCTATGCCCCGATGCCCATATAGATTTCGGCGACCTCGTGAGAGGCCATCACGCTTCGTGGGTCTCCTTCCGCGATCACGCGGCCGAAGTTGAGCACGATCAATCGATCCACGACGGCGAGCAGCGCATGCACGATGTGCTCGATCCAGATTACCGTCGTCCCGTCGGCATGGATGTTTTTGATCGTCTCCACAAGCTCCTGGCACTCGCCTTCGGAGAGGCCGCCGGCGATTTCGTCGAGTAAGAGAAGCTGCGGCGCCGTGGCGAGCGCGCGCGCCATTTCCAGTCGCTTGCGCTGAAGAAGGGTAAGCGAGCCGGCCAGCTTGTTGGCATGTCGTATCAAGTTTGTTGTTTCTAGGATGGAGATGCAGGGGGCGATGACGTCGCTTTCTCGGCGTTGTTGGCCGTAGACGGCGCCAACCAGGAGATTCTCCAATACGGACAAACTCTCGAACGGACGCGGAATCTGATAGGAACGCCCGATCCCGGCGATACAGCGCTGGTGCGGCTTCGACCGCGTGATGTCGACGCCGTTCAGGCGTATTTCGCCTTCGTCCGCCGCGAGCGTGCCGATAATGAGATTGAACAAACACGACTTGCCGGCGCCATTGGGACCGATGATTCCGATGGCTTCGCCACGCGCAATCTGCAAGTTGATCGCGTCGGCGACCTTGAGCGAGCCGAACGATTTGCTCAGATGGTTGATCTCAAGGATCATGGAGAATGTGGAAAACGCCGAGGCCGATGCAATCATCGGCTTCGGCGCTCCCCTCCCCATTAGCCGATAGGCAGCATCTTGCCGGCGACAGGGATCACCGGCGCGGTCCGGTTCTCCGTGATCACGATGTCGTATTCGTATTTTTTATCGGTTGCGAGCCGCCACTGCCCGCCCACGAGCGGCGTCTTTGCGACGTTCTTACGGACCATCGGCGGCAGACTGTCCGAGCCCCATTTGATATTGCCGACCACGGTATTGAGGTCGGTCGCTTCAATCGCCTTGACCATCGCCTTGGCGTCGCCGACCGCAGCTGTTCGCTTGAGAACGTCGACCGCGACTTCGAATAAAGCGTTCACGAAACCGATTGGTTGCGTCCACTGCTTCCCGGTCGCTTTTTCGTAAGCGTCAGCCAGCGCTCGCGAGCTCAGCCCGTCAAGCGATGACTTGAACGGATGATTGGGCGACCACCACACCTCGCATGACAGGTTGTTGCCGTCCTTGCCCAGGGCCTCGACCGCGACCGGGAACAGAATCGCTTTGCCCATCGAGCAGATCTTTGGCCTGAATCCCTTTTGCAGCGCTTGTTTCCAGAACGTCGTGAAGTCCGGCGGAATGACGACCCCCGTGACGATCTCGCACTGCGCATTCTTGAATGCGTTGATCTGCGCTGAGAAATCATCGGTCATGTTTTGGTGGCGGCCAGGATCGGTGAGCGTGTAACCGAGCTTCTTGAGCACGGGCGGGAAGCCAAGCTCCTTGTCGCCCCAGGCATTGCCATCGCCGTCGTTCGAGAACAGGCCGCCGACCGACTTATTGGTTTGGATCTGGCTCCACATATTGGTGTAGACGGCGATGATGTCCTCGAGCCCCCAGAAGAAATGGTAGGTGTAGTTGAAGTCTTGCCACGTCGACGGCCCCCCGGTGGGATTGGCTTGGCGACCGACGAACCAAGGTTGCCACGGCGCGACCGTCGAGATGCAGGGAACTTCTTCGATCTCGCACTGAGTGGAGACCGGGTTGGTGGTCTCCGGCGTCGAGGCGACAAGCATCAAATCGACCTTGTCGTTGACGATCAGATCTTTTGCGACCGCCGCAGCGCGGTTCGGGTTCGACTGACTATCCTTGACGACGATTTCGATCGGGTAGGTCGCGCCGCCGGATTTGACTCCGTTTTTCACCGCCTGATTGACCAAGCCGATGACGAAGTTGTCGGCCTCGGCGAATGGGGCGAGCGGGCCGGTTTGCGGGCTTACATAGCCGAGTTTGATTGTTTTTGCGGCTCGCACCGCTGGTGCGTAGATGGAGCCGATCGCGAACGCCGCCCCCGCTGCGCCGGAATATTTCAGCAGCGACCGGCGATCGACGCCACGACTGACGGCGCCCTTCTCGGCGCGATCGTACCTTGGTTGCCGAGTGGTCTGGCTTGTGGGGTTGCGCGTCGCGGCGTCGCTCCTTGTCTCGCCATTGATGTCCTTGAGCATTGTTTCCGTCCTATGGTGAGAAGTTTTTTGGTTTGCCGCCCGCTGCGCGCGCCGGTCTCACCGTCTGGATCGGTTGAGGGCTTACCGGATATCGCCGGGCAAAGCTGCGCGCCTCCCGTTGTGCGGCCAAGCGGCATGAAAGCGTTTAGGGCATTCTGTGCGATGCCTGACGCGTATGCCAACAGGTCCGTCTTTGGTATTTCTTTAGGCAGCCGAGCAGCAGCCCAAGGCGCGATTGATGCGCGCGGCATAAGATCACAAAAATGTCCACGCTGTGAAGCTCTTCTCGGCGGCAGCCGCTGAGATTGTCGTCAGCTAGGTACCATGGAGTTCGGGTTGCGGGCCCGCAAAATCTCCATAAAGAACGTTGCCAGACCGGCGTTGATCATAATACTTGCGATTACTACGTAAAATGCGGCTAATACTTGAAGATGCGCTGTCTGCTATGATTCCATATGTATGGCAAAAGAACGCACGGGCGTTCTAACGCACCGCAGCCGCGATCAGCTCCGTTTTATGCTTGTGACCATCGACGCACGCTGACCGCCAACTCGAATAGTCAGGCTGTTCCTTGTGACGCTGGTCGGAGCGAGGTCGCGCGAACGCGCCTTCCCCGACCCGATTGACAAGCGATCGATCTTGTGGTCGCCTTAAAATCATTCAAACTTGAACTATCTCCTGCGCGTGCGCGCGTTCATAACGCCATTTGAAGTAGAAGTGAGTCCTTCTGGCCGGAGTTGGTTGGATGCGCGGCGTTCACTTGACGACTGTTCCGGGCGTCACATCGGCGCCAATCGCGCCGTCCGAGCCGGCGGGTGATTGCTCCGCCAATCTGGGGAACCACCACTTTTGCGTTCTGCATGAAGGCGGCGAGGGGCTGTCTGACAGCTGTGCCGGGCTCGTGCGGAAAGCGGTCGCTGCCGGGTTTGCCTGGATTTGCGTTCTGCAAGACGGCGCTTCCAAAAACTTCGGCACGAAATTCGACGACTCAATGCGAGCCAACGGAACAATCGTCGACGCCGACGAGCTGCTGAAGTTTCGCTTTTCACCGATCTGCATTTCCACCGTAACGGAAAAGTTGCGTGAGTTTGCCGAGCGGGCCCGCATCGAGGGCTATACCGGTTTGTTGATCTTGTTCGACATGTCCTGGATGCTCGAGGCCCCTTCCGGACTCGCTAATCATGGCGAGCTGGAGGCTGCTCTGCACGATCTCACCGCCTCAGCATCCATTTGGATCGCCTGCATTTACGATCGGATGATTTATCCGCCCAGCATCTTGCTCGACGTGCTGCGCACGCACGCTAAAGTGCTTCACGCCGACGCCGTTTACGTCAATCCGCATTTCCTGCCGCCGCCGGTGTTTCTCAGCGGCGACGCAGAGCGCAAGCTCGAGTGGTGGCTCGCGAGATTGCCCCGTTCCAGCGGAGAGAGCGCTGGCGAAGCCGGTTCGGCAGATTGGCGTCACACCTCGGCTTCCACTTCGGCGTCGTGTGGAATCGAGCCAGATGCCGGGCGGGATCGATTCCAAAAAAGCTGCACTAATCCCCATCGCGCCAATACGGCGCGCGGCGAACGGGCAACGGAACGGTGGAAAATCCGCTGCCTCGGCGAATTACGCGTCTATCGCCACGATGGCAGCCTGGTGGAATGGAATCGCTGCAGCGGCGCGACCTACAAAATCAAGACCATCTTCGCTTATCTCTTACAAAAGGGAGCGCAAGGAGCAAGCATAGAAGAAATGGCCGACCTGCTGTGGCCGGAGGCGAACGACATCAATCAAAGTCTCAATCGCCTTTATCATACGATTCATTGCCTGCGCACATCGCTGTGTCCCGAATTACCCTCCAGTCGCGCCTGTCCTTACATGATCAGCCGCAACAGGCGTTATTACCTATCGTTGCCCGAAGGCACGTGGATCGATGTGCCAATCTTCGAACAATTTTGCCGGCAAGGCGAGAAACTGCTCAAGACTGGTGATCTCGAGCAGTCGCTGGTCTGCCATCTGGCCGCCGAGCGGCTTTATTCCGGAAGCCTGTTCTCCGATATTCCTATCGAATATGTGGAGAACACGGAACGCGATTGGTGCTGGAGTCAGCGTTTCTGGATAGAAAGAATCTATCTGAAAATGCTGACCTACTTGGCTGCTATTTATCGCCGGCGCGATGATTCTGAATCAGCGCTGCGATGCTGTGAGCGCGTGCTGAAGACCGATCCTTGCTATGAAACCGCTCACCAAGAAGCCATGCGCATCTATCACCTGATCGGTCGCGCCGATGCGTTGGACCGTCAATACCGGCTGTGCCGTGAATCGCTCAAGCGGTTCGAAGATCGTCAACCGTCAACGAGCACGGTTGCGTTAGCGCACGACCTAATTGGATAAGCACAGCGGGCAAAACCTGAGTTTGAGGCGCCGTTCGCCAAGCAAGGACACGGTCCGTTTCATCTTGCATATGGACGGCCCGCTCACCGGGGGCGAAACGGCGCACCAAGATTTTCCTTGAAGAAAGCCAGTGTCCGCTCCCATGCAAGATCGGCAGCTTCCTTGTTGTATCGTGCCCCTCCCGTGTCGTTAAATGCAACTCGGGAGCGATCGCCGATGTCTATTCTCATTGACGGAGTTCAATTCCAACATTGCGAGGCTGGCGCGTCAGCCCGCAGCGAGACGACCATGACCCTGCCAAGCCTTTTCCTGTCGCACGGTGCCCCGACCTTGCCGCTCACCGACACCCCGGCGCGCGATTTTCTCAAACAAATCGGCAGCCAGCTCGACGCGCCCAAAGCCATTCTCGTGGCGTCGGCACACTGGGAGACGGCGCAGCCGACAGTGAACGCCGTTGAATCGAACGAGACGATCCACGACTTCTTCGGCTTCCCGCGGCCGCTTTATGAACTGCGCTACGATGCCCCCGGTTCGCCAGAGCTCGCCGGGCGCGTCGCTGAGCTTCTGCAAGCGGCCGGCTTTGCCTGCAACATCGAGCGCCGTCGCGGTCTCGATCACGGGGCCTGGGTTCCCTTACTGTTGATGTATCCGCAGGCCGATATTCCGGTGCTGCAGTTGTCAATCCAGCCGCATGCCGGCCCCGAGCATCATCTTCGCCTCGGCCACGCGTTGGTGCCGCTGGGGGACGACGGCGTTCTGATTATCGGCAGCGGCAGCTTCACCCACAATCTTTCCGAGTTTCACGGTCATGATCCGAATGATCCGGCGCCCGGCTGGGTAGACAGTTTTTCGGACTGGTTCCATCCGCGTCTCACAAGCGGCCAGATCGGCGAATTGCTCAACTACCGGCGGTTGGCCCCCTTTGCGTCTAAAAATCATCCGACGGAGGAACACTTACTGCCGCTCTACGTCGCCGCGGGCGCCGCTGGAAAAAACGCGCGCGCCAAACGCCTTCACGCGAGTTCGACCTACAGCGTCTTACGGATGGACGTGTACGCGTTTACTAACGAGAGCGCCGCACAATGCTGAACGCGTGCTTTGCGCTTGAGCCGTTCGTCAGCCCGCATCGCGCTGCGCCATGGGCGTGCGCGCAGCCGCGAGGTCGTTACCAGACCCGGTAGTGACGCATGACCGCTTCGAGCACTGAACCAGCGATGGCGCGCGCTTTGTCGGAAATTGTATGGCAATATTCCGGCTTCGCCCGCGGGTCGACATCGCCTAGCTTGAGGCCGCGTGTGACCTGTGTTCCGGGACGGATCAGTCCGCGCAGAACGCCGCCGACCGCGACGGTAACGGGCATGCCGGCAACTGTGCCAATGACTTCGCCTGCTTCGACCCGATCCCCGATGGCGCGATCGGAATGGAACACGCCGTCCGCATCCGCGCGCAGCACGCGCGCGGCGGTGTGGCCGGCTATGTCGCCCGGCACGCCGGTGTTCGGCTGCGCGCATCCTTCGGTCAGAATCCGCCCTAGATCGTGTCCGCGGTTGGTCTCGATGACGCAATGGCAGTCGTGTCCCGCGACGAAGCCGGGGCCGAGCGCGATCACCAGCGGCGCATCTGACAACCGGGTTCCGGTGTTGTGTTTGGCGAGAATCGCATCCACCACGACCGCCGGGGATATGTCGCGCAACGCGCTCCAATGGCTTTGCGCAACGACGGCGATCCGCCCCTGTGCCCAGGCGCGCTCAATCTCGGCGCGGTTCCGAGCGGCGCAGGCCTCCACGCCTTCGACCACGACGGGTTCCCCCTCGACCGCCGTTGAGAACGAAACGGTTCGCCGCACGCAAAGCGGAGCGTCAAGCTCGGTCATGCAGATGCGCCTGATATTGGCCATGTAAAGTCGCCACGCCGCGGCGCTGGCCATTTCGCCCGCCCCCTTGATCAGGACGAGGGGCGACGCGCCTTCCACATTCGCCCGGCCGACCGCGGCAACGTCGGGCGCAGGATTTGCGGGCGCAGACCTCGGCCGACCTCGATCGCGGACAGGCTTCATCGTCATGGACTTTCGCGTCGCACGTGTCCGATGCGCCTGGATCGCAGAGCGCCAATCTATGGCCAATCGCGGCGGTCCAGGCGTCGATAATAGTTTGCCAGACAAACTAATTCGTTGCAATGCCAGCTTACGCTCCGTTAGACTGCGGAATGAGGGTCGGTCACGGAGGCCCGGTATGGACAGCGTCCAGCTGTTGCAAGAAGCGATGCGAATCTACGACGAAGGCGCGCCGCTCTGCACGGTGACCGTGGCGAGCGCGCGCGGCAGCGTTCCCCAGCAGATTGGTGCGAAGGCGCTTGTCGGCAGCGACGGCCTCATCTGCGGCACCATCGGCGGCGGCCGCGTCGAGGCGCACGGTCTCGCCAAAGCGCGTGAGCTCCTGCAGCCGGGCATCAATACCCGTGCGTTTCTCGAAACGGTCAATCTCAACAAAGACCTGGGGATGACCTGCGGGGGCGAAATGACGTTGTTCTACGAGGTCTATCGGCCGGATTTCGCGTGGCGCGTCGTCATTTTCGGGGCCGGCCATATTTCGCAACGCCTCTGCCGCCTGCTGGTCGAGCTGGATTGCCGCATCGTCTGCTTCGACACGCGTCCGGAATGGATCGAGCGCCTGCCCCACAGCGGCAAGCTGGAACGCCGCCTTGTCGCGGCGTTTCCCGACGGTGCTGAGGCGGTCCCGCCCGGAGCCTCCGTGCTCGTCATCACGATGGGACATGCGACGGACGTGCCGGTGCTCGAAGCGCTGAGTCGCCGGGAGGTGGAAGCCGCCTTCATCGGAGTGGTCGGCAGCGCCTCGAAGGCCGCCGTCTTGCGGCGGGAACTGCGCGAGCGGGCACTGCCGGAGGACTTCATCGGCCATGTTACCTGTCCGTTAGGCGAAAGGATTGGGGGCAACACGCCGGCCGATATCGCGGTGAGCGTGCTCGCCGAACTCGTCCGGGTGCGGGGACCGGCATGAACGGTGACAACCGGCGTAATACCACCACTCCGGCGGCTGCGGCGGCCCGCAGAGCGCGAAGTCGATCGGCGCGCAACGCGGAGCGCGTCGAGAAAAAGATATCCGCCAGCGGGCGGCGCGCGCGGCGCCGCTTCGACCAAGTCGGGCCTAACTTCGGTTCGTTGCTCGGGTATCTCGGCTATCAGATTCGCCAAGCCCAGGCCGCCATTTTCCGCGACCTGACGGCAGCGACCGCGGATCTCGACCTCACGCCCGGCGAGTTTGGGCTGCTGGCGATGATCGACGCCAACCCGGGGATCAGTCAGATCGATCTCGCCGCCATTCACAAACTCGATAAGTCGACTTTGTCGCTTGCCGTGACGCGTCTCGCCAAGCGTGGTCTGATCCGTCGCGCCCGCAGCCCCGACGACGATCGCGCCAATCGCCTGTTTCTGCGCAAGATGGGCGTCGGCCTGCTGCGGGGCATGCGCGAGCGAATTGAGGTGCAGGAGCGGACGATGGACGCCGCTTTGCGGCCAGGCGAACGTGAACTGATGCTCGATGTCCTGAAGCGGATTTCCCATGCCTTCGAGCGCTGATCCGCCGCTGCCAACGGCATGCGCCGGTTGACATTTGCCCCGCCATATAGTTTGCTTTACAAACTAATGGGACGCTCGCTACTGGCCGACTCGCTGCAGGGTTTTCGTCGTGCGGGGTCGGCCGAGGGGAGCCTGCATGATCCTCTACGACTTCGAGTATGAGCGCGCGCGGTCGCTGCCCGAAGCGGCCGCTATGCTGGCGCGGCTCGGACCGAACGCTAAGATCATGGGCGGGGGCACCGATCTTCTGCCGAACATGCGGCTGGCGCTCGCCCGGCCGACGACGATCATCGGCCTCTCCGGCATTCGACCGGAGGCACCCCGCCTTACGCTGGATGGGCGTCTCCGCATCGACGGTCTGACCACGCTCGCTGCGCTTGCGCACTCGGAATTGGTCGCAACGCACTTGCCAATGCTTGCTGAAAGCGCGCAGGTGGTGGGGAGCCATCAGGTGCGTGAGATGGGCACGCTTGCGGGCAATCTGTGCCAGGAGACCCGGTGTCTGCAGCTCAACCAGAAGCACGATTATCAATTCAAGTCGCCGTGCTACAAACGGGGCGGCGCGTGTTGCTATCCGTTCCCGCGCAATCGTCCCGGGACCTGCTGGTCGGTGCACATGTCCGACATTGCGCCGGCGCTCATTGCGCTCAACGCCGACATCGAGACCGTCAGCGGGACCGGCGGTCGTCGGCTCGCGGTGGAGGACATGTTCACCGGCGACGGCATGCACCCGATCGGTCTCGAACCGGGGGAGCTCATTCGTGCGATCGTGACGCCGTTGCCGCCGGCGAATTTCGGCTGGGGCTACCATAAGTCGTCGCGGCGCGGCGGCTTCGAGTACGGCATGGCGGTAATAGCAATCGCTCTATCGCTTGACGTGTCCCGTCAGGTGTGCGCCGCGGCGCGTATCGTCTTCGGCGCAATTCGCGAGCGGCCGGTGCGTGCCTCCGCGACCGAGCAGGCGCTGGTCGGCCAACGGATCGATGATACGCTGGTCGCGCGCGCGGTGGCGGTTGCGGTCGAGGAGGTCAATCCCCTGCCGCATCACGGTTTCACCCGTAGCTATTTGATCGACAATATCCGGGTCTATTTGCGTCGCGCGCTCGTTCGCGCCGTCGAACGCGCGCGCACACAGTCGGCCGCAACGTGAGAGGTTGGGCATGTTGGAAGCTCGCTCGGCGCAAGCGCAGACCGCGCCCAGCATTCGCTCGCGAATCATCGAGCTGTTCGTCAATGGCGAACGGTACGAAGTGGTAGTAAAGCCGCGCAATTCGCTCGTGGAGGTGCTGCGCGAGAAGATCGGACTGACGGGCGTTAAACATGGCTGCGAGCAAGGGGCTTGCGGCGTGTGCACGGTGTTGCTCGATGACCGGCCAGTTCTCGGCTGCCTAACGCTCGCCGTCGAGTGCGACGGCAAGCGCGTGCGGACCGTGGAGGGCTTGGCGCAGGGCGATCGCCTCAGCCCCATCCAGCAGGCCTTTCTTGATCAAGGGGCAGTGCAATGCGGCTATTGCACCGCCGGCATGCTGATGTCGGCGACTGCGCTGCTTGAGCGCAATCCCAAGCCGTCGGTCGCCGAAATCAAGAAAGCACTTGAAGGGAATATCTGCCGGTGCACCGGCTATAATGCGATCGTCGCTGCCGTCCAACAGGCCTCCGGACAAGGCGTCGAGCCGGTGATGCGCTGAAAACGGCGCTGGCGGCTTGATCGACTTTGCGATCTGCCTCCAACGCCGCCGGGATCGATAAGCGGGAGAGCGCCGTGACCGAGTTGAGCCATGTCGGCAAGAGCTTCCGTCGCAAGGATGGACCCGATAAAGTCACCGGACGCGCAGCTTACAGCGAAGACATCAAGCTGCCCGGCACCCTGATCGGCCGCGTCCTGCGTAGTCCGCATCCCCACGCGCGCATCGCGCGAATCGACGCTACCGCGGCATTGGCTCTGCCCGGTGTCAAAGCCGTGATCACCGTCGACGACACCAAGGGGATCAGGCACGGCTTCGTCGAGACGCCGCGGTATCCTCCCGACCAGGAGGTGCTGGCGCGCGGGCGCGCGGTGTATGTCGGTGAAGAAATCGCGGCGGTCGCAGCGGTCGATCATCTGACCGCGCAGAGAGCTCTCGAGTTAATCGAGGTCGAATACGAGCCGCTGCCGGCGGTGTTCGATCCGATCGAAGCGATGAAACCGGACGCGCCGCAAATCCACCCGTCGCACCCAAAGGTCGCAAGCGAGGTCCCGTACTCGAATATCGGCGGGCGGACAACGGCCGAGTGGGGCGACGTCGAGGAGGGTTTCGCGCAAGCCGATTATGTGCGTGAGGATCGTTTCGAGAGCCACTTACGCACCCATGGCTATCTCGAGCCGCACGCCACGATCGCCCATTGGGAGAACGACCGGCTCAATGTCTGGACCTCGTCGATGGGCACGTTCATCAAGCGGGCCAAGCTCGCCCGCACGCTCGATCTGCCCTATTCAGCAGTGCGGGTTCACAAGGTCTATGTCGGGGGCACGTTCGGCGGAAAGATCGACCTCTACTCGCACGAATACTGTGCTGCCCGCCTGTCGATGATTACCCGGCGGCCGGTGCGCATCGTCGCGAGTCGTGAGGAAATCTTCTCCGCCTATCGGCACGGCCAGCCCTTGGCGATGGAGCTGAAGACCGGCGTCAAGAAGGACGGCACGATCGTCGCCCAGCAGATCCGCGTGATCAACAATTCCGGCGCCTTTCGCGGCAGCGGCGTGGTCGTGATCTTCCTCGCCTGGGGGTTCACTATGATCCCCTATCGCATACCGAACCTGAAATATGAGGGACTTTCGGTCTATACGAACTATCCCGTTCGCGCGCCGCAGCGCGGTCACGGCTGCCCGCAGATTCGCTTCGCCATCGAATCCCAGCTCGACGCGATCGCGGAGCACCTCGGCATCGATCCCGTGACAATCCGCCTGCGCAATGCGCGCGAGCCGTGGGAGGCATTGCCGAATGGCGACAATGTGCACGAAGCGGGACTGATCGACTGCATCAGGGTGGCGGCAGAGAAGTCGAATATCGGCGAACGGTATGGCCGTGGCCGCAAGGCAAGTGGAACCATTCGGCGCGGGATCGGGATGGGGGTGAGCGGCTATTTCGGCGGCTCCCTGATCTATCCGAACGGCTCAGGCGTCATCGTCAAGATGAACGACGACGGCACGGCGACGGTGCTGACCGGTGGGATCGATGTCGGCCAGGGTTCGGAAACGATCATCTGCCAGATCGTTGCGGAAGAGCTCAGTCTCGACTTCGACGACGTGAAGGTCGTAGCTTCCGACACCGACGCGACGCCGCAGGACATCGGCGCCTGGATCAGCGGGATGACTTATGTCACCGGCAATGCCGCGCGGCAGGCAGCCGGAACCGCCCGCCGCAAGATGCTAGATCTCGTCGCCGCCCGCTTCAACGTGGCTGTGGAGACGCTCACCGTCCAGGACAAAGTCGTGTTCAACCGCCACAACCCACCGCAACGGATGAGCTATCGGGACATCGTCGCTTACAGCATCGCGACCCAGCGCGGCGACACGATCCTGGGCGAGGGATTCTGGCGGACTATGCGCGACGAGCCCACGCATCCAAGCCTCGCGACCACCAAGGGGCGCTGGTCGGAGAACTATGCGTTCAGCTGTCAGGTCGCCGAAGTCGAGGTCGACATCGAGACCGGCGAGGCGAAGCTCCTCAAGGCGCTCACCGTGCATGACTGCGGGTTTCCGATTAATCCCGCGCTGGTGAAGGGGCAGATCGACGGGCAAGTCTCGATGGCGCTCGGTCACGCCTTTCTCGAGGAGATCATGACCAAGGACGGGTTCACGTTGAACCCGACCTGGCTCGACTACCGCATGCCGACAATCCACGAGATGGCCGCCTCGGACGACGCAGACGTGATCACCGAGCAATATGTCGTCGGGAAGCCCTACCGCACAAAGGAAGTCGGCGAGGGACTTGTGTCGGGAATTCTCGCTGCGATCGCCAACGCGATCTACGACGCGACGGGCGTGCGGCTCACCTCGACTCCGTTCACGCCGGATAAGATACTAAAGGGTTTGCGCAAGTTGGAACGGGAGCGGCGGGGCAAGAACTAGTTCGACGCCGCCGGAAATCGCGGGCGATGCGGCGGCGCGGCGTACGCGTGGAGACGGTCGGAGTGCGCACAGATGTAAGGGAGGGACGGCGTTCGCGGGTCGGCGGGGTCGTGCTTGCGGCCGGCTTGTCGCGGCGTTTTGGCGGCAACAAATTGCTGGCGTGCTTTATGGACAAGCCGTTGGTCCATTGGGCGGTCGAGAGCGCGCTTTGCTCGCGTCTTTCGCCGGTTGTCGTTGTGCTTGGCCACGAGCACGAGAGGGTACGGGTGGCGTTGAGCAATCTACCGGCCGACTCGGGGCTCGTCTTCGTCCACAACGAGCAATACGCGGGGGGGCAAAGCGGCTCGGTCATCGCCGGCCTCGCCGCTATCGAGACCGTCGTCGACGCAGCAATGTTTCTGCCGGCCGATCAGCCTCTGCTCGATGGCGCCGTCATCGACCGGTTGGTTGCTGCTTTCGAACAAGGTGGGCGCGATATCTGCCATCCAGTCGTTGCTGGCCGACGCCGCGGCCCAGCAATTTTCGGCGCGCGCCATTTCGCAGCGCTACGCCGCTTGCAAGGGGACGTCGGCGGCCGGTCGATCATCGACGCAAACCCACATGCCGTCGCCGCGGTGTCGTTTTCGGACGAAACGCCGTTTCGTGACGTCGATTGTCCCGGCGATCTAGCCGCCTTGCTCGCCGCCTGCCCCGGCGTTGGCGTGAACCGCGGTTTGTCGCGGGCGCACCTGACGCGCGCGCTTGGGCTCAGAGAGGCGCGCCTCATCGCGATCTGCGGGGCCGGCGGCAAGACGAGCCTCATGGCCGCGCTTGTCCGCGAATTTAGCGCGCGTGGGGAACGCGTGCTCGCCACAACAACCACCAAGATGGCGATCGAGGAGGCGGAAGGGCCTTGGCGCGCCTGCGAGGCAGGCGGCGCAGACGATCTGCTTGCACACTCGGCTACGGACCTTGCGCCAGTCCTTGCTTATCGTGCCGTTGATCGCGCGCGCGGACGCCTTCTCGGCTTTTCGCCCGAAGTAATTGACGTCCTCGCGCAAACCGATCGCTTCAGCCGCATTATCGTCGAGGTAGATGGCGCAGCGCGTAAGCCGCTCAAGGCGCCCGCTCCGCATGAGCCAGTTTTTCCGCGCACAGCCGATGCGGTCGTGATGGTCGCGGGAGCGAGCGGGCTTGGGCAGCCGCTTGACGAAAGCACCGTTTTCCGGGCCGAGCGCTGGGCTGCCTTGACCGGGCTTAGGCCTTCGCAGCCGGTGACGCCAGAATCGCTCGCCCGGATGGTCATTGACCCGAAGGGGCTCGGGCAAGGGGCGCCGGCGCAGGCCCGGAGGGCGCTTTTCATCAACCAAGTCGATACGCCCGAACGCCTGGCGGCCGCAGAGCGTGTCTTGGATTGTCTGTTCGGTCTGAGCGGCTTCGTTCCCGCGCAGGCCGTGGCGGGGCGGCTGGAGCCTGTCTCGAGCATCCTGCTGATCCGTGAACGGGAGCGCTGCAGCGAGGCAATCGCATGAGCGGACCTGAAATAAGCAAGGCGCAAGTCAACGCCGCCGACGAACTTCTCGGTCCGACGCTTAAGGGCGGCGGGGCAAACAATGTCGCTATTCTCTTTGGCGACTCCAAGTTCACCTATGGCGAGCTTAATGCGACGGCGAACCGGTTTGGAAACGCTCTCAAGCCCAATCTTCCGACCGGAGCGCGGGCGCTGTTGCTGCTCAAAGATAGTCCCGACTTCGTCGCCGCCTTCCTTGGCATCATGCGAATCGGCGCCGTTGTGGTCCCGCTGAGCACGCGCTCGAGTGCTGGGGATTTCGCCTTCGTGATGGAGGATAGCGAAGCGAAGGTGCTCCTGATCGACGAGGAGTTCCTTCCGCTCTATCGCGACGCGATCGCGCTGGGCAAGCAAAGCCCGGATTTGGTGATTGTGCGCGGAACGCAGGGCCAGGGTTTTCCGACGATCGACGCATTCACGAGTGACGCCGCATCCGAGCTTGATTCGGTGCCGACCATGGCTGTCGATATTGCGTTCTGGCTTTATACATCGGGAACTACGGGCGTACCGAAAGGAGCCATGCATCGCCACGGCGACGTAACGGTAGGCGATTCTTACCTGAAAGCATTTGGATTCGGTCCCGGCGAGCGCGTGTTTTCGTCGTCGAAAATGTTTTTCGCCTTCGCGCTGGGGCATGTGCTTATTGGTGGACTGCGCACCGGCTCGACCCTCGTCCTTTATGACGGCTGGCCGGATGGCAACGCCATCGCCGCAATAGTCGAGCGATTTCGCCCGAGCATCATGCTCAGCGTGCCTGCGTTTTTCCGCAACCTCTTGCGGGACGGTCAGGCGACGCAGCCAGCCTTCAAAGCGGTCCGCTATTACATTTCCGCCGGCGAATCTTTGCCGGAGAGCCTGTATCTTCGGTGGCGCGAGGTCACCGGACGTCCGATCATCGAAGGGATCGGGGCAACCGAGACCATTTTCATGATGATTTCGGGAACGCCGGAGGAGCACAAGCCAGGCGCCACCGGCAAGCCGATGCCCTATGTCGAGGCGAAGCTTGTCGACGATGATCGTCTGGTCACTGAAGCGGAGATACCGGGCGTTCTGTGGGTGAGAATGGGCTCGCTCTGCAGCGGCTACTGGCGCCAGCCGGACAAGACGGCGGCTTCGTTCTGCGACGGCTGGTTTCGTACCGGCGATGTTTTCGTCGTCGGGAGTGACGGATGGTGGCGCCATCAGGGTCGCG